>Ga0187783_10001830_pt1 | contig 15700 bp, 16 predicted proteins | sample 1015_SJ02_MP02_2_FD_132471 | JGI IMG/M metagenome (GOLD analysis project Ga0187783, IMG submission 132471) | Tropical peat soil microbial communities from peatlands in Department of Meta, Colombia - 1015_SJ02_MP02_20_MG | ecosystem: Environmental > Terrestrial > Soil > Wetlands > Peat | place... | reverse complement strand
CCGGCCAGCGACACCTGCTCCGCCACCCGCTGGCGTTTGAGGACGTCGCGCTCCAGGGTAGCCCTGTGGCCATGGAAGAACAGGACCATTAGGCCAGGCCGTCGGAGGTCGAATCCGCGCGGGATATGCAAAAGCACGCGGCGATCGGCGTAAGTCTCATCGAGCCAGTAGATGTTGCCAAAAGATGTGCGATGGCCGCGACGGCCATGCTGGTCGACGTCGAGGAACGGTGCTCCTGAGCGCGGGATTGTCCCCTCATAGGGGAAAGGTGAGGCGTCGAACTCGACGAGTTCAGTCTCGTCCTGCCGGGTTGGCTTGGCGCGCGACTGCACCAGGTGCGGTTCCGGCACCTCGATCGGTGTCACCACTGGTGAGGCGCGATTGCTGGTCGGCTTGGTGCTGGCTGTCAATGCGGACGAGCCGAGCGCCGTCAGTGTTGCGGTGAGCAAAACGATCAACAGCGATCTGTTGCGTAACTTTACGCGCATAAGTGCTACGCCGGATAAGGCTTCCGGGGATCGAATGCATGGCAGTTCGGCCTAAAGAAGACCTACCGACGGCGAGATCGCGGCGGCTCAAGGCGATACGGAGGCCGAGAGGTTCCGGGCAACCGCCGAAATGCTCTGTTTGCCAAACCCCTGACGAACGATCGGGTCAACGCCAAGCAGTGAACCGATGCGATCCATTGTTAACCGGGATGTCATACGCTGGCCGAATGCAACCCAGCATGGCGCGGATCAGCTGGGCACGGTTAGTTTGGAGTTGTGCATGACGATCGCGAAGGCGGACGTCGAGGTCCGGCCGGCACGCGTGATCGATCGTCCCATGGTGTCGAGCGTGACAGCGACGACGCTCGCGGTCGCCGACATGATCGGCGTTGGCGTATTCACCAGTCTCGGCTTCCAACTTCAACACATCCCCTCGCCGTTCTCGTTGCTCATGCTGTGGGTGACTGGAGGGGTCATCGCGTTGTGCGGCGCTCTGTCCTATGCCGAACTCGCCGCAGCGCTACCAAGATCAGGCGGCGAATACTATTACCTATCGTGTATTTACCACCCGGCGGTGGGCTTCCTCGCCGGGTGGATCTCTATGACGGTCGGCTTCGCGGCTCCGACGGCGTTGGCGGCTATGGCTTTTGGCAGCTATGCCGGAAGCATCGTCCCGTCCGTCTCTCCCATAGTGCTGGCTCTGGCCGTGACCGGCCTCGTGACCCTCGCGCACATTGGCGGCGTACGCCAACGCGGTTTCTTTCATAACGTCGCAACCAATATCAAAGTCGCGCTCGTCGTCGTTCTGATGATCGCCGGGTTCGTCAGCGGCGGGACCGGGCAGGTAGAGACGTTTGCGCCGGCTTGGCGCGATCTTCATTACATGACGAGCGCGCCCTTCGCCATCAGCCTCGTGTTCGTCATGTACTCCTATTCTGGTTGGAATGCCGCGACCTACATCGCCGGCGACATCCACAGGCCGCAGCAAACCCTGCCGCTTTCGCTGATCGGAGCCACCTTCATCGTGCTCGTCCTTTACACCGGGCTTAACGCAGCTTTCCTCTACTCGACGCCGATGAGCAAGCTTTCCGGTCAGCTCGACGTGGCACTGGTTGTCGGAAGGAACCTATTCGGCGAGGTGGGTGGGCGCATGGTCAGTTTCCTGATTTGTTTCGGCCTCGTGTCCTCGATCAGCGCAATGATGTGGATCGGCCCGCGCGTCACTGTCATCATGGGCGAAGATGTCAACCTGCTGCGGCTGCTGGCGCGACGCAACGCCAGGGGGGTTCCTATGGCAGCACTGTCCTATCAGGCAGGTGTCGTGGTCCTCCTGTTGGTGACCGGCAGTTTTGAGACCATCCTAGATTTCATCCAATTCAGCCTAACGCTGTGCTCGTTCCTCGCGGTGCTCGGCGTCATCGTGCTGCGCCACAAGTCTCCGAGCCTGCCGCGGCCCTACCGCTTGCCCGGCTACCCGCTGGTGCCGCTCATATTCCTGACGATGACGGGGTTCATGCTCGTGCATCTCCTGATCGAGCGCCCTTTGCAGTCGCTCGGAGGCCTCGGCATGATGCTTGTGGGGCTGGCAATATACACGGCCTCGGGTAACCGCATTGGTGAACCGGTTTCTCGCGGAGGCGCTTGAGAATGCCCATTCAATCGCACTGGGGTGCAGCGGCCGCGCTCGTGACGCTGCTCGTGACTCTCGGCGGCGCGTCCGCCGGAGACGTAGCGACATCAAACGACATGGCTCGCTTTCTCGCCGGAATGGCCCCATCCGCCGATTCGCCGCTGCAGGGGCTGACCAAGCAGGCCTCGTGGCAAAGCCATGCGCGTCGTTTCGATGCGTCGTGGTCCGATCTTGAACGCAGCCAGTTATCGAGAATTCATGTCTGGACCAAGGGCGCAGTAGTCAAGCGCCGCCCGCTGGTGTTTTACATGTTTTCAGGACCGGACTTCCTCTATGCCAATGCGCTGCTTCCGGATGCGTCGACCTACGTGCTCAGTGGTCTCGAGCCGGTCGGCGGCGTGCCCACGGTCGAGGGGTTGCAGCGGACATCTCTCTCCCGCGAGCTGCGGGCGCTCGAGTCTTCACTCAACTCGGTCTTCAGCTTCAGCTTTTTCAGAACGAGAGAGATGAGGTTCAAGCTCCAGGGTCATTATCTCGACGGCACGTTGCCTATCCTGCTCGTATTCCTAGCCCGGTCGGACAAGACGGTGCACGAAATAGAACCGGTAAGCGTGGACGACGATGGAACGCTGCGGCGCGGCCATGAACTGGGATTGAACAAGGCAGTGCGCGGTGTCGAAATCACTTATTCGGACACAGGCAGCCAAGAGAAACGCATCCTGTACTATTTCAGTACCGATCTCGACAACGGCGGGGTCAAGAGCAGCGGCTTCCTGACGTTTTGCGGCAAACTCGGAACCGGTGACAGCCTGGTAAAAAGCGCATCCTATCTCATGCATCAGAGCAATTTTTCCCTGGTGCGGGATTTCCTGCTGGCTCATACAGCAACGCTTATTCAGGATGATTCCGGCATACCGCTCCAATATTTTGATCCGGCGGAGTGGAGCCTGCAGGCATACGGTAGTTACCATGGTCCAATCGCCGTATTTCCGAACCGCTATCAAATGAAGCTCCATCATTTATTCACCAAGAGCCACCCGACGTTGAACTTCGGCATTGGCTACAGGTGGCGCGCGCAGGAATCGAACCTTCTCGTGGCAATGCGATCGGCTCAGTGAAGCGGGCGCAGCCCGCTGCGCCCGCCGGCGGCCATGGATAGAAGACTCGCGGCGATTAGGCCGCTTAAGATGTCATGACCAAGCGACCAAGACGGCACTCATCGATGTGTATCGATCCGCGGGAGGCGCAAGGTCGGCAGCGAAGCCACGCGATAGCCTCCGCCAGGAACTGGCGAACGATCGGTGACGACTACTGAGGCGCTCCCTTTTTTGCCTGTGCCAGTGCTGCCTCAGCCGCCTCCCTGGCAGATTGAGCTTGCGCGAGCTTCTCCTTCGACTCTTCAAGGGCGGCTTGAACCTGACCAAGCCGATCCTTCGTCTCTTTGAGGGCTGTTTGAAGCTCACCCAGTTGGGCTTTGGATTCCCTCACGTCAGCTTCGAGCGATGATCTCGCGGCGAATGCCCCTTTCAACTGTTGTTCTTGTTCCTTGAGGGCCTTACTGAATGCATCGCGTTCCGCCTCAGTGGCGGTAATTCTCTGTTGCGCCTCTCGCAGCAGGCTGTAGGCGTAGCCCCCAGCGGCTCCACAACCAATGAGGATACCCAGCACCAGAATTCCAATGAACTTCATTTTGAGCCTCCCCTCAAATTCGCTCAATGAACGCGATTTCGACAAGCTCACTACGAGTGCACGACTTCAGGGCGGTACTCCACCAATCATGCCTGCCGCACAGTATCCGCCATCGTGTTCTTGCTCAAGATCATCTGGCAACCATCGGTTCCCGCTTCAGCGAGTGCACGGTTGTGCGGCCTTTGCGCACCGCGCCGGGGGACGGATGTGAACTTACCGTCGCACGATCACGCCCCGCCTTGGCGAGGGCAGTCTATGCGCGCTTCTGCGGTTCTTCGACCAAAGCCGATTTGCTCATCCTTGCGGTCTCGACCGCACCGCCTCAATGGTACGGTCCAGTCGTAAGCAATGCTTTTCCTTATAACCTCAGGGATATCCGACGAGTCTCCACTACTCGGGAAAGGTAACGGAAATTGTTGTTTGATTAAGGACAGGAAATCGTCGTCGGTATTGCAGAGCTGCACCGATCGATTTCTAAACGGCAGTTCGTGGGTTTGACCTCGATTATAATTCAGAAGCCGATCAAGGAGGACTCAGCACGGGCACGGCGCGGTCGCCCAGGCATCTTGGATCGCAGACCCCGGCCGATTTCCGCCGCACCGGGCGTCGACCGCATAATGGCATTTTGTTCCATCGGCTGCGATAGAATGCGTAGCTATGGGCGGACTTCCGTCGGTATAGGGACACCCGCGTATAGCCATGATAGGCAATCGAACATGTGCGCCTCATCCCAATCGGCAACGGTCGCATTGCGGACGTCACGTGCAATGCCCTCAGCGTGGAGCAGCCAATCCCAAATGGCGCGGGATTCGAGTTGCACGCGCGTTGTCCGCGTGAGTCGCAGCTCCGCGAAGCGATGGAACGCGGTGTCGAAATCGCAGTTCGTCGCGTAGATCAGTTCGGCTAAACACAAACCATCCTCGATCGCCATGCACCCGCCCTGCGCGAGCGACTGCAACGACGCGTGGGCGGCGTCGCCAAGAAGCACAACTCGACCTTTGGACCAGTGCCGCACGGGATTGCGGTCGGCCACCGAGCGTCGCCAGCGAAAGTCCAACAGGGCGTTGAGGGCACGAATGGACGGGTGAGCGTCACGGAAAATTTGCTCAAGCTCGGCGCGGTAGGTTGACGTGTCCGCCCTCTCGGCATGCGTCTGTGTACGGAAGACGGCAACGATGTTAAATTCGCTGCCGTGGCGCAGCGGGTAATGAATGACGTGGTAGCCTGGGCCGCCCCACAACAGCACGGAGTCGCGTGGGACATCGACCTTAAGCTCCGTCATTGGCACGATTGTGCGTACCGCCGCGTAGCCGCTCGGGCGCGGCGCGCCGTCGGCAACGAGTTTCTCGCGAAACATCGAGCGAATCCCGTCGGCCGCGACCAGTGCTGGGCCGGAAAATGCCCGCCCGTTTGCCGTTGTCACCTCAACGCCGTCACCACGGTCCTCGAAACCGGTCACCATGGCGTCAGAAACGAGCTCGATTGATTCGGTTTGCCGCCGGCACGCGTCAAGCAAGACATTATGGACATCGATGCGATGAACGATGATATAGGGATATTTGAAACGGGTGCGCAGCGACGCTCCGGTCGGTATCCGCACCAATTCCTTGCCGGTTAGCGCGTCCCACATCAATACGGCTGCCGGAGAATCAGCGGCGGCAAGCACTGGGTCCGTCAACCTGAGACGGTCAAACACATGAAAGACATTAGGACCGAATTGGATGCCGTAGCCGATAGCACCAAAATCCGGTGCACCTTCTAACACACGTGCGGCAAGGCCGCGGTGCGCCAAGGCCAGAGCAGTTGTGAGCCCGCCGAGCCCACCACCCACAATGAGGATAGGGTCGCGCAATGCCATGAACAAAAGCTAGCATTTCCACAAGCTACCGACAATTGTTGCGGCTCGGCATTCGAAAGGAGTCACCGGCGGCGTCCGGTCCCGCAAATACCACGGCGGTCGGTTTCACCGCGATGTCCAGTCAGACTTTGTCTGGTCGATCCTTGCGCACGAAGTGTTCGTGCATAGCGAGATCCTACCCAGCGTTTCCTCCATACCGAAGTACCGAGAGTTGGGTCTTGACGCGGTACAAACAAGGGTTGGATCGTCGCGACGGCGTTTTGATCTCAGCGTTTCGTCTTGAGAAACCCGTCGCCGCCATGCATTGAAACGACGAGGGCAATGAGGAAACACAGTCCGCCAGTCCGAGAGTCTGAAGTCCGGCGTCTATGAGCGGGTCGAAGTGAAATCCTGCCGGGCAGAGAATTGCTGATCTCACACCCGAGGTGCATCTTCAGCCAATGACAACGTTCGTTCGCTATCTGACACACCCTCAGGTCCTGATCGATCCTGCTGTCGCTGTGCCGTCATGGAGCCTGAGCGCCGTCGGTCGCGCTCGCGTCCAGGGTCTTGTCGCTGCCGGATGGCTCGAGGGAACGACGCAGGTCGTCTCGAGTGCTGAGCAAAAGGCGGTGGAGACCGCGGAACCACTTGCAGCAGCCATGGGCGTTCTGCTCGAAATTCGCGAGGGAATGCATGAGAACGATCGATCGGCAACGGGTTTCCTGCCACCTGGCGAATTTGAATGCGTGATCAATCAGTTCTTCGCGTATCCGTATCAGAGCATACGTGGCTGGGAGCCCGCGGCGGATGCTCAAGCCCGGATAGTGCGCGAAACTGAGGCCGTTCTCAGCAGGCAGCATCAAGGCGACGTACTTTTCGTTGGGCACGGCGGCGTTGGCACACTTTTGTTCTGTCACTACTCCAAGGCCGTTATCAATCGCGTTCACGATCAGCCGAGCGGCGGGGGTCACTACTTCACAATGATCAAGGAGGACCGGAGAGTGGTCCACGCGTGGCGACGCATGGAGGATGCGCCAGAAAAATGAACGGAGGGTGTGGGTAGGACTTCGGAACCCAGTCAATCGCGTCGCTGCCTGCCACGGCTCATGCCGGCGGGATGCTGTTCACGTTACCGTCGTGGCGTAACATAAGAGCGATTTGTGCGTCATTGGCATCCGTCCAAGCCCAGCCGACCGGCGAAGTAAGCGCCTGCAAATGTAGTCACCTGCCAGTGTAGTCAGTGGTCCCGGAGGTTCCACAATCCGTGCTATAACGAGGCTTGGCTGCTGGGCCGCCTGTTGTGGAACAGCCGGGGAGACTGAAAATGAAAGCGATTCTGGTTCGTGAATTCGGTGGTCCTGAAGTTCTGAAACTTGAGGATGTGCCGACACCGAAGCCTGCGGCCGGCCAAGCGCTGGTCCGCATTCATGCGGCAGGGGTCAATCCCTATGACACCTACATGCGTGCGGGTGCTTATGCCCAGAAGCCAAAGCTTCCCTACACTCCCGGATCGGATGGGGCAGGCGTTATCGACGCGGTTGGTGAAGGCGTCAAAAAAGTAAAACCAGGCGACCGCGTATACACGGCACAAACGCTTAGCGGTGCATACGCCGAGTACACACTCGTGCTCGAAGAGCACGTGCATTCTCTCCCCGCGACAATTGATTTCAGGCAGGGCGCAGGCATCTGGGTCCCCTATGGAACGGCCTATCATGCACTGTATCACGCGGCGAACGCGCACGCCTCGGAAACCGTGCTGGTGCACGGCGCCAGCGGCGGTGTGGGCAGCGCGGCAGTACAAATCGCGCACGCCATGGGGCTCACGGTCTTCGGCACCGCAGGAACGCCCAAAGGCCTCGAACTAGCAAAGCGGGAAGGTGCACACCAAGTTTTTGATCACCGCAAAGCAGGCTATCAGGAAGAAATTCTGCGAGCTACGGGCAACCGCGGCGTGGACATCATTCTCGAAATGCTCGCCAACGTGAATCTACCCCACGACACAAAGCTTTTGGCCAATCATGGGCGCGTGATCGTCATTGGCAATCGCGGCGAAGTCACCATCAATCCGCGTGAGCTTATGGCCCGCCGTGCCTCTATTCGCGCTTTCACGCTTTGGGGCATCACGCCGACCGAAGAGGCTGACGTCCACGCCGGGCTCATTGCGGGGCTCGAAAACGGCACGCTGCGCCCAGTAGTGGGCAAAGAGCTACCACTCGCCGAGGCAGCACGCGCCCACAAAGAGATTCTTGAACCAGGAGCCGCGGGCAAGGTCGTGCTGATCTGTTAGCAACCTCCGCCTGTTCGCGCCCACGAGTTGAGTTGAGCGCTCAGTGTGGGACTGTCGCGCGGTTGGTATGCTGTACCTTTCCCTGTCAAAAGTAGGGGAAGATATGGCTTCGCTGCAACCGTCGCTACTCGCCCCCGCCTACGAGCCGATCGAGTAAACCCGCTAACGTTTGCGCAGTTGCGGCTCGTGCTCACGACCCTTGCTGGCAGCTTTTGAGGACCTACCGGGCAAAATGCGGTTGATTAGTCGGTCCTTCTGTCCGAAGTGATGACCCAAAACGAGCCCGAGATGGGTTCCTAATGGCAAGAGAAGTAATATTGCGGTCGCTACGTGCACCCATTTGGCGACGGAAGCGATCACCGGGGATGAGGGTAAAGAATTGGGAATGTCGAAGAGACCAAAGAGCAAAACTCCGTAGCCTGCGGCCATCACGTAGAGGAATCCGCTCAGTGGCATGATGATCATTGCAGCATAGAGAAGGTGTTCGGCGCGATGGGTGATAAACTGCTCCAGCGCGGTGAGTGTCGGTGCCCAGGGGGGCAACTCGCCTGTCCTGCGATTTATTAGGCGCGCGATCGCTACAATCAAGGCCACAAGCCCCAGTGATTTGTGCCAGTTATAGTAGGTAGCTTGATTCACACCGAGGGTCGCGGAGTCGGCGGGCGTTCGGAGCATAATCGTTGCCGAGAAGTACTGAGCTGCGAATAAGAACACGATCAGCCAATGAAAAAGCTTGGTGAGGGCTCCGTAGCCGAGATTCGAATTGAGGATCGTCATGCAAGAGATCGCCAATCAGCAACGCCAAGTTCTATCTTCGCCCAGAGAGAGCGCGCGGGCCCTTCGGCGCGGAGCGCCGCAACTCTATTGCTCAGGAAGCCTACCGGCGACGCGGGGACCCCTTGCTTGCGGTACGCACTTTTATTCCGGCTGCGCCACATGCCCGCAGACGTGAGTCTCGGCCAATACTCCATCTGCACCCGCGCAAACAGGCGGTCACTCCCACCTTCGGGCTTGAAGATCGAAGTCTCGCCCTCCTTGAGGTCGAACCACTCCTTTCCGAGTGCATCAATGATGTTCGGCTTGTGCGTGATACTCTTCCCGTCTCCAGGCGGCTTGGCCAACATCGTCCGCAACGCCTTCGCCCGTCGACGATTTTCGTCCGGCGTCACGACAAGGCCCCCTTCCGACAGATCGATGGTCTTCTCAATGTTGGTGAATCCGGCCAACAGCGCGATCTCGTAGAGGCCATTGAATTTGCTCGTGCAAACCTGACCGATAACCACACTCGTCGCCCGGATAGCGCTGAAAGCCTTGGCGAGGCCCTTGCCGTCGTCGTTGAGGGTGCGCTGCTTCGATGCGTCAGCGAGATTGAACGGCTCGGTATCCGCTTGGTCGCTGCAAGTCGCGCCGTAGCGGACGAGAATGACGTAGCCTCCTGCCCGCAGCCCCGTGACAATGCCGCTGGCGTCCCCGACGTCGTGAGCGGAGTGCCCGGAGGCCGGTGCCACAAGGTCAAAAGAGCTGAGCGGATGTCTTGCATGGAAGTTCTCCGCAGTTGGATGCGGGTCGAGGCGGTCTTCACCCGATATGACTCGCCGCAGCTGCGGGAAATTCGAACACTCATTATCACAGAGTCGTGACGACGTTTGAGAACAGCGCGAGAACTTGAATTCGGAACGAGCGCCGGCGCGGCTCCACGGGTGTGAGCGAGCGATTCTGACAGGATTTCTATCCATGGAATTGGGCCCGTTGGCTTGCAGTCGTTCACGGCGACTCGCCAATGCGGAGCGCGGACGATCGGTGTGACTATTCCCACAGCGCCACTACCCGTCTCGTGTTAGCGGCGTTGCCTGACGGCGTCGCTTGCTTCGCCCCCAAAGGCAGCGGCGCCACCTTTACGGGGTAGGGGACGCGAGGGGGGCAATTTCACTCGCGTTCCCGAGTGCTCGAACCTGGTGGGGGTCGGTGGGTGGCCGATGCTGGCCCGCCCGCAAGTTCATCTCGAGGGCACTCGTCAGGATCTACGCCGGTGGCGCAGGCAAGAAGAATGCGTGATGCATGCCTGCTGCAAATCGGTCAGGCTTCGCCGCCGTGAGTTGGGACTCGCGTCAAACGCCGCCGGAGCGAGCGGGCACTAGGCCTGTGGGCGCCCACCTAGCGCCCGCTCCAGCTGCCGGACGTCCCACACCCCGGCACTCTTGAGATAGGAATGGCAGCGGGGGAATTGACGAGCCCCGATGAGAAAGATGCTGCAACTTTCCGCATCTTCGAGAATGCAGGAAGGTTCTACCCGCCGATGTCCATTGTTCGGGCGCAAAGAGGCTCTGCCCCCCGTGCGAGCAAGGGAAGCCGGTGATGCTCAGGCGCTTTCTTGCCTTGTTCGACAAACTCTCGACTCCCATCGAATGGGCGATGCGGCAGCTGCACGCCGAATCACGCCCGCGGTCGCGTGTGCCCGACATCGACGTCGAGATCCCCGCGCCGGCGGGCGAGGCCTACCTCCCCTACCAGAAGGTCGGCATCGCCTTCGCGGCAGGGCGCTCCAACACGCTGATTGCCGACGAGATGGGTCTCGGCAAGACGATCATGGCGATCGGGCTCGCCAACATGGGGCCTGGGTGCGTGCATGCTCGTCGTCTGTCCGTCCTCGCTGCGCCTCAATTGGCGCTGTGAGCTCGAGCGGTGGTTGATCACTAGCCGCTGCATCACGCTCATCGAGACGGGCAAGGATGCATGGCCGTTGGGGCCCGACGTCGTCGTCATCAGCTACGACTTGCTCGGCGAGTACCGTACCGAGCTCCGCAGCCTGATGTGGGACCTGCTCATCGTCGACGAATGTCACTTCATCAAATCGACCGACGCGAAGCGCACAATCGAAGTCGTCGGTCGCCGCGACAGAGGGGCCGGCGAGCTCCTTGACCCGATTCCCGCCAAGCGCCGCGTGCTGATGACCGGCACGCCGATCATCAGCCGGCCACTCGAGCTGTGGCCGATCGTCCACTTCCTCGACCCGGAAACGTGGTCGGACCAGTCGTCATTCGGTTGTCGCTACTGCGCAGGGGTTCGCGACGGGGTGTCACGTGGTAACGGCTCGCACAATGACTTCGCCGGTGTGTCGCATCTCGACGAGCTGCAGGACCGCTTGCGGTCGACGATCATGATCCGACGCCTCAAGGCCGACATGCTCAAGGAACTACCGGCAAAGCGCCGGCAGATCATCGCCTTGCCGCCTAACGGCTGCGCCAGGTACCTCGAAGCCGAGCGGCAGGCGCAGGCGTGTCACGAGGCAGCCCTAAGCGAGGCGCGGGCTGCCGTCGAGCGAGCTAAGGCATCGGACGATGAGGGGGTCTACAAAAGCGCCGTCGACCGCCTGCGCGGCGCTTCACGAGCGGCATTTGAGGAAATCGCCCGGGTGCGCCACGGCACGGCCGTCGCCAAGGTTCCCTATGTCGTAGAGCACCTGCGAGCCGCCAGTGGCAAGTGCGTCGTGTTTTGTCATCATTACGACGTCGTCGACGACATTAAGGCCGAGCTCGGCGATGCCGCCGTCGTCGCCGACGGCAGGGTGCCAACTGCCGAGCGCCGGGCCGCTGTCGATCGCTCTCAGACCGATCCGACGTGCCAGTATTTCATCGGTTCGAGCCTCCGGGGTCGGCATCACGCTGACCGCCGCGTCGCATGTGGTGTTTGCGGAGCTCTATTGGACGCCGGGTGCGATGTCTCAGGCCGAGGACCGACTTCAGCGCATCAGACAACGCAACAGCATATTGGTGCAGCACGTAGTGCTCGATGGCTCCATCGACGCGCGCCTCGCACGTACGATCGTTTCGAAGCAAGAGGCCATCGCTGAGGCACGAGACGCCGAGGACGAGAGGCCAAGCTCCGCGCCTGACCGCCGAATGCGCCATCTGGTTGGTGTACTCGACGAACTTGGTGCGTAACCGTCGAAACAGTTTCGAAGTCGGATCATGCGATTATTCGGAGCCTTCCCGGGTTCGGGCAAGAATCATCAGACCGGACGCCCACGCAAGTCTGGTAGCGACGAATAGGTGATGAGCCGTCAAGTGCTCGATAAGTGCCGCGACATTCGCCCCGTGCCCCTCGGGCCAGTTCCGTTGTGGCAAGAGATCGTCGATGAAGTACAGACCGCCAGCACCAACGAGGGCTAGCGCTTGTTCGAGGTGGCTAAATTTTCCCGGCCACGCATCCGCGAACACGAAATCGTAGCAGCCCGGCATCTGCCCCTCAATGAACGCCGCACCGTCGTCCAAATGAAAAGTGACGCGCGGGTCCGCCCCGAGATGCCTGCGCGCGATTGCGACGACTGCCGGATCGTTGTCGACGGTTTCGAGCCGCGACGCCTGGTCCATTCCGGCGAGGAGCCAGGCCGTCGCGACGCCGGTGCCGGTCCCAAGCTCGAGAAATCGGCCCGATGGTTTCGAAGCCGCGAGCGTTCGTAAGAGCGATCCGGTCTGCGGCTCGGAGGCCATCGAGAAGCCGAGGTTGGCTGTCTCTCGGAGGATAGCCTCGAGCGTTGTCGGTGGATCGAAGATGAAAAAATCGTTCATTTCATGCGATGCGTCGAGCTTGCTCAAGAAAAGCGAAGAAACATCGCCAACGCAAAGTGCGTGGCGGGTGGCAAGTTTCTGCGCACCTGAAGCGCCCGTCCGCAAGCTCTTGTGTCGAGCCTGCAACCCTAGCTTCAGGGTCACACCTTAGCGTTCTTCGCCGCCTGCAGCCATGTCCCAATCTAGCATCGTCGCTTTAGTCTATCGCGTCATGCGCTATGGCGAGTGTCAGGTGGAGCAGCCTCGGCGCATCCTAGATGCAAGCGATCCGATGGTAGCAGCTCGCGAGGGACGCTGCCGGCGTACGTCGCTGGCGGATCAGGATCAGCGGCGGGAGCGTGAGGTCCCATTGAAGAAGGAGCAAGGGCTGCATCTGCACTCGCGCCTGAGGGAAGCGCGCCCGCCCGGTGGGGGACTACCGGGGAGGACGATACGGGGAGAGAGAAATTCCCGTGTGCAGCCCCTGCTCAACGCCCTTTTGCCCATGTACTTTGGCAATGCCCATCAGTGCAAACCCTGAGAGGTCGAGGGTTCAGTGCCTAGCACCGACAGATTAGTGAACAGGCGGTGAGGCGCCGATGGCCGCGACTAGGCTCGCAAAGGCCGCCGCCGTTGCCATGAAAGTCTGCGAACAGCTCACGTGCCTAACCGGTCGAGAGCGGTTTGCTATCGACCATCAAGGGCCATAGAGGTCCTCCAGATGGTCGCGACTGCGTAGCCACTTGACGCGGTCGTCCACCAGACGTTGGCAGGTGTCGGCCCACTCCTTTTTCGACATATGCGTTTGCCGATCCCAATCGCCGATGCATTCGGTGTGCCAATAGGCGGTCTTTTCGCGTATCTCCTCTTCGGACGGAGTGCCGAGTTCGGGCGCGGTATTGGGTAGTTGCGCTTTAGGTAACGCTGCGCTTGGCGGATCGGCGCCAGGCTGTGCAGAGGCGGTAACGGCGGCGAGCAACAGCGCGAGCGGCCAGACGCGAAGCAAGGACCACATGGCATTCGAGCCTTCCCAGGCTAAGAAAATAGAATAAGGCTACCCCGCGCGGGAGAAGGAGCGTCCACGAGGGCAATACGGGGTCAGAGAAGTCCCGTGTGCAGCCCTGCTTGGCGACCATTTGCTTATGCGCACAAGTGGCGCCCATCGGTGCAAACCCTGAAAGATGAAGCGGATCGTCTTTTACAGATCAGTAAACGGACCGTGAGGGGATCCTCGTACAATCAGCAGGCGGCGCATGGCTTCAGCCACGGTGTGCGCGATGGCGCGCCGCACCCTCTTGCGCCTTTCTCAATTGGCCGCTGATCGCTTCTTCGCCGAGGCCGAGCGCCTCCGCCGCTTCTTGCGGGCGTGAAGCCGTGGTCACGAGGCCGTGGTGACCAAAACGTAGTGGCCGGTGGGAATTTCGGGGCCACGCATGCAAATAGCCCGAGGTCGTGGCGGCATTGGTGCCCGAGGGTCACGAGCACAAGGGTGCGCTCATAGAGAGACGCCGGCATCGAGCTTGAGATCTTCGTCGTGCATTTGGTCCCGGTCCTAATCGGCAATGCTGGACGATGCGCGCCCTTGTCGTGCAGCCAGGCCCGTGAGGCGACATTATCGCAAGAACTTGCGCATCAGTGTCAATGTCTGCAGCGGCAATTCCTCTTGTGGCGCATGTCCACAGCTTCTAAGCACGGAGAGCCGCGCATCGGGGAGATTGCGCGCAAGCTTACGCCCAACCCAAAGGGGGACAATCGGGTCTTCGTCGCACCAGATGAGCTGTGCCGGTTGCAGGATTGTCTGATAGCGCGCGATCAACGCCGAGAGATTGGCAGGGATGATTTCCTCGGCGGTTTTGAGAAGCGCGTAGCGACCTCCCAGTTCGTACAGCGGCAGCGCATATGCGCGGACCGCGTCGAGGGTAATTTTGCTGGGGTCGTGATACGCAGCGTAAAGCCCTTCGTAGGATTCAATTTCCGGCAAGATGGCATACATACCTATCTGTGCGACGACCGGAGCCTGTAACACTTGTATGAACAGTGGCAGTCGCTGCTTATAAGCAATGCTGTCTAAGAGGATCAATTGCTTGAGAGCGCCCGGGTGCGTCTCATTGAGATCGAGGGCAAGCGCGAGCGCCACACCGCCGCCAAGGGAGTGACCGACCAAGGTGAGATCAGTCAGACCTCTTAGATCGATTAGTCTTCTTAGTAGGACAACCTGGTCGAGCACACGGTACTTGTCATCAAACGGTTTGTCCGATCGACCAGCTCCCTTGAGATCAACTGTAATAACGCGGTGCGTACGAGCTAGGGCCGGAGCGACAAATCGCCAGGTGTACATGCTGGCGCCGAAGCCATGCAACATCAGGATCGGCTCGCCGCGACCACGCTCCTCCACCCAAAGTCGCAGTGGTGCCGCGCGAGTTCCAACATTGTCGAAAGCGCCTCGCGGCACGTCGTCATTGGCAAGCGATCGGTCACAACATGCGCAGCCGAGCAGGACCAGAAAGCTCACGCCGACGACAAGGACAACATCGTTAAGTCGAAACTGCATCGAGTCCTGCCCAGCTGAGAGACATTTGCAAAGATTTGACTTCTAACCCGGTCGTCTTATGGGGGGACGCCATGGCATTTGAGTGACCGCCCATGCCAAGATGCTGGCCTCATTGAAATTTCTTGAACCCATCTTCGCCGATGCGTGCGTCGCCCGGAGATCCAACGTTGCTTTTGGCGAGATTGAACCTAATTTCGCCAGCCTCGCGCGGTCGGAGGGAAACGTTGCGGGAGTTGCGTGGCTCGGCTAGGAATTGGCGCTAATTACGGAGGCGTCGCCATGCGCGGTGTTGGAGCATTCGTGTTCGCCGCAGCGCTGGTCATCTCGCTGCCCTTCTGTCAATCTTCAGCACGAGGCTACGGCGGCTCTCGTGGCGGCGGCTTTCATGGTAGCGGCTTTCACGTTGGCGGCCACTTCGGTGGCATGCGTTTCTATAGTCATCGCTTCGCGTATGGCCGGCTCTATCGCTCTGGCTATCACTTCATCTTGCGCCCCTACGTGGATTACGACCGAGTGGCTCCCTGGCCTCAAGGTCGATCGGACCGCTGTGGGACGAACGAGATCTACGGCTTCGTCCGTTTGAAGAACGGCCTATTCAGCCGCAACGCATTCGGCACATGGAATGGCTGGAGCAGCCGCTGGCGCTTTTCGCAGTGCGGCTGGTTCGG
>Ga0187783_10001829_pt1 | contig 15701 bp, 14 predicted proteins | sample 1015_SJ02_MP02_2_FD_132471 | JGI IMG/M metagenome (GOLD analysis project Ga0187783, IMG submission 132471) | Tropical peat soil microbial communities from peatlands in Department of Meta, Colombia - 1015_SJ02_MP02_20_MG | ecosystem: Environmental > Terrestrial > Soil > Wetlands > Peat | place... | reverse complement strand
GTGGCCAGCCGGGTGCGGGTCGGCACCAGTCCGGGAATGGCATCGGCGGCGGCCTGCACCAGCTGCTCGACCCGCACGAAATCAGAATAGTTACGGGTCAGTCGTGCATAAACCGACCCGACATGGCCTTGCAGAAACTGCTGCCGGGTCCGTCGCCCCAAGTCCTGTATGGTAGCGGCCGCATCCTGTTGCACCGCATTGCGTGCAATCTTACCGGGCAACTGCGCGATCAGGTCATCGCAATGCTTCCAGAATTGCCCATACGTGACCCGGTCGACCTCGTAGTCGCATGTGAGCCGCGGGACAGCGGTCGCCCACGTCTCGAGCGCCGTCGGGGTGAACCCGGCCAACCGCAGATGCTCGCGCGACCAGGCGGGAATGATTGGTTCCATGACACGGCTCCAGCCTTGGGACACCAACGTTTGTCCGGTTTGCGTGCGTCGCCGGTTGGACGCGGTGAGCTAAATGCATGGTCGCCGGCGGTCATTTGGACATCCGATCGCGGGATCGACCCTAGCCGGATCCCGCGTTCCAACCATAGCATTTGATCAATTGCCCGTTCGTACTGGCGATTTGACCTTGCCCTGATGATTATCTGGCCGAAGTCGCTGTGGCAATTGCGGTTTGATCCACAAGGCGGCCCCCATCGCCAGCCGGCCTGTGGAACTCACCAGGGCATGGCCGTAAGTTTCTCGGTCTCCGCCCACAACCGCGCGGCTGCCGCATCATCCTGAGCTGCCGCGGTTGGCGTGGCTGGACGTGACTTGTAAAAATAGCCGCCGCTGACAGTCGCTGCTTGAGGTGAAGACGCGAGGTAGACAATTGTTTTGGCACCATCAGCTGGCGAAATGGCGAACAGCTTGGCAAAGCGCACACCCCAAGCAGTAAGACCGCCGCTCTCGTTGCCGAAGCGGGTTGCTACGAAGCCTGGATGTAGCGCGTTGGCCACCACCTCGGTGTCGCTCAGTCGCTTGGCTAGTTCGCGGGTGAACAGAATATTCATGAGCTTGGTGCGTCCATAGACGGTGAATCCGCGGTAATTCCTCGCCGACTGCAGGTCATTGAAATCGAGTTGGTTGCCGCGATGAGCATCGGATGCGGTGCTGACGATCCGCGCCGGCGCGCCGGCGATCAGACTTCCCTTTAGCCCACGCGTGACCACGTAATACGCCAGATGGTTAAGTGCGAAGGTGCGCTCAAAACCGTCAGGCGTCACCTGGCGGGTGCCGAACATGGCGCCGGCATTGTTAATGAGCACATCGATCCGCGGTTCTGCGGCGGCGATCGCTGACGCGACCCGCTTCATCTCGGCGAGGCGGGAGAGATCGGCGTAATGCACCTGATGGGTCGCATCCGGTCCCCGCTCGCGCAAACGCAAAAGGGCAGCCTCGCCACGACTTCTGTCGCGTGCGACCACCACCAGACGCGCGCCCATTCCGGCGAGGTGTTCGGCTGCAACCTGCCCGATGCCCGAGGTGGCGCCGGTAATGACCACGACTTTGCCCTTCATGTCAGCCTCCTTCGAATTCGCACCTAGCCGTTCGCTTAGCTGGCGCAGCAACCTGACAAGAATCGGACAGTGATTCTTGATCACGTGCATGGTCGCCATCAATGCGGCTGGCATCGAACGCGCTGTCAACCAGAGCGATCGTCGGCGGTCGCAACCGCGAACCGAAAGATTTGCGTTACGTCGCCACCTCCCGAAGCAGATGCCTTCGGTCGACGGGAAGATCACGACGCCACGCGATCCGGGCGGCGATATGGCGATCTAGCGATCGCACCGGACCGTTGGTGGACCGTTCCTTGGCCTTGCGCCAAACGGATGTTTCGGCCAATCTCGCGGCGCAATCGCCACTGCGCCCGCCGGCCGGCGACGAGGAGCAGATGATGGCTGATCCGAACACCACCACAGGAACACGACCGCGGAGCATGCGTGTCGGTCTCTTTGTTACCTGTCTCGTGGACTTCATCCGGCCGTCGATTGGATTTGCGGCTGTCAAGCTCCTGGAAGATGCTGGCTGCCTGGTCGAGGTGCCGCGCCAGACGTGCTGCGGTCAACCGGCGTTCAACTCGGGGGATCGGGCCGACTCGTGGGAGATCGCGCGGCAGGTCATCGAGACGTTTGAACCCTGTGACTTTGTGGTGGTGCCTTCCGGCTCCTGCGCGGGCATGATCAAGACGCACTATCCGGAGCTGTTCTCAGGTGATCCCAACTGGCTGCCGCGGGCGCAGGCGGTGGCCGACAAGACCTTTGAACTGGTGTCGTTCCTGGTCGATCAGCTCGGGATCACCCGGCTGGTGGCGCGCTTTGATGGCCGCGTGACGTATCACGATTCCTGCGCGGGCCTGCGTGAACTCGGAATCCGCAGGCAGCCGCGCGAGCTGCTCGCCGGCGTCGCCGGCCTCGAGCTCAAGGAAATGCACGAGCCGGAATTGTGCTGCGGATTCGGCGGCACCTTCTGCGTCAAATATCCGGACATCTCCAACGCCATTGTGACCAAGAAGGTCGACGACATCCTGACAACCGGTGCCGACACGGTGCTGGCCGGCGATCTTGGCTGCCTCATGAACATGGCCGGCAAGTTACAGCGCCGGGGTGCTCAGGTGAAGGCGCGGCATATCGCCGAACTGCTCGCGGGCATGACCGATCTTCCGGCGATCGGCGAAGCGGGCACGCGAGCAAGGGACTTGCCGTGACAGCAACTGTAACCTCGCCATCTTTTAAGGAAAATGTCCGCACGGCACTGGCCGACCGCCAATTGCAGGAAGCGCTGAGCTTCGGGCTGGGCTTTGTGCAACGACGTCGGCAAGCGGCGGATCGCCTGCCGGAATTCGAAGCGCTGCGTGACGCTGCCCGCGACATCAAGAATCACACGCTCGCACATCTCGATCTCTATCTTGGCGCCTATGAGGAGCGCGTCGTGGCATCGGGCGGCCGCGTGCACTACGCGCTCGACGCTGAGCAGGCTCGCGGCATCGTCCTTGACATTTGCCGCCGGACTGGAGCGCGCGTTGTCACCAAGGGCAAGACAATGATCGCCGAAGAAATTGCCCTTAACGATTTTCTCACAGCCAATGGCATCGCGCCGGTCGAGACCGATCTCGGCGAATATATCATCCAGATTCGGGGCGAAGCCCCATCGCACATCATCGCCCCCGCAATTCATCTCAAGAAGGAACAGGTCGAGGCGGACTTTCGCCGTGTGCATGGCAATCTGCCACCCGAGCGCAATCTGACCGAGCCGGCGGCGCTGCTGGCCGAAGCTCGCGGTGTCCTGCGCGAACGCTTTCTTGCCGCCGACGTGGGTATCACCGGAGCCAACTTCCTGGTGGCCGAGACCGGGACGTCAATCATCGTCACCAATGAAGGCAACGGTGACCTGACCCAGACACTGCCCAAGGTTCACATTGTGCTCGCGACTATCGAAAAGCTCGTCCCGACCTTGGAAGATGTCGCCCAATTGATGCGCGTGCTCGCTCGCTCCGCCACCGGGCAAGACATGTCGGTCTACACGACGCTGTCAACCGGTCCGCGCCGTCCCGACGATCCGGACGGACCGCAAGAGTATCACGTCGTCATTCTCGACAATGGTCGCTCGGCCATGCTCGGTGGCGAGTTCAACGACATGCTGCGCTGTATTCGGTGTGGCGCCTGCATGAACCATTGTCCGGTCTACAACGCGATCGGCGGCCACGCTTATGGCTGGGTCTATCCGGGGCCGATGGGCGCCGTTCTCACCCCGAGTTTGGCCGGCATCGAACGTGCAAGAGATTTGCCCAATGCCTCGACGTTTTGCGGACGCTGTGAAGAGGTCTGCCCGGTGCGGATCCCGTTGCCACGGATGATGCGTGCTTGGCGCGAGCGCGAATTCGAACGCCGCTTGTCGCCGGCGACGGTCCGGAGCGGTCTGAAATTTTGGGCCTTTTTCGCCAGACGCCCGAGGTTATATGGCGCCGCGACCACCCTGGTGGCCCCTGTGCTGGCGCTTGTCGGGCGCGCACGAGGCCGGTTCCGTTGGCTGCCCTTGGCTGGAGGATGGACCCGCACCCGCGATTTTCCTGCACCGCAGGGCTCCACCTTTCAGACGCAGTGGGCGAACCGTCGGCGGCGGTGACCAAGCGATTTGAGCCCGAATCATGGATGCGCGTGATACGATCTTTGCCGCGATTCGCCGCTCGCTCGGCGTCACCGGACGTGAAGGTCCGCGGCGCGCGGCAGTTGCCGAGCGATTGAAAACTCATCCCGCCGGCGTCATTCCGGCCCGCGGAAATCTGCCACCGCGGCAACGAATCGACCTGTTCCGCGCCATGGTCGAGGCGGCCGCCGGCACGGTCGAGGAACTGTCGACCTATGACGACGTACCGAGCGTCGTTGCGGCCTTCCTGCGTGCCCATAATTTGCCGCCCGCGGTTCGCCGCGGGGAGGACCCGCGGCTTGCGGCGATCGATTGGGAACGGGCCCCGTCGCTGACCATCACGGTCGGGCGTGCTGACGGCTCGGAACTGGTCGCGGTGTCCCATGCATTCGGTGGCGTCGCCGAATCGGGCACGCTGATGCTGGTGTCCGGCAAGGACAATCCGACCACTTTGAACTTTCTTCCGGACACCCATCTGGTCGTCGTCGCCGCTGGCGACGTCCATGGTGATTACGAAACGCTGTGGCAGCGCCTGCGGGTTGCGTATGGCGCGGGCCAAATGCCGCGCACGGTCAACCTGATCACCGGCCCGTCGCGCTCCGCCGACATCGAACAAACGCTGATTCTGGGTGCGCATGGGCCCCGCCGATTGCATGTGATGGTGGTGGGTTCGATCTGAGCCTAAAGTGGGCCCTGACCAGCCCTCAGGCGCGATCCAGCAAGCAACGATCCGGGCAATGTCCATGCGCCAGGGAGCCGCAACTGGATGGCATGCCGCACCATTTTATTGAAACGACCAGATCGCGCCGATGAGTTACCTGCCATTTATCCAAACAGTTGGCGTCATTACAAGGCACTTTCACACCCAACGCTGGAGAGACGAGGGGGTCCATTTTTTAATTGCTTGATCGCTGATGGGTTGCCCAGCTGGTGCGGGGCATAACGCAAGCAACACGGTGACGATCCCTCTGGTTGACCAGATCAAACAAGAGCAGCCGGCCTGTGCGCCCCTGAAAAACCGATATTGAATGACCAGGCGTCGTCAGTGTCGCACATCGTCGGGGCGCGACGCGGTATCAGGTTCCATCGCTGAGTCGGCGTGTCCATGCCTCTGCGAGTGCCATGCTCCATCAGGCCTGATTGAGATGAAGCAGACAGCCGGCGGGCCTAACGCGCTGCCAAATGTAGGGCGGACGTACGCGGCGCTAATGCGCGCCGGCATTTCGGCCTGAGGTCGCGCTGCTTGAGCGGCATCTCTATGGTGCTCCGCCACCAGCTACCTGGAACGGCCGCGCCTTGTTCGCCGTTGCGGCGGCCTTTCGTATGGCGGGCCGTGCAGCCTGCCGCAGGACAGTCGCCGGCGCCTCGGATTACCGGCGCTCAATTCATACGACTCGCGACAGCGCGAAAACCGCTGGCGTGCACCGGAGGTCCGGCTATGATTTTCGTCACCAGGAACCCAATCGAACGCGTCGACGTTGTCTTTCATTCAACCAACATGGGAAACCTACAAATGACGATCGCCGGTACTGATCCGACGTCAGGCCGAGACAGGGGCGAGGAAAAACGCGACGAATCCGGCACGCACTTGGATGAGCCGCACAGCGACCACGAATCCCGGCGTGAACGACAAGAGGATTTGCTCGATGAGAGTTTGGAAGATACTTTTCCGGCGTCCGATCCGGTCGCAGTGCTCCAACCAACCTACGTCAGCAGCGCCGATCGCTGACCCTGCACACGGGGCGGCCCGCGACCAGCGACAAAAGGCATTCGGCCGACCGTGAAAGGTTCAATCATTACTTTTGGCGCCGGTTTCGGCTCGCCGGCCGAGACCGGTCAGATCTGCCAGATCTGAGCCCTGGTCGGCCGTCAGCAGGCCCAGCTCGCTGCCGCGGCTTCTATCCGCGGATCGCGGCTTTGATTTTCTCGACCGTCATATCGGGCGCCCGGGCCGCATTGATGATGGCGGTCTCCCGCCGTTGCAGGTCGTCGAGCGCGGGGATCATGTCGGCGATCTTGTCTTTCGGCACTACCACGGCACCGTGACAGTCGGCATGAATGAGGTCGCCACTCTTGACCGTCATGCCGGCTACCGTCACCCCGTTGCCGAAATCCGTGATGTGCACGTAGGCGTGCGACGGGCTGATCGAGCCGGCGAGCATCTGAAAGCCGTGAGGGATCATCGGAATATCGCGCACGCTGCCGTTGGTGATGGTGCCTAGACAGCCAAGCGCCTGGTGAACATTGGTCTGGACCTCACCCCAAAATGCGCCATAGCCGGCCTGCTCGCCGTCGAGATCCTCGATCACCACGATGCTGGGACGCGGCTGTGCGGCCACATAGTCGAGATAATCGAGTCGGCGCTGCATGTAATTGCCGAGTGCGACCGCGTCTTTGGCCCGGATTGCGGCGGTCTTGGCAAATCCGACCATGGGCGGAAGCTCCGGAAACGGGCAATGGAGATGCTTGACCGTGTAGCCGATGCCGCGTCGCTCTGGCGCGACGATTTCGATTAGGTTGCACACGGTCGGCGTGTCGATCGACGTCAGGAAATCCAGCAGCGTCTTCTCCACCACCTCGGCAATCCCCCAGGCCATGATTCATTCCCTCCGCCGTTCGACCACAGACCCGCCGCCTCGCCACTCTATAGCAGATTGAAGCGGACGAGGCCTTTTGCTAGTGCTGCCGCCCCAACCCTCGTTGTCATGATCTCATGGGCTGCGAATATCCTCAGCGGGCCGCGCCGGCCCATTGGTCGCTGACCGGGCTCGTCGAGGGCGCGCGGCTCTCGCTGCCGGCCGCGCCGGGCATCATTGTCTTCGCGGCGGCCTATGGCAGTCTGGCAGCCCAGAAGGGTCTCACGCTGGTCGATGCCACTCTCATGAGCGCCCTGGTCTTTGCCGGCGCGTCGCAATTCGTGGCCACGGAAATTTGGACTGAGCCGCTGACCCTGGCCACTATCGCTACGCTGGCACTGGTAACCGCAACCGTGAACATGCGCTTGCTGTTGATGAGCGCTTCACTGCGGCCTTGGCTCGGCCAACTGCCGGTCTGGCAGACTTACCCGACTCTCTATTTCATGACCGATGCCGGCTGGCTGATCGCTGCGCGCCATCAGGCAAGCGGTGGATCAAACGTCGCCGTCTTCCTCGGCAGTGGATTGTGCCAATGGGTGCTATGGGTGGGCGCGACTTTGCCGGGCTATCTGCTCGGCGCGGTGATTGCCGATCCCCGGCGGTACGGTCTCGACCTCGTCATGCCGGCGATCTTCGTTGTTCTGCTGGTGCCGCTTTGGCGCGGCTAACGGCGGGCAATCCCGTGGTTCACCGCTGCCGTCGTTGCGCTGGGATGGTCGCTGATCGTCGGTGGTTGGTGGTTCATCATTGTCGGCGCGCTCGCCGGAAGCGTGGTCGCCGGATTTGCCGATGAATTTTGATGGCGCCGAGCCGGGTGTGTTGGCGGCCATCCTGGCGATGGCCGCGGCGACCTATCTCATGCGGGCTGGCGGCTTCTGGCTGATGGCGCACATCCCGATGACGCGGCGGGTGCGGCAAATGCTGGAGGCCCTGCCGGGCTCGATTGTAGCCGCCACCGTCCTGCCGGTCGCCGTGAAAAGCGGGCCGTCTGGCCTGACCGCCATCGCGGCGGTGGCGCTTGTCATGGCCTTACGGGGCAACGAGTTTCTCGCGATTGCGGCGGGCCTGCTGGTGGCGGCCGCGCTCCGCGCCTGCGGGCTCTGATCCGTCAGCAAAGAGCATCACGGGCGCGCCGCAAAGTCTCACTCGGGATCCCGGACGCGTCGATGGGGCGCCATCCAGATTCGGCCACCAAGTCGCTGTGCTGGCGGCGAACCAGACCGACGTCGGCGTCGGACGCGTCGTGGCGGCGCGCACCGACCCGCCCGACCCGCGTGTCGAGATCAGCTTGTAGAAACAAACCGCGAAAGGTCACCCCGCATGCGGCCGCCCCGGCCGCGATGGCCCAGCGTTCTTTGGCATCCGCGAACGTGGCGTCGACGATGGTCGAGTGGCCCGCCGTCACCACACGCTGCGCCCGGTCCTGAAGGGTGGCGTAGACTCGAGCGGTGACATCGGCCCCATAGGCCTCCGCCGCGAGCCGGTGATTTTCATCAACCCCAAAAAGAGCCTTGCGCTCGACGTCCGAACGCAGCACCACCCCACCTGGAATCGGCGTTAACTCCGGTGCTAAGGCACGCGCCAGCTCGGACTTGCCACTCCCAGAGAGCCCACCGATCGCAACGAGCGTTGGGGGTGGCGGTACGATCGCCTTGCAGGCCAAATCAAAGTAGGCCGACGCCGATTGCGCGAAGCTCGGGTGCTTGGTCGCCTCGGTCTGATCGAGCCTGGAGGCGACGACCATGGCGCGGATCGCCGCGCGTAGCGACAGGAAGAATGGCAACGCCGTCAGCCCATCGAGGTCCTCGGGCCGCCGCGTTTCTATTAGATAGCGGTTGAGCACCCGGTTTGCCGCCGCCGACAGACCGCGGTCGACCAGATCCATCAGCAGAAAGGCAAGGTCATAGAGAACATCGCCGCTGGCGATGACCGGATCGAATTCGACGGCGTCGAATGGTACTGGATGCCCGTCAATCACCACGATATTGCCGAGATGGAGGTCGCCGTGTCCACGTCGCACCAGGCCGCCGCCGCCGCGTTCCTCGAGCAGCGGGTGCAGACGTGCCAAGGTCTGGCGGCTCGCCGCATCGAGGGCATCGATCCGGCTCGGAGCGAAGACTCGCGAGTGGGAGCGGAACACCGCATAGTTTTGATCAAGGTACGAGGGCAGGGCATGGATCCAGGGTTCGGCGGCGACGGCCGGAGCGGCGGCATGCATGGACGCCGCCATTCTGCCCAGTGCCTCGGCCAAGGCGAAATCGACCTGTCCGATCTCAGCAACCCGATCGAGCGTCGCAGCTTCATCGAAGCGCCGCATTTCGACGGCCCATTCGACGGGCGTTCCGCATCCGCCGATCGAAAGCTCGCCGGACGGCGCCCGTCTTATGGCGACGACGCCACGATAAATCTGTGGTGCGAACCGCTGATTGACTTCCACTTCGGCAAGACACGCCGCGTGGCGACGTTCGAGCGTGGAATAGTCGAGGAAAGGAAAGCGCACCGCCCGTTTGACCTTGAAGGCACGCTTGCCGGCGAGGAACACCGAGGCCGCGTGGGTGTCGATGCGCTTTACCGGTTGACCCCCATGGGTTACCGGATCAGCAAGAAAGCAAAACACCGCCTGTTGGATATCCACGGCTACGGTCCGTTCCTGGTCGAGTCTAGAAGTCCGCCCGCATCGCGGGCAAAACAGCGCTGCCGTATTGAACGGCGTAGGTACATCGGCGGCGACGCGGCCATGGTTCGTCAGGCTCACGATGATCAGCGGCTGATTGATCTTGCGCGATGTCAAGGTCGTCTGTTGCTGAGTGTGGCAGCTTCGCGACGCTCTGCAGCTTGAAGGAGAGGAACACAATGACAACGCTGCCGCATGAGCTCAAGCGCATCAGGCTTAACTTAGCGCGTTCCAAAGAGTTTCCCTTCGGATCGACCCGCCATGGCTACGAATTCGTGGCCCCCCTCGATGCCAGTTCCCACATCGATGTCGAATTGTGGCGCAAGTATCGTGATCATTGCTGGGTCCGCCGATTCTGGGAAGGCGAGTCCGATGAGGTCGGTCGTCTCGTGCACCTGCCCGGGACCCAGGACAGGGCGTACTGGGTATTCGATTACGATGGGGGCCCGACGGTGGGCGATGAGGCCGGATATCGCTTCGGTGCACACGCCTTCGTGCCGGGCGAGTATGTGTCGATCCGCGACGACAGCGGCGAAATGCATACCTTCGAGGTGGCCGCTGTCGGCTCGGCAGCTTGAACCGACTCCCCGGTCGGATCGAGGGGCCGAGCGGCATGCGCATGGCGATTTGAAGCCGGATACCCGACAGCCGCCCGGCGTGGCGTCAAGTGGCGGCCATGCCCAGACGAGACGGCGGCGAACTTGAATCCGATCAGCGTCGGGACGCCGGATCGGCGAGCACGCGCCGCCGTTCGTCGCCGACTGGGTGCGATCGGGTCTTGCGGCCGGTCAGCGATACTGACAAACCTTGTCTCGATAAAACCGTGTTGTGCCTCAACCGCGGCACTTTACGTTCGATTCGAAGCGACTCCGGCAGAGCGAACCTCCCTCCGCGAGACGATCCCCCCGCGAATCCAGAGATAGGCCATGCATTTCGATGCCAATACCCGAACCGGTGGGCAGCTGTTGGTCGATCAGCTGGTCGTTCACGGTGCGCGCGAGGTCTTTTGCGTGCCGGGCGAGAGCTATCTGGCCGTGCTCGACGCCTTTTACGATCGCGCCTTGCGGGTGACGGTGTGCCGTCAGGAAGGCGGGGCCGCCATGATGGCAGAGGCTGTCGGTAAGCTGACGGGCCGACCTGGCATCTGTTTCGTGACCCGCGGCCCAGGCGCCACCAATGCCTCTCCGGGGATCCACATTGCGCGCCAGGACTCGACGCCAATGATTCTGTTCGTCGGTCAGGTCGCCCGCGACATGCGGGAGCGCGAGGCGTTTCAGGAACTCGACTACCGGGCCGTATTTGGCTCACTGGCCAAATGGACGACCGAAATCGATAACGCGGCACGGATCCCGGAAATCGTCGCCCGGGCCTTCTACACGGCAACCAGCGGCCGGCCTGGCCCGGTCGTGATCGCGCTGCCCGAGGACATGCTCACCGACCGCGTTGCCGCGCCGGACGCTGCCGCCTACGACCCGGTCGAGGTCTCGCCGGGTCAGTCGGAAATGACGCGGTTGCACGGGCTGATCTGCGCCGCGCAGCGCCCCTTCGTTCTGCTCGGGGGCAGTCGTTGGTCGCAGGCGGCCTGCGCGTCAGTGTCGGGTTTTGCCACGCGGTTTGCGCTACCGGTCGCCACTACGTTCCGTCGCAATCACCTGTTCGACCCGCTTCACGCGAGTTATGCGGGGGACCTTGGCATCGGCGCAAATCCCCAACTCCTCGCACGTCTGAAGGCGGCCGATCTCGTGCTCCTGATCGGGGGACGTCTCGGCGAAATACCTTCCCAAGGTTACACGCTGTTCGGCATTCCCACACTGGGGCCGACGTTCGTCCATGTCCATCCCGGCGCCGAAGAGCTCGGCCGTGTCTACCAGCCGGCACTCGCTATCCTGGCCGCACCGACCGCCTTTGCGCCGGCGCTCGAAGAACTGGTGCCACCGAGGGAGATTGTCTGGCGCGAGGCCACGCGTGCCGCCCATGCGGAATTTCTTGGTTGGACCGAAGTACCGACGACGGTGCCAGGGCCCGTCAACCTCGGCGAAATCATGGTGTGGCTGCGCGAAAATCTCCCGGCCGACGCAATCATCAGCAATGGCGCCGGAAACTTCACCGCCTGGATCCACCGATATTATCGCTTCCGCGCGTTTGGAACCCAACTCGGGCCGACATCAGGGTCCATGGGCTACGGCGTCCCGGCCGCGGTGGGCGCCAAACGTCTCAATCCGGATCGCATGGTCGTCTGTGTGGCCGGCGACGGGGACTTTCTGATGAACGGCCAGGAATTCGCCACCGCAGTCCAACACGAACTGCCGGTGGTCGTCGTCGTGGTCGACAACAGCATGTACGGCACCATCCGCATGCACCAGGAGCGGGACTATCCGGAGCGAATTTCGGCGACCGCCCTGCGCAATCCGGACTTTGCGGCCTATGCGCGCGCCTTCGGAGGCTACGGCGAGACCGTCGAGCAAACCGCTGACTTTCCGGCGGCATTTCAGGCGGCCGTGCGTTCCGGCAAACCGTCGATCATCCATCTCAAGGTCGATGCCGACGCCATTACACCCTCGACCACCCTGGCAGCCATCCGCGCCAAATCACTGGCGCGGCATGTCAGCGCTCGAACGAGCTGATCCCGACAATATTCGGCGGGGACCGGCTTGCGCGAGCAAATGAACCGTGGTTCACTCTTTCTGTCGAGATAACGAGCTAAAAGTCACTCAGTTCGATGATTTACCGGCGGACCGACAAGGTGGTCCGGCGCTTGGCCCAGCGCCACGCGGCAATCATCGAGGCCGCCGAGGCGACGGCGGCCGAAGGCGGCATGGCGGCGCTTCAGATCGTGCCGGTTGCCGAACGCGCCGGCATCGCGGCCGGGACGGTCTATCGCTACTTTCCGTCGAAGACCGATCTGGTGGCCGCGGTTGTGGCGTCCGTGTCGGAGGAGGAAATCGGCGCGATGCGGCAGGCGGCTGAAGCCGCGCCCGGCCCATTGTCGGCACTGGTCGCCGGCATCACCACCTTTGCGGCGCGTAGTCTCGCACGTCGCAGGCTTGCCTGGGCGGTCATCGCCGAGCCGGTCGATGCTGAGGTCGACCGCGTGCGATCCATTTACCGCAAAGCCCTCACCACCGAGATCGAGCAGCGACTGCGCCAGGCGGTTCGCGAGGGTCATTTGCCCGAACAGGATGTTGCAATCACCGCGCCGGCGCTGGTCGGAGCGCTGCTGGAGGGTTTGGTCGGCCCCTTGGCGCCGGAGGTCGGGCACGATCCGGCGAAGCGTCGCGCCGCGGTTCAGACCCTGGCGCTGCTGGCGCTGCGTGGGGTTGGCATCGTTGATGCTCGCGCCCGCGGCCTTGTCGTCCAGGCCGCGGTGCCAGCGTTGGAGGAGGGCGCCGCCTAGCAAGATGTTCAGTGCGACATCAAGGTTGGAAGCGTCATCGACGTGAGAATGCCGCGCGTTGCCCCGCCGAGCACGAACTCCCGCAGCCGCGAGTGGCCGTAGCCCCCCATGACCAAGAAGTCCGCCGAGCTGTCGGCTGCATAAGACAGAAGGGTGTTGGCCACGTCGGTGCCGTCGGCGACGATCCGCTTGACCTCGACCGTCAGGCCGTGGCGGGCCAAGTGATGACCGATATCCGCCCCCGGTATGTCCTCGCTCTTGGCGCGCTCGCTCGCCACCAGCACGACTTCGACGGACTTGGCGCGGTACAGGAACGGCATCGCATCGCCGATGGCGCGGGCAGCGTTACGGCTCGCGTCCCAACACACCATGACGTGATCAAGCGTCAGGCCTGCCCGCTGGATATACGGCACAACCAGGAGCGGTCGCCCCGATTCAAACAGCGCCGCCTCAATGATCAATTCTTCGGGTGCCACTCGGTCAGGTTCGGCCTGGCCAACTACCGCGAGGTCGAAGCGTCGCGCAATATGTCCGAACAGCGTTCCAGCACCTGGAAGGCTCGCGCTCAGCACCCGGCTCTCGGCCGATATCCCGGCGCGCCGTGCGGCCTCTTCGAACCGCGTCACCGCACCGGCGGCGGCCTCTTCGGCGTCTCGACGCTGGCTCTCGATCAGCCCGGGCAAGGTCCCGCCCATAACTGTGGGCGGGTAGACCGGGTCAAACGCAAACGCGATAGCGCCCAGATGCGCGGCGAACGCCTCGGCGACTGACACCGCAAAGTCCATGGCGGCGTCGCGCTTGCCGCCGATCGTGAGATTGACGACGACATCCTTGATCATAGTCGGTCCCGTCCTCGGTCGAAGCCATCATATTCACCATTTTAGATTTTGCTGTCACGACAACGTTGACCAAGGTCAAAAGCCCCAGGCCGGGACCGGTTCCGGCGTGGCGGAGCCGCCGCCCGAACGTCAATTTGGCAATTCGGCGGCGGTTGCCCAGGGGCCAGGTCGGCCGCCAGGTCCCTCCGGCCGGGCGTGAGCGAGTTCGAGCCAGGACCGGCACTCCACATGACGCCGCGCAACGATCATCTGAGCGTGACTCATCTGTCTGGGATTTGCTGGGAAACGGATATCGAAATAATAGTTATGAAAATAAACTGCGGAGGATCGCGGTGAGGCAGGAGCCCAACCATGTCAATGCCCATGCTTGAGCCGGATCGCAACGTGCTTGCCCGCCGGGACGAGATCGTGCGCGCGCTCTCGTCGATCGTTCCGGGCGAGGGGGTGATCGCCGGCGCGCACGAAATGAAGCCCTATGAATCAGACGGCCTGACCGCCTATCGCCAGATGCCTATGGTCGTAGTGCTGCCCGAGACCACCGATCAGGTCTCGCGGATCCTGCGCTATTGGCACGCAGAGGGCGTTCGGGTGGTGCCGCGCGGGGCCGGCACCTCGCTCTCGGGAGGGGCGCTGCCGCTGCCCGACGGCGTCCTGCTCGGCATGGCAAAGTTCAACCGCATCCTTGCGGTCGACTTCGAGAACCGCGCCGTGGTCGCCCAGCCGGGTGTCACCAATCTCGGCATCACCAGCGCGGTCGAGCACGCTGGCTTTTACTATGCGCCCGATCCGTCTTCGCAAATTGCCTGCACCATCGGAGGCAACGTCGCGGAGAATTCCGGCGGCGTCCATTGCCTGAAATACGGCGTGACCACCAACAATATCCTGGGGCTCGAATTCGTGCTGATCACCGGCGAGGTCCTCAGGCTTGGCGGCGCCCATCTCGACAGCGGCGGCTACGATCTCCTTGGTCTGATCACCGGGTCGGAGGGCCTGCTTGGGGTCGTGACCGAGGTGACGGTGCGCATCCTGCGCAAGCCGGAAACCGCCCGCGCGGTTCTCATTGGATTTGCCTGTTCAGAGGACGCCGGCGACTGCGTCGCCAAGATCATCGGGGCCGGCATCATACCGGGCGGGATGGAAATGATGGACGGGCCCGCGATCCACGCAGCCGAAGAGTTCGTGCATGCCGGCTATCCACTCGACGTCGAGGCGTTGCTCATCGTCGAACTCGACGGTCCCCGAGCCGAGGTTGATCATCTACTCGAACGGGTGACCGCCATTGCCCAGGACTGCCGCGCCAAGACCCTCAAGGCATCGGCCTCCGAAGCAGAACGGCTGGCGTTCTGGGCCGGCCGCAAGGCCGCTTTCCCGGCGGTTGGACGCATCTCACCCGACTATTACTGCATGGACGGTACGATCCCGCGTTCGGCTCTGCCGCTCGTGCTTATGCGCATGCGGGAGATGTCGGCCAAATATGGATTGAGGGTCGCCAATGTGTTCCATGCCGGCGACGGCAATCTGCACCCGCTCATCCTCTACGACGCCAACCAGCCCGGTGAGCTTGAGCGGGCAGAAAGCTTCGGGGCTGAGATCCTGCGGCTGTGCGTGGAGGTTGGCGGGGTGCTTACCGGTGAGCATGGGGTCGGGGTCGAAAAGCGCGATCTCATGCCGGTGATGTTCAGCAAGACCGACCTCGATCAGCAGCAGCGCCTCAAATGTGCCTTTGACGCCGAGGGATTGCTCAACCCCGGCAAGGTCTTTCCGACCTTGCATCGCTGTGCCGAACTCGGTCGCCTGCATATCCATGGCGGTCAGTTGCCATTTCCGGATATCCCCAGATTTTAGTCGCCGCCGATGACCGACCTCATCAAAGCCCGTGACGCCCGCGACGTTGAGGCTCTCGCGGCCTGGGCCGTGGCCAACGACAAATCGCTGGAGATCGTCGGCCATGGCTCGAAGCGCGGAACCGGACGCCCAGCTCAGACCGACGCCACGCTCGATCTGTCGGGGTTAAGCGGCGTT
>Ga0187783_10001828_pt1 | contig 15703 bp, 12 predicted proteins | sample 1015_SJ02_MP02_2_FD_132471 | JGI IMG/M metagenome (GOLD analysis project Ga0187783, IMG submission 132471) | Tropical peat soil microbial communities from peatlands in Department of Meta, Colombia - 1015_SJ02_MP02_20_MG | ecosystem: Environmental > Terrestrial > Soil > Wetlands > Peat | place... | reverse complement strand
CGGTTCCATCCGCGCTGCCCGAAGGCCCGATCGCTGTGCGGCGAGCAAGAGCCCAAGCTCGAGGTCAAGGCAGGCGACGCGGCCACCCACCTGACCGCATGCCACTTCCCGGTCGAGGCGGGCGAGAACCTCGCCGCCGCGGGCAGGAGGGATCTGACATGAGCCTCACCGGACTGGAATTCGTCGCCCAGGAGGTCCCCTCCGACGCCCCGGCCGTCGAGGGCCGGAGCCAGTGGCAGCTGACCTGGCGGCGGCTGCGCCAGGACAAGGTGGCGATGGCGGCGCTGGCCGTGATCGCGATCATGATCCTGCTGGCCATCTTCGCGCCGGTGTTCGTCGCTATCACCCACCATCCGCCGAACATCGCCTACCCGCTCACCGGCGAGACCGAGGCGGGCAACCCGGTGCCGCCGGGCACGGCCGGGTTCTGGCTTGGCACCGACGGCACCGGCCGCGACCTGTTCATTCGCATCCTGTACGGCGCGCGCATCTCGCTGTTCGTTGGCTTCGTGACCACCGCCATCGGCACCCTCGCCGGGGTGGCCGTCGGCCTGATCGCCGGATACTTCGGCGGCGCCGTGGATCTGGTGCTGGCCCGCTTCACCGACGCGGCGCTCGCGTTCCCCTACGTCGTCCTGGCGCTCGCCCTCGCGGTGGTGCTCGGCCCGAGCCTGCCGGTGATCATCGGGGTGATCTCGTTCTTCTCCTGGGCAGCCATCGCCCGGGTCGTCCGCGGCCAGACCCTGTCGATCAAGGAGAAGGAATACATCGAGGCGGCCAGGTCGCTGGGCGCCGGCCCGTTCCGGATCATGTTCATCGACATCCTGCCCAACCTGCTGGCGCCGGTGCTGGTGCTGGCCACCCTGTACATCCCGACCGCCATCGTGTTCGAGGCGACCCTGTCCTACCTGGGCCTGGGCATCCAGCCGCCGACAGCCAGCTGGGGCGACATCCTGGCCGACGCGCAGAACTTCTACTCGGTGGCCTGGTGGTACATCGTGTTCCCGGCCGCGGCGCTGCTCATCACCACGCTGGCCTTCAACCTGCTCGGCGACGGGATCAGGGACGCGATGGACCCTCGCACCGAGCGGATCTTCGCCGGCGCCGCGGGCCGGCGCCGGCGGGGGCGGCTGCGGCGCGGCGCACTCACCGGTGGTGTCAACTTCCCGAACGCCGCGTACGTCCCGCCTGACCACACCGCCAACCCGCCCGAGATATAGGAACGGCCCACCAGATGGCACTGCTCGGTTTCATGATCCGGCGCATCCTCGGCGGCATCGTCGTGGTCTGGCTGGTCGCCACCGCCGCCTTCCTCCTGTTCTTCGCCCGACCGGTGGACATCGTGGCGCACCAGCTGGCCGGACGCGCGGCGACCCCGGATGTGATCAACGAGGTGATCAGGAACCTCGGCCTGAACCAGCCGATCGCGGTGCAGTACTGGCACTTCCTCGACAACCTCGTGCACGGCAACCTCGGCTTCTCGTATTACACCGGAGAGTCCGTCAACACGATGCTCAAGCAAGACCTGCCGCCCACCGGGTCGCTCGTCCTCGGCGGCGTGATCCTGTGGCTGATCGCCGGGCTCACGGTCGGCATCATCAGCGCCACCAAGGCGCGCAGCCTGTTCGACAGGTTCTCCACGGTCGCGGTGCTGATCGGCCTGTCGATGCCGGTCTTCGTGATCGGCGAGCTGCTCATCCTGGTCGTGTTCCTGCCGCTGAACCAGCACGGTTTCCACTGGATCCAGACCGGCTACTCCGGGCCCTCGCAGGGGCTCAGCTCCTGGGTCGGGCACATGATCCTGCCCTGGATCACGCTGGCGGCCGTGCAGGCCGCCGTCTATACCAGGCTGTCCCGCGGCCAGCTGCTCGACACGCTCGGCGAGGACTATATCCGCACGGCCCGGGCCAAGGGCCTGTCCGAGCGCCGGGTGATCTTCAGGCACGGCGTCCGGGCCGCCCTGACGCCGGTCGTCTCCCAGCTCGGCGTGGACGTGGGCCAGCTGCTCGGCGGCGTGGTGGTGACCGAGACCGTGTTCGGCCTTGGCGGCATCGGCGAGACGTCGGTGCAGGCCATTTACACCGACAACCTGCCGGTGATCATCGGGTTCGTCATCATCGCCGCCGCGTTCGTGGTGCTGGCCAACATCGTCGTCGACCTGGTCTACGCGCTGCTCGACCCGCGGGTCCGGATCGCCTGAGGACCGCTGAGGACCGGTGAGATCGGCTGACCAGGACCGCGAGGCGTTCCGGCTCGTCCCGCCGCTGATCCTGTGGTGGGTCTGGGTCGGCTTCGCGGCGGCCAACGTCGCCGACTTTGCCGCCCAGGGCGCGCCGGCGCGGTTCGCCGCCGTCGTGTCCGCCATCCTGGCGACTGTCACCGGGCTGGCCTACGCGCTGGCGCTGCGGCCCCGCGTCATCGCCGAGCCGGCCGGCCTGACGATCGTGAACCCATTCCGCGACCACCGCGTGCCCTGGACCGCCATCCAGGCGGTGGACGCCGGCGAGTGGGTGCGGGTGCATGCCGCCAGCAAGACCATCGCGTGCTGGGCGCTGTATGTCTCGGCCCGGGCCAAGCGGCGGGATGCGCGCGGGGCGCCACCGCGATCTGGCCGGTCCGGCGGCTTCGGCGGGGCCGGCGGGTTCGGTAGGGTCAGCGAGACGGCCCGCCTGCCTGCCGAGGCGGCCTACCTTGCCTCCCTCCCGGTCGCCAAGGCGATCGCGACCCGCCTCGACGCCCGAGCGGCGAAGGAACGCGACCGGGTCAGGCACGCTGACTCCGCGTACGCCGGGCCGCCGGGCCCGGTGACCGTGCGGTGGGCGTGGGCTCCGGTCGCCGCGGTTGCGCTGCCTGCGCTCGCGCTGCTTGTCATCGTGCTCGCCTTCTGACCGCTGGACTCTCACTTTGTGATCGCACTGTGAGGCTCGATCGTTGATCGATGGCAAGTTGTGACGTTTTCTCTTAGAGATTGACGCAGTCCCGCACTTACCCTTCCGCTGATATCGGTGGCTCACCGGTCTGCTCGGCATGCGCCAACGACGAAAGTCCCGGGGTAAGGACGGTAATCAGTCCGGGTACCGTGACCAGGTGCCCGTGGCGGCGGAGAGCGGATGACCGGCGCAAGCGCCAGAGAGGGGCGACAGGCTGATGATCTCAGCGCAATCCAGTACCTGCTGTACCGGCCGCTGTACTAGTACGGCACGGGGAACCAACGTCAAGTGAGCATCGTCAGGTGACCTGCCTGGTCAGCTGGCATACGATGCGGGAGTGCCGGGCCAACCCCGGCGCTCCCGGGCGCACACGGAAAGAAGGCGACAGGTGGCACTTTACGTAACGCGCCGGCTGCTTCAGGCGATCGTGGTGCTGCTTTTGGTGACCATGATCACCTTCGCGTTGCTGCGGGCGATCCCCGGCAACGTGGCCGCCGCCGTCATGGGGCCCAACGTGTACCGCGACCCCGCCGCGATCAAGCTGTTCGACGACACCTACGGGTTCAACAAACCCTGGTACAACCAGTACCTGCTGTGGCTGAGCCATCTGGTCCAGGGCAATCTGGGCTACTCGTGGAACCTCAACCAGAGCGTGGCCTCGCTGCTGAGCCAGCGGATCCTCAAGTCGGGCATCCTGGTCGGCATCTCCGTCATCCTGGCCGTGATCATCGCGGTCCCGATCGGCATGTTGCAGGCGGTACGGCGCAACAAGCTCCCCGACCACTTCTTCAACGGCTTCTCGACGATCTTCTACGCGATGCCGTCGTTCCTGCTCGGGCTGCTGCTGATCCTGATCTTCGCGATCAAGTTCCCGATCTTCCCGGCCGAGGCGCCGCAGGGCCTGACCGTGGGAGCGATCTTCGCGAACTTCAACGCGATGATCCTGCCCATCGCGACGCTGACGCTGATCACCATCGCCTTGTTCAGCCGGTACGCGCGTTCCGCGGTGCTTGACAACCTGACCGAGGACTACGTGCGGACGGCGAAGGCCAAGGGCGCCAGCGAGCGGCGGATCTTGTTCCGCCACGTGATGCGCAACTCGCTGATCCCGGTCGTCACCCTGCTCGGGCTGAGCCTGCCCGGCATCTTCTCCGGCGCCCTGATCACCGAGTCGGTGTTCAACTACCCGGGGATGGGGCTGCTGTTCTACCAGCAGGCCCAGAAGGAGGACTACCCGACGCTGCTCGGCATCGTCGTCGTGGTGGCGCTGGCCACGGTGATCGGCTCGCTTCTCGCCGACATCGCCTACGCCGTGCTCGACCCGCGAGTGAGGTACTAGTCATGAGCCTGATGGGTATTCCGCCGGAGTCGCCGGACCCGCGGATTTCCGATACCGAATTCGTCCATGAGATCGCCGACGTCGCCACGGTCGCCGAGCCCTTGCCGACCGAGACCGAGACCGCGGTCGCCGCCGGGCTGCTGCCGGCGGGCAAGCCGCGCAGTTCGTTCCGCCGGGGCCTCGAGGTGTTCGTCGAGAACAAGCTCGCGGTCACCGGCGCCGTCATCATCGCGGTCATGCTGGTGTTCTGCTTCATCGGGCCGCTGTTCTACCACGGCAACACGACCGTGGTGAACTTCGGCAACGAGACGCTTCCGCCGGGTGCAGGCCACCCGCTCGGCACCGACTCCAACGGCAACGACGTGCTTGCCCGGCTGATGACCTCGGGCCAGATCTCGATGGAGGTGGGCATCGCCGCGGCGATCCTGGCCACCGTTATCGGGGTGCTGTGGGGATCGGTCGCGGGCTACTTCGGCGGGGTCGCCGACGCGGTCATGATGCGTATCGTGGACGCCGCGCTGTCGATTCCCGTGCTGTTCCTGCTGCTGGTGCTGGCCGCCATGGTCACCCCGACCGAACCGGTCCTGATCGCGGTGATCGGCCTGGTGTCGTGGCTTACCACCGCCAGGCTGGTCCGCGGTGAGGCGCTGACGCTGCGAACGCGCGAGTACGTCCAGGCGATGAAGGTGATGGGCGGCGGGAGCACCCGTGCCGTGCTCCGGCACATCGCGCCGAACGCGATCGGCACCATCATGGTCAACCTCACCTTCCAGGTGGCCGACGCCATCGGGTTCATCGTGGCGCTCAGCTACCTCGGGCTCGGCATCCGCCCGCCGGAGGAAGACTGGGGCGCGATGCTCAGCAACGGCGTCACCTACGTCTCCGACGGATACTGGTGGCTGATCGTCCCGGCCGGATTCTGCATCGTGATCGTGATCACCTCGATCATCTGGATCGGCGAAGGCCTCCGCGACGCGGTCGAGGTCCGACTGCAGCGCCGCTAGATCCGGTCCCAGTCACTACAGTTACGAGGACGCATGGCACCCTTGCTCCAGATCGAGGATCTGCACACCGAGATCAGGCTCCGCAGCGCCACTGTGTACGCGCTCGACGGCGTCAACCTCACGGTCGAGGCGGGCGAATGCCTCGGCATCGTGGGCGAGTCGGGCAGCGGGAAGACGATGACCGCGCTGTCGATCCTGCAGCTGCTGCCTCCGGGCGGTCACATCACCGGCGGCCGGGTCCTGCTCGACGGCAAGGCGATATCCACGCTGGACGACGAGGGGATGCGCCACGTCCGCGGCAACGAGATCGGGATGATCTTCCAGGACCCGATGACCTCGCTGAATCCGACGATGACGATCGGCGACCAGATCGCAGAGACGGTCAGGCTGCACCGCGGGGCGGACAGGCAGACGGCGCTGGCCCGGGCGGTCGAGGTGCTCGGGCTTGTCGGCATGCCGCGGCCGATCGAGCGGGTCAAGGCCTACCCGCATCAGCTGTCCGGCGGGATGCGCCAGCGGGTGATGATCGCCATGGCGCTTGCCTGCGAGCCGAAGCTGCTGATCGCCGACGAGCCGACCACCGCGCTTGACGTGACGATCCAGAAGCAGATCCTCGAGCTGATCGACGAGCTGCGCAGGCGCCTGGGTATGGCGGTGATCCTGGTCACCCACGACCTGGGCGTCATCGCCGGCCGCGCCGACCGCGCGGTCGTCATGTACGCGGGCCGGGTCATGGAGGAGACGAGCACGCTGCAGCTGTTCGCCAACCCGCGACACCCGTACACCGAGGCGCTGTTCGAGGCGCTGCCGGAGAAGGTGGCCGACGTCTCCGGCCGGCTGTACAACATCCCGGGCCAGCCGCCGGACCTGACCAGGCCGCCGGCCGGGTGCAAGTTCGCCCCCCGGTGCCGTTACGCACAGGACAAGTGCCGGCAGTCCGAGCCGCCGCTGGAAGGCGGCGGCTCGGATCATCGCTACCGCTGCTTCTTTCCCGTCGGCAGCGCCAAGGACGACACCGACACCGCCGCGCTGGCCGCCGCGGAGCGGACGCCTGACCGGGCGATCAGGGCGGCGGCCGACGGCAAGCCGCTGCTGGCCATAGAGCGCCTGGTCAAGAACTTCGCGGTCACCTCGGGCGCGCTGCTGCAGCGCAGCATCGGCCAGGTCAGCGCGGTCGCCGACGTCAGCTTCTCCATCCCCGCTGGCCAGACCTTCGGCATGGTCGGCGAGTCCGGCTGCGGCAAGACCACGGTCGGCCGGCTGATCGCAGGCCTGGAGCGGGCGGACAGCGGCGCCATCGTGCTCGGCGGCTCGGACCTGGCCAAGCTGGGCACCCGCGATCGGCGGCGGCACAGCTCGAAGGTCCAGCTGATGTTCCAGGACTCCTATGCCTCCATGGACCCGAGGATGCGGGTCGGCCCGATCCTGCGCGAGCCGCTGGCCATCCAGCACGTCGGCGGCAGGCGCGAGCAGCAGGCCAAGATCGACGCGATGCTGGACGAGGTCGGGCTGCCCAGGGCGGCGGTCGAGCGGTACCCGCACGAGTTCTCCGGCGGGCAGCGGCAGCGCCTCGGGCTGGCCCGCGCGCTGATACTCAGCCCGGAGCTGCTCGTGGCCGACGAGCCGGTGTCGGCGCTCGACGTGTCCATCCAGGCGCAGATCCTCAACCTGATGCTGGACCTGCAGCGCGACCTCGGCCTGACCTACCTGTTCATCTCCCATGACCTGTCCGTGGTCCGGTACATGTCGGACACGATCGGCGTGATGTACCTGGGCAAGCTCGTCGAGGTTGGCCCCGCCGACGACGTCTACTACCGCCCGGTCCACCCGTACACCAAGGGCCTGATCGACGCCATACCGGTCGCGGACCCGCGGGCAGAACGCGCCACGCGGCAAAGGGGCGTGGCCGGGGAGCTTCCGTCCAACATCCACCCGCCGTCAGGCTGCCGGTTCCGGACCAGGTGCCCGCTCGCGGAGGACCTGTGCGCCCAGGAGGAGCCGCCGCTGCGGCCCTTCACCGCCGGCGGGCACCTGGCCGCCTGCCACTTCCCGCTGCGCGAACCGGAGCCGGCCGTGGCATCCGCATCCGTGGAACCCGTCGGCGGTGACAGTACGTAACCCCCTCACGGATTGATGACGAGTTGTGACCTTCCTGCTGAGAGATCGATGCACTTGAGAACTTAGGCTTCGAGAAACCAGCACGCCGGAAATTCGCCCGGCTGCGTCGTTGTGCGCCGGAACGGATGTGCTGGGGACACGGACCGTCATTGACTGAGGGCTACCGCGACCCGGACCCACGGGTCGCCCGAGACGGCGGGGAGCGGACGACCGGCGGAGCCGTGAGAAAGGGCGACCGGCTGATGACCTCAGCACACAAGCAACAAGGAGGGCCGATGAGATTGCGGAGTAAAGCCTTCGGCGGCCTGGTGATCGCAGCGGCGTTCGCAATGGCACTGTCGGCTTGCAGCAGCACGAGCACAAGTGCGCCGACCACTGGCGCGCCGGTGAGCGGAGGGACGGCGACGTTCGCGGAGCTGCCAGCGACCACGCCGAACTACATCTTCCCGTTCACCAGCAGCGCCTACATCAGCGTGTCGAACCTCAACCTGTTCCAGTACCTGCTCTACCGGCCGCTTTACTGGTTCGGCAACGGGTCGCAGCCGACGGTGAACACGACAAAGAGCCTGGCGAACCTGCCGGTGTGGAGCAACGGCGGCAAGACCGTGACGATCACGCTGAAGCACTACATGTGGTCCAACGGCACCCAGGTGAGCGCGCAGAACATCGAGTTCTGGCTGAACATGGAGAATGCGGTCGGCGCGGTGGACTACGGCGCCTACACCGGCTTCCCGAACGCCGAGATCACCAGCATGAACGCGACCAGCGCCACCACGCTGGTGCTCAACCTGAACAAGGCGTACAACCAGCAGTGGTTCCTTTACAACGAGCTCGCCCAGGTCACCCCGATGCCGGAGGCCTGGGACAAGACCGCGTCGGGACCGAGCAGCTGCTCGACCACCGTCAGCGACTGCTCGGCGGTGTACAAGTACCTGGATTCCCAGTCGCGGAACCTGAGCGGGTACGTGTCCTCGCCGCTGTGGAGCGTCGTGGACGGGCCGTGGAAGCTGACCGCGTTCAACGCCGACGGCTACGTGGCGATGGTGCCGAACAAGTCCTACTCAGGGCCGGACAAGCCGCACCTGGCGCAGTTCGAGGAGCTGCCGTTCACCACCGACGCGGCCGAGTACAACGTGCTGCGCGCGCCGAGCTCAAGCAGCAAGATCGACGTCGGCTACATCGTGCCGGAAGACCTGCCGGCCAAGCCGGCCAACGCGGCGGTCGGCGGCAACCCGCTGTCCGGTTACACGCTGGCCCCGTGGAACGACTGGGGGATCAGCTACTACGTGACGAACTTCCAGGACAGCATCGGCGACCACGCGGCCATCATCAAGCAGCTCTACTTCCGCGAGGCGCTGGCCTACCTGCAGAACGGGCAGGCGGTGCTCGAGGGCCCGCTCAAGGGCTACGGCAGCCTCACGACCGGGCCGGTGGCGAGCGAGCCGGTGACGTCGTGGCTGTCCCCGCAGCAGGCGAACAACGCGTTCCCGTACAACCCGAGCAAGGCGGAGAGCCTGCTCACCAGCCACGGCTGGACCATCGCCCCGGGCGGGACGACCACGTGCACCAACCCGAGCCTGTGCGGTCCGGGAATCACCAAGGGCAGCGGGCTGAGCTTCACGTTCACCTACGCGACCGGGCAGTCGTGGATCACGGCGGAGCTGACCCAGCTGCAGTCCAACGCGGCGGCACTCGGCATCAAGCTGAACCTGAAGCCAGAGCCGTTCGACACGGTGGTCGCGGCGTCCGCAGGCAACTGCGTGGTGGCCAAGCTGCCGTGCAACTGGGACATGGCCGACTGGGGCCTGGGCTGGTCGTTCTACCCGGACGTGCTGCCCACCGGCGAAACGCTGTTCACGTGCGGCGCGATCGCCAACTCCGGCGGGTACTGTGACCAGACCAACGACGCGCTGATCGATCAGACGCTGGCCAGCAGCAACCTGACCTACATGTACAACTGGCAGAACTACCTGCAGACGCAGCTTCCGGTCCAGTGGCAGCCGAACGCGCCTTACCAGTACACCGAGGTGGTCAACAACCTCAAGGGTGTGCTCCCACAGGCGTCGACGCTCATGCTCGACCCGGAGGACTGGTACTACGTCAGTTAGGAGCCAGTTAGAACCGGTAAGAACCGCCAGTCACGTCCGAGCCCTGCCGGCCCGCCCGGCAGGGCTCGGCGTCTTCAGGAAACTAGGCGTTCTCGCGCAGGAACACCCGGGAGCCCAGCCACAGGAAGACGGCGGCCATGCCGACCGCCACCGCGATCCCCTCCACCATGAGCGTGTTGAAGTAATGGCCCTCGTAGGCCTGGCGCATGGCGTCGATGATGTACCGGAACGGGCTGATCCTGGCGATGCCCTGCAGCCAGCCTGGCCCCAGCGTCAGCGGCAGGAAGATCCCGGACAGCAGCAGCAGCGGCACCACCACCGTGTTGATCATCGGCGCGAACGCGTCCTCGCTCTTGACCAGCAGGGCGGTCGCGTACGAGACCGACGCCAGGCCGACGGCCACAAGGACGATGAACCCGAAGCCGATGAATACCGCGGCGACGGGCGCCCGCAGCCCGAACGCCACGCCCACCAGCACGAGCACGGCCGCCTGCACCACCAGCGTCACCACGTCGCGGAGCACCCGCCCGGTCATGATGGCCAGCCTGCTCACCGGCGTGACCCGGAACCGCTCGATCACCCCGTACCGCCAGTCGGAGATGATGGCGAACCCCACGAACGTCGAGCCGAACAGCCCCAGCTGGATCAGCAGGCCGGGCACGAAGAACTTGTAGGCGTCGTCGGCCGTGCCCGTGCCGAGCGATGCGGTCGGCAGCCCCTTCAGCAGCGGTCCGAACAGCGCCAGGTACAAGATCGGCTGGGTCAGCCCGATGATGACCCAGGCCGGCTGGCGCAGCGCCAGCCGCTCCTGGCGGCGGAAGACAAGCAGCGTGTCGCGGATGAAGGTCATGACGCCTGCTCCTGGGCTGGTGCGTGGTGGACCGGGGAATCGTCGCGCAGCGAGCGCCCGGTCAGCGTGAGGAACACGTCGTCAAGCGTCGGCCGGGACAAGTTGATCGACTCCGGCGTGATGCCGGCCGCGTCAAGCACCCGCAGCAGCGAGGGCAGCGCCTGATCGCCGTGCTCGACGGTCAGCCGCAGCGTGCCGTCGGCCGAGCTGATCTCGCGGACGATGGGCTGGTCGGCCAGCAGCTTGCGGGCCATCCCATCGCGGCTGGCCACGCGCAGCGTCACCACGTCGCCGGAGATCCGCCGCTTCAGCTCATCTGGCGTGCCCTCGGCCGCGATCACGCCGTGGTCGATGACGAACACCCGGTCGCACAGCACGTCGGCCTCCTCCAGGTAGTGCGTGGTGAGGAATACCGTCGTGCCGAGCTCCGACCGCAGGGCGCCGATGTGCTCCCACAGGTTGCTCCGGCTCTGCGGGTCAAGGCCGGTGGTCGGCTCGTCAAGGAAGACAAGCGCCGGGGTGTGCACCAGCCCGAGCGCGATCTCAAGCCGCCGCCGCTGGCCGCCGGACAGCGTCTTGACCAGCCGCCGCTCGAGCCCGCTCAGCTCGAGCTGACCGATCAGCGTCTGCGCCCGCCGGGTTCCCTCCTCCGGCCGCAGGCGGTACAGCGCCGCCTGGTCCAGCAGTTCCTCGATCACCAGGCACGACGGGTCGGTGCCGCCCATCGTCTGGCCGATGGCCTGCGGCACGTACCCGATCCTCCGGCGCACTCCCACCGGGTCGGCCAGCAGGTCGGCGCCCGCCACCGTAGCCCTCCCCGCGGTGGGGTGCAGCAGCGTGGTCAGCATCCGCAGCGTGGTCGTCTTGCCCGCCCCGTTCGGGCCGAGGAAGCCCACGATCTCCCCTTCACCCACGGTCAGGTCCACGCCCCTGACCGCCTCAACCGTCCCCTTGCGGCTCGTAAACGTCCGCGCCAGCCCCCGCGCCTCAATGATCGCCATGCCCCTGCCTCCGTCCTTGACCACTGTCCCAGGCCCACTCCGGCCATGTCAAGTAATATCTCGTTCGGTCTGGCCGGGGCAAGGATCATTTCATCAGAACGACCGCTGGTTCGTGCCCAAGCAATCCGCCACCGCACCCCGTCCCGGGCGCACCCCGCCCCCGGCGTGGCGCCCGCGCTGCCAGCGGGCAAGGGATGGTGCGAATGGGGCGTAGGCGATGTCAGCGTCGCTGATAAGTCCGGTCCGCCTGACGGCGGTCCCGAACCGGGCAGCGCCGAATCGGGCAGCGCCGAATCGGGCAGGGGGGGAGGGGTGCCGCCGAACTCGGGACAGAACGCCTTGTGGTTACACCAGTCGCACAGCCTGCTCGGCCTCGGCCGCCAGTCGCCCTCCGTGCGGGCCCGGTCGATGGCCTGCCAGAGCGCCATGATCTTGCGCTCGGTGGCCAGCAGGTCGGACTCGTCAGGCTGGTACCGCAGCACCTCACCCTCGGCCAGGTACATGAGCTGGAGCAGCGTCGGCACCCGGCCGCGCAGCCGCCAGATCACCAGCGCGTAGAACTTCATCTGGAATAGCGCGCTGGCCTCGTAGGCCTCCCGGGGCGCCCGGCCGGTCTTGTAGTCCACGATCCTGATCTCGCCGCCGGGCGCCACGTCCAGCCGGTCGATGTAGCCCCGCAGCCGCAACCCCGAATCGAGCGCGGTCTCCACGTAGCTCTCCCGCGCGGCGGGCTCAAGCCTGCGGGGATCTTCCAGGGTGAAGTACGCGTCAAGGATCGCGATGGCGGACGCAAGCCAGTCGGTCCGTTCTGTCTCATTCTCGAACAGTGCGGCGAGACCGGGCGCCTCGGCGGCCAGCCGGTCCCATTCGGTGGCCAGCAGTTCCCTGGCCGCCTCCGGGGTCCGCCCGGCGGCGGGCAGGTCGAAAAGCCGCTCAAGCGCCGCGTGCACCAGCGTGCCGCGCGCCGTGGCCGTGGTGGGCGGCTCGGGCAGCCGGTCGATCACCCGGAACCGGTAAAGCAGCGGGCACGTCATGAAATCGGCCGCCCGCGACGGCGACAGGGCCGGGCCGTGAGCCTCCGCCTCCTCGGCCGGTGTCAGAACCATCTCGTTCACACCGCAACCGTAGGGCACGCCACCGACATTCGGCGGGATCTGGGGCGGCGCGTTCGTCCCGCACGGTCCATGCTGCACGTAGCATCGGTATCGTGGCAAGCACGACGCCGCAGAAGCAATCGCCGCAGCGCCGCGAGGCCGGTCGTGGGATCGTCATCGCGCGCCCGTTCGGCATCCCGGTGTTGATCTCGCCGTACTGGTTCGTGATCGCCGGGGTCTTCATCTTCATCTACGCCAACGACCTGGCCGCCACCCTGCACGGGGCGGAAAGGTTCGTGGTCGCCGCCGCGTTCGTCGTGCTGCTGTACCTGTCCGTCCTAGTCCACGAGCTGAGCCACTCGGTGGTGGCGCGCGGATACGGGCTGCCGGTACGCCGCATCCTGCTCTACCCGCTCGGCGGGTTTTCCGAGATCGAGCGGGAGCCGCAGACGCCCGGCCGTGAGTTCCTCGTATCGGCCGCCGGGCCCGCGCTGTCGCTGGCACTGGCCGCGATCGGCTACGGGCTGATGCAGGTCGTCCCGGCGGGCATCGTCGGCACTTTGGTCTCCCAGCTGCGCTGGGCCAACCTGGTGGTCGGGGTGTTCAACCTGCTGCCCGGGCTGCCGCTTGACGGCGGCCGGATGCTGCGGGCCGCGATCTGGAAGCTGACCGGCCGTCCGGCCACCTCCACCATCGCCGCGGCCTGGGCGGGCCGCGTGATCGCGGTGGGGCTGTTCGTGGTGCCGTTCGCCACCGGCGTGCTCACCGGGACTGGCGGGGACCTGGTCACCGAGGTGTGGCTGGCGGTGATCGCGGCCTTCATGTGGACCGGAGCGGGCCAGGCCATCAAGGCGACGAAGTTCCGCGAGCGGCTGCCCGCGCTCCAGGCCCGCCGGCTGGCCCGCAAGGCCGTGTCGGTCGCCGCCGATACCCCCTTGGCCGAGGCGATCAGGCGCGCGGACGAGAGCCAGGCCCGGGCGGTCGTGGTAGTGGACCACGACGACAAGCCGATCGCGATCCTCAACGAGACCGCGGTGATGGCCACGCCGCCGCAGCGGCGGCCCTGGATCGACGCGGGCGCGCTGGCCAGGACGCTGGAGCCGAACCTGGTGCTGCCCGCCGACCTGTCCGGCATGGCCCTGCTCGACGCGATCCGCCGGGCCCCCGCCACCGAGTACCTGCTCGTCGAGCCGTCCGGGCAGGTGTACGGCGTGCTGGCCGCCCGCGACGTCGACCGGGCCTTCGCCGGCGTCTGACCGGCCCCGCTATCTTGACCCTCATGACAAAACCCCGGCGCGGACCGTTGACGGCAGGTGAGCCGGCGCGGCTGACCGACCCAAAGGGCCGCAGCCACATCATCACGCTGAGGGCAGGGGCGTCCTTTCACACCCACCGGGGCGCGGTCAGCCACGATGACATCATCGGCGGCCCCGAAGGGAACGTGGTCCGGTCCGGCGGCGGCACGCCGTACGTCGTCTTCCGGCCGCTGCTGGCCGATTACACCCTCACGATGAAACGCGGCGCGGCCGTCGTGTACCCCAAGGACGCCGCACAGATCGTGGCGTTCGCCGACGTGTTCCCCGGTGCCAGGGTGCTCGAGGCGGGGGCGGGCTCCGGCGCGCTGTCCTGCTGGCTGCTGCGGGCCGTGGGCGAACAAGGCACGCTGGTGTCGTTCGAGCGCCGGCCCGATTTCGCCGAGATCGCCAGGCGGAACGTCGAGGAGTTCTCAGGCGGGGCGCCGCCGGCCTGGCAGCTGATCGTCGGCGAGTTCGGCCGCCGTCCAGACGACCACGGGCTCGCCGATTTCGACCGGGTGATCCTCGACATGCTGGCGCCGTGGGATTGTCTGGACGCTGCCGCCGAGGTGCTCGCGCCCGGCGGCCTGGTGTGCTGTTACGTGGCCACCACGACCCAGCTGTCCCGCGTCGTGGAAGACCTGCGCGGGCAGGGCGGATTCGACGAGCCCGCCGCCTGGGAAACCCTGGTGCGCGGGTGGCACGTGGAGGGCTTGGCCGTCCGCCCTGAGCACCGCATGGTGGGGCACACCGGCTTCCTCGTCACCGCCAGGCGGCTGGCGCCGGGAGTGGTTCCGCCACCCCGCAGGCGCCGTCCCCAGTCCCAGAACCATGACTCTTAGTGATCATGATGTGACGGACTGACAAAACGGGCAGGCTTGCAAGACGGTGACGAAAGCTCGTCCCGAGGTTAGGGAATGCCCGCGTATAGGTAATGTCTTATTAGCGGTTCAGAGGAGGTGAGGGGCGTGGCCACCAGAGATGACAGCGGTCGTACCTCACGACACGAGGACGAGGTCAAGAGCCTTTCTGCTCAGATCGCCTTCCTCGACGAGGAGATCGCCGTGCTCCGCCGCCGGTTGGCGGACTCGCCGCGACAGGTCAGGCTGCTCGAGGACAGGCTGCAGGAGACGGAGAGCAGCCTGTCGGGAGTCTCCGCCCAGAACGAGCGGCTGGCCGCCACCCTGCGCGAGGCGCGCGACCAGATCGTGGCCCTGAAGGAGGAAGTGGACCGGCTGGCCCAGCCGCCGTCGGGCTTCGGCGTCTTCCTGAACGCTTGTGACGACGACACCGCCGACGTCTTCACCGGCGGCCGCAAGATGCGGGTGAACGTATCCCCGAACGTCGAGCTCAGCGAGCTGCGCCCGGGCCAGGAAGTGGTCTTGAACGAGGCGCTCAACGTCGTCATCGCCCAGGGTTACGAGAAGGTGGGCGAGGTCGTCATGCTCAAGGAGCTGCTCGGCGACGGCGAACGCGCCCTGGTCATCTCCCAGGCCGACGAGGAGCGCGTCGTCCGGCTGGCCGAGCCGCTGAAGCACGAGACGATCCGCGCGGGTGACTCGGTGCTGCTCGAGCCCAGGTCCGGGTACGTGTACGAGCGGATCCCCAAGGCCGAGGTGGAAGAGCTCATCCTTGAGGAGGTGCCGGACATCTCCTACTCCGACATCGGCGGCCTCGCCTCGCAGATCGAGCAGATCAGGGACGCGATCGAGCTTCCCTACCTGCACGCGGACCTGTTCCGTGAGCACAGGCTCAAGCCGCCGAAGGGCGTCCTGCTCTACGGGCCGCCCGGCTGCGGCAAGACGCTGATCGCCAAGGCCGTCGCGAACTCGCTGGCCAAGCAGGTCGCGGCCCGGACGGCCCAGGCCGACGGGACACCGGAGGGCAAGAGCTTCTTCCTCAACATCAAGGGTCCCGAGCTGCTGAACAAGTACGTGGGCGAGACCGAGCGGCACATCCGGCTG
>Ga0187783_10001827_pt1 | contig 15706 bp, 12 predicted proteins | sample 1015_SJ02_MP02_2_FD_132471 | JGI IMG/M metagenome (GOLD analysis project Ga0187783, IMG submission 132471) | Tropical peat soil microbial communities from peatlands in Department of Meta, Colombia - 1015_SJ02_MP02_20_MG | ecosystem: Environmental > Terrestrial > Soil > Wetlands > Peat | place... | reverse complement strand
CCAGCGGGCGAGGTGACCGGGCACCTGCTCGGTTTCACCAACGTCGACGACGCCGGCCAGGAGGGACTCGAGCTCGCCTTCGATCACTGGCTCGCCGGCGAAGATGGCGCCAAGCGCGTGATCCAGGACCGCTACGGGCGCATCGTCCAGGACGTCGAGAGCATCCGCCCGGCGCGCGAGGGGCGCGACCTCGTGCTGTCGATCGACCTGCGGATCCAGTACCTCGCTTACCGCGAGCTCAAGGCTGCAATCCGCGACCAGCGCGCCCGCGCCGGCTCTATCGTGATGCTCGACGTCGCCAGCGGCGAGGTACTCGCCATGGTGAATCAGCCGGCCTACAACCCGAACGATCGCGAGCAGATCGATGCAGCCGTCTATCGCAACCGTGCGGCGACCGACATCTTCGAGCCCGGCTCCTCCATCAAGCCGTTCTTTGTCGCCGCCGGTCTTGCCTCGGGCAAGTACGACAGCCGCAGCGTCATCGATACCTCGCCCGGGTACTTCAAGGTCGGCGTCAAGATTTTCGAGGACGAGCACAACCTCGGCGCGATCGACATCGCCACCGTGCTCGCCAAGAGCTCGAACGTCGGCATGGCGCACATTGCGCTCACCCTTGCTCCGCAGCAGATCTACAGCACGCTCACCCGGCTCGGCTTCGGCCAGGTGACCACCAGCGGCTATCCGGGTGAGTCCGCCGGACTCCTGCCGGCCGTCGCGCAGTGGCGCCCCATCAGCATCGTCACGATGTCGCACGGCTACGGGCTCTCGGTGACCCCGCTGCAGCTCGCGCACGCCTACGCCACCATCGGCGCCTCCGGTGCGGCGCGGCCGGTCTCGTTCGTGCGCGTCGAGGCAGCGCCGCTCGGCGAGCAGGCACTCGCCGCCCCGGTGTGCCGCGAGCTCCTCGGCATGCTCGAAACCGTGGTCACGGCAGAAGGTACCGGCAAACTCGCCGCGATTCCCGGCTATCGCGTCGCGGGCAAGACCGGCACCGCGTGGAAGGCGACCGCCGGCGGCTACTCAACCGACCGCTACATGGCGGTATTCGGCGGAGTGGCCCCGGCGAGCGAGCCGCGCCTCGCGGCGGTGGTGGTGATCGATGAGCCGAACGCCGGCGAGCACATGGGCGGTCAGGTATCCGCGCCGGTGTTCTCGCGCGTCGTCGGCGGTGCGCTGCGGCTGCTGGCCGTTGCGCCCGATCAGCCCATCAACACGCCCGAGCAGCTGCCGGCGGGTCCGGCGCTCGGTAACGTGCGCACGGCGGCATTGCCATGAGCGTCGCGAGCACGCTCGCCGAGCTCGTTGCGGGCTTTGCCGTGGCCCCGCCCGAGGTGCGGGTGAGCGACGTGACGCTCGACAGCCGTGCCGTCACGCCGGGCGCGCTGTTTCTCGCCTGCCGCGGGCGCGCGCATCACGGATTGGAATTCGCTTCCGAAGCCGTGGCGCGCGGCGCGCGCTCGGTGCTCTACGAGCCCGAAGGCGCCCCGGCGGCACCCGCACTCCCTGACGGGACGTTCGTCCTCGCAGTCCCCGAGCTCACCGCCCGCGCCGGGCTCATCGCCGACCGTTTCTTCGGCGCCCCTTCACAGCGCCTCACCGTGGCGGGCATCACCGGCACCAACGGCAAGACGACCTGCGCATGGCTGCTCGCCCAGGCGCTCGCGCGCTGCGGCCGTCCGGCAGGTTACATCGGCACGCTCGGGGCGGGGATGCCGCCGCAGGTCGCGCCGCTGCGCCACACCACCCCCGATGCCGTCACACTGCAGCGCCAGCTCGCGCAGCTGCTCGCGGCGGGGGCGGCGTGTGTGAGCCTCGAGGTGTCCTCGCACGCACTGGAGCAGTCGCGGGTGAACGGGGTGCGCTTCCATACCGTCGCCTTCACCAACCTGACGCGCGATCACCTCGACTATCACGGCACCATGGAAGCGTACGGTGCGGCCAAGGCGCGCCTGTTCGCCTGGCCGGGGCTCTCCTTCCGCATCATCAATGTGGATGACCCCTTCGGCGCGCAGCTCGCCAGGGCGGGCGGGCAGGGGCGGCTGATTGTCACGACGCGCGCTGCCGCGGCCGAGCCGCTGCCGCCCGCGGCGCAGTTCGTGCGCGCGACGCGCGTGCGCGCCGAACCGACGGGGCTGTCGATCGAGGTTGAATCGAGCTACGGCGGCGTCGAGCTGCCGCTGCGCCTGATGGGCGAGTTCAACGTCGACAATGCCCTCACCGTACTCGCCGTGCTGCTCGCCTTCGGCATCCCGCTGCGCAGCGCCGCGCAGGCACTCGCGCGGGTGCGTCCCGCGAGCGGCCGCATGGAAATGTTCGGCGGCCGCGGCCGCAGCCCGCTCGCCATCGTCGACTACGCCCATACTCCCGACGCGCTCGGCAACGCGCTGCGCGCCGCGCGGCTGCACTGCCGCGGACAGCTGCGCGTGGTGTTTGGCTGCGGCGGCGATCGCGACGCCGGCAAGCGCCCGCTCATGGGTCGCGTTGCCGCCGAGCTCGCCGATGACATCATACTCACCGACGACAACCCGCGGGGCGAGGACCCGCGGCGCATCGTGGCCGACATCGTCGCCGGCGTCGCGCCGGGGGCGCCACTCGTGATCGAGCACGATCGCGCCCTCGCCATTCGCATGGCGCTGCAGCGCTCGGCAGCCGACGACGTGGTGCTGATCGCCGGTAAGGGACACGAGGACTACCAGATCCGCGGCAGCGAGCGGCGCGAGTTCCGCGACCAGGCGATCGTGGCCGACGAGCTCGGCAGGCTCCTCGCATGAAGCGCACGCTCAGCGAATTCGCGCGCGCCTGCGGCGGACGCCTGAGCGGGGCCGATGCCGCCTTCACCGATGTGGTGAGCGACTCGCGCACCCTCGAGCGCGGCCAGCTGTTCATCGGGCTGCGCGGCCCGAACTTCGATGGCAATGCCTTCGTCGTCGCGGCGGCGAACGCCGGCGCGGCCGGCGCCGTGGTGGAGGCGGTACAGCCGGTATCGCTGCCGCAGATCGTCGTCAGCGATACCCAGGCCGCGCTCGCCGCGGCGGGGCGTGCCTGGCGTGCCGCCTTCGCCGGGCCGCTCGTTGCGGTGGCAGGCAGCAACGGCAAGACCACCGCCAAGGAGATGACCGCCGCGATCCTCTCGCAGGCCGGCCGCTGCCTCGCGACGCGCGGCAACCTCAACAACCAGATCGGTGTGCCGCTGACGCTGCTGCGCCTCGGCGACGAGTATCGCTTCGCGGTGGTGGAGCTCGGTGCCAACCACGCCGGTGAAGTCGCCGCGCTCACCGACATCGCGCGCCCCTCGATCGGCATGATCACCAACGCCGGGGCCGAGCACCTCGAGGGCTTTGGCAGCCTCGAGGGCGTCGCACGCGCCGAGGGGGAGGTCATCGCCGGCCTGCCCGCCGCGGCGATCGCCGTCATCAACGCCGACGACGAGTTCGTGGGTCTGTGGCGTGGCCTCACGCGCGCTCGCGTCGTCACCTTCGGGGTGCGCGCGGGCGCGGACTACGGCGCGAGCGAGGTGCGCACCACGGTCGGCGCGCAGGGTTTTCGTAGCCATTTCCGCCTCACCGCACCCATGGGCAGCGTCGCCGTCGAGCTCGCCCTCGGCGGTGCACACAACATCGCCAATGCGCTCGCCGCGGCGGCCGCGGCGGTGAGCGCCGGAGCGACGCTCGCACAGGTCGCCGCAGGCTTGGCAAGCGTGCGCGCCGTGCCCGGGCGGCTGCAGTTCAAACGGTCGCACGGCGGTGCCTGGCTGATCGACGACACCTACAACGCCAACCCGAGCTCGGTGCACGCTGCCATCGAGGTGCTGCGCTCGCTCGGCGGCCGCCGGTGGCTGGTGCTCGCCGACATGTCTGAGCTCGGTGAGTTTGCGGAGCGTGCGCACGCGCAGATCGGCGCGTTCGCGCACGATGCGGGCATCGAGCGGCTGTACGCCACCGGCACGCTCATGGCGGGCGCGGTCGAGAGCTTTGGTGCGGGCGCACAGTGGTATCCGGACGTTGCCGCGCTCAGCGCGGCACTGAGCGCCGCGCTGTCGGGCGCCGGCGCCGAAGTGCGCATCCTCATCAAGGGCTCGCGCTTCAACCGTCTCGAGCGTGTGGTCGAGGCGCTCACCGGCAGCGCCGGCACCGGCACGGGCGGCCACTGATGCTCTACTGGATCACACAACAGTTCACCGGGCGCATCTCGGGCCTGCACGTGTTCTCCTACCTCACCTTCCGCGCCATCCTCGCGACCGCTTCGGCGCTCGGACTGTCGCTGGTCATCGGCCCCTCGATGATCGAGCGGCTGTCGCGCTACCAGATCGGCCAGGTGGTACGCGACGACGGCCCGGCGAGCCACTTGCCCAAGGCCGGTACGCCCACCATGGGCGGAACGCTGATTCTCGTGACCACGCTGGTGAGCACCTTCCTGTGGGCGGAGCTCTCCAACCGCCTGGTGTGGACGGTGCTCGCGGTCACCTTCGCCTTCGGCCTCATCGGCTTCTACGACGACTACCTCAAGCTCGTGGTGCGCAACCCCAAGGGACTCGTGCCGCGCTGGAAGTACTTCTGGCAGTCGGTCGCCGGAGTCGCCACGGCGGCGACGCTCTACTACACGGCTACCGAGCCGGCCGAGACCACGCTGTTCCTGCCATTCGTCAAGACGTTTCACGCGCCGCTCACCGCCTTCGGCTTCATCACTCTCGCCTATCTGATGATCGTCGGCATGAGCAATGCCGTGAATCTCACCGACGGGCTCGACGGGCTGGCGATCATGCCGGCGGCGCTGGTGGCCTCCGCGCTCGGCATCTTCGCTTACGCGAGCGGCAACGCGGTGTATGCGCATTACCTGCAGATTCCCGACATCCGCGGCGCCGGCGAGCTGCTCATCTTCTGCGCCTCGCTCGCCGGGGCCGGACTCGGCTTCCTCTGGTTCAACTCCTACCCGGCGCAGGTATTCATGGGCGATGTCGGAGCGCTCGCCATCGGTGCCGCCATCGGCGTGCTGGCGGTGATCGTGCGCCAGGAGCTGGTGGCGCTGGTGATGGGCGGTGTCTTTGTGCTCGAGACCGCCTCGGTCATCCTGCAGGTGGCCTCCTTCAAGCTGACCGGCCGGCGCATCTTCCGCATGGCGCCGATCCACCACCATTTCGAGCTCAAGGGCTGGGCGGAGCCAAAGGTGATCGTGCGTTTCTGGATCATCTCGCTGCTGCTCGTGCTGGCCGGGCTGGCGACGCTGAAGCTGCGATGAGCGCTGCCGCACAGAACGCGCCGTACGCCGTGATCGTGGGGCTCGGAACCACCGGGCTCTCCTGTGCCCGCTACCTGCGCGCGCACGGCTGGCGGCTGGCCGTCACCGACACGCGCACCGCTCCACCACAGCTCGCGGCTCTCACGGCCCTCGATGCGCACATCCCAGTGCGTCTCGGTGGCCTCGATCCATCACTGCTCGCGGACGCGGTGTGCGTGGTCGCCTCGCCCGGTGTGCCGCTGAGTGCGCCGTTCTTCGCCGAGGCGCGGCGCCGCGGCCTGAGCATCGTCGGCGATATCGAGCTGTTCGCGCGTGCCGCCGAGGCACCGGTCGCCGGCGTTACCGGCACCAACGGCAAGAGCACGGTGACGACGCTGCTGGCGCGCATGGCGGAGCGCGCGGGCCTCAAGGTGCGCGCCGGCGGCAATCTCGGCGAGCCGGCGCTCGATCTGCTGAGGGCCGACACGCAGCTCTACGTGCTCGAGCTCTCGAGCTATCAGCTCGAGACTACGCGCTCGCTCGAGTGCCGCGCCGCGACCGTGCTGAACGTGAGCCCCGATCATCTCGACCGCTACGACTCGCTCGCGAGCTACGCCGCGGCCAAGGCGCACATCTTCGCGCGCTGCGACACCGCGGTCATCAACCTCGACGATCCGCTCGTGGTCGCCATGCCGCGCCTGGCGCGTCGCACGCTGTCCTTCTCGCTGCGTGCCAGCATCGGCGCCGATTATGCGGTCGCGCTTGCCCAGGGCGAGTGGTGGCTGACGCGCGGCGCGACACCGCTCCTGCAGGTGGCGAGCTTGCGGATGAAGGGGCTGCACAACGCCGCCAACGCGCTCGCAGCGCTCGCCCTCGGCGAGGCTTTGGGCTTGCCGCTGCCCGCAATGCTCGCCGAGCTCACCGCTTTCCCCGGGCTGCCGCACCGCTCTCAGTGGGTCGCCGACGTCAACGGCGTCAGTTACGTCGATGACTCCAAGGGGACCAACGTCGGCGCGACGCTCGCCGCAGTGGCCGGCATGCCCGGGCCGCTGGTGATCATCGCGGGCGGCGAGGGCAAGAACCAGGACTTCGCCCCGCTGGCCGCGGCCTTTCGCGGCAAAGTGCGTCACGCGGTGCTCATCGGGCGCGATGCGCCACTCATCGCGCGCGTGCTCGAGGGGGTGTGCCCGCTCGAGCGTTGCGCGACGCTGCCGCAGGCGGTGCAGGCCGCGGCGCGCGCCGCGCAGCCCGGCGACACCGTGCTTCTCTCGCCGGCGTGCGCGAGCCTCGACATGTTCCGCGACTACGCCCACCGCGGCGACGTGTTCGCGCAGGCGGTACAGGAGCTCGCGGCATGAGCAGCGTCGCCACCACCGGACTCGGCGGACTCACGCGCGGCGCGGGGCGCGCTGGCGCGGTGCACCTCGATCCGGTGACTATCGCGCTCGCACTCGGCATTTCGCTGCTCGGGCTCGTGATGGTGACGTCGGCCTCGGTGTCGATCGCCAGCCAGGAGTCCGGGCAGCCGTTCCTTTACCTCGAGCGCCAGTTGCTGCTCACACTGATCGGCGCGGGCTGCGCGGCACTCGTCTTCTCCATCCGCACGGAGTTCCTCGAGCGCGCCTCGGTGTGGCTGCTCGCGGCCGCGATCGTGCTGCTGGTCATGGTGCTCATCCCGGGCCTCGGGCATGCGGTGAACGGCAGCCGCCGCTGGCTGCGCATCGGCGGCGGCAATTTCCAGGTGTCGGAGCTCGCGCGCGTGCTGGTGCTCATCTATATCGCCAGCTATGCGGTGCGGCGCGAGTCGGAGCTCCGCGGGTCGCTCGGCGGCTTGGTGAAGGCTCTCGGACTGCTGTTCGGCGTGAGCGTGCTGGTGCTGATCGAGCCGGACTTCGGCGCAGCGACGGTGCTCTTCGCCACGGGCTTTGCGCTCTTGTTCCTCGCCGGCGCGCGGCTGCGCTACGTGATCGCCATGACGGCGATCACCGCGGCCGGCTTCGCCGTTCTCGCGGTGAGCGCCAGCTACCGCCTGCGCCGCCTCACGACCTTCCTCGACCCGTGGGCGGATCCTTACAACAGTGGCTTCCAGCTCACGCAGTCGCTCATCGCCATCGGCCGCGGCCAGTGGTTCGGCGTGGGACTCGGGGACTCGGTGCAGAAGCTGTTCTACCTGCCGGAAGCACACACCGATTTCCTCTTCGCGGTGCTCGCTGAGGAGCTCGGCCTGCTCGGCGTGGTGCTGACGCTCGCACTCTTTCTCGGTCTCGTGTGGCGCAGCTTCCGCATCGCGCGTCTCGCATCCGAGGCGGGGCTCAAGTTCCCCGCCTACCTCGCCGCCGGCTTTGGCCTGTGGGTCGGGATCCAGGCGTTCATCAACATCGGCGTCAACATGGGGGTGCTGCCGACCAAGGGGCTGACGCTGCCGCTGATGAGCTACGGCCGCTCGAGCCTGATCGTCGCCCTTGCCTGGGTGGGGCTGCTGCTGCGGGTATACCACGAGGCGACGCGCGAGCAGCGCGGGCCGGCGAGCGTGCGGGGCGGGGCATGAGCCAGCCGATTCTCATCATGGCCGGCGGCACCGGCGGGCACGTGTTCCCCGGGCTAGCGCTCGCACGGCTGCTGCGCGAGCAGTCGCTGGAAGTGGTGTGGCTCGGCACCGAGCGTGGGCTCGAGTCGCGCATCATTCCCGCCGAGGGGATTCCGATCGAGCGGCTCTCGGTGGGAGGGCTGCGCGGCAAGGGGATGCTCACCTGGCTCGCCGCGCCCTTTCGCCTCGCCCGCGCGCTGCTGCAGGCGCTCGCCGTGATGCGGCGCCATCGCCCCTCGGTCGTCGTCGGACTCGGGGGCTTCGTCACCGGGCCCGGGGGCGTGGCCGCCTGGCTGACGCGCCGTCCGCTGCTGATCCACGAGCAGAACGCGATCGCAGGTCTCACCAACCGCATCCTCGCGCACCTCGCACGGCAGGTGCTCGAGGCATTCCCCGGCAGCTTTGGTCACAACGTGCACGCGCGTGTCATCGGCAACCCCGTGCGCCGCGACATCGGCGCGCTGCCGCCGCCTGCGATGCGCTTTGCCGGGCGCAGCGGACCGATCCGCCTGCTCGTCATCGGCGGCAGCCAGGGCGCGACCCGCCTCAACACCGTCGTACCCTTTGCATTGAAGCGGCTCGGCACCGCGATTGCTTTCGATGTGCGCCATCAGGCCGGCGAGCGCTGGATCGAGGCCGGGCGCGCCAGCTACGCGCAGGCCGGCGTGCGGGCCGACGTGCGCCCGTTTATCGAGGACATGAGCGAGGCGTACGGCTGGGCCGACCTCGTCATCTGCCGCGCCGGTGCGCTCACGGTCTCGGAGCTCGCCGCCGTTGGCATCGGTGCGATCCTCGTGCCGTTCCCAGGCGCGGTGGATGATCACCAGGCGTGTAACGCCCGCTTCCTGGTGCGGGCGGAAGCGGCGGTGCTGATCGCTGACCGCGAACTCACCGAGGAGCGACTCGCCGGGGAGCTCGCGCGGCTCGCCGGACGCGGGAAGCTCCTGGCCATGGCCGAGCGGGCACGGGTGCTCGCCATGCCGCGCGCCGCCGATGAGCTCGCCGCCTCGTGCCTGGCGCTCGCACGGAGCGTCGCATGAGCGCCGAGCGCCGCACGCTTCCCGAGCGCGCGCGCGAGGAGCGGCGCCTCGTGCCGGAGCGGCGCGATCGCATGCGGCGCATCAATACCATTCATTTCGTCGGCATCGGCGGCAGCGGCATGAGCGGCATCGCCGAGGTGCTGCTCAACCTCGGCTACCGGGTGCAGGGCTCGGATGCCCGCGCCAGCACCGTGACGCAGCGCCTCGCGGGCCTCGGGGCGCGCATCAGTATCGGCCACGCTGCCGCCAATATCCTTGGGGCCGACGTGGTGGTCGCCTCGGGCGCCGTGCCGCGCGACAACCCGGAGATCGCCGCGGCCCTCGCCCAGCGTATCCCGGTGGTGGCGCGTGCCGAGATGCTCGCCGAGCTCATGCGCTTTCGCTACTCGATCGCGGTGGCCGGCACGCACGGTAAGACCACCACCACGAGTCTCATCGCCAGCGTCCTCTCGGAAGGCGGCGAGGACCCGACCTACGTGATCGGTGGGCGGCTGAAGAGCGCGGCGAGCAACGCGCGCCTCGGGGCCGGTCGCTACCTGGTCGCGGAGGCCGACGAGAGCGATGCCTCCTTCACGCACCTGCAGCCGCTCATCGCGATCGTCACCAACATCGACAACGACCACCTCTTTGCCCACGGCGGGGATTTTGGCCTGCTCAAGCAGAGCTTCCTCGACTTCCTGCACAACCTGCCGTTCTACGGCCTCGCGGTGTTGTGCGCCGACGACGAGCACGTGCGCAGCATCGTGCAGGAAGTGGGACGGCCGATTCTCTCCTACGGCCTTGGCGCCAGCGCCGACGTGCGCGCGGTGCGTCTGAGCGCGGCGGGACTGCAGACGCGCTTCGAGGTCACGCGCGCGACCGGTGCACCGCTTGCCGTGACGCTCAACCTGCCCGGGATCCACAACGTGCGCAATGCGCTCGCTGCAATCGCCGTCGCCACCGAGCTCGGCATCGACGATCAGGCGATACTGCGCGCGCTCGGCGGCTTTCAGGGCGTCGACCGGCGCATGCAGCACATCGGCGACGTGGTCACCGCCGTCGGCAGCGTCACGATCATCGATGACTACGGTCATCACCCCACCGAGATCGCCGCGACGCTCGAGGCGGTCCGCCAGGGCTACCCCGGCAGGCGCGTGCTGCTCGCCTTCCAGCCACATCGCTACACGCGTACGCATGATCTGATCGACGACTTCGGCCGCTCGCTCTCGCAGGCCGACGTGCTGTGCGTCACCGAGGTGTACGCGGCCGGCGAGGCGCCGATTGCGGGCGCCGACGGCCGCGCCATCTGTCGCGCGGTGCGCAGCCGCGGGCAGCTCGAGCCGCTGTTCGTCGAGAAGGTGGAAGAGCTCGGCGCCGCACTGAGGGAGGTGATCCGCGGGGGCGACGTCATCGTGGCGATGGGTGCGGGCAACATCAGCGCGGTGGCCCACGCGCTGCCCGCGCAGCTCGTGGCGCTGCTGCCGCCCGGGGGTGCCGCATGAGCGTCGCCGTGGCGCCCGAGTTCAATGCCCGCGTGCGGCGCAACGAGCCTCTGAGCCGCCATACCTCCTGGCACGTAGGCGGTCCCGCGGAGGTGTTCTTCAATCCGCGCGACGCCACGGACCTCGCGGGGTTTCTGCGCACCGCACCGCCCGATGTTCCGATTCACTGGATCGGGCTCGGCAGCAACCTGCTGGTGCGCGACGGCGGCATCCGCGGCATCGTCATCAGCACGCACGGCACGCTCGCTGAGCTCGAGCGGCTCAATGAGACCACGGTGCGCGGCGGAGCCGGCGTCGCCTGTGCACGCATCGCGCGGCAATGCCTGCGCTGGGGCCTGGGTCCGGCCGAGTTCTTCGCCGGCATCCCCGGCACGCTCGGCGGCGCGCTCGCGATGAACGCGGGCGCCTTTGGCGGGGAGACCTGGCAGCACGTGCGCTCGGTCGAGACGATCGACCGTGCCGGACGCACGCACACGCGCACGCGCGGCGAGTATCGCGTCGGCTACCGCCAGGTGACCGCCCCGGCGGCGGAAGAGTGGTTCCTCGCCGCCGAGCTCACCTTCGAGCGCCGTCCCGGCGTGCACGCGGGCGAGGTGCGCTCGCTTCTCGCGCGGCGTAAGGCATCGCAGCCGATCGGAGAGTGGAGCTGCGGCTCGGTGTTCACCAACCCCCCGGGCGATCACGCCGCGCGCCTCATCGAGGCCTGCGGGCTCAAGGGATTTCGCATCGGCGATGCCTCGGTGTCGAGTAAGCACGCCAACTTCATCATCAATCACGGACGTGCGAGCGCTCACGACCTCGAACGACTCATCGCCCACGTGCGCGACGAGGTTGCGCGCGCCCACGGCGTGACGCTCGAACCCGAGGTGCGCATCGTGGGAGTGCCCTGACAGCCATGCGCCTCGCCTACCAACCCGACTGGCTGCAGCGCGTGAGCGATCCGCGCGCCTTCGGTCGCGTCGCGGTGCTCTTCGGCGGCGGTTCCTGCGAGCGCGAGATCTCGCTGCTCTCCGGCCGCGCGGTGCTCGCGGCGCTCAAGGCGCGCGGGGTTGAGGCGCATGCCTTCGACCCGCGTGACCAGCAGCTCGCGGAACTCCTGAGCGGACGCTTCGAGCGCGTGTGGATCGCGCTGCACGGCCCGGGCGGCGAGGACGGCACGCTCCAGGGCGCGCTCGAGTACCTCGGCATTCCCTACACCGGCAGCGGCGTCATGGGATCGGCCATCGGCATGGACAAGCTGCGCACCAAGCGCCTGGCGCTCGCGATCGGCGTGCCGACGTCCGACTTCATGGTACTGAGCGGTCCGCAGGATTTCGCCCTTGCCGTCGAGCGATTGAAGCTCCCGCTCATCGTCAAGCCCGCCACCCAGGGCTCGAGTGTCGGCATGAGCAAGGTCGAGGCGGCCGCGGAGCTGCCCGCCGCCTACTGCGCCGCTGCGCAGCTCGAACCCGTGGTGTTCGCCGAACCCTGGCTGCCGGGCAAGGAATACACGGTGGCGATCCTGCAGGGCGAGGCGCTGCCCTCGATCCGCATCGAGACGCCGAAGAGCTTCTACGACTACGAGGCGAAGTACTTCCGCGACGACACACGCTACTTCTGCCCGGCGGGCCTGCCGGCCAGCGCCGAGGCGCACCTCAAGAGCCTCGCGCTTGCCGCCTTCGAGGCGGTCGGCGCCTCGGGATGGGGACGCGCGGATTTCATGATGGATGCCGCCGGGCGGCCGCAGCTGCTCGAGGTCAATACCATCCCCGGCATGACGAGCCACAGCCTCGTGCCCATGGCCGCGCGTGCCGTGGGCATCGACTTTGCCGAGCTCGCGTGGCGGGTGCTCGAGACCAGCTTCACCCGCCGGCCCCTCGGCGGCGCGCCGGCGCCGCCGGTCAGGAGTTAGGATCGCGATGCTCGGCCGCCCGAAAAACCGCCGTAAGCGCTCCGAGCGCCGTCGCTTGCGGCTGCCCGCGGTCAACTGGCGCGCACTCGGCGTCACCTGCGGCGTGCTCGCGCTGATCGCCGGCGCCGCGGCCGCGCTCGCCTTCCCGCTCAATCAGCCGATCGAGACCGTGGCGGTGCAGGGACGCTTCCAGCGCGTCGCGCCCGGGGACGTCGAGCGCGTGGTGAAGGCGCAGCTGCACGGTGCGGGACTGCTGTCGGTGGATCTTGGCGCGGTGCGCCGCGCGATCCACACGCTCCCCTGGGTGGACGCTGTCAGTGTGCAGCGCGCCTGGCCGCGCGGGCTCACGGTGCTGGTCGTCGAACAGACCGCGGCCGCACGCTGGGGCGAGCGCGGGCTCCTCAACATGCGCGGCGAGCTGTTCGATGCCGACGCCCGCCATGTGCCCTCCGAGCTCGCGCAGCTCGCAGGACCCGAGGGCAAGGAGTCGCTCGTGGCGCAGCGCTACCTCAGTGCCGCAGCGCGCCTGATGCAGGCGGGCCTGCGCGTGACGGCGATGCGCCTCGATGCGCGCGGCGCGTGGGAGTTCGATCTCGCCAACGGCGTCACCGTGCGGCTCGGGCGGCGCCAGGTGGACGAGCGCTTCGAGAAATTCATGAACACGGCGCTGAAGCTCGTCACGCAGCGCGGCGACGACATCGCCTACGTGGACATGCGCTACACAAACGGGTTTGCCATCGGCTGGCGCGGCAACGGCGCGCGCGGCACGGCTCGCGAAGGTGCTCACGATGCTTAAGCGCGCGGAACGCAATCTGATCGTCGGTCTCGACATCGGCACCTCCAAGGTCGTGTCGTTGGTGGGCGAGGTGGGACTCGACGGGTCGATCGAGTTGCTGGGCCTCGGCTCGCAGCCCTCACGGGGCCTGAAGAAGGGCGTGGTGGTCAACATCGAGTCCACCGTGCAGTCGATCCAGCGCGCGGTGGAGGAAGCCGAGCTCATGGCCGGCTGCGAGATCCACTCGGTGTTCGCCGGTATCGCCGGCAGCCACGTACGCAGTCTCAACTCCCACGGCGTCGTCGGCGTGCGTGACAAAGAGGTGAGTCACGGCGACGTCGAGCACGTGATCGACGCGGCCAAGGCGGTCGCGATCCCCGCCGACCAGAAGATCCTGCACGTGCTGCCGCAGGAGTTCATCGTCGACGGTCAGGAGGGCATCCGCGACCCGATCGGCATGTCGGGGGTGCGGCTCGAAGCCAAGGTGCACATCGTCACCGGCGCCGACTCCGCCGCGCAGAACATCGAGAAGTGCATCCAGCGCTGCGGCCTCGACGTCGACGATGTGGTTCTCGAGCAGCTCGCCTCGAGCTTCGCGGTGCTCACCGACGACGAGAAGGAGCTCGGCGTGTGCCTCGTCGACATCGGCGGGGGCACCACCGATCTCGCGGTGTTCGCCAACGGCGCGATCCGCCACACGGCGGTGATCCCGATCGCCGGTGACCAGGTGACCAACGACATCGCCGTCTCGATGCGCACCCCGACCCAGTACGCCGAGGACATCAAGATCCGCTACGCCTGCGCGCTGTCGCAGCTCGCCAACCCGGACGAGAGCATCGAGGTGCCGAGCGTGGGCGAGCGCCCGGCGCGGCGGCTCGCACGGCAGACGCTCGCCGAGATCGTCGAGCCGCGCTATGAGGAGCTGTTCGGCCTGGTGCGCGAGGAGCTGCGGCGCAGCGGCTTCGAGGAAGTGATCGCCGCCGGCATCGTGCTCACCGGCGGCAGCGCCAAGATGGAAGGTGCCATCGAGCTCGCCGAGGAAGTGTTCCACGTACCGGTGCGGCTCGGAGTGCCGCAGACCGTGCACGGTCTTACCGACGTGGTGCGCAACCCGATCTTTTCCACCGGCGTGGGGCTGCTGCTCTACGCACGCGACAACGCCTTGCCCGCGCGCCGAGCGGGCTCCCTGGGGGGCGCCAAGTCCATGTTCGACCGCATGCGTTCCTGGTTCCAGGGGAACTTTTGAAGCTGACAGAGCAAGACGACGACTCAACCAACCACTTGTATTCGTTTAGAGGAGCGACAACATGTTTGAATTGATGGACGCATACAGCCAGAGCGCGGTCATCAAGGTGATCGGCGTGGGCGGCGGTGGGGGGAACGCCGTGGCACACATGGTCACCTCCGGGATCGACGGTGTGGAGTTCATGTGCGTCAACACCGACAGCCAGGCGCTGAAGCACGCCAAGGTCAAGACGGCGCTGCAGATCGGCTGCAACATCACCAAGGGGCTCGGCGCCGGCGCCGACCCGGAAGTGGGCCGCCAGGCGGCGATGGAGGACCGTGACCGCATCGTCGAGCTGGTCGAGGGGTGCGACATGCTGTTCATCACCGCCGGCATGGGCGGCGGCACCGGCACCGGCGCGGCACCGGTCGTGGCGCAGGTCGCCCGCGAGCTCGGGATCCTTACCGTCGCGGTGGTGACCAAGCCGTTCGAAATGGAGGGGAACAAGCGCGCCTGCGTGGCCGACCACGGCATTGCCGAGCTCGGCAAGTACTGCGACTCGCTCATTACAATTCCTAACCAGAAGCTGTTGACCGTGTTGGGACCACAGACCACGCTGCTCGATGCCTTCAAGGCCGCGAACCAGGTGTTGCAGGGCGCCGTGCAGGGCATCGCCGAGCTCATCACGCGCCCCGGCCTCATCAACGTCGACTTCGCCGACGTGCGTACGGTGATGGCCGAGACCGGCATGGCGATGATGGGCTCGGGGGCCGCGAGCGGCGAAGGCCGCGCACGAGCCGCCGCCGAGGCCGCGGTTTCCTCGCCGCTGCTCGAGGAAATCAACCTCGCCGGCGCCCACGGCATTCTGGTCAACGTGACCGCGGGCATGGACCTGTCGATCGGTGAATTCCAGGAGGTTGGCCAGATCGTCAAGCAGTTTGCCTCGGACGACGCCACGGTCGTGGTGGGAACCGTCATTGATCCGGAGCTCGACAACCAGGTCCGTGTTACCGTAGTGGCAACCGGACTGGGACGGCCCGTTGCCGCATCGCGTACCCCGCTCGCTCCACCGCGGGAGCGCGACATGGCCCGCGAGCGTGAGGTCCGCGGTGCCGAGCCGTCGATGCGGGTGGTGCGGCGCGCGCCGCTCTCGAGCAGTGACTATGCCGCCCTCGACAAGCCCACCGTGCAGCGGCAACGGGCGGTCGGGGACGGGTTGCGGCCGGAGGCCGACCCGGAGGAGTTGCTTGACATTCCGGCGTTCCTGCGACGGCAGGCCGATTGATGTGATACGGTAACGCGGCTTACGTTAAACGCCTTGGGAGGGGCCTCCCTGGCCTCGGGTGGCCCTCCTCACGGCGCGCGTGGCGCGTGTCATCCGCACGCGTCCGCGCTCGTTACTGAAAAGCTCAGGCATGGTCGGACAACGAACACTCAAGAACTCGATTCGCGCCACCGGCGTTGGGCTGCACACGGGCAAGAAGGTGCTGATG
>Ga0187783_10001826_pt1 | contig 15706 bp, 12 predicted proteins | sample 1015_SJ02_MP02_2_FD_132471 | JGI IMG/M metagenome (GOLD analysis project Ga0187783, IMG submission 132471) | Tropical peat soil microbial communities from peatlands in Department of Meta, Colombia - 1015_SJ02_MP02_20_MG | ecosystem: Environmental > Terrestrial > Soil > Wetlands > Peat | place... | reverse complement strand
GCAAACACTTCGTACAGCATGAAACGCTATACCGACGCGGTCTGCGTGGGCTTGCCTATGAAATCGTGATCAATAGTTCGCCATGTATCTCGTATCTTATGGAAGAAAATACGGCGACCATGCAGACGCTGGTCATTGCGCACGCTGCATTCGGTCACAATCACTTCTTCAAGAATAACTATCTGTTCAAGTTGTGGACGGACGCTGAGGGAATTCTCGACTATCTGAACTTTGCGAAGAGCTACATCGCCCAGTGCGAAGAGCGCCATGGCCCGGTCGCCGTCGAGCGCACACTGGATGCCGCTCATGCGCTCATGTCACATGGGGTGCACCGCTATCCCGGAAAAAAGAAACTCAATTTGCGCAACGAACGGCAGCGCGAACGGGAACGCCGCGAGCACGAGGAGCGGGTCTTCAACGATCTGTGGCGAACGGTTCCGGCCGGCCCCGGCAAGACCCCGTCGGAGCTGACGGTGGAGCGACGGCGGACGTTGCTGGGATTACCGCAGGAAAATATTCTGTATTTTCTGGAAAAGACCGCTCCTCGTCTGCAGCCTTGGCAACGCGAACTGCTACGAATTGTCCGCAACGTCGCCCAATATTTCTACCCGCAGGGCCAGACCAAGGTCATCAACGAAGGGACTGCGACCTATGTTCACTACCGGATCATGACGCGGCTGCACGAGTGCGGCGCTATCTCCGATGGAAATTTCCTGGAGTTCCTGCAGTCACACACCAATGTGGTGTTCCAGCCGGGCTACGATGATCCGAATTGGTCGGGCTTCAATCCCTATGCGCTCGGCTTTGCGATGATGCAGGATATCGAGCGGATCGTCACCAACCCCCAGGAAGAGGATTTCGAGTGGTTTCCGGATATCGCCGGCACCAAGGATCCCATGAAGGTCCTGCGTGATATTTGGGCCAACTATCGTGATGAAAGCTTTATCAGCCAGTATCTCAGCCCGCATTTGATCCGGCAGATGCGGTTGTTTCAAATCCACGACGATCCATCAGAAACCGAGGGCGTGGAAGTCAAGGCCATCCATAACGAGCGGGGCTATCGTGCGGTGCGTCGCGAACTCGCCAGGCAACACGACGTCGGATGGGTTGACCCCAATATCGAGGTTGTCGATGTCGACCTGGAGGGCGATCGGCGGTTGATTCTCCACCACACTGTCATCAATGGTGCTTTGCTTGATCAGCCGGACGTTGAGCGCGTGCTTCAGCACCTCGCCGATCTTTGGGGCTATGACGTGATGCTGCGCGAGATCGACACATCGGATGCGACCTTGAAGGAACACGTCGCTAGTTCGCGAGGAACGCTTCTGGCGGCCGCGTGAGGTCCGCGCTGAGGCCCGACAGGGCGCTCGCGACGAGGAAACGCGGGGGGCACGGCCGTCCATCGTCTACCCGGTAGCTGCACGCGGGATGGGGATCGCCCCCGTGGAGTCGGTCGTCGGCGGATAGGCTGCCCACACACGATTACCGAACGTTATTGCGCTGCCGCTTGTCACTGCGGGCTGGCCGTGCGCTCAGAGCTGCCAGCCCTGTCGCGGGCTCGGCTTGCGACTGGTGGCGCCCCGTGAACTGTTCTATCGTCCGACCGTCTGGCCGCGGCTACGACACTGTTCATGTAGAGGCACGCGCATGAAGGTCTATCTCGATCCGACTGAATTCCTAGACTTCGAGGATAGCGGCATCCGCTCGCTCGCCGACGAAGCCGCCGGAGAGGGTGGAAGCCAGCGCGAACAGGTCGTGCGGTTGTATTACCTGGTTCGAGACCGATTTCGCTACGATCCGTACCGGATCGATCTGACGCGCGCCGGTATGAAGGCTTCAACCGTGGTGACACGCGGCTATGGCTTCTGCATCACCAAAGCCGCATTGTTTGCGGCAGGAGCGCGCGCTCTTAAGGTTCCGTCGCGGCTTGGCTTCGCGGACGTGCGTAATCATCTGGCAACCGCACGGCTGCTCGCGCTGCTCGGTACCAATGTCTTTTACTATCACGGCTATGCGGAGGTTGAGCTTGACGGGCGGTGGGTCAAGGCGACCCCGGCCTTCAATCTATCACTGTGCGAGAGATTTCGGGTTCGTCCGCTCGAATTTGACGGCAAGACGGATTCCATCTTTCATGCCTATGACGCCGACAACTGCCGACACATGGAATATTTGGCGGACCGTGGATCGCGCGTGGATTTGCCATTCGAGGAGATCCGGACTGCGCTGTTGACACATTATCCGGGCATGCAGTGGATCGAGGGCGCAGACGCCGAGGGCGATTTTGCGGCTGAGGCGACCGCCGAAGCACAAGGCGTGCGAACCTGATCGCTTCGGAGGCCACCGCAATGTCGACCGACACGCGGTTGCCGAGAAATCAGATGATCGAGGCGACCCGCGGACCATGAATCGGATCGCCCTCATCCGATCGCTTGCTTGAATTGGACCCGCCACGCAATCGGAAGTGATCAAATCGCCGGAAAGGACGATCAAGCTTCAGCGTAGGCCTTGAGCCAGTCGAGGATCTGCGGCCAGCCCTGATGGCCGGCGCGTGAGCCTTCGGTGACAAAGCCCGAATGGGTCAGGCGAACCGTTGTTACACCGTCGTGTTCCTGAAGATCAAACCGGACCTGTGTCTCAGTCGCTCCCTCGTCCCAAGACGGCAACCAAGTGAATGCCAGCACGCGCGGGCGTTCTACAATCCGATAGACGCCTTCGACCTTGAACGGTCTGCCCATTCCCATGCCGCTCATCAGCCAACGGCCGCCGGGCCGCAGATCGGATTCAACGTTGGTGGTTTCAAAGCGGCCCACCTGACCCCACCACTTCATCCGCTGCGCCGGATCGACCAGCGCCTCGAAAAACTCGCGTGGCGGGAGCCTTGATCGTGATTTCCTGAACGATCGCGTCAACGGTGTGCGCCGTCATATTCATCGGTCGCTCTCGACATAAAGTTTGAGGTTTTGCAGGCTCTGCGCCCAGAATTCCTGATAATCACGCAGCCAATCTTCGACGACGCGTAGCGGTTCGGCGTTTAGCCGACAGATCCGGGCGGTGCCTTCGTTTTTGGCCACCACCAAACCCACGCGCCGCAGCACACGAAGATGTTTCGAAATCGCAGGACGGCTGGCGCGAAAATTTCCGGCGAGTTCGCCGACCGTATGCTTTCGATGACGCAGGAGGTCGAGGATCTTGCGACGGGTCGGATCAGCGATCGCCCGGAATACGGCCTCGTGCCGCTTTGACTTGCGAACGGCCATAGTCGACCTTAGGTAACAACAGGGTTACATATTTGGTAACCGATTGGTCAACCGCGAATTTGTCGTCCTGAAGACGGGGCTGTCGGGCCGAAATCCCCGTCCTGTCAACCGGCTACTCTTGGCTGTTGCCCCAGAGCAGCGGGCTGGAGTGCCGCGACTTCGTGCGTTGGCACCATACTGGCGGGATGGTATCGCGGCGAGGCGTCCACAGCGGGAGGTCAACGTCTCGGGCCACTGGGCGAGCGAGATGTCTCAGAATGACCCATCCGGTTGTGGACGGGTGGGGATTCAACGTTCGAGCCTCAACTAATCGTCAATCCTGTGAGTTTATAAAAAAATATGGTTTTCATTCGGTATTGCACCATGGCCCAAGACCCAGCGATTACGGCACTTTGTCCGAAGTGCCGAATCAAGATGATCTTCGTTACTACTCTGCCCCATCCGAAAGCCCCAGAGATGCAGCGAACTACATTCGTTTGTTACGGCTGCAATCAAACGAGGTCTTATAGTCTTTCGCCCGCAATGGCCCAGGCTTATGAGCAGGCCGCAAGCGAGGCCCAAGCGGAGGGCTCACCGACCGAACGCCCCGGCGATTGTAATCACGGCTACGGCGACGCGGGAGGCGAGGCGAAGGCGCTGGAGAATGGCTGACGCGCTGCCGACCAAGCAGAGCGACTTCCCGAGATTCGCTGCGAAATCGCCGTGCGGCTCGAACCCGTCGGATAACTGCGAAAATTGCTACGATGCGGGTGTCGGGCGCCAATCAGCCCACCAGCCTCAGCGCGGCGCGACGAAATCGTTGCGGATCACCGTGCCACCCTTCAAGACGAACTTGACCCGCTCCATCTCGGTTACGTCGATGGTCGGGTTGCCGCTAACCGCGATGATATCCGCGAACTTGCCTTTCTCGATTGAGCCGATCTGGTTCTCCATATCGTAATTGAGGAGCCGCGCCGCCGGCAGGAAAGCGGTCTGCAGCGCCTTCACTGGGCCCATGCCCCATCTGGCGTAGAAAGCGAACTGGTTGGCCTGCCGGCCGTGCGGAATGTGCTCGGAGGTTGCACCGCTGCCGAACACGATGGGGATGTTGGCGGCGACCGCGAGACGTACCGCCTGCTCCAGCATCTTGAGGCGCGAGTTGCGCCCGTTGGTCGCAGCGAGATCGTCCTTCTCGAGTGAGATCAGGTCGTCGACGGTCGGCACGTATGGCAACTTCTTGGCGATCAATTCTTTGACGCCATCGTCGTCAAGCCCCATCAAATGATTGGGTGCATCGACACCGGCATTGATGCAACTGTGCATGCCTTCACCTCCGTAGGCGTGGCACGCCACCTTAAGACCCATGCGGTGCGCCTCGTCGACGATCGCCTGGACCTCCTCAAAGGTCAGCGAAGGGCTGTCCACGAGCGTCGCATCCGGGCGCCACATGTGCATGGTGCCAGCAAAGTCCTGCGTCGTGTAGATCTTGATATAGTCGACGCCGTGCAGCTTCGCCTCGCGCACGGCCGCGCGAGCGAGCCAAGGGCCGTTGACATTTTTGTTCTCAGTGAAGCCCTCATAAAAGCGCGCCGACGTGTCCGGATAGTAGTTGCTGGCGCGCGGGTTGATCGATTGGCCGACGACCTGCATCCGCGGACCTTGGACGTTGCCTGCATTGATCGCGTCGCGAAGGTCGACGGTGTAGAAGCCGCCACGCGAATCCATATCGAGCACGGTGGTGAATCCAGCCGCAAGATCGATCTGCGCATTGGCCAGCGCGCGCAGCGCACGTTGCGCCAGCGTAACGCCGCCGGTGTTCACGTGCACGTGCGCGTCGATCATGCCGGGCAGTACGGTCGCGGAGCCAAGATCGATCACGGTCGCGCCGGAAGGAATCTGGATTTCGGACCCGACCTCCGCAATCCGCTCGCCGTGGACCAGCACAACTTGATTATCGACCAGGTTTCCGCTGTGCGGATCGAAGAGATGCGCGGCCCGGATGGCGACGACCTGATCGCGCGCCGCGAGGTAGTGGCCGACCTCCTGAGCCTGCAGAGGGGCACGCGCGAGCGCAAGGACGACGAACGCGACGGCGAGCTTGGTTTGCAACCGCATGAAATCCTCCCTTGGCACATTGCGCAGCCGGAGCTTGTGCGATCCGGACGATGAAGTTATCGAAAGACCAAACCAGCAGGTAAATACGACCGAATTGCCGAGGCTTGCGGCAGGCGCTAGCCTCCGCCCATGACACATGAAGCCATCCTGCTTGTGCATGGGCACGGAGCCCACCCGGTGCTGCTCGAGCCGTTACGACGCGCCCTGGCGCGACAGGGATTTCGCGCCGTCAACTGGCGGTATGGGAGTCTGCGGGGATCGATCGAGACGCACGCGGCGCAGCTTGCAGCCAAGGCAGAAGAACTCGACGAGGACCCCGCCGTCGAGCGGCTCCATTTTGTCGGTCATAGTATGGGAGCGATCGTCGTGCGGAGTGCGCTCAGGGTGACCCGGCCGCGAAAACTCGGCCGCGTCGTGCTGCTCGCGCCTCCGAATCGCGGTGCCCGGCTGGCGGACGTCGCGCTGCGGCTCTTCGGCCAGCGTCTGACTGCGGCAACGGAGCTTTGCTCACATCCCGACAGCTACGTGAATCGGCTGGCGCCAGCGGCCGATCTCGATTGCGGCGTCATCGCGGCGTCGTGGGACCACGTCGTTTCGCTCCGCTCGACGTATCTGCCGGGCCAGCGCGATCATTTAGTCCTTCGCAGTCTGCACATGCTCCCGCTGCATTGGCACGCGTCGGCGCAGGTTGGGCACTTCCTGCGCGAAGGTCGTTTCATACGTGGGACCGGCTGACTCTCTCTTGCTCGCGTTGCGTCAGTTTTCGCAAGTCGTGATTCTGGAATTACCCTCAGGTGAAGCCAGAACCGGGCCAGTCTAATGCGCAACGCCAGTTTTTTTTGGTGGGGCGCGAAGACTATTGACCTATTTTCTCTCTTGTGGCTGTCGGTGCTGTTCGACAGGCGACGGCCGCCGTTGACCGTTGCTTGTCCTTCGGACGACAAACTGCCCCGCTCCCGCAATCATTCGATAGCGGAAGAAAAGCCTCACCGCGGCGATCCGACAGACTTACAAAAGCGACGGCTCTCAGGTTGCTCTTTTGAAGAGTCCAATCACGAGCAAGAGGATCACTGCCCCGATGACCGCGTTGATGATTTCGGCGATGACGCCGCCAATGAAAACAAATCCAACCCGCGGCAACAGCCAGCCGGCGATCAGGGCGCCCACAATGCCGACTACGATGTTACCAACGAGCCCAAAACCGTAGCCCTTGACGAGTTGGCCTGCGAGCCAGCCAGCGATCGCGCCAATGACCAACCAAATAATGAGAGCCTCTATCGTCACGACCATCCTCCCACAATGAGCCTTGTCCGAAACAAGCCCGCCTGCGGCCCTGCATAGCGGGAAACTACCAAGCAAGTCGGTGGTCTCCATCCAGCCGAGCGGGCTGGTAGGCATTCGCGTTGAAGCCTGCCTCTTTGGGTGGCGGGCAGGCCCTCGTGGTAGAGCCGAATTCTTCTGAACGGACTGTGGTCGGCCAACCCACGCTCAAGTTATCAAACATAATACATCGGAGCACAATTTCTACTAAAAATAGGCCCAGTCAATGTTCTGGATCACCGGCGGAAAGGCCCATCGCGAGCCATGCAAAGGCCCGCCCCGTAATGGGTACCCACAGGGCAAATTTTCGCCATAGACAGAATATGAACAATAGCTCACAATCTACGTCGCATTGCTGGCGAACGCGTATGGCCCGTAAACCGTCAACAATTTCAAGAAAATCGCCTTCTCAAGACGGATTAAAGTTAACCGTTGACGCGCTTGTACAAGCGACGGCTCGCGTTTTGGTGAAGGAAGGCTCAGACCTCCTGACATAGCCGGCTTCTTGAACTGAAAACACTGGGCTTTCTGCACGCCGTGGGTGCGGGCGGGTGCGGACCAAACCCTGTCCGGTTTTTCGATCTACACGAGGCAGCAGCCTAAACGGGCGAGGCTTTTCGCCGTGGACTTGCGGACCCAAATAGGTCCGCTTCTTGCTCCGCCGCATGAGCACCCAGGAAGCCTTGGCGCTTGCCTCGCCGGCGTCGTCCAATACTGTGAGCGTCGATGCGCGCTGCGGCTTGCGGAACGAAGCGGATCAGCGGGTGATCGTCGTCGCCGGACTGCCGGTACATCACTATCGTGCCGAGGGCGAGGTTGCGGAGGCCCATGCGATGATGTCCTGGCGGGGAGGTCGGGTTTCGCCCATCAAACGGACGTGGCGCGCTCGTTTGGCCAAGTCGTGCATACTATTCGGCGCCATCAAGCCCATCCTGGGTGGACCTTCGAAGCCCGCCGAGAGCGCACAGCCTACGTTGCCACGATAGCGCCCGCAGCAGATAAGCCGGCCTCGACCGACGTGCCGACTTCCGCAATTCGATGACCGTCAGAGGCCTTCCTGCGAGACGCCCTGCCGAAGACGAGGACGTCAGGGGCCCACACGTTTACGTCGAACCGGTTTGATTACCACCGCCGTTCAGCTTTTGGAATTCAGCTTGGGCCGCGCGATAAGCGGATACGGTGGCGCTATAATCGGCATACGCGCGCGCTGCCTCGGCCCCAGCGAGTTCGGTATTGGCTTCGGCGGCATCGGGGTCGTCCGCTTCTTCCGCCGCTTCAGCTTCGACAGCGTTTATTGAAGCTTCCAGGGCGGCGGTTTGGGCGTCTCTGTAAGCTGCGGCAGCTTTCAAACTGAGGTTGTTGAGAGAATCAACGACGTTGGATTGCACAGAAGAAGGCACAGGAAAAGTTTGTGTCAGGGCAGTCGTGAGAAGCTTGTTTATAGCTTGGCAGTTTTTATCGGCTTGCGTAGCCCAAAGGTCGGCTTGCTCAGCGTATTCAGCGGCTGAGGTCGGGGGTGAAGGTGTATCCTCCGGCTCGGGTTCCTCGGGGCCGGGCTCCTCCGGCGCTGGCCCGTCTTCTTTCGCCGGGAATATGAGCCTGATCAAGGGTTCCGGCTCGGTAGGACCCGGCAAAATCAGCTCCGGCCCAAGGAAGGTCGGCTCCGGCCCAAGGAAGGTCGGCTCCGGCCCGAGGAAAGTCGGCTCCGGCGGCGCTAGGTTGAAATAATCCGGTATCGGCTCTCCGGAGCTTTTATTTGCGGCGGCGAGGGCTGCGATGAACGCCGCGCTGTCATCGTCGTAATTCGTCGTCGCCACGCTCACGCCGCCTACGGGCACCAAAATGGTCATCGCAAACTCTCTAGTGCATCTGCAAGTGAATTCTGGATTGGCGACTCACATTGCGGCCACATCGCTATCACAATTGCCACCACTCGTTATTGCAGCGTAAAAATTTGACGAATCTATGAGAATTTCTATGTACCGGCCGGTATTCGTCAGCTGCTATCCGGGTACCGTCGAAGCCATTTTGCCTTTTGCTCGGACGAGCATCTGAGTCAAGGAGCGTGGCAAGGCTTGTTACGGTGGATAAGATCGAGAGAAGTTGAGCAGACTAGGCCGCGATAACGCGAACACCAACAACATCGCCGCCGTGGCGGGCGTGACCATCGGCTCGCTCTATCAATACTTCCCGGGCAAGGAAGCGCTGATGGGGCAGTCATCGACCGCCATACGCAAGAGGTGATGTGGATGATCCACATGCTGCTTTCCTTCCCTCCTCAGGGGAGGGCTGGAATCGATCTGTGGCGTCGAATTGAGTGTGCACTCGATCGCGCCGGCATTCCAAACCGTAAGGATTGCAGCGAGATGTCTCGGCTGTTGGATACGGGAGTCTATCTATTGGGCCATGCTGCGCAGTCTCGCCGCCGTCCTCACGGCTGCGCATAGGCGCTTATGGGTCCACGACCTACCCTTCAGGAAACTTCATCCGCCGAGATGCTGATCGTCGATCCTTTTCTCTGTGGTGAGCCGAGGCGTGACGAAACGCAGCAAGTACGCAGGCACGCCACAACCGTTCGGAACGAGCATCGGTCATTCGCGGTGTTGCATAGCCCGTGCATCGCGCGTGGACGTGCTCACGGTGCTTTTGAACTCCCGCGCTTTGCGAGGGCGCAGGACGCTTCGCTGGATTGGCAAGGTCCGTTGGCCCGGACACTCGCTCGTCATCGCGTCCTTGGCGCTCCAGGTTATCGGATACGATTGGCGCCGTTGTGGCCGGCTGGGGAGTGGGCCCGGTATCGATCTCCCAATCATAGGCCAAGACGTCCCTCACGCGGTCGGCCTTCTTGAAGGCCACCGATGCAGGTGATCCGATGGTTGTCATCTCGACGTGCGCCCGCGTGGCATTTTGATCGGGCTTGATGGGGTGCGACCGCACCGGCCCATGATTGTGGGTGTCGCCACTGTTCTCGATCCGGCTTGCCTCGGTCAGCGCGGCTCGCCGGTCGGTCTGCTCCCGCCTCGCGCGGCCATTTGGGGTTGCATTTATGGCCGCAGGGTCCTCGCCTCTGGTGATAATCGACGGAATTGCGCTCTCGATCGCGGCTTGCGTGAGCCGATTTATACGCTCCTGCGCGCGCTCGGCTAGCGGACCGGTCATGGCGCTGCGCAGGTTTCGCAGCTCGGTGATGTTCTCTGTGGTATCGATCAATCGTTCCAGTTTGGATCGGACGAGCCGCACGTCCGATCCCTCGGGAGGGCGGTCGGGGACAACCTGGCGCGCCAACAGGTCGCTGCGGGTTGCAACCGGCTCATAGGCGAGCGCGTCCGAGGACAGCCGCCTGGACTGCTTGGCGGGCTGGCGGTTGAGTCCACCGTCGAAGCGGCTCCACTGCGGTTGCTGATCGTCTCCCGCAAGGGTTGCGGCCACTTGACTATGGCTGCTTCCGCGTCGGACCTCTGTCTCGTGCGCCACGTTGACTTCGGCAGCTGTCGACTGGCCGTCGGTCAGCGAGCCGCCGATAATGCCGGCCGCAAAGCGATCCTCGAACGACGGTGCCGGGACCGTTGCTTGGGCCAGTACCGCGGATCGTTCGGGCGTTAGCGAATTGCGCAACGCAAAGACGCCACCGCCGACGACGCCTGCGCTCATGAGTGCAGACACTATACATCCGGCAATCGTGACCCGCCACTCGCGCCGAGCCTGCTGTTGTCTGAGCCGCAGGTGATGATCGTACGCAGCGCGCCGATCCGGGTTTTTCAGAATCGCATGTGCCGCAATGATCCGCTTGAAATGTTGTTCGGCTGCGCGATCACCGGCGTTAACGTCTGGATGATATACCTTGGCAGCCTTGCGAAAGGCTGCTCTGATCGTCTCGTCATCGGCATCTGACGGGACACCGAGCACGTCATAGGGCGTCTTCATTTTCAACCTCATCGTGCGGTCTCGGGCCTATGAACACGCTTGCATTTACTTGGACGCCACCACAACTCGTAGCAAATGGAAGCCAGCGAAACCGCACTCCTGAAGCCGCACTTCCTGGGAAGCGACGGCTAAAGCCCACGAATCGCTCCCTCCAGCTCACCTGACATCGGCGCGAAAATGGCCAGATCAGTGGCAGAATGGTGTCCGATGTGACGCTTTCGGGCCGAAACTGTAGCGGTCGCTCGTCGCTCCCTGATAGGCTTCACGGCAGGCCATCAGAAGTGACTGACTGGTATGGAATATCTCTGTTGGCGCGAGTCTGTGGGTGGAGGATCCATCAAATTCTCTCGATTCATTGAGCAGTGGAAAACTCCGGCGAGATTTCAGCAACAGGTTGTCACGCGTGCACCTGCTGTCTGCGACAGAGCAATAGGCGTTGCCTATTCGGCATCGGCGTATGATTGATGCACAACAATAGGTCACTTTGGTCATGAAGGACGCATCGCAGGATTTGCGACGACCAATCAGTGTGGGCGTCATCGGTCTTGGTTGGTGGTCGGCGGTGCTTGCCGACAGCATCAAGGACAGCACAGGGATTCGGCTGTCGGCCGCCTTCTCGCGTAGTCGCGATAAGACCGCGGCGTTTGCGCAACGCCATCACTGTCACGCCGCCGCCAGTCTTGATGAGCTGCTCGCATTCCCACAGCTCGAGGCTGTCCTCATCACAACACCCAATGGGGCGCACCGTGAGATCGCCGAAGCCGCGGCAGGCGCCGGCAAACATGTTTTCGTGGAGAAGCCCATTGCCAACACGCTTGATGACAGCCGCCATATCATCACTGCGTGTGCGAAGGCCGGAGTCGTCCTCTCGGTCGGCCATTCCTACCGCCGGCATGCTGGCCTTCGTCGCTTGCGCGAGCTCATTGACAACGACGTGATCGGCCGTGTGAGTTTGGCCGAGGCCGTTTTCTCCAAGGACCACGGCCTTGCCCTCAACGAGGGGCGGGATTGGCGATTTCGACGCTCCGAAATGCCTGGCGGTTGTCTGATGCAGATCGGAATCCACCAGATCGACAACCTTATTTATCTCATGGGCCCGGTCCAAGAGATTTCCGGTATGATGGCGCGGCTGGCGACCCCGGCCGATATCGATGACGTCGCCACTGCGCTGTTGCGGTTTGGTTGCGGCGCTCTCGGCGTGATCACGGCGGACTACGTGACGGCCAATCGGTTCGCCCTCACACTCTACGGCACCAAGGCCGCTGCCCAGTTCGATCTGCATGACGGGCTTACGATCCGCTGGCGCGGCACCGCGGTTTGGCAGCCGCTAATGGTCACGCCCAACGACTATGTAAGGGCTGAGATAGAAGAATTCGCCGACTGCATCCGTCGGGGGACACCACCCGAGGTCGGCGGACACGAGGCGATAGTGGCGCTCGCGGTCGTCCACGCCGCAATTCGCTCGGCCGCCACCAAACGCGTCGTATCTCTGGATGAGGTATTGGGGCGCAGCGACGATCAGCGAGGCGCCGACGACGGCGGAACTTGAAAGAGCCCGTGCCGTCGCCGCCGGCCGTCCTCGCAGTGTTTGCCTACATTAGTTGGTCAGCACAAGCCCTACGGCCTGCTGAGCGGCGCTCAGCTGCTTGCAGTCATCGTCAGTAATTTGCGCGATCTTTGCATCGGCGAGGTCGCCGCAGGCCTGAGCAAAGGCTTCGGCGGCTGCCACCAGTCCCGAGCTCTTATTGAGCTTGGTCGTGAGCGCGCGGTATGCGATGCGTCCCAGCTTCTGTTTGCCGATCCCGGTCACTCCCTCGCCACCCTCCGAGGTCAGGAACGCAAATTTGTTGAAAATACCGCTGTTGATGTGGACGCAGCCATTCTCAGTGTCGGTGGTTGATGCACAGATCTTGTCTGTTGGCTGTACATACTGATCGTAGCGGGCCGGCTGACCGCGATTGGTTGCCAACGAATAGTCGGCTGTTTTGTCAAAGAGCGAATGATGGGCACTGTCGGCCATGTTGGGATTTGACATGTCCCGTAGAGGTGCACTCATCGAAAATCCCGGCAGCGATTCACCGATGAGCCAGTTGCCGGCGGTTCCCTTCACGTGGAACTCGATCAGTGTGCCAAACAGATCGGCCAGCGATTCGTTTACCGCGCCGGGTTCGTCCGTGTAGAGCAGGTCGGCCTCGTAGGCGATGACCCCATGGGTGATTTCATGGCCGACCACATCAATGGCGCCGGCAAAATTCGGGCCGAACACCATCACGTCGGCCTTCGGGCACTGAAAGGACGCACTGCGGCACCAGAACGCATTCGCCATATTGCCGTAGCGAACATAGGATTCCATGGTCGCACTGGGACTTGGCTTGGTCGGGTCGTTGTCCTCATAACTGTCACGGCCAAGAACCAGATAATAAAAGTCCCGCACGGCCCCGGTATTGACGTAGGCGAGCGCCGCGTCGTCCGGAATCGGATCAATTCGGTCCCGGGTTTCATCGTCCAGGACCTTCTGGCCTGGGAAGTTCTGCGACTGCGCCAAATCGAATACGCGACGCGCTAGTACCGTCGGTTGATCCCGGTAGAAGTAGAACACCTCTTTGGTCTTGGCGTCGACGAATACCCGGTAGGAATCGATTGAGACCAGCCAGGCCAGTCGGGTCGGGCCCCCAACTTTCTGATTGACAAGCGATGGATCGAACACGGTCAATTGGGTGGTCGTTGAGGCCGAGTTGAGATCAGGCATCGGTGGACTCATGCCGCCGATAGTCGGTCGATTCTTCGCGAACGCGGTGAGCGCATCACGTGCGGCCGTGATCGCGTCGCCCTCGCTCACCTGCGGGGTCGTGCTCTCGAGGTCCACCGACGAGACGCTGCTCGTCAGCATCATGGGATTTAGCGAGCGATCGACCGTCACTTTGGCCGAGGAGCCATAGACCGGAATGCCATTTACACGCTGTTCGACATGGGCAACGTACCGGCCGGGCAGGTCCGGGTCTTTGCGCACGCGCTGCGTTTCATACTTGGTCTGGGTATTGCGTGTCGAGAACGCCGCTGAGAGTTCGCCCGCTTTGAACCAGGCATCGACCGCCTTGCGAACGTCGTCCTCGCTCGGCTCGGGAGTGCTCGACGCACCGAGCGAGGCGGCCGGATTCGCCCGGGTCAATCCGGTAATGCTGGTGGGCATCCCGGTTCTCGGATCGATCTTGACCTTCAGATCAGGATTATTAGCGCGAGCTGCATCGATGACCTGCCTCTTGTCCGCCTGCTGCGCGTGGGCAGCACCGATGAGCGCGAGGCAGAGGCAGAGCACCAGGCCCCCAGGTTTTCTCACAGTCATTTGACGACTCCTCCACCAATCAGGATTGCGCCCAGCCGCCCAAAAGGCGTGCCCCTCGGGGCGACCGGGCAAGGCTGCTAGGGTCGGGTTGTAAACGCATCTACCGGCACGGCGAGGTGGACTGAGACGCGGCCGGTGTCGCCGGCCCGTTGGCATCCGTGGTCGCCGTGTCAAGCCCAGCTTCTCGCAGGGCGGTCTTGAAGTCCTTCTGCTTGTCGGTCCAGGCAAGCTCCATGACCTGCAGGTCGGTCCGCTTCGCTCCAAGCACCATTCTGGCGTCAGATGAGGACATCGAGGCAGCGCCACTGCCGTTAAGATCGATCACCGGCCACAGGCATTCTCGGTCATCGACCACACCATCACCATTGAGGTCCTCCGTGAAGGGCTTGCCGCTGGCGCGGTAGTCGGCGATCGCCTGCATCTGGCGTGCAAAGATTGCCAGATCAGCGGCATCGACCTTGCCGTCGCCGTTGAGATCGGCGAGGCGGGTAAAATTATCCTGCGAAAGCTTGAGTACCGCGTCGAGCGCGTCGACCCGAGGAGCACCTGGTCCACTGTCTTGTTTGGTGGACGAGGATTTGATGATGTCTGCGATGTCGGCTGGCTTTTTGGTTGGATCAAGCTCAAAAAGCAAGGTCGCGAGCGCCGCCACATGCGGCGCGGCTTGCGAAGTCCCCGAACACACACCATAGGTATTTTGGCTTGGTCCCAAGGTGCTGAGGATGTTGACGCCCGGGGCCGAAACGTGGCCGCCGATATTGGAGAAGTCGGCGCGCTTACCGTCGCGGTCCACTGCCTCGACGACGAGAATATTCTTTGGTCGTCGCGCCGGCGTGAATTGTGTGGCTGCCCACGAAATCGGCGACGACCACTTCGTATCGATCGGCGCGGCGAGCCCGGCTGAATCATTTCCGGCAGCTGATACGAACAGGACCGATTTCTCGAACAGGCTCGCCAGCGTAGCAAACATTTTTGCCTGGTCGGCAATATGTGATTTTAACCCTGGAATTTTATCTGGATCACCTTCGAAAACGCGATCTGCAATAAAATTGTAGCCGAGGCTTACGTTGATGACATGCAGATCAGAATTGCCGGATCCGCCTTGCAGATAAGTCGACAGATCGTCGATTGCGTCAATAAACAGCGTGGTACGCTGCTCCCACGCCACATCGGCGGTCTCGGAATCCTCGATGAAGAAGTCAGCGGTAAATGGTACCGCGTCAATCTTGGCCTGCGGGATGATGCCATCGATGCCGCGGTCATTGCCGAAGGTGGCCCCAGCGATGCCGACGACGTGGTCGCCATGGCCCAGATTGCAGTCGGGCTTCACGGCTGAGGTCAATGGTGGACTCGGCGGGTCGGCAGAATCGTCGGTGCGCATCGAATTGAAGGACAGATCCTCGTGCGCGCTGAATCCGGAATCGATGAACGCCAGCTTCGGCCTGGTAAGGTTCGGATTGGCGGCGCGATAGCGCTGCAGGATCGTCCAGACCGGAGGCACGTGCATGGCTTTGAGGCCCCAATTCCCGTCCACCGGCGGCACCGAGGCGTTCAGGTTGGTCGGGTTGTTTGAGCTTGTCGTGGTGTTTTGGCCCCACTCCCAAGTGTAGCTGACACCCCCATTCTGAATTTGGGTTTTGACCGCTCTCGGGATCGATTTGGTCGACAGCGTGGTCTCGACCACGGCGCTGTCGACGATCGGTTCCTTGCGCAGACTCTTGATGATTGGCGGGTTGAGGATGTTTTCCAGTCCTTGGCGACCCTCCTG
>Ga0187783_10001825_pt1 | contig 15707 bp, 21 predicted proteins | sample 1015_SJ02_MP02_2_FD_132471 | JGI IMG/M metagenome (GOLD analysis project Ga0187783, IMG submission 132471) | Tropical peat soil microbial communities from peatlands in Department of Meta, Colombia - 1015_SJ02_MP02_20_MG | ecosystem: Environmental > Terrestrial > Soil > Wetlands > Peat | place... | reverse complement strand
TTGTGGAAATCCATCAGGTCGTGCGCGACCTCAATGGGAATCTTCTAGCGGATAAGATGGTCGGTCACGTGTTTCGAATCGAGAATGGTTTGATCAAGCGCTTTGATATCCGGGGAGCATAATAGACAATACGGCGGCATTGGCGGCGAGCGCTGCGCGATCGAGCAAGACGCAACGGAATCAGGGTGCGTGCCTGATCTGCCGTTCCTGCGTCGGAGGGCCGATCTTTCAAAAAGTCTTCGGATTGATCCAGGAAGCATACTGAATCATCCTGCCTACCGCACGACGGCTACCGAGCAAGTTGCATTAGCGGCAACCGCTTCGGCGACACTTCCCATAAGGAAACGTTCCAACCCATGTCGGCCATGCGAACCAAGTACAATTAAATCTGCGTGGCAAGTCTTGGCTTCTGCGAGAATTGTCCCGCGAGGATCGCTATTCAAAGGAGTTGCATCGTAGATATCCAGACCTGTGGGCTTTAAGGTTTGTCGAGCGCTGGCCACAGCCCCTTCCGCCTGCAGGTGTGCTCGTTTGCAGAGTTCATCCACCAAATTGGGCACTGGCGTAGCAAATTGCGTTCCGAGGGATGGAACAGCTACGGGCACAAGCTCCCCTACACTGAGAATTTTTACTTCACTATGGGCCGGCCAGACCTGTTTCGCGACGAAATCGACTGCCTTGGCGGAACACTCGGACCCGTCAGTAGCAAGCAAGATCCTTATTCCCCGTGCAGAGGCTCGAGATTCCGGTACCGGCCTCACGACCTCGACCGGACAATGAGCGGCGTGCAAAACAGCCTGTGCGGTACTGCCTAACAGAAGCCGGGTGACCGCACCATGTCCGTGGGAACCAACCATGATCAGGTCAGCTCCCCATTCCTTTGCATAAGTAGTGATGGCTTCTTTTGGATATCCCACAGTCGTCTTGGCAAATGCGCTGTGCCCAGATTTCGTTAGCTTGTCTGACGCACATTTCACAACAGATTCGGCGGTGTATTTTGCGTCGTCGATGAGTTGCGGCAGGCCTTCCCAATGACGCAAATCGACAACGCGCATCACGCAAAACAACGTGCCCGGTGGCCATGGGCGGCTTTTCGCCTGGTTAATTACCTGTGAATCGCAATTGTCAATTGCTAATAGAACTTTCATATCGTCCACCTTTCGTTTCTCGGTTTCAATCCAACTGTCGTTACTAACGTTGCAGAAGCCTAATTCACGCACTGTGATACAAATCACCAACATCGGTGACGGCATTCGGATTGTCTGCTAACTTAAGCGAGACGGAAACATCTGGCCGAACGTGGCTCCTAGCGTTCCAGTCCCGGTAAACTACTTATTCTGGATTTAGACGTCGAAAGGTTTCCGTGACATGACAGTTCCAAATCGGCAAACGTTCCGAGGAGAGATGGAATTTACCGGGGAAGGAAGCCCCAACAGATTGTTTGCGACGAGAAGTTCCCCCGCAGTTCCGTTGTTCCAACACGAGCAATGGTCTGTCGCTTGAAGGTCGCTTGCACGATCGGGGTTCGGATTGCGCAAAAGCTTATCCGGTCGGCTTGTTCCAAGGCTGCAGTATATGAAGTCACTGCCGGTTTCCGAGAGGATAAAGTAATTTTTTAGGCCAAGTTGTGTCCTCAGTCTGTGTTTCAAGACCGGTCATTGACTCGATCCGAATGCGAAAGAAAATCGCATCAATCACGTCGTGATCGACTTTCATCTGGCGCTCTGCCAAAGGGGTGAGCCACCATTGCGATCGCTTCGATAAGAGCTTCCGCGCCTTCGCGCACTCATCCGCAAATTGCGGTTGGCGCAACTCTTGAAATTCGCCGTACGCGATGATGCTTGCCCAATGAAAAGGATCGGTGGTTTCATCAACTTGAATACAGACCTTTGGGTTAGCGCGCATCCATTCTATCTTCTGTCCTGGTGTTGACAGAATGTATACGTAGTCGGACTCGTGGGCGATGCAGACCGGGACCACATAAGGCTGATCGTTCAAGGAACAACCCAATCTTGCTATCGAGGCCTGTGCAAGAATGGTCCGGCAATCCTTCTGAGTGAGTTCCTTGATCAGCATAGACTCGAGTCCTTTCTCGGATTCCATTTAGGAAATTCGGATCACAATCGGCCGACCACGCGAAAACCTCACCTGGCGAACGTCCAGAGGTTGCTCGAAATTCTCTTGAACGAACTTGCGGTGCCGGCCTGACATAAAGCTCCCAAAGGGTTGTATAAAACTGCGCGCAGCAATCGTGTGATTACAGTCACAAAAGCCAGTGATATCAACCACGGCAACCGGCTGAATACGGTGTCATCTTCAGCGCATAACCTAGAGGTATGCCGTGAAGCTCTTAGAGGAAAAGAATAACACTGCCATATCGCTCAAGAACATCTTGTTTGCCACAGATTTTTCTGAAGTCTCCGAGACTGCATTGCCCTATGCCGCGGCGATGAGCTTTCGGTATGGCGGGATGGTGCACCTCGTTCATGCGCTACCGGAAATCGATCTCGTTCACACCACCGCGATCGACCCTGCGACAGTCGGATCTTTTTACGAGGACACACACAGTGACGCACAAGAAAAGATGCAAGACCTTTCGCTTCGCCTTCGAGGCCTTCCCCATCATACCTACATTCGTCGCGGGAAAGTCGGCGAAGTCCTCTCGGGGATCATTCACGAACACAAAGTCGATATGCTCATTGCAGGAACGCATGGCCGCACTGGGCTTGGCAAGTTGTTGCTGGGCTCGGTCGCAGAAGAGGTCTTTCGTAGCGCAGTGTGTCCTGTGTTCACAGTGGGTCCCAAGGTTCCGCGGCCACAACGTCGGTGCAATAGCGATATAGAACCGGCAAGCATCGAGGCTCGCCAGATTCTTTACGCAACGGATTTCTCGTCTCAATCTCTTGCGGCGGCATCATATGCATTTTCGTTGGCTCAAGAGTTTCGGTCTCGGCTGATTCTGCTGCACGTGATTCAGGAATACGGCGAGGATCTGCATGAGCGGCCTGGGCCAATCGATACAGCATTGCGCAAGTTGGAAGAGCTGCAATCCGAGCATGCAGACTTGCGCTGGTCACCCGAGGCAATGGTTGAATTCGGCTCACCAAGCGATCACATCTTGCGAACCGCCGCAGAACGGGACATTGATCTGATCGTGTTGGGTGCGCGGCCAGGACATGTCGAGGCTGCTACGCACCTTCCTTGGGCAACGGCACATCAGGTCGTTGCAAGAGCGAACTGCCCAGTGCTGACGGTCCGGGATCGTGCCTGACGCCATGCACCATGGGTTCCGGATTCGGTAGGCAAAAAGGGAAAAATATGACCCCCAGAGTGTGTTTCGCCACACTTGATCTTCTCTGGGACAGCCCGAGCGTGTGTGACGTCTGTACGAACTCACCGACCTTTCGATACGAGTTCCATGAAGGCGGCGAGAACACGTGGACAGAATACTTGAAGGGATTTTGCTGCGCATCTTGCGCCGTCAAATTATTGCAATTTTTACGATATGCAGGATCTCAGGAATGCGTGCAGGAGCAAACCGATCTGGGAGGGCTGGGTGTGATGTAAATGAAGTTCCGCGGCCTCAGCGACGAATCGGCGATGTCGCAATATGCTCCCGGCGACGTTGAGGATTGGCGTTACGCCGTTACTCCTGTTCACCCATTTGCTGTGTCAGGTACCGTTCGTAGCCTAATTCTTTGATTTGGTGCAATTGCGCCTCAAGAAAGTCCACGTGTTCTTCCTCGTCCTTGAGGAGCTGAACCAATAGGTCTCGGGAGCCGTTATCGCCTTCTTTAGTCGCGATCGCTACGGCGTCGTTGTATTGTTTCACCGCCGCGATCTCCAGCGCCAGATCGCTTTCAATCATTCCCTTAACTGTCCCGCCGACTTTCAACTCCAGCGGCACCATGGACGGGCTGCCATCCAGAAATAGAATCCTCTCGATCAGCACTTCGGCATGTTTCATCTCGCCAATGGATTGCTTCTTAATGAAGTCGGAGAGCTTATGGTATCCCCAGTTCTCGCACATTTCTGCGTGGAGGAAGTACTGGTTGATAGCTGTTAGCTCTTCCTGCAGTGCCTTGTTCAACTCGGCAATGACTTTAGGGTTGCCATTCATAGCGCACAGAGTATCGCAAAAAGAATGGGGTCGCCGCAACAATGGCCATCGACGGCTTGGACCTGACCATGTTAACGCCACCGTCGGTTGGTCGATGCTGCAGCCGGCTGCTATTTAGAAGGCAGGTGATCTGCATCACCACGCGTATTGTCCGATGTCACTGACCAGGAATGCAAACCGTGACAAACTCGCTGTGATTTTGTCGGGCGTCACGGATACTGACTAGGTGATGCGTTGACCGTCAGTTCAAGCACCGATTTCAGTGCGAGAGATCTGACAGAAAACCACGCCCGCGACAACAAGTTGTCCCGCAACCGTGCGCCCGACTTCTGATTTCGAGAGTGGTTGTGCTTTGATTTGATCGTGACCAATTCTGACGAGGAGTTCGGAACCTGAGTGCTGTAAATCCAATCGTAAGGAGTGCATCATGTTTATTCGTTTTCTGGAATTCACCGTGACGCCTGGCAAGAAGGTCGAACTCGTAAAGAAGATCAAAGAAGAAATTCTACCCGTTCTGAAGAAATACAACGGATTCTTTGATCTGCTTCCATGGGAAGTTGAAACCGAGCCGACAAAGTACTTTGCCGTGAGTCTCTGGTACGAGAAGAAGGATGCGGAAAGGTACGAGAAGGAGTATTTCGCAAAGGTGAAGCAGATTGTGGAGCCGTTCCTGACCGCGCCTGTGATGGTGAAGTTCGGCCCGGTCGAGACCACGATCCCGGAGAAGATCTTTGTGGATGCGGCAGTATAAGGAGAATCCATCCCAAAGTCTCCACGCCGGCAGCAACTAGCTGCCGGCTGTTTTGTGATGCTGCAAGCTCGAGTAGGTGCCATTCGGCAGTGATGGGCCAGGTACAGACGGCGAAGCAAGCATCCCTCGCGCACTGCCGGCATTCCTCGACGCTGATGTGTGAAACGAAACTGGTTCTTAGGGACGAGTTGACCGCCAGAGGAGCGCAACAAACAAGATCTGCATGGGAGTCCGCCTTTTGTGCTGCATTGACGTCGGCGATGAACCTCCCGATGCATTCTGGTGTCCGCCTTCAAAGTTTGTTGTCTTGGCGCGATCCGGCTGTTCAGGTTAAACACAGGTTCGTTTGTCCGCACTCGCCGAAAACGAGTATATAGTATGAGTATGATCCTTGCTGCAGGCGACAAGGTCCATGTGATTCATCGCCAACTCTTTGCTGGCGACACCCAACGCCATTTCGTCGGTACGGTTGCAGGGTGCAACGGTGATTTGGCGAGGATAAGTGGTTATCTCTTTGCGAAGGATCCGAAAAGCAATGAGTTCGGCAAGCACGATTCCTCTCTGCGCATACGGATCATACCTCTCACCTCAGGCATGCTGATCATCAATGTTCTTCCCCACGAGGTGGATATCGAGAAGATCACCTACGTACACCGGGGCGCGCAGCATATCGTGGTGACTGACGGTAGCGACTGGCATCTCGACCTATCGCACTTATAGTTTTTGAGATTTTCATCGTGGAAAAGTACGAAGTTCTGCAGAGATGCTGTCAAGGTACTGCTATAAAAAAGAAACCGATGAGGCATTGCAGGAGCGTAAATCTCACGCTTCGCATGGATCGCAAGTTGTAAACGGCTCTGGTAGGCAAGCGGAAGCAGCCGGCAGGTGGGGGCAGACTAACGGCAAACTCCGGCCAGTCCTTGAAGCGATAGCTGCGCTCCTGGCCGAAGTGAAGAGCACTGGAACCAAACACCTAAACCGCATACCGGAGGGCCCTAAGCGCGGAAGCCGACGGGATTTCACAATTTCCTGGCCCCCTCCAGCCAGGCCTAATATTACTAAACAGCACCATCCACCAACCAAACATCACGCGATGTGACCTCTTTCGGCAGTTTCGGGAAATCAAGCGAAGCAGGCAAGAACTTCGCAGGCACCCATCACGCGAGGCCGACCATCTCGCCTCTTTCCACGCGGCGCAGCGACTAGCGCGGACGCAGGACCTCGCAAGTCCGCCTCCCGGATTCTAGCCAAGCAGCTTAGGTCGGCGGCAAAGATTCCGGCGGTCTACCTGCTCAAACCCCAACACGTTCATGGATCGTATCTGTGTGATGGGACAAATGGAACGCGGGCATATGCGGGCATGAATGGTGCAGGTCATCGTTTGTGACTTGGCGGAGTCCATGAGTTGCATTCCGCTACCTGCTGTAGCGAGCGCCAGGCGATTAGGCGATTGGACTAGACCTGTGACGACTGTCACAGACGATCGGTGGCACATGCGCTGGAATAGCGTCAAGGAGGGCACTACGATGAAAATAGTCACCTGCATTGCTCTGATTACTGCAATGGTGCTTCTCGTTCCCAATGTATTGAGCCAGAGTTCAGAACGGGTGCCCGGAGTTCCACAGTTCAATATTCAGCAGGAAGTACGACTGACAGGCGAGATCCGCGAGGTAAAGAACTACTCCTGCCCGATCACCGGGACCATGGGCACGCACTTAGAGCTACAAACGACTGAGGGTCCGATCGAAGCTCACGTCGCCGCGGCCCGCTTTTTACAACAATACGGGATAGAGTTCCATGCCGGCCAGGCGGTCGAAATGATCGGCGTCAAAGGTATGTATGAAGGCCGGGTTGCATTTCTGCCGCGCATCATCATGGTTGCCAACGACAGTTACTACTTGCGTGACAATACCGGGAAGCCACTGTGGTAAGTTTCGATCCTTTCACATATCACATAAGCGAGTTGGCCGTTTATTCTGTAGGCTCGAGAGCCCAGCGTTAATGGTCGTTTAGTAGTGGCGATGTTTCCGACGCCGGGATTGATCTCCAGATCATCTCAGATTCCGATTGCACGGCTTGGACAAGTGCTTGAGGGTCGAGCATCACTGCAGGCTATGATCTAGGTCACTGCAAAGCGTTTGGGGAAGGTGAGAAAGTAAAGGCGTGCCGGATGCTTGAACATCCCACATGTCCCATCCTCGGCGCACGGCTGCAGCGTGCTCGCCAAGAGGGCAATGGGAGGGAACTACCGGTTAGGCTTTCTGCTCAAGCATCCGGTTTCCTCTTGCCTTGCTGCCCCGGATCTGCTGGGTGACGATTCCTCAAACCAGTTTGCTCCCACCGGACTTCGCTGCGCTCAGCTGCCGAGCCGTCGAGCGCATCTCACCCACCCTGCGTGCTCGCATCTCGCTTCCACAGCAACAACCCGGCCCCGCCGCAACCTGGATTCTGGCGAATGAACGAAGTAGCAAGCGCACCGTGGCACAGTGCACGCTAGGGCCCACAAGTCCGAACAGGTACTTTCAAGGTTAGAAACAGGACACTAGCGACTTTGGTCACGAGTGCCTGTGACCAGTGTCACAGTGGGTGGACGAGGAGCGGACATAATCCAATCGAGAGCCGGGGATCGTGGAATCGAGCTCCACAAAGGAGGTCGGTATGAGAAGCCGCGGGCTAATGATCCTGGTTGTTCTTGGTTTGACAGCTGCAATTGCGAGCGTGCTTGGTGCCCAGAGTACCACGCCTGGAGCGGGAGTTCCTAAGTACAATGCTGCTACCGAATCCGACGTAATGTCCCACGAAGAAAACGCCTGCACAAAAGCTGCTCTGGGTGATTTCCGATCAGCGCCGGACGAAATCCATGACTTGGTCCCGCGAGTGCGGCCTGGCTGGGAGAATGCCGGTCAGCTTACTCTTGCGGAATTTTCCAACCATGATCAGACTTCACTACGCTGATCACCGCCTGTTTCGCTTCACCGTGGTAAAAGTTGGCGGCATAGTCACTGATCAAGGTTGCGCGTTCCCCTGTGTTGAAGCTCTTGACCAGCGGACCGGATACATCAAACACTTCGCCTAGACGGTTGGGCTCCCATTGCCAGGTGAAGGCAACGGTGGCGTGTGCCAGATCGACCATCGTGACTCTGTCAACCGCCAGCAACCGGCGTTGTGCGATCGGTACGACGTAGGAGACAGTGCCATCCTTGTCCGCGGTCTTTTCGACGCCTGCAATTTCGCTCAACAGCTTCTCACCCGCAGAAGTCAGTGTTACCGGTGTCCTGTCCGCCTTTTCTTTGCCCAGTCTCAGCACGCCGGCCTTCTCGAGCAGGCGATAATTCGAATCGCCCGGTTTCATGCCGGGGGTGAGGAAACCGGTGTGGAAGCGGATCACCGCCGGGCCTTGGGCATTGAGAGCTGCCATGGCCAGGCTTGAAGCGTCGTACATGCCTAAGACCTGTTGGCTCTCCCGGACGTAATACCCCGCCACTCCAACTAGGGCTTCAATCATGACCACAATGAGAAGCAGGGGTAAGGCAGAGGATTGTTTCTTTTCCAGCTCAAGTTCTTGTTCAAACATGACGGCCACGGCCCACCTCCTAAATGAAGTCTCACTTCGAACCGACCCATGCAAATCTTGTACCGGCGGTTCGGAATAGGATGTGATTGGACTCACATAAGGCGATAGCGGTGCTCACAGTCTGCGGAGAACAAGTGAAGGTACATGGTTGCGTAGAGGCGGTGCTCGAATTTCCCAACTGCTTTCGGTTCTACTTATCCGCGATGCAGTAACTGCCCAATTCCTCGCCGACCGTGTCAGGACTTGGACCCTTCGCATACACGGTGACGTTCGAGCACTCATAGGGTCCGCGGTTCTTCGGCAGTCGGACCATCAGATAGGTTGCCGGTTTCAACACGGCGCAGCCAAGAAAGTCCTTGTTACACTGCAGCTCGATCGGGGTCTTTTCGCCCAGAACCCTGATCAGGACGACACCATTGTTTACCTCGGCGCTCTTTACCGTGATCAGCTCCCTTTCTTGAGAGCGCGCGCTTACGGCTGCGAATAAGAGCACGATCAAAACCGCCGCGGCAACGCGGAGAATGGATTTGGGTTTCACGCTCCCCCTTTCTGCACAGTCTGCTCAGCCGTTCAGGCGTGACTCTCACGGCTCCGGTCGCGGTACACGACCAATTTTGGGTTGAGACGTCGGAAGGTTTCTGTGACGTGACAATCCCAACAAACGGGCCGATAGGTCGAGAAGATCCCGGCAAGCTCTTCCGGCCGAAATTCCGTCCATTCCCTGGTGTTGCGGTCCGCATCCATCAAAGCCGGCACGTGGTCCAGATGCTTCAACCGGCCAAAGGGCTTGTGACAGAGCGCGCAGTTCTGTTTTTCATACCAGCGAGAAACGATATTCCACAGCAGACAATTATCGGGATCGGTCTCAATCTGCCGCAGACACTCCTGACCGCAATTCTGTCGCTCCGGCCAACGTGAGCATTGATCTAGGCGCAGCGTTAGATTGCCCCAAAGAGCAGTAGCCGCCGTTTTTCCGGCAGCCACGCCGACGGCCGCCGTCTGTTTCGTCTCCGGGCACGTTACGAGCCATCTGCGTTGGTAAGTGCAATACGCTCGCGTCGCCAGGATTACACGGAAAAGAAGAGCACCGAAAATAACAACAAAAGCAGTAAGACCGAGAAGGATTGGCGTCGTCATGCCTCACCTCCGCAATGCTCCCGATCTTGAACGATCGAAAGCATTCTTCCATCTACGAATAATCATCCCGCTCTTACAGGGACCGTGCGGTGTCGGCAATCACGCGTCCATGTGATCCGCGGCATAGAGGGCTGCCGTCGCTCATCCTTCACCTGGCAGCGATGCTGGGATGATTCGCAACCGACGTGGCTGAGTCCGTATTCTTGACCGGCGACAGTTGGAGACGCGGGCGTGCGAATGCTACGGTGTCATCCGAGAGCTCTCTCGTCGACTGAAGCGCTAATTTCTTTGGTACGGTACCGGACAGACAGCCGTGATCCACGTCACCGACAATACCGGGCTAACCTGGTATTTACATCTCATCGACCCCCTGAATCAGTATCCCGCGGGGAGGCTGGCAACCGATCAGGCGCGCTGCACATGCTTCGCGTCGATCACGGAGGGACCATGAGCAAGCAGTTAGGTCGAGTCCTCAACCTCGACATCATTCCACATGGCCTCTGCGCTTGCACACTCCTGGCCGCAGAGACGTGGGATCCTGGTCCCTCGACCTCCCCGCATAGCTGGACCATACTACAGGAACGTTTTTGGCCCCGGGATCCCTGACCAGCGAACGGCGGGGGAGCGGGGAGACCTCCAGGGAGGAATAGCCATGGAGGAGGGGGTCCGTCGCGTGCTCATTGTGGACAGTGATCCAGACACGCTGGTCACACTGCAACAGGTGCTAGAGCGCGCTAAGGTCGATACCACCATTACTTGGGACGAGACCGAAACGCGCCAATTGCTCGCCGCCAGGTCTTTCGACCTTCTCATCGTTGGCGATCATCCTCCGGAACTCAACGCGGCAGAAATTCTGCATGACCTCGGCTTAAAAGGTATCCGCTCAAGTGATCTTGCGGGGGACGGTCCTCGAAAGGGACGAGTATTTCCCTGGACTTGGTGCGCTCATAGTTCTCATAGTTCCGAAGCGAGAACCCGTGTGGTTCTCGAACAGGTCGCAAGAGGATTGTCGCCCATGAGGTTCGAAGCCACCCTGGAAAAGGCGGGCTTGGCCCACTCCGCTTCATGACGATCGGGGCCTGGAAGCCATGGTGCGACCACCGCTGGGCGAGGAACAAAGGCATAAACTAAGACCGAGTCGGAGACCGAGATGGTTGAAAAATGTGCCAATCCCGCCTGCTGCGTGAGCTTCCACCGCCTGGGCGAAGGCCGACTCTTTATCAAAGAAGTTGAGGGCGCCCCCCGCAACGGCAGAGCACACTCACGGCAACTCTGCTACTCTTGGCTGTGCGACTCCTGCTGCCGCACCATGACCATCATCATCGAGACACGGAAGGAGATCAAAGTTGAACCCCTGCCCGTGTCTGCACCTGCCGTGCGGGCAGCGTTGTGAGATTCTCTCCCTCGAACCGAGTTGACCGGAGATTGTGGCAAACGTAATCGGTGTGTAGCCATTTGGCCAAGTCCGCGCCAGCAGGCAATGGCGTGCGGGTCGCCCTCAGCATGTGTTCCGAATCGAAGAACTAGAAAAGCCGGAATGTAACCTCGACGTTGATTTGTACGGCTACGGGCACGCCGGCTTTATAGCCAGGCTCAAACCTCCATTGCCGAATGGCAACAATTGCCTTTTCGTCCAGCCCCATGCCCAGGCTGCGCAGGATGCGAATGTCGTGTGTGCGCCCGTCGCTTCCTACGATGGCCCAAAGCACCACCACGCCTTGGTGCTTGGCTTGGCGCGCTTCCTCGGAGAACTCTGGATCGGGAGCGTAGATGAGGCGGGGTGCTGTGACCCCGTCACCCACTCGATAGAATCCTCCGCCAATCCCACCACCCGACCCCGGACCAACACCAGGGCCGCTGCCCGAACCAACACCGCCGTCCCTACCGGAGCCGATCCCGCCTTCCGAACCAGTTCCATTCGAAGGAGGTGCAACCATCAATGACAGTGCATCGCCCATTGGCCACTTCTGAGGCAGTGGCAGATGAATTTCTGGCGGAACAACCACGGTTGGTATGACGGGAAGCCTGGGGTTCCCGTTCCGTATGACCACAGCGGCAGGCACCCGTTGCTGACGTGAGAACTGGGGTAACCTTCCCTTCGGCGCCGCGAGCCTGTCGCGGTCGCCACCACCCCCTCCCCCGCCAGCTCGGTTCTGTGACGAAGGCAAGAAGTACGGACTGACATCGGTGACAACCTGCACGATCGGCAGACCGGTGTCGCGGCGATGCGTCACAACATATCTGCTCGAGGCCAGCAAGAGCAAGACGGCCAAGCCGTGGGCCAGAAGGGACACAAGGAAAGTGCCCTTGTGGATTTCGTATAGCCCGTACCCTTCGCCAAAGAGAGTAAGCGGGATTGCCGGTTTTGTTGCCGGCAGCGGCGGAGCTCGCCCTGACCGCTGCCGCAGACCAAGAACCAACATCTGCCGAACACCCGGTCGGTGTTTCAAGTCGAATGCCGAGAAGGGTCTCATTCCATCCTCAGCTCTCCGCCAACCTAGGTCGTTGCGGACGCGCACGGTGAACCTGACGATCCAACCTGCTCGCGAATTTCCGGCAGCCGGTATGAACGTACTCCAGAATCGCTCGCCGGCGAACAGAAGGAGGGTTGGTTTGCAGATTCAATACTGCATGGCCGATTTTCTCCAGTCCTTCTTGAGCTGCTCCATGATGTCGTCGGCCAGTCCGGTGGTGTCATAAGCCAGGCGCAAAGTTCACGAGTAGTGAGGACAATCACGAACACTGGTGCTGCATCGCTGCCCTATTCGGGAGACGACTGCTGTTCCCTTCCCTATCCTTCCCCGCTGTCCAGCGGTCTCTGGATGCAATCCCGGCGGTCAGCCGGCTCCGCGTTTCGACGACGGCAGATCCGGCGAACTCCTGTCACCCTGACCAAGCTGTTGTGAGCCTCGCTACCAGCTTTCTGAGTCGCTGTCGGGATCGTGCTGGACAGTGCTACCGACCAAGTCATGATCGGACCAGAGCAGGGTCGCGACGTTTCCACAATTGAGACAGTACAATTCGAGGACACGGGACGGTGTGATTTCCCTTGTTGCCAGATCCCTGGCGCCACACTGGGGACAGAATTTGAGTTCGTCTTGATTCATTGTCCTTCCCTCCACGTCTTCCCCATCAATCGATGACTCCACTAGAGAGACTGCCACGCATCCTCCATCGCCGACAGCTGGGGAGCATTGGCATCGCGGCTTACCTTCTTCCGCAGCCATAAGGCTACGCGTGAGTAACGGCCACCGGCACGCGTTTTTCGATCGGCAGAAACCGACGCGCACGATGTCCTGTGTAAATTTGCCGCGGCCGGGCAATCTTCTGCTCCCCATCCAAGAGCATCTCCTGCCACTGGGCCAACCAACCGACCGTGCGGGGGATGGCAAAGAGCACGGTAAACATCTCGGGCTTGAAACCCATTGCCTGATAGATAATCCCGGAGTAAAAGTCGACATTGGGATACAACTTGCGCTGGACGAAGTAATCATCCTCCAAGGCAATCCGTTCCAATTCCAGGGCAATGTCCAGTTTCGGATTGCGCCCGGTAACCTCAAACACCTGCTCTGCGGTCCATTTGATAATCTTGGCGCGTGGATCGTAATTCTTGTAAACGCGATGTCCGAAGCCCATCAGCTTGCCATGTCCTTCCCTGACCTTCTTGACATAACCGGGAACGTTCTCCCGAGAGCCAATCTCATCGAGCATTTTGAGGACCTCTTCGTTGGCTCCGCCGTGCAGGGGCCCCGAGAGGGCTGCGGCGGCCGCGGCCGTGGCCAAGTAGGGATCGGCATGGGAGCTGCCCACCGAACGCATGGCATTCGCGCTGCAGTTCTGCTCGTGGTCCGCGTGCAGGATGAACAGGATGTCGAGTGCCCGAGCGAGCACTGGATTGGCCGCGTACTTGGGCTCAACCATCTTCCACAGCATGTTCATGAAGTTGGCGGAATAACTGAGATCATTGTCTGGATACACGTAAGGAAAACCTAAACTGTGTCGGTAAGACATGGCGGCAATCGAAGGTATCTTCCCGATAAGGCGCCTAATCTGCAAGAGACGATTGCTGAGATCGTGAATGTTTCGGGCCTCGGGATAGACCGTAGCCAGAGCCGCCACGGTACTGACCAGCATGGCCATGGGATGGGCATCGTGACGAAAACCCTCCATGAACTTCTTGGTGCTCTCGTGCAACATGGTGTGGTGCGTGATCTCATGCACCCAGGTCTTTAACTCGGTTTCATTCGGAAGTTCCCCGAACAGTATCAGGTACGCGACTTCCAGAAACGTACAATGCTCCGCCAGAACTTCAATGGGGTAGCCGCGATACTCGAGGATGCCTCGATCACCGTCGATGAAGGCAATGCTGCTCCGGCAGGACGCCGTATTCATGAAAGCGGGGTCGTATGTCATCAATCCGAAGTCTTGTAGGTCGGTCTTAATTTGGCGGAAGTCCGTGGCCCGCACTGCTCCACTCTCAATGGGCAGAGAGTAGGTTTGGTTGGTGCGATTGTCGACAACTGTGAGGGTGTTTTGCGCCATAGAGAACTCCTCCTTATGCCGTCCTGCGTCTTCTAGCTGTGCGTCTCCAGAGTGAACGAACCGCTCCGTCCACAGCAGAGGGGCGATCTCTTTGCCTATTCTGGCGGCGACCAAAGCGGTCGGCAGTGAGAGTGGTCACAAGCGATTGTGAGCATCTTCAAAAAGGTTTGGAAGACTGGCACACCTCCGAAGAAGTTGCCATGCACTGGACCGGGGACAGCGAGAGCCAAACAATTGCGTGACTTGTCTTCGGGGGCTCCCGATCTCACGTGCTGGCAACCGAGGTGCGCTCCACAATGTACAAGTCGGCCGCCTGTTATCGACTGCATTTGCGGCCTCGGCGGAAGCGACATTACCGTGCCTGATGTCGAGAAGATGGCCGACATTCTTTTGGAAGCGGTAGATTGCCAGCCGCAACCTTTGACCTAGTGGATCGGGCTGCGGGGTGACGGGGGAACAGCACCAAAGCTCGACCCGGGAAAGGGAAAGACCTATGAGCCCAACTATGTGAGGACAAGCCGACCCAGAACTTGGAACCCTCGATAAGCAGTTGGAAGTGCCCGGCATGCGCGCCGCTTGAGGGACGCGACGTCGACCAAGGGAAACTTTTCGCGTCTTGAAAGCAAGTTGTTCCGGTCACTCTGGTGCTGCTGTTCCAGAAGTAGCTGGATCCGCCTGCGGCGAGAGCCTTGTCGTATCACCGTCGAATGACTTCGACGGAACAGTGTGCATGAAGCGCGATGGCCTCCGACACGCTGCCGATCAGCAAACGATCGAATCCCTGCCTGCCGTGAGAACCTACTACGATGAGATTTGCCTCCCAGGTTTTCGCCTCGTCTAATACGACTGCGCGCGGATCGCCCACTGGGGTCGCGTTGCCATCACCCAGAGTCAGGTTGGTACCGGCAAATATCTTTCGCGCTTCGGCAACCGCTTCGTCCGCCCGAATGTGGGCATTTTTCCAGAACTGCTCGAGGGAGCTGGTCGGATACTCCGAGCAAAACGGGGGCGCAGGAAGTCGATTTTCCGGGTTGAAAAGCTGCACAACGCTCATAATCCTAACCTGACTCTCCGGGGGCCAAGGGCGATTAGCGACGGAATATACGGCCTTCACAGAACACTCGGATCCATCGGTCGCAACCAGGATCTTCATGGCCTGTGAAGACGAGTCAACGCCAACCCGATTAGGACGTACGATTTCAACCGAACACGGTGAGTTGCGAACCACTGCCTGAGCGACACTACCCAGCAGAAACCGAATCATTTGGTTCTGCCCGTGGGAGCCAACCATGACCAGATCGGCGCCCCATTGCTTCGCGAATTCCGGAATGGCTTTCTTCGGTACTCCGAGCTGGATTTCCCTGAAGACCTCGTGTCCGCATGGAGTCAATTGATCCGCTGCCCAGTCGACAAGTCGCTCCGCCTCGCGCTTCGCATCTTCGATCAGGGCAGGTAGCCCCTCCCAACTGCCCATATCCACAATACTGATAACGCCAAACGTGGTGCTGAAGGGCCAGGGGCGTGTTGCTGCCTCATGGATGACGTTCCGTGACGTGCTGGAGGAATCGATAGCCAGCAGGATC
>Ga0187783_10001824_pt1 | contig 15713 bp, 11 predicted proteins | sample 1015_SJ02_MP02_2_FD_132471 | JGI IMG/M metagenome (GOLD analysis project Ga0187783, IMG submission 132471) | Tropical peat soil microbial communities from peatlands in Department of Meta, Colombia - 1015_SJ02_MP02_20_MG | ecosystem: Environmental > Terrestrial > Soil > Wetlands > Peat | place... | reverse complement strand
TTTTCGGCCTGGCCAGGGAACTGGCCAGGGACGAGGTCGCCCCGCGGGCGCAGGCGGGCGAGCGCGACGCCGCGTTTCCCCGCGATGTCTTCAGGCTGCTCGGCAAGGCCGGCCTGCTTGGCCTGCCCTATCCGGAGGAACTTGGCGGCGGCGGGCAGCCGTACGAGACCTACCTGCAGGTGGTCGAGGAACTGGCGACCGCGTGGCTGGCCGTGGGCCTCGGTGTCAGCGTGCACACCCTTACGTGCTTCCCGCTGGCCACCGCCGGCACTGCGCGGCAGCAGCAGCGATGGCTGCCCGACATGCTCGGCGGCGGCCTGCTCGGGGCCTACTGCCTGTCCGAGGCCGGCAGCGGCTCCGACGCCGCAGCGCTGCGCACGCGCGCGGTGGCTGACGGGGACGAGTACGTGATCGACGGCGTCAAGGCGTGGACGACGCACGGTGGCCAGGCTGACTTCTACACCCTGTTCGCCAGGACCTCGGGTGAGCATGACGGGCCCGGACGGGCCACCGGGATCTCCTGCCTGCACGTGCCGGCGCACACGCCCGGCGTCGGCTCAGCGCCGCCTGAGCACAAGATGGGCATGCGCGCCTCGGTGACCGCTCAGGTGACCTTCGAGGGGGCCAGGGTGCCGGCCGGGAACCTCGTCGGCGAGCGCGACCGGGGCTTCCGGATCGCGCTCGCGGCGCTGGACGCCGGGCGGCTGGGCATCGCCGCCTGCGCCACCGGCGTGGCCCAGGCGGCACTCGATGTGGCGGTGCAGTACGCCGGGCAGCGGCGCCAGTTCGGGCGGCCGATCGCGGACTTCCAGGGAGTGCAGTTCATGCTCGCGGACATGGCGACCGGGGTGGCGGCGGCACGGGCGCTGTACCTGGCCGCGGCCAGGCGCAAGGACGCCGGGCTCGCCTACACCCAGCAGGCGGCCATGGCCAAGCTGCTGGCCAGCGACGTCGCGATGAAGGTGACCACCGACGCGGTGCAGGTGCTCGGCGGGTACGGCTACGTCGAGGACTTCCCGGCCGAGCGGCTGATGCGCGAGGCGAAGGTACTGCAGATCGTGGAGGGGACCAACCAGGTCCAGCGGCTGGTGATCAGCCGGGAACTGGCCAGGCAGAACTGAGTAATTCCGCCGCGCCGGGCACGGCAATGCCGTGCCCGGCGCGGCCCCCTCAGCGGAAGGACCCTGCGGTCAGCCCGGAAACGATCCGCCGCTGCGCGAACAGCACGAGCACCGCGATCGGCACCGAGATGATGACGACTGCCGCGTCGATGAGGTTGTAGTAGATCGCGTAGGGGCTCTGGCCGAGGCTCACAATCGCCTGCGTCGCCAGGTAGCGCGACGGGCTTGTCATGAACGACAGCGTGAGTATGAAGTCGTTCCAGGTGAACATGAAGGCCAGGATCGCCGTGGTGAACACGCCCGGCAGCGCCACCGGGATGATGATCTTCCGTAGTGTCCGCAGCCTCGTGCTGCCGTCCACCAGCGCCGCTTCCTCCAGTGACTTGGGGATCTGGGAGAAGTAACTGGACATCAGGAACGTGGCCAGCGGCAGCGTGTAGATCAGGTCGGCGATTATCAGGCCGGGGTAGGAGTCGAGCAGGCCGATGTGGACGTAGATCCTGAACAGCGGGCCGACGATCGCGATGACCGGGAAGAAGTTGGCCAGCAGGATGAAGCCCAGCCACACTGGCTTCAGCCTGATCTCGGTGCGGGCCAGCGCGTAGCCGGCCAGCGCGGCCAGCAGCACAGTCACGATCGTGGTGCAGCCGGCCACCAGGACGCTGTTCAGCAGCGGCCGGATGAAGTCCTGCTGAGTGAAGTCGTCGATGTAGTTAGAGAACGTCACGTGCCCAGGAAGCAGGCTGGTGGTACCCGCGTCGATCTCCTGCGGGGTCTTCAGCGAGGTGTCCACGATCCAGTAGAACGGGAACAGGCTGACGATCACGAAGATCGCGAGCAGCAGGAAGAAGCCGGTCTTCCTGGCAAGCTTGCCTGGCGTGAGTGCCCGGGCCTGACTCTTGCGGGGCGCGCGCAGGGCGACCTCGGTTGCCGCGCTCATGATGACCTCCTCCTCCTCATGCTGCGGCCGGCTCGACGCGGAACAGGCGCACGTAGACCCCGGCGATCAGCAGTGCGATGATCACCAGCGAGACCGACACCGCACCGCCGTACCCGTAGTCGAACAGGGTGAAGAACGCCTTCCAGTTGAGGTAGGCGAGGACGTTCGTGGACGTGCCAGGGCCGCCGCTGGTCATGATGTACACGACGTCGAAGACCATGAACGACTGGATCGTGCGGAAGAGCAGCGCCACCATCAGCGCCGGCTTCAGCAGCGGCAGGGTCAGTCGCCTGAAGGTGTTCCAGGCGTTCGCCCCGTCAATCTTCGCGGCCTCGTAGATGTCGGACGGAATGACCTGCAACCCCGCCAGCAGCACGATCGCTATGAACGGCGTGTTGCGCCAGGCATCGGCGACCAGGATGGCTGCCCAGGCCGTCCAGGTGCTGTCCAGCCAGGTGGTGGTGGCCAGCGGCAGGTGCAGCTTGGTCAGCACGAAGTTGACGAAGCCTTGCTGCGGGTCGAACATCGTCCGCCACAGTTCGGCGGACACGACGGTCGGGACTGCCCACGGGATGAAGACGGCCGCGCGCACCAGGCCGCGCCCGCGGAACTTCTTGTTCAGCGCCAGCGCGATGCCGAGGCCGATCAGGGTCTCGATCACGACGGACACGACAGTGAAGCCGAGCGTGTGCTCGAGTGCCGGCAGGAACTGGTTGTTGGTGAAGAGCTCAGCGTAGTTGGCCAGCCCGGCGAACCCGCGCTGGAAGGACAGCAGGTTGTCGTGCTGGAACGAGTTATAGATGTTGTAGATGAGCGGATAGGCCGTGATCACCAGCAGGACGATCAGCAGTGGCGCGATGATCATGTAGCCAAAGCGCCGGTCGCTGGCGAGCAGGGTCTGCGCGTTCCCACGCCCCGCCCGGGTCCTGCGGGACCCGGGCGGGGCGACGGCTTGCTGGTCAGCTGCCACGGTCAGCTCACGAGCCGGTCGAGTACAGCTGCTGGACTGTCGGCGCGGTGGAACTCAGCGCGGCGGACGCCGTGGACTGGCCGCTGAGCACCGAGGAGATCATGGTCTGGAACTGAGTGGAGATGTCCGGGTACACCGGGGTGACCGGCCGCGGCGTGACCACGGCGTAGACGGCCTTCTCGTTGGCAAAGTACGGCGCTGCCTTGTAGAGGGTGGCGTTGTAGGCGGCAGTGACCGACGGCGGGTCGCCGGCTGCGATCGCCCTGTTGTCCTGGGCGGTGACGCTGGTCAGGTACTGGATCAGCTCCCAGGCCGCGGCCTTGTGCGTGCTGCGGGCGTTGATCGCCAGGTCATCGCCGCCGAGCGAGGACTGCGGGGTCGCGCTCGGGAACGGGACCCACGCCGTCTTCCCGTACACGGCCGGGTAGGTCGGCTTGCCGTTGGTCGTCGACTCCGACAGGGCGTAGATGTAGGGCCAGTTGAGGGCGAACGGGGTCTGCCCGGCCAGCCACGCCGCCTGGACGTTGGACTCCTCCCAGCCGGTTACTGCCGACGGCGAGATTCCGTAGACGTGGATGGCGTCGTACATGAACGTCAGCGCAGCGGTGTTGGCCGGGGTGTCGACGTTCTTGAGCTGGGAGATGCCGATCTGCGCGCCCATGCTCTGCCAGGCCGTGACGGCTCCCTCGTACTCTGCGCCCTCGAAGGCGTAACCCTCCTTCAGGCTCTTGTCGGTAGACAGCGCGGCCTTGGCCTCACTGACCAGCTGGCTCTCCGAGGTCGGCGCGGTCTTGATGATCGAGGTGTTGTAGTACAGCCCCTCGGCGTTGATGAACCACGGGATCGCATAGGTCCCGCCGTTGAAGGAGCCGGTGGCCATCTGCCCTGCGAAGAACGCGCTGGTGTCTGGCTTGAACGAGTTGAGGTTATCGATCCAGCCAGCCCTGGCAAAGGTCGCCGGCCAGGTCACGTCGGTGGTTACCACGTCCGGAGTGGACGAGTCCGCCGTGAAGTAGTGCTCAAGCTGTTCCTCGGCCACGTCCGAGGTAGGCGACAGGGAGAGGATCGTCACCTTGATGTTGGGGTGCAGCTTCTCGAACGCCGCCACCGCGGCTGTGGTGGCCGATCCCTCGGAGCCGAGGCCCTGGGTGGCGAAGACGATCGTCTGACTGGCACTCGCCGAGACCTGGGCCCCGGACGAGCTCGACGAGCTGCCGCAGGCGGCAAGGCCGGCGACGAGAAGCCCGCCCGCGGCTATCGCCGCGAGCGACCTGCGGTTGGGTGCTGCTGGCCACGCGGTCATGGTGGCCACCTCCTTTAATCGGAGCGGATGATCTGCCTCAGCTCTGCGGAGAGCTGGGTGAGTGTCGCGCTGACTGACTGTCGCTGCGCGAGCGCCTGATGTACTGCACTGGAAATCGCAAGGCTGAACTGGTTGTAGTTGACGAGCGCGGGACGTGGCTTGGCGGTCAGGATGGCCTGCTTGAGTACGGGCAGGAACGGGAACTGTTCGGTCAGTGCCTGCTGGCTGTACAGGCTTGTCCACACCGGCGGCAGCGCGGAGCGCTCGAGTATGTAGCGCTCCGTAGGCTCACTGGTCAGGTACTTGATGAACGCCAGTGCGGTGGCCGGGTGCTGGGCGTAGGCGCTGATGGCGAGATTGGCGCCGCCAAGCGTGCTCGAACCCGGACCATGCAGGCCGGGCAGCGTGGTGACGCCGAACTTGCCCGCGACCACGTTGCCAGGACCCGGCTGGCTGGCGTCGCCGTAGACGTACGGCCAGTTCCGCAGGAACAGCAGCTTCCCGGCCTCGAAGGCCTGCTGGGAGGCGGCCTCGTTCCAGCCGAGTGCTGCCTGCGGTATCCAGCCCTGCCGGAATCCGCTCACCAGGAACTGCAGCGCCTCCGCGGCCTGCGGCGAGTCCACCGTCACCGCCGCGCCGCTCGGCGAAAGCAGCGACCCGCCCGCCGACTGCACGGCCTCGGCGAAGTTGACGGTCAGGCCCTCGTAGGCCTGGAACTGGCCGCCATAGCCGCCGATGTGGTAGCGCGGTGCGAGCGTCCTGGCCAGGTAGGCCAGCTGAGCCCAGGTCTTGGGCGGTGCCGCCCCGGCCGCGGCGAGTATGTCCTTGCGGTAATACAGCAGGCCCGCGTTGCTGGTAAAGGGCACCGCGTAGAGGTGGCCCTGGTAGGTGGCGGTTGCTACCGCGGGGCGCAGGAACTGCGAGAGCGGGAACTGGCGCGCGCTGAGCGGCGTGATCCAGCCGCTGGAGGCGAACTCGGCCGTCCAGATGACGTCCAGGCTCATCACGTCGTACACGCTGCTGCGCGCCTGGAGGTTGGTGACCAGCTGGGCGTACTGGTCGTCGGAGTCGTCGGGCAGGTAGATCGGGGTGACCTTCTGCGTCGGGTGGGCGGCGTTCCAGCTGGCGATGAGCGGCGCAAGGTACCCGGTGTCGAGCTTGCCGGTCGCGAACGTGATGGGGCCGGTGCCGCTGATGGGCCCGCCCGCGCCCACCGCACTGGCAGCACCGGCCGGCGAGATTAACGAGCAGCCGCCGAGCGCAAGGGCCGCGGCAATGGCCGCCGTAATGGCGCCCAGCCGCGCTCTCGTCCGCGCGCCGCGCTCGATCAGCCCCACTCTGGGCCACGCTTTCTGCCGGCGTTGTGGCCGCCCGGCCCCTTGGCTGCCGTGCAAGCTGCTGGCATGCCGGGGCGGCCAGTACATGCTTGTTATATACGCGTGTTAGGTAGTAGTCAACGATCTATCTACCGATGCCAGAATGGCAGGTGGGATTGGTACACACCACGCGCATCGTGTGCGACCATGTGCAGCGAGGGCAAGGTCGGCTTGCCGGGGAACGCCTGCCCGGCGGACGCCTCGCGGCCCGCAGGCGGGAGAGGGGACGATCGCCATGCGCATGCCGCTGCTGGCCCTGCTGGCGAAAGAGCCTGCGCACGGCTATGAGCTGAAGGCCCAGCTCGAGCAGATCTTCGGCGAGGCCTACCCGTCACCGAACATCGGCCAGATCTACGTCACCTTGCAGCGCCTGGAGCGCGACGGCCTGGTGCGAAGCCAGGACGTGGTGCAGGCCACGCGGCCGAATAAGAAGGTCTACGAGCTTACCGAGGCCGGCCGTGAGGCCCTGGTGAACTGGATGGACCGGCCGAGCGACGGCCCGCGGGTGCGTGACGACTTCTTCATGAAGCTGGTCCTCAGCCAGCTCACCGAGACCTCCGACCGGCTCGGTCTCATCAACCGGCAGCGCCGCCACTATCTGGGCCAGATGCGCAGCCTGTCGGTGCTGGCGGAGGAGGCGTCCGACCGGCGCATTCCGCGGCTCCTCATCGAGGGTGCGATGCTGCACCTGCAGGCCGATCTCGACTGGCTGCAGCGCTGCCAGGAAGAGCTGGTGTGATCTCCGGCGGCGAGCGGTTCCTGCTGCGGGCCAGCAAGCTCACCAAGACCTTCGATGGCGACGGCAGCGCCGTGCAGGCCGTTCGCGGCATCGACCTTGCGCTGCGGCCTGGCGAGTTCGTCGCCATCACCGGGCCGTCGGGCTCCGGCAAGTCGACGCTCCTGCACATGCTCGGTGGGCTCGAGCCGCCAACCAGCGGCCAGATCTGGCTGGCCGGCCAGCGCGTCGACGGCCTGTCCCAGGCGCGGTGGGCGGTGCTGCGCCGCAGGCACATCGGCTTCGTGTTCCAGTTCTTCAACCTGGTCTCCAACATGACGGTGGCCGACAACGTCGAACTGGCGGCGCTGATGGGCGGCGCCACCAGGAAGCAGGCCCGCGCCCGCCGGATCGAGCTGCTCGCCGACCTGGGGCTTGCGGCCAAGGCCGACGCCGCGCCGGCCAGGCTGTCGGGCGGGGAGCAGCAGCGGGTCGCGATGGCCAGGGCGCTTGCCAACCGCCCGAGCCTGCTGCTGGCCGACGAGCCGACCGGCAACCTGGACAGCGCGGCGAGCCGGGCGGTACTGCGGCTACTCGGCCGCGCGCACGCCGACGGGCAGGCGATCCTGCTGGTCACGCACGACGCGAGGGTCGCGAGCGCGGCCGACCGCGTCGTCAGCCTGTTCGACGGGATGGTGATGGACGACGCAGCCGTCCGGCAGTCGGCAAGGCCAGCTTCGCTGCCGAGCGTGCTGAAGCTGCGGGGCTGAACCAGTGCGCGCGATGGTGCGCTGGATCCGCGCGGACCTGCGTGCCAGCACTGGCCAGGCACTGGCCGTGGTCTTGGTGGTGGCGGGCGTGGTGGCCGCGCTGTTGCTATCGGCGGCGATGCTCGAGGGTGCCACCAATCCCTGGCAGGGCCTGTTCACCGCGACCAGGGGCGCGCAGATCTGGATGCACCTGGCGCCGGGCACGGATACGGCGCGGCTGCGGTCGCAGGTGCCGGGCATCCAGTCCGTCGCCGGGCCGTACCAGGCGACGGCCGCGACGCTTGTGCAGCCCGGTCAGCAGACCAGGGTGGAGCTGCAGGCCATGGCGCCGGCCCAGCGGCCGGGCAGCTACCGGCCGCTGCGGGTGGACGGCAGCTGGCTGCAGGCCTCCGAAGCCCGCGGCGTGGTTCTCGAGGCGACGTTCGCGCAGGCCATGCGTGTCAGCGTGGGCGACGAGGTAGTGCTCGACAACGTGGACGGCACCAAGACCCTGCGGGTCGAAGTGATCGGCCTGGCCGAGACCGCCGAGCAGGGCTTCTATCCCGACCAGACTCCCGGCCTTGTCTGGGTGCTGCCCGCGCTGCTGCGCCGGATCGTGCCCGATCAGGATTACACCGAGCAGGTGGTCGGCCTCCGGATCGCCAACCCGGATGCCACCGCCGTAGTCGTGCAGCAGGTCGTGACCCAGCTGGGCAGCAGCGCGGTGGGCAGCGTGTCGACCTGGCAGCAGGTGGAGCAGTCGATGGCGCGGCGCGACCCGCTGCTCGGGCTCCTGCTCGCCCTGTTCGGGCTGGTGGCGCTCGGCGCTGCGGTACTTGCAGTGGTGAACGTCTCATCCGGGCGGGTGCTGGTGCAGCATGCCGAGCTTGGCATGCTGCAGACGCTCGGGTTCACCCCGTTGCAGGTCATGGCCATGCTGACCGCCGAGCACGCCATCTTGACCTGCGCCGGAATCCTGGTGGGCCTGGCAGCAGCACGGCTGCTCGCCCCGATGCTGGTCGGCGCCGTGCCCGGCGTGACCGCGGCCGGCGCCGACGTGCCCGTCGGCTGGGCACTGCTGATCCTCGGCGGCATCCTGGCCGCGGTCGTGCTGGCGACGGCGCTGCCAGGCTGGCGCGCCGGGCGGATGTGGCCAGTGGCTGCCGTGCGTGCCGTGCCGCCTCGCGGGCACCTGTCAAGGCTGGCTGCCACCGCGATGGCGGCCCGGATGCCGCCGGCCATGGTCCTCGGCGCGCGGGCGGCGTTCGTGCGCCGGATGTCGGCGGTGCTCACGATCTGCGGGCTTGCCGTGCCCATGCTCATGATCACAATTGGCCTTGGCTTCTGGGCTACTCTGGACCAGGTCCAGCAGCACCCGGCCGAGATCGGGCTGGCGTCCAGCATTACGGTCGGCCCTGGCCCGCTGACCCTGCACCAGGCGGACGCCCTGATCCGCAGGGACCCGGATGTGCAGGCTGCCTACAAGTGCGTCAAGGTCGTGGCGCTGGTTCCCGGCGAGACCACCACGATCACGACCCTGGGCATGGGCACGTCGACGCAGCCTTACCCCTTCGAGGTCGTGCAGGGTCATCTCTACCATGCGCCCGAGCAGGCGGTGGCCACCCAGGCGCTGCTCGACGCGCTGCGACTGCACGTCGGCCAGTTCGTCCGGATGTACTTCGGCGGCGTGCCGGTGACGTTCCGCATCGTCGGCCGCATTATCGACCCGCAGTACGACAGCGAGGTGCTCGCCTACGGCTACGACACCCTCGGCTACGAAGGCGCGGCCGCGCCGATCGCGTTCTACAGCCTGGTTCTGCGCCCAGGGGTAGCGCCCGCTGCAGCAGCGGCCAGGCTGCTGCGGATGTCCGGCGGCAGGCTGAACGTGGAGCTGGTGAGCAATCCCGCTGACCAGCTTGGCATCGTGCGCGCGGCGCTGGCAGCGCTCATCGTCGTGCTTACGCTCACCGGGCTGACCAGCCTGCAGACCGCGTCCCGGGTAGGAAGCAGGGATCACGAACGGGACGTGCGGGTGCTGCACGCGATGGGACTGACACCGGTCCAGGTCAGGACGGCCGTCGTGGTCCGAACCACGGTGCTGGCGCTGGTCGCGGTCACGCTGGGCGCCATGGTGGGCGTGGCCGCGAGCGGCGCCCTCGTCAGCGCGGTATCGCGGCTGTTCGGCCTCGGGACCGGCCTCGGCTCGGCGCCGCCGGCCGGCACCGTTGCCGCCGCGATGGCGCTGGCCGTCGGCCTGGCCACGGTGGTCGGCGCGCTGACGACGCGGTCAGCCGACCGCGCGCCGGTCGCCGTCGTGCTCGGTCCCTGAGGACTCAGGTGCCTGGATGGCCAACCGATAGCCCGCTCGACGGGTCGAAGAACTGCAGGTTCGAGGTGTCCACGGCCAGGCGCGCCGACGAGCCTGGCTTGATCCCGCTGCGCGCGGCGACCCGCGCCGTCCACTGCGTCTTGTTCTCGCCGAGCGGGATGGCCTCGTCCTCGCCCTCGTCGGCCCTGGCGTGAGTGATGCTGGCGTGCTGGACGGGCGGTACGTCGATGGTGAAGATGACGTGAATCTCGCTGCCCAGTTCCTCGGTCACGTTGACGTGCACCGGCAGCTCGGGCCAGGACGGGTCGGCCAGGCTGGAGTCCTCGAAGTCCGACGGCCGGATTCCGACGATCAGGTCCTTGCCGAAGAAGTCGTCCAGGCCGGGCCTGGCCGCCAGCAGCGCATCGGGCACGGACAGCCGGTGGCCGCCGAACACGATGGCCGCGCCGCCGTCCCTGACTAGCTGCGCGGTGGTGAAGTTCATCGCGGGCGAGCCGATGAACCCGGCTACGAACAGGTTCACCGGCGAGTTGTAGAGCGTCTGCGGGGTGTCGACCTGCTGCAGCCTGCCGTCCCGCAGCACGCAGACGCGCTGCCCGAGCGTCATGGCTTCCACCTGGTCGTGGGTCACGTAGACGGTCGTCACGCCCAGCCTCGAGTGCAGCTGGGACAGCGACGCTCGCATCGAGACGCGTAGCTTGGCGTCCAGGTTCGACAGCGGCTCGTCCATCAGGAACGCCTGCGGCTCCCTGACGATGGCGCGCCCCATCGCGACTCGCTGGCGCTGGCCGCCGGAGAGCGCGGCGGGCTTGCGCTTGAGGTAGTCCTCGAGCCCGAGCATGACGGCCACGTCCCTGACGCGGCGGGTGATCTCGTCCTTGGGCGTCTTGCGCTGCTGCAGCCCGAAGGCGAGGTTCTGCTCGACCGTCATGTGCGGGTAGAGGGCGTAGTTCTGGAACACCATGGCGATGTCGCGGTCCTTGGGCGGCAGGTCATTGACGACTCTGCTGCCGATCGTGATGGTCCCTGAGGTGATGTCCTCCAGGCCGGCTATGGACCGCAAGGCGGTGGACTTGCCGCAGCCGGATGGGCCGACCAGCACCATGAACTCGCCGTCGGTAATGTTCAGGTTGAGGTCGTCGATTCCCTTGACGCCGCCGGGATAGACCTTCTCGACTTGATCCAGAACGATCTGCGCCATGGAATCCTCCGGTGTGCTGCTGGTGCCCGTGGTGGTGACGGGGCCGGTTAGGCCGTTCTGGCCGGAGCGTACATGGCGGCGTGGCCGGGAGCTATTAGCCAGATCAGCACGTTACGGGAGCGTAAGGGCCGTGACTAAGCCGTTACTTTGTCCTCCGATGAAATAAGCGAAAGTGCAGCCGGGCCCGGCTGCACTTTTGTGTCCTTCGCAGCAAACGCGCATCACGCGTTACGGTGACCGGGTGGAGGAGATCAACCGCAAGATCATTACGCTGCTGGCCGCCGACGGGCGCATGAGCTTCACCGAGCTGGCACGCCGGACGGGACTGTCTGTCTCCGCCGTGCAGCAGCGCGTACGGCGGCTGGAGCAGCGGGGCGTAATCAGGGGCTACAGCGCGACCATCAGCGCCGAGGAGGTGGGTCTCCCGCTGACTGCGTTCGTGTCGATCAAGCCGTTCGACCCGGCGGCGCCCGACGATGCGCCCGACCGGCTTGCGCACCTGCCCTCGATCGAGGCGTGTCACAGCGTGGCGGGGGAGGAGAACTACATCCTCAAGGTGCGGGTCTCCTCGCCCAGGGAGCTAGAGGACGTGCTGCAGGAGATACGCGCCGCGGCGAACGTTTCCACCCGCACCACTATCGTGCTCAGCACGCCGTTCGAGAATCGCCCGCCGCACGTCGGATAGGTCAGGACGCGACGGCGAACAGGCGCAGCGGCCCGGCGTCGCGCACCTCCAGGCCAAGCGGGATGATCGCGGCAGTGCCGCTGTGCTCCGTGGCGGCTGCGGCCAGATCCTCGGCTCTCGTGGCCACCACGGTCGCGCCATGCAGCAGGGCATGGTCGAGGAACGCCGTGTAAGACCTGCCGTCCCCGGTCGGCGGCGCGGCCAGCACCACGTCCTGCGCGCCTACGTCGGCTGATGCGGACAGCGCTCTCAGCTCGGCTGCCATATCGAGGTGAGTGAGGCCATTGGCATGCAGCGAGCCATCCGGCCTGCGCGCATACGGGAGCAGCGCGAGCTCATGCGGCCGGGGCACCGCCGGGCGCAGCGAACCCATGGCGAGCAGCGAGCCGAACGGGGTAGCAGCCGGCGCCTCCCCGAACGAGATCACCTGGCGAACCCAGGAGCGATCGGCGGCGGCCAGCGCCGGAGCCGCCAGCGGCTGGGCCGTCATCAGCATGCGGGCGCCGCAGTCCGCAAGCTGGCCGGCGATCTCGGTGACCGACAGCTCCGCGCTGACCGGCGAGGGAATGCCTCCGGCCGCACTGATGGCGTGGTAGGCGAGCACGTAGGACGCTGCGTCCGGCACGTACACGCCGACAATGTCGCGCGGCCGCAGCCCGCGCCAGGCAAGCCCGGCGGCAGCGCGCTGGATGACACCGGCCAGGTCGGCGAAGGAGTACGGCGGCTCGGAACCGCGCTGCAAGAGCGCAGCGCGAGATCCGTACGCCGCCGCCACCCCGATCAGCCGCTGCGTGACAGACGTCTCGTGTTGCAGGCTGCCATTCACCGGTGGACTCCCGGCGCCCCGTTGCAGGTCCGCTGATGTCACTACACGACTCTATGCACGCGCGCCGCGGCATGCATCGTCAGGAGTGTGTAGAGGGCTATGTAATCGCGGCGGCGCACGAGCCCTGGCCCTGTACGGCCCGGGCCCGCGCGCCGCATACCGGCGGCCCGAGGAGCGGCCGGGCCGCCCTGCGAGCCCGGGACCGCACCGCCGTGACTACCACGCGCGCCCGGCCGGCCACCCCCCCTCCTGGTGGCCGACCGCCGCGAGAGGCAGCCCCGATGCTGAAGGGTATGTAGTCCGGTAGGCGCAGAACATGCACCGATTGACGCATTTTCCTGTGCATATTCCGCCCGGCCGGCTGTGCAGGCGACTCGCGTCAGCCGCGCGTGCCCGAGGGCCGGTCAGCCGTCCAGGCCGCAACCTGGGCCCTTGAGGTCACCCCGAGCTTGCCGAAGATGTTGGCGACGTGCCTGGCGGCGGTGGCCGGGCTGATCACTAGTTCCTCGGCGATACCGCGGTTGGACAGACCGCGCGCGATCAGCTCGGCGATCTGCCACTCGCGGGCGGTCAGTGCGGGCTTGCCGTTGTCGCTGCCCCGATGGCTGCGCTGCTGTGAGCGGTGCGGCGCCCCGTTCGCGGCTGCTGCGCAGTCAAGTGCGCAGCCCACCGCTTCGTCCACGCCCATCCGGGCACCCTCGGCATGCAGCCGGTCCGCTCTGTGCTCGCCGACCTGACGCCGGGCGGCGGTCAGCACCTCATCCGGGCGAGCCGTCGCCGACCGCACCGGCCCGACAAGGTCGCGCAGCGCGGTCGCTGCGCCCTTGAGTCGCACCGCGGCGGTCGCATCCCCGGCCGCGACCGCAAGCGCTGCGACGGCGTCAAGGCCGCGGGCGATCCCGAGCCGCTGACCGGTGGCCAGGCTCAGGCGCAGGCTCTCGCTGAGGCTGGCCGACGCCGCGCTGAGATCACCGGCCGACAGGCTCACCCAGCCGATCCCGGCCAGGCACCTGGCGATCTCGTTCCTGGCATCAATCTCCCTGAACAGGGCTAGCGCGCTGCCGAAATGGCGCAATGCGGCCTCGCTGTCGCCCTGGGTCCTGGCCAGGGTGCCGAAGCCGTAGAGCGCGTGCGCCACACCCCACCGGTTGTTGTCGCCCAGAACCTGAAGCGCCGCCTCGAACACCTCGTTCGCCTGTGGGAGCCTGCCGAGCCTCGACAGCACCATGGCGTGGCCGGTCAGCGCCAGCCCCTCTTCCCACGGGTCCGCGTCGGCTCGCGCGGCGCAGACCGCGGCCTCGATGAGGGCCAGGGCCTGTCCCGCTTGGCCGGCCCGCAGGCTAATCAGCGCAAGCACGCGCAACGCTCCCGCGCTGCCGGCGATCTCGGCGCTCCTGCACAGTTCGGCCGCTGCCCCGGCGGCCGTCGCCGCCCTGGCGTAGTCCTGCTGCTCGAAGGCCAGCTCGGCGCTGAAAGTCAGCGCGCGCGCCCGGACCGAAGGCGCGACGGCGACGCCGAGCTGCAGGAATTTGTCGAACCAGCCCAGGCCTTCGGAGACATCCCCGATCACCACCCACGGCGCGCGGAGCGCCGAGCACAGGCGCAGGCCTAGCTCCGCCTCGCCATACTCAAGTGCGGTGGCCAGCGCGGTGCGGTAGTTCGGGAGCTCGCGCGCGCTGCCCAGGTACAGCACCACCCGCTCGCGCCAGGGCGGGTCACCCCGCCTGAACGCCTTGTCGGTGATTCCCTCCACCAGGCTCAGCATGTAGGTCAGGTGCCGCATCCGGATGGCAGGCTCCTCGGCGGCGGCAGCCAGCCGCTCGCCGGCGTACTCCCTAATGGTGTCGAGCAGGCGGTAGCGGGCCATGCCGTCGCGCTCGTCATCCAGGGTGACCAGCGACTTGTCGATCAGCCCGGCGAGCAGGTCGAGAACGCGGTCACGCGGGACCTGCTGGTCGGCGCATACCTGCTCGGCCATGTCCAGGCTCCAGCCGGAGAACACGGCAAGGCGCCGCAGCAGCACCTTCTCACTGGAGGTCAGCAGGTCGTGGCTCCAGTCGACTGCGGCGCGCAGCGTCTGCTGCCGCAGCGGCGCGGTCCGGTCGCCCGAGGCCAGGAGGCGGAAGCGGTGGTCAAGCCGGGCGGCGATCTGCTCGGCGGACAGGGCCCGCATACGTGCGGCCGCCAGCTCGATTGCCAGCGGCATGCCGTCGAGTGTGCGGCACAGCCGCGCCACGGCGCCGGCGTTCTCGCGGCTGAGGCTGAATCCGGGCCGGACCGCGGCGGCGCGGTCGAGGAAGAGGCGGACGGCCTCGTGCGCAGCCAGGTCCGTCACCATCGGGTCTGGCGGCAGGTCAGCCGCCGGCACACTGAGCGGGGGCACCCGCCAGACGGTCTCGCCCCGGACGCGCAGCGGTTCCCTGCTGGTGGCCACGACGCGCACCGACGGGCACTGCGCTAGCAGCCGCTGCGCGAAGTCGGCGACTGCTTCAATCAGGTGCTCGCAGGTGTCGAGGACCAGCAGCACCTGCTGGTGGCGCAGTGCGTCGGCGAGCGTGGCGGTGACCGGCCTGTCCGGCTCCTCGCGGATCCCGAGCACGGCGGCGACGCGCTGCCCGATCAGCGCCGGGTCCTGGGTGTCAGCGAGCTCGATCAGCCACGCCCCGCCGGGGAGCCGGTCGGCCAGTCGTGCTGCCAGCCGGCCCGCGAGCCGGGTCTTGCCGACGCCACCGGGGCCGCACAGCGTGAGCATGCGCACGTCGGCAAGCAGGACCGCCAGGTCGGCGAGGTCCCGCTCACGGCCGACGAAGCTGTTGGGCTCCGCCGGCAGCCGGGCGGCAGCCGTGGGGATGGCTGCCACCGGCATATCGGTAGTCCCGTGCATACGGATTGCATTCTCGCACTACCTCCGTGCCCGGCGCAGAGGTCACAAAAAGGAAGTCAGGCCGGCCTGATTTCATAACAGAGCGGACGATATAAGGCGGCCCCCTGCGCATCGCCGGAAATCGGGGTAGCGGCGGCGGGTTTCCCGGCGCAGGCCCGGGCCGCGGGTCAGAAGCGCGCCGAGATCGACGCGGCCTGGAAGGTACTGCTCGAACGTCGCGCTGCGAATGCCTCAGCCGATTGTGACCTCGACCGGCTCGCTGTAGTGCAGGCGCCCGAAGTACATGACCTTGACGATCGCCCACCACTGCTCGCCGGGACGGCCGGCGGGCGAGGCCGTCACGTCGAACCGCACGGCGGCGCGCCCGCCGGCCTCGACGCTGAATCCCGCCGTCCACGGGCCCGCCTGGTGCCAGCTTCCGTACGGCGACACCAGCTGCGCCTCACCGCGGATCGGCGAGCTGCAGCGGCTGGCCACCGTTACCTCGATTGGCACCGTGCCGCCCGGCGGCACCGACACCTGCTCCGGCGAGACGGTCACCTCGATCTCGGCTGCCGTCGCGTCGTCTACTAGCTGCTGCGCGACGGCGAAGTCGGCCAGCGGCAGGTCGGCCG
>Ga0187783_10001823_pt1 | contig 15722 bp, 15 predicted proteins | sample 1015_SJ02_MP02_2_FD_132471 | JGI IMG/M metagenome (GOLD analysis project Ga0187783, IMG submission 132471) | Tropical peat soil microbial communities from peatlands in Department of Meta, Colombia - 1015_SJ02_MP02_20_MG | ecosystem: Environmental > Terrestrial > Soil > Wetlands > Peat | place... | reverse complement strand
CCGAAGCCGCAGACGTGGCGGATCGAAAAGACTTCGGCGGCGACGCGGGCGGCGGATTGGCAATGCGGGAAATCGCCGACCCGGCCGATCGCAATCAGCGCTCGCGCGCCAGCGCGCGCCAGCGCCGTGGCCGCGTCGGCGTGACGCCACAACAGCGGCACCGGCGCCGCGATCAAGCCGGCGCGGATGACGCCGAGCACAGTGAGAACGTTTTCCACGACGTTCGGCATTTGAATGCCGACAATGGCGTCGGTCGGCAGCCCGATGCGGCGCAGCCGGCCGGCAATCGCCGACACCGTGCGGTCGGCCTCGGCGTAAGTGAGCCGCCGCGGCGGACCGTCGGTGAAGGCTTGCCGGTTCGGTGCATCGGCGAGTGCGAGGCCGTCCGGCCGCCGCGACGCGGCGCGGCGAAACAAATCGTCGAGCGTCACGCGGCTGTGCGGCGCCTCGAGCACCGACGGTGCGGGATCGCCGAGAATCATCGGAGCATCATGGCAGCAATCATTGCGCGATCTTGCCCGGTTGCCGCCACCAGGTTTCCGGCAGGTAGCCGTACAGCGACGTGCGCGCCGGATGCCGGATGTAATTCCAGCGCGCCACCCACTGCTCAGGAAGATAAAACAGCGGCACGACATAACGGCCGGAAATGAGCACGCGGTCGAGCGCGCGCACGGCGTCGACCAGCTCGGCCTGGCTGCGTGCGGAAAGCAGCGCCGCGATCATGGCGTCGGCCGCGGCGCTTTTAACGCCCATATAATTGCGCGAGCCGTTCTGATCGGCCGACGCCGAACTGAAGTAGAAGTTTTGCTCGTTGCCCGGCGACAACGACTGGTCCCAGCGGTATTCGATCATGTCGAAATCGAACGACGACAGCCGCTCCTGATATTGCACGGCGTCGACGAGGCGCACCTGGGCTGCGATGCCGGCGCGCGCCAGCATGTTGGCGAAGGCCAGCGCCAAGCGCTCGTCGTCGCGGTCCGTCACCATGATTTCGAACGCGAACGGCCGGCCGCCGTCGCGCGCGCGCAATTTGGTGCCCTTCAGCTCGTAGCCAGCGGCTTCGAGCAGCGCCAGCGCCTGGCGCAGCGTCGCGCGGTCGTGGCCCGAACCGTCGGTGACCGGCGGCGACCAGGTGCCGTCGAGCACGTCTAGCCGCACCGCGTCGGGGTAGGGCGCGAGCAGCGTGCGCTCGTTCTGGTCGGCGGGCCGATGGTAAGCGGAGAGCTCGCTGTCGTCGAAATAACTGGCGCTGCGCCGGTACAGATTGAAGAAAAAGTCGCGGTTGATCCATTGGAAATCGAACAACAGCGCAACCGCCTGGCGCACGCGGATGTCGGCGAAAATCGCCCGCCGCGTATTGAACACGAAGTCGGAGGAAAATTTCGGCAGTCCGGAGTGGAAGACTTCCTTGACGACGCGGCCGTCGCGCGCGGCGGGAAAGTCGTAGCCGGTCTCCCAGCGGGTCGGATCGGTCTCGCTGCGCACGTCATAGAGACCGGCCTTGAACGCCTCGAAATAGGCGTTGCCGTCGCGATAAAAATCGAACCGGGCTTCATCGAAATTCCACAGTCCCCGATTGATGGGGAGCTCGCGGCCCCAATAATTGGGATCGCGCCTGAAGGTGACGCTTTTGCCGGCGTCGACTTTGTCGACGACATAGGGACCGCTGCCGATCGGTTTGGCCAATGTCGTGTTCTCGAAGCGGGCGACGTCGATGGCGTGCTTGGGCAGGATCGGCATCAGGCCGAGAATGAGCAGCAATTCGCGGTCGTGCGCTGCGGCGAAAGTAAAACGCACGCTGCGCGCGTCGAGCGTCTCGGCTTTGGCGACCTTGGCATAGTAGCTGCGGTGACTGGGCCTGCCGTGGTCGCGTAGAAGCTGCCAGGAGAACACCGCGTCGTCGGCAGTGACCGGCACGCCGTCGGAAAAATGCGCTGCCGGATCGAGCGTGAAGGTGACGTAGCTGCGTGCGTCGTCGGTTTCGACCGTGCGCGCCAACAGGGCGTAGAGCGTGAACGGCTCGTCGTAACTGCGCGCCATCAGGCTCTCGATGACGTAGCCGCGGACCGGCTGCACCGCGAGCCCTTGCACGATGAACGGGTTGAGACTGTCGAAAGTGCCGAGCACGCCCTCGACGATACGGCCGCCTTTCGGCGCGTCGGGATTGACATAGGGCAGCGCGGTAAAATCTGCCGCCAGGGCCGGCGCGCCGTGCATGGCGATGGCGTAAGTCCCCGCAGCCGCCGGCGGCGGCGCGGCGAGCGCGCCGATGAGAATTAGGGCGCCGCAGAAAGCGGTCCGCAGCCAATGAGTTCCGGTTCGCAGGGGTAGGCCTCGGCAAGCAGACGTTCAACGCGATTCGCTCGATCGGGAGCGAATGTAGCACGGCGCGTCCGTGCCGCCCGGTCCGCGGCAACGGCGCCGAGGCGGCCTTAAGGCGCCAGTGCTGGCGCGGGCTTTATCTCGCCGCGCAATTGGGCTATTGGGCCGGCCGAGGGGCAATCAGGGGTCACGGTGTTGCCGTATTCTACGCGGATTGACCGTCATGCGGGGGCCGCGTGGCGCGGTGGCGGACGTTGCAATAGCGATCACTGAACACGCCAGTTTGGCCGGGCAAATCGATCCGGGTCGATTTGCGGATGGCAGCAGCTAAAGAGGAACTGCATCTCATGACTTATTTGAACGCGGCGGCGCCGGGGTTTCCGCTGGCCCGCACGGTTGCTGCCATCGGTAACAAATCGGGCATCTGTGCCGGCACTACGCTCCTTGCCGCCGCGCTGGCGCTCGGCCTCGCCACAGTCAGCGCGCCGCTCGCGCTGGCGCAGCAGCCCGCACCGGCCAAGCCCAAAACGCCGCCGGCCAAGAAGCCGGCCGAGACGCCGGCCCCGGCGCCTACTCCGACTCCCGAAGCGCAGCAGCCGCCGGCGCAAGGCGGCGAGCAGCAGCCGATCCAATTGATTTATTCGCCCTGGACCAAATTCTGCCTGAAGAACCAGAACGACCCCAATTCCAAGCAGGTCTGCTTCACCGGCAAGGACGCCCGCATCGAGTCCGGCATGCCGGTCGTCGCCGCCGTCCTGATCGAGCCGGAGGGCGAGCCCAAGAAAATCCTGCGCGTCACCTTGCCGCTCGGCATGCAGCTCGTCCACGGCACCCGCGTGATCATCGATCAGAACCAGCCGATGACCGCGCCTTACGTGATCTGCTTCACCAACGGCTGCATGGCCGACTACGAAGCGTCCACCGACATGATCGGCAAGATGAAGAAGGGGCAGGGCCTCGTGGTCCAGGCGATCAATTCGACCGGCCAGCCGATCAGCCTCGCCCTGCCGCTCGCCGATTTCGCTAAGGCCTATGACGGACCGCCGACCGACCCGAAAGTGTTCGAGGAACAGCAGAAGAAATTGCAGGACGAGCTGCAACGGCGCGCCGACGAAGCACGGCGCAAGCTAGAGCAACAGCAGCAGGGTTCGCCTGGCGCTTCGGCGGCACCGGCTGCACCGGCGAAGCAGTAGAGCGATACGACGCAGGGTGGCTCAATACCCGCCCGCTGGTCAGTGCATGAGCGCTGTGCGCGGGCGATAGCCGCCGTTGTCGTCCTGCACGAAAACCTGGGCGACCTGCGGATGGCGCACCGGCTCGCCCGAAGTGTCGGGCAACAGATTCTGTTCCGAGACATAGGCGACGTATTCGGTCTCCGCGTTCTCGGCGAACAGATGATAGAACGGCTGATCCTTGTGCGGGCGGGCCTCGGCGGGAATGGCCTGGTACCATTCCTCGGTATTGGCGAACACCGGATCGATGTCGAACACCACGCCGCGGAACGGATAGAGGCGGTGGCGGACGACCTGGCCGATCTGATATTTGGCGTTGCGAATCCTGCTCATGGCGACCCGCAGATTACAGCTTTTATGACGCTATCATGCAAGATTGCGGCCAAACTGGCACCGAATAACCGTTTATAATCCATAGATTTGCGCCATTTCCGGGTCCTTCGCGGCGACGAGGGCGGCTAGATCGACCAGAACTTTGGCCTGTTTCCAGGTCGCATCGTCCTGCATCTTGCCGTCGATCATGACCGCGCCGCTGCCGTCAGGCATGGCGGCGATGATTTTCTTGGCAAACGCGACCTCGGCCGGATCGGGCGAAAACACGCGCTTGGCGATCGGCACCTGGCTCGGATGCAGCGTCCAGGCGCCGACGCAACCCATTAGAAAGGCGTTGCGGAACTGCGCCTCGCAGGCGGCGGCATCGGCAAAATCGCCGAACGGGCCATAGAACGGCTTGATGCCGGCGGCGGCGCAGGCATCGACCATTTTGGCGATGGTGTAGTGCCAGAGGTCCTGCTGGAAGGCCCCCCGCGCCGCGTCCGGCGCGTCGGCATCCGCCAGCACCTTGTAATCGGGATGGCCGCCGCCGACCCGCGTCGTTTTCATCGCGCGGGAGGCGGCGAGGTCGGCGGGACCGAGGCTGATGCCGTGCATGCGCGGCGAGGCCGCTGCGATGTCGGCGACGTTGTTGACGCCCTCCGCGGTTTCCAGGATGGCGTGAATGAGGATCGGCTTGTGTACGCCATGCTTGGCCTCGAGCTGCGCCAACAGCTGATCGAGATAATGAATGTCCCAGGCGCCCTCGACCTTCGGCAGCATGACGACATCGAGCTTTTGCCCGATCGCAGCGACAATCTCGGTGACGTCGTCGAGCGCCCAGGGCGAATTGAGTGCGTTGACGCGCGTCCACAATCCGGTGTCGCCGAATTCGCAAGTCTTCGCCATCGCGATGAAGCCTTTGCGCGCCGCCTCCTTGGCGTCGGCCGGAATAGCGTCTTCGAGATTGCCGAGCACCACGTCGACGTGGGCAATCAGCTCCGGCACCTTGACGCGGAGCTTTTCGATGTGCGGCGGCACGAAGTGAATCATCCGCTCGAGCCGCAGCGGCGGTTCGCGCTGCGGCGTCGGGGCGCCGATCGCCAAGGGTTTGAAGAAATTGCGCGGCAGTTTCATGCGGCCAACGGTAGGATAGGCAGGCCGACCTCGCCAAGCGCTTTTCACGCCAGATCCGGCAACGCAATGGTTTTTTCACGGTATTATGGCCCAAACGCCCGGCGTTTGGGCCATAATACCGGTTTTTCAGACCATCTCCCCGCGCATCAGCCGGGGTTGCGACGCGGCCGGCGCGACACCCTCGCGCATCAGCGCGCGGCGCAACGGGCCGATGCGATCAACGAGGTACAGCGAGAGCCCGCGCGCGCCATGCACCGGAACAAATTCGGTGATGAGGCTGCGGTTGAGAAGATCAACGGCAACGGCGCGGCTCAAGACATCGGCGCGGCGCTCCCGGTCATAGCGCGCGATCACTTCAGGAGCGCCGATGTCGAGATTTTGCCGGCGCGCGTCGGCAACGATTTCGGCGATGGCCGCGCCGTCGCGCAAGCTCAGATTGAGGCCCTGCGCGCCGATCGGCGGCACCACGTGGGCAGCTTCGCCGACCAGAACGATCCGCTCACGCGCAAAGGCGTCGGCGGTCTCGACCGCGAGCGGAAACAGGCCGCGGCCTTCATCGACGCTCATTGCGCCGAGGAGCGAATGGGCGCGGCGCTCGATCTCGGCTGACAGCGTCGCATCGTCGAGCGCCGCCAGTGCCGCGGCGCCGACCGGGTCGAGCACGCAGACCAGACTCGAACGCCGGTCGGGCAGGGGAACGAGCGTGAACGGACCACGTTCGGTATGGAATTCGGTCGACGTGTCGTCATGCGGCCGCGCATGATTAAGATTGAGCGTGAGCGCGGTCTGCGGATAGTTGCGCCGTTGCATGGCGATCCCGGCCGCCGTGCGGCACAGCGAATGCGCCCCGTCGGCGCCGACCGCGAGCCGCGCGCGGGCCTCGTCGCCGCCATAGGCGATGGTGACGCCGTCGGCGTCGGGCGCAATCGCCAGCGCCGGAGCGGCAATGCGCGGCAGTTTCAGTTCGGCCGCCCGGGCTTCGAGCGCGGCGAGGAGATGCCGATTTTCGATATTGTAGCCGAACGCGTCGAGCCCGATCTCGGCCGCAGTGAAGACCACTTCGGGCGCGCGAAACAACCGCTGCGTATCGTCGACGATGCGCAAGCTTTCGAGCGGCGCAGCGTACGGCCGGCAGGCTGGCCAAACGCCGAGCGTTTCCAGCGCGGTGACCGAACTCGAAAGCAGCGCCGTGGTGCGGTGATCCGCTTCCGCTTGCGGCGCGATCGAAAGCGCATTTACCCCGGCGGCAGCCAGCGCTATCGCGGCGACCAAGCCCGCCGGCCCGCCGCCAACCACCGCGACCTCGGCTGTGTCTATCGCTACGCCGCCGTTCAGGACTTCAACCATTGTCTTAACCGCAGGCCGCGAAGCCTCTAACCTATAATTTAAAGTACAACAATAACAGAAACATTGCGTCAGACCTCGAATTTCCTGTGTAAACGGAACAGATGGAACCAACTGCATCCGAAGGCAAATCTGGTCCGTCTGCGGCGGTGGCGTTCGCGGTCCACGTCTTCACGGCCTGCGGCGCGGCTTGCGCGCTATTGGCGTTGCTCGCGGCAATCGCGGCGGATTGGCCGCAAATGTTCGTCTGGCTCGGCGTCGCGCTCATCATCGACGGCATCGACGGCACCTTTGCCCGTTATCTGCGGGTGGCCGAACGGGTACCGCGCTGGTCGGGTGACGTGCTCGATCTCGTCGTCGACATTCTCAATTACGTGTTCGTTCCCGGCTATGCCATTACGGCCAGCGGAATGTTGCCGGGTGCGCTTGCGGTCCCGTTTGGCCTTCTCATCGTCGTCACCGGTTCGCTTTATTTCGCCGACCGGCAGATGAAGACGCTGGACCACTACTTTCGCGGCTTTCCGGCGTTGTGGAACGTAGCGGCGTTTTATCTGTTTCTGCTCAAGCCCGGGCCGTGGCTTGCGGGCCTGCTGATCGCAATGCTGGCGACATTCACCTTCGTGCCGTTTTACATCCTGCATCCGGTTCGTATCAGGCGTATGCGCGTCGTGACGACGGCCGCGTTGATCGCATGGGCGGCGCTTGCCGCCTTCGCGGTGGCACGCAACCTCGAACCCGGTTTATGGACCGTCGTAGGGTTGTGCGTTTTGGCGGCCTATTTCGTGGCCGTCGGCTTTCTGCGCCGGCATCACCCTTAAGACAAACCGAGCCGCCAATTCATGCCATGCCAGGGTGCGCTTGTGTTCGACATTCACCTGCATATGATCGCCGGCGAAGTTTTCGCAGGTATTTCGAACAGTTGCGAAGGAGAGGACAATGGTTGCTGCAGTACGCGTCCATAAGACCGGCGGACCGGAGGTTCTGACTTACGAAGACATCGAATTGCCCGCACCCGGTCAGGGCCAGATCCGGGTCAGGCAACACGCCTGCGGCGTCAATTTCATCGACACCTATTTCCGCATGGGCATGTATCCGTCGCCGGTCGGCCTGCCGTTTACCGCCGGCAATGAGGGCGCCGGCGAGGTGATCGCGGTCGGAGGAGGAGTCAGCGAGTTCAAGGTCGGCGACAAAGTCGCCTACGTCGTGCCGCTTGGCTGCTACGCCTCCGAGCGCGTGGTGCCCGCCGACCGCGCCATCAAACTGCCGGCGAATATCGGTTACGAGCAGGCCGCCGCCATGATGCTCAAGGGCATGACGGCGGAATATCTGCTTCGCCGCACCTTCAAGGTCGAGAAAGGCATGAACGTCTTCGTCCATGCCGCGGCCGGCGGCGTCGGGCTGATCCTATGCCAGTGGGCGAACCATCTCGGCGCCAATGTCATTGGCACCGCCGGCTCGAAGGACAAGGCCGCGCTCGCCAAGGCCAATGGCTGCCATCACACCATCCTCTATCGCGAAGAGGACTTTGTCGCGCGGACCAAGGAAATTACCGGTGGCGAGCTGTGTGAGGTGGTCTATGACGGCATCGGCAAGGCCACGTTCCCGGCCTCGCTCGATTGCCTCAAGCCGCTCGGCATGTTCGTCAGCTACGGCAGCTCTTCGGGCCAGATCGACGCTTTCAACATCAACATCCTGCAAAACAAGGGCTCGCTGTTCGCCACGCGGCCGACGCTCAACACCTATGCCGCCAAGCGAGCCGATCTGCTGGCGATCGCCAACGATCTGTTCGACGTCGTCGGCAAGGGTGCAGTCAAGATTCCGGCCAACCAGAAATACGCGCTGCGCGACGCGCAAAAGGCGCACCGCGATCTGGAAGGCCGCGCCACGACCGGTTCGTCGATCCTGCTGCCGTAACTTAAGCGTCATTCCGGGGCGCCGCCGCAACGCGGCGAACCCGGAATCCATAATCACAAGTGCGCGCAGATTTTGCGCCGAGTGCTTATCTTCACCATCCTGTTTGTGGATTCCGGGCACATGGGCTGACGCCCGTGCCCTGGAATGACGAGGCCGAGATGAAAATTTGGGGCTATTGGGCGACGCTGGGCTGGGCCGTTATTGCGTTCCTGGTCGGTCAGGTCGTCGCATTCGGCGTGCTGTTGTGGCTGCATACCGGCGACTGGGGCAGCATTCTGCAGACGCCGTTCGACGGCGTTGCAGTCACGCTGTTCGTTTGCATCGCCAACCCGATCACCATCGCCGTGCTGGCCAGTGCGGTATGGCTGAGGCGGGCCGACCCGGTGGACTACTTCGCGCTACGGCGGCCGCGCTCGGCCGACGTGACGATGGGGATCAGCTGTCTCGTTGTGCTGATCGCCGCCAGCGACACGCTTCTCTATTTCAGCGGCCGCGATCTGGTGACTCCGTTTCAGCTGCAATCCTACACCACGGCCGCCGCGGCGGGGTGGCTGTTACCGATGGCAGCGGCGGCGATCCTTCTCGCGCCGGCCAGCGAAGAAGTGTTGTTTCGCGGCTTTCTGTTCCGCGGCTGGGCGCGCTCGGAGCGCTCGGCCTTGCCGGCGGTCGCTGTCATCTCGCTGCTGTGGGCAGCGCTGCATCTGCAATACGACTGGACAGGCATGTTGCAGATTTTCGTCATCGGCCTGTTCTTGGGCTGGATGCGGCTGCGCAGCGGGTCGTTACCGCTGACTTTCCTGTTGCACGCGCTGTTCAATCTCGAAGGCACCTTCGAAACGCTGGTGCAGGTGCATTTCTTTGCCAAATGACAGTCGCGGCTCAAGCACCGAAAATGCGGTCCAAGGCTTCGGCCGTGGTGCCTGGCCCGCCGCCTCGCGGCGACGGCAGCTCCCGCGGCAGTGCGATCACTGGCTCGGCGAAACGCGCGATCGCCGCCACCGTGTCGTCGAGCGGCACCGTCGAGCCAGGCGTCTCGCTGACGACAAGCGCCAACACGCGCATGTCGCGCCGGTACAAGACGTCGAGCGCGGTCAGCGTATGGCTGATGGCTCCGGGATAGGAGCCGGCGACCAGGATGAGCGGCAACTGCAGCGCCATCATCACGTCGAGGATGGTGCGCTCGCGGTGGAGCGGCGCCATGACGCCGCCGACGCCTTCGATCAGTAAAATGTCCCGGCGCTGCTCGACCGCGGTCTGGCAGAAGGTGTTGACGGCGTCGACGTCGATGGTTCGCCCCTCGCGCTCGGCCGCCATGGCGGGCGACAACGCGGCGCGAAATCGCCATGGCGCAATGCGGTCGATTTCCTCCGCCGCCACCGGCAGGCCGAGCGCGCGCAAAAGCGCGCCCGGATCGCTCGTCTCGGCTTGCGCCGGATCGAAGCCCGAGACCACCGGCTTGATGGCCTCGATCGCACGCCCCGCCTGCCGGAACTGCCGGATCAATGACGCGGCGACGAAGGTCTTGCCGACCCCGGTCCCGGTCGCGGTGATGAAGATCGCCGTCACGCCCTAACGCCTCGGTCGTTGCACCTCCATGAAAGCCCCGAATGTCGGGCGATGCCAGCAAAAACAAGAGGCTAGAGCGGGATTTATAAGTACAAGTTCTAGCGCGCCTCGCCGACGAAACCTCGCTGCAGCACGGCGAGCCGCTCCAGCGCGGCGTGCGGCAGCGCGCCCTTTTGCATGGCGGCGAACGCGTCTTCGAATTGCTGCGGCGCTGCCATGCCGACCAGGATAGTGCCTACGGCTGGATGCGAGATCGCAAACCGCGTGGCGGCTTCGGTCAGGCTTGCGGCGAATCCTTCGGTGACCAACGGCAGAAGACGGCGCGCGCGCTTCAAGTCGCCGTCGTAGCTCATCGCCGAGCCGATCGGTTCGGGCGGCGGACTGGCGATCGGATGCCGCTCGGCCGAGCCGGACAATGCGCCGCCGGCGAGCACGCGGATGGCAATGACGCCGACGCCCGCCGCCATGGTGTGATCGAACAGACGTCCGTAATCCTGCGCTGGATAGTTTGCCGGCAGCGGCGTCGCGGCGGACGGATTGAGTATGTTGTAAACCACTTGCGCGCTGTCGAACACGCGTGCGTTGATCACCTCTCGCAGCGCGGCCGTGTCGCCGATCGCGGTGAGCCCGAGAAAGCGCGTCTTGCCCGCCTGGCGCAGCTGCGCGAGTGTCGGCACCACCTCGCCGAGCACTTGGCGGACGCTGAGCGCCTCGCCGCCGCCGTTCGTCGTGATGGCATTATGTAGGTGAAAAATATCGACCCGATCGCGCCGCAAGCGCGTCAGGCTGCCGTCGAGCGACTTCGTCACCGCATCGGCAATGCGGCCGAATTCGCCGCTCGACAGCCGGACCTTTGTGCCGACCACGGCGTTCGCCGGCTTGAGAATTTGCAGGATGCGGCCGAGATTCTTTTCCGACTCTCCGTTGCCGTACTGCACCGCGGTGTCGAAGTAATTCACGCCGACGGAAAGCGCGCGCGCAATGGCGCGCTCCTGGTCGCGCGCTTCACCGCGCACCATCAGCCCGCCGACCGCCCCGCAGCCAAAGCCGAGCAGCGAGACCTGCATGCCGGTGCGGCCGTACGTACGCATTTCCATCGGCGTTTCTCCTTGCCGCTAATTCCCGCATGTCTCAGATCAACCGGTCGCTGTTCTAGTAGCCGACCACTGTGCCATGCAGATCGTAGGCGTCCGCGCGTTCGATCTTCACCGTGGCGATTTCGCCGACACGCAGCGGCCGGTGGACGGCAACATGCACGGTGCCGTCGATTTGCGGCGCGTCGCCTTTGCTGCGGCCTTTGGCGCGGCCCGATTTGGCGTCGACCTCGTCAATGATTACGCGCTCGCGACCGCCGACCCGGCGCTTCAGCCGCTTGCGTGAAATCTCTTGCTGGCGCTGCATCAAGCGGTGCCAGCGCTCCGCCTTGACGTCGTCCGGCACCGGCGGGATGAGATCGTTGGCCACGGCGCCGTCGACCGGCTCGTAGCGAAAGCAGCCGACGCGGTCGAGCTGCGCCTCGCCAAGCCAGTCGAGCAGCAGCGCAAAATCCGCCTCCGTTTCGCCGGGAAAGCCGACGATGAAGGTCGAACGGATGGTCAGGCCCGGACAGATCTCGCGCCATTTGGCGATGCGTTCGAGTGTCTTTTCGTGCGCCGCCGGCCGGCGCATGCGTTTGAGCACCGCAGGGCTCGCGTGCTGGAACGGCACGTCGAGATAAGGAAGGATTTTGCCGTCGGCCATGAGCGGAACGACCGCGTCCACGTGCGGATAGGGATAGACGTAGTGCAGCCGCACCCAGACGTCGAACTCGCCGAGCGCGGCGGCAAGGTCGAGGAATTTCGCGCCCACTTCGCGGCCTTTCCACGTGCTGGGTGCGTATTTGAGATCGACGCCATAGGCGGAGGTGTCCTGGGAGATCACCAGCAATTCCTTGACCCCGGCGGCGACCAGTCGCTCGGCCTCGCGCAAGACATCCGCGGCCAGCCGCGAGACCAGATCGCCGCGCAATCTCGGGATGATGCAGAAGCTGCAGCGATTGTTGCAACCCTCTGATATTTTTAGATAAGCGTAATGCCGCGGGGTGAGTTTTATACCCTCGGGCGGAATGAGATCGGCGTAACGATCATGCGGCCGCGGCGCGGCGCGGTGCACAGCGTCAAGCACGGTCTCATATTGCTGCGGGCCGGTGACGGCCAGCACGCCGGGATGCGCGGCGGTGATTTTTCCGGGCTCCGCGCCCATGCAGCCGGTGACGATGACTTTGCCGTTTTCGGCCATCGCCGCGCCGATCGCGGCAAGCGACTCCACCCGCGCGCTGTCGAGAAAGCCGCAGGTATTGACGATGGCGAGGTCGGCGCCGGCGTGCTCGCGCGCAAGCTCATAACCTTCGGCGCGTAACCGCGTGATGATGCGCTCGGAATCCACCAGCGCCTTGGGGCACCCCAGAGACACGAAGGAGATGCGAGCCGGGCGGTTCATGACCGCTTATGTAGTGTCATTCCGCCATAAAAAAGTCGATCCGGCTCCAATTTCGTGCGGTAGAGCCGCCGCTGCCGGATCGCCATTCGCGGGAAATTAAGGATTTCGCGGTGTTCTTAAAACCTCGGCCGAGTCACGGGGAAACGCTTCACTTGCACGTTTTTGCCAGCGCGCCGGCGCGGCGCAGTCCGGTCGGCATTTTTTATTTTGTCGGTAAAGTGCATGATCAGACAAAGCCATAGCGTCGTTTTGCTGATCGCGGCCTGCCTTGCCGGCTGCGGCAGCTATCCCGTGTTCGAGCCGGACGCGAGCGTCGCTTTCGCTTCGGTCGTTCAGCAAGCGGCATGGACCAAGGACGCCGCACCGGCTCCCGGCGCGGAGACCACCGGCGCGATTTCCGCACAAACGGACAGGGCGGATGGCGCGGCGCGCAATTCGTTGTTCGCACGCGCCGCGACCGGCAAACCCGATGCTCCGCCGACGCAGACTCCAAAACCGGTCGCCGATGCCGCCACCGATTCCCCCGCGGGCGCGCCACCGCCCGAGGCTGTGGAGAAGATCACAGAGCCGCGCGGCCGCGCTTATCTGTTCCGCGGCGTCGCCGGCCTCATTTATTCGCGCGGCATGGATAAGCTCGCCGACCGCATCAAGCGCACCGGCATTACCGCGAGCGTGGACACCTATTTGGCCTGGGAGGGCGTCGCGCAACAGGCGATCCGCGACTATCGCCGCGATCCCGCGCCGATCGTCCTAATCGGCCATTCGATGGGCGGCGACTCCGCGCTGGATTTTGCCGAAACGCTGAACGAGGTCGATATCCCGGTGAGCCTGCTCGTCACCTATGATCCCAGCCGTATCGCCAATAACGTGCCGCCCAATGTCGAGCGCTATATCAATATCTACCAATCCTCGAACATCATGGGCGGCGGCAACGTGGTGCAAGGCTCGCGCTTTCACGGCCACTATGCGAGCTACAATCTCAAGGATCACGCCGAGATCGTGCACATCAATATTGAGAAAGCGGATCGCGTTCAGGAGCAACTGGTGACGAAAATCACCGCGCTTGCGCAAACTCCGGCCGAGGCGGAGGGCGAAGCGGTGCCGATCCACCTCGAGATTCCGGCCGATGCGGCGATCGAATTGTGGGATTCCGGGCTGCCGGTGCAGGCCCATGTCGGCGACACTTTGAAAGCGCTCGCCGCAACGTATCGCGTGCCGCTATGGGCGCTCGAGGAGATTAATTCGCTCTCCGGCCGCGCCCCGCTCGACGACGGCCAGCGTATCGTCATCCCGCGGCATCTGGTGCCGATGCCGAGGCCGAGTGCAATCGTCGGAACCGTCAACAGCGATACGAACATGCGCAATGTGTCCGCTCCCCGGATATGGGGAGTGACCAATTAGAGCATGATCCCGAAAAGTGGAAACCGGTTTCCCGCCTTCGCGAAGCCCGCCAATTCCCGTTCACTTCCACGTTTCAACGCTGCTTCGGCGGGCGAAGGAAGGTGGGAAAAGATCATGCTCAAGTAAAGAATCTAGACCATGATGCGATTCAGTCGAATTGGATCATGGTTTAGCAGCGCGGCGCCAGGCAGAGCCCGCTCGGCTCGAAGCAGCGCCAGAACGGCACCGGCGTCGATACCCCGCCGGCGCATGTATACATCTGGCACCAAACTGAGCGCATCGCAGTCGGAGATGCAGCGGCCGACCGGACTGCCGCAAGCACCGGCCGGCTTCTTGGCGTGGTGCCGCGCGGCAAATGCCGGAGACAATAAGGCGGCGGCGAGCGCCGCAGCGAGCGCGACGGTCGCAATCGACTTGATCAGCATGAGAAAGTCTCCCGGATCAGTTTGCCGGGAAATCTTCCATAAACCGCCATTGCGAACAAGAAGCGCCCGTGCGTCATTTCCGGATCGGACAATCAGGAAAGGCGCGAGCAGGATGTCCATCCGTCTGCCGGAACCGCCGCTGTTGGTCGTCACCGACCGCGCCCAGGCGCGCCGGCCGTTGGCCGAGATCGTCGCTATGGCGGTCGCGGCTGGCTGCCGCTGGCTGAGCCTGCGCGAGAAGGACTTGCCCGAGGACGAGCAGGTTTTGCTGTTTCGCAGGCTGCAGCCGATCACGTGTCGCGGCAACGCGCGTCTGCTGCTGCACGGCGAGGCTGAGCTGGCACGGCGCGCCGGTGCCGCCGGCGTGCACTTGCCGTCCGGCAGCGATACCGCAGCAGCGCGCGCGCTGTTGGGCGCGGGAAAACTCGTCGGGGTGTCGATCCACACCGTCATCGAGGCGACAGCGATCGACCCGCAGGCAGTCGACTATGCGCTCGCCGGTCCTGCCTACCAAACGCCAAGCAAGCCGGGTTACGGCCCGGAGATTGGCCGCAAGGGCCTTGCCGAGATCGCCCGCGCATCGCCGGTCCCAGTGCTGGCCATCGGCGGCATCAATACCGCGCGCGTCGGCGAAGCGATCGCCGCCGGTTGCGCCGGCGTCGCGGTTATGGGCGGCGTCATGCGCGCCGCCGACCCGGCGCGCGAGGTCGGCGCGCTGATTGCGACGCTGACGGGTTATCCGCGACCGCGGTAGCTGCCGATGCCCTGATCCGGCGCCCAGACGCCGCCGGGCAATTTTCCGGCCTGCCAGAACACGTCGATCGGCATGCCGCCGCGGGGATGAAAATAACCGCCGATGCGCAGCCATTTCGGCTTCAACAGCGCGACAAGTCGTTTACCGATCGCGACCGTGCAGGCTTCGTGAAACGCGCCGTAATTGCGGAAGCTGTTCAGATAGAGTTTGAGCGATTTCGACTCCACCAGCCAGCCATTCGGGACGTAGTCAATAACGAGAACGGCGAAATCCGGCTGGCCGGTAACCGGGCACATCACTGTGAATTCCGGGAACGTGAGGCGGGCGACGTAATTCGTATCCGGGTGCGGGTTGCGCACGCGGTCGAGCACCGCTTTGTCCGGGGTGGCGGGGATCGCAGCGGGGCGGCCGAGTTGCAACGTCTTTCTAGCCATGGACTACCTGCATGCCTTGCTTTGACGGGGCATGACAAGGCCCTCTGCAATCCTGTAGAAGCGCCGCAAAACCGAGGTCCTGCATGACCGCCATCGTCGACATTATCGGCCGCGAAATTCTCGACAGCCGCGGCAATCCGACGATCGAGGTCGACGTCGTGCTGGAAGACGGCTCGCGCGGCCGCGCTGGCGTGCCGTCGGGCGCCTCGACCGGCGCGCACGAGGCGATTGAGCTGCGCGACGGCGGCAGCAAGCGCTATTTCGGCAAGGGCGTGAAGAACGCGGTCGAGGCGGTCAACGGCGAGATTTTCGACGCCCTGTCGGGCATGGACGCCGAGGCCCAGGTCAAGATCGACGAGACCATGATTGCGCTCGATGGCACGCCGAACAAAGCCCGGCTTGG
>Ga0187783_10001822_pt1 | contig 15728 bp, 11 predicted proteins | sample 1015_SJ02_MP02_2_FD_132471 | JGI IMG/M metagenome (GOLD analysis project Ga0187783, IMG submission 132471) | Tropical peat soil microbial communities from peatlands in Department of Meta, Colombia - 1015_SJ02_MP02_20_MG | ecosystem: Environmental > Terrestrial > Soil > Wetlands > Peat | place... | reverse complement strand
GGCAACCCGGTGCAGGCAATGGAAGCGCAGCACCCGCACCTGAACCCGCAGGCGATCCACGCGCTGACGGTGCTGCTCGGTGGTGCCTACTCCGGCGGCCTGGTCAGCCAGTACTTCCAGTACTGGAAGAACGTGCTGACACTCAACTTCGGTATCTCGATCACCACCAGCTTCGGCACCTCGGTGAGCACGCTGGTGATGCACGCCCTGCCGTGGACGCTGGGACTGGTCGGCGTGACGACCATCCTGGCGTTCATCCTGGGCACGCTGATCGGACTGGTCAGCGCGTGGCGCCGCGGCAGCTGGCTGGACAGCGCGCTGCCGCCGATCTTCATCATCGTCTCGGCCTTCCCCTACTTCTGGGTCGGGCTGATCCTCATCTACTTCTTCGCCATCAAGCTCGGCATCTTCCCGCAGGAAAGCGCGTACAGCTACCTGACCGACACGCCGGGCCTGAACCTGCACTACATGGTGGACGTGTTCGAGCACGCGGTGCTGCCCGGCCTGACGATCCTCGTCACGGCGATCGGCGGCTGGATCCTGACCATGCGCAACAACGTGATCACGGTGATGGCCGACGACTATGTCCGGATGGCCCGCGCGAAGGGCCTGAAGCCGTGGCGCATCATGTGGGCGTACGTCGGGCGGAATGCCGTCCTGCCGAACCTCACCGGATTCGCCATGTCGCTCGGCTTCGTGGTCTCCGGTGCCCTCGTGGTGGAGTACGTCTTCAACTATCCGGGGCTCGGGACGCTGCTGCTGACCGCGGTGAACGGCCTGGATTACCCGCTGATGCAGGCACTGTTCCTGCTGATCACCGTGGCCGTGCTGCTGAGCGTGCTCGCCGCTGACATCGTCACAGCGATGATCGATCCCAGGACCAGAGAGTCCAGGTAGCACGCAGCCGATGGCAATGCCACACGACAGCACCGGCGGCCGCGGGGTCGCGGCCGCAGGCGGCCCGCCGGCCGGCGCGCCCTCGCCAGCCGGCAGGGCCGGGGGGCGTGCCGGGCAGTTCTGGCGCGCGCTGCGGCACAGCCGCAAGGGCACCATCGGCGCGATCATCCTGCTGTTCTTCGTGGTGCTCGCGATCTTCCCCGGTGAGATCGCGCCCTACAACCCCAGCGCCATCGGCTTCGGGCAGAGCCTGCCGCCGTCGGCCGCGCACTGGCTCGGCACTACGGCGCAAGGCCAGGACATCTTCTCCCAGCTCATCTGGGGAACCCGGCAGTCACTGCTCATCGCGGTGGCGGCCGGCGGGCTGGCGACCCTGATCGCGGTACTGGTCGGCGTGTCGGCGGCCTACCTCGGCGGGGTCAGGGACAACCTGCTGTCCCTGTTCACCGACGTGCTGCTGGTGATCCCGATCTTCCCGCTCATCATCGTCATCGCCGCGTACCTGCGCAGCGCGGGCCTGGTGGACATCATCATCGTGCTGGGCGCGCTGGGCTGGTCGTACGGCGCTCGCCAGCTGCGGGCGCAGGCGCTGTCGCTGCGGAACCGGGACTTCCTGACCGCCGCGGTCGTTCGCGGTGAGCGCGGCAGCTACATCATCTCTGCGGAGATCCTGCCGACGCTGACCTCGCTGATCGTGGCGACCTTCCTTGGCTCGGCTGTGTTCGCCGTGCTCACCGCGGCCGGACTGCAGTTCGTCGGGCTCGGTGACCCCAGCGCGCAGAGCTGGGGCACCATGCTCTACTGGGCGCAGAACGATGAGGCGCTCGGCGCCGGCTCGCCGCTGTGGGCGATCATGCCCGGCCTGTGCATCGCGCTGCTCGGCGGCGCGTTCGCCTTCCTTAACTACGCCTTCGACGAGGTCTCCAACCCGGCGCTGCGGCCGGTGCGCCGGCTGCGGCGCGGGCCCTCCCAGCGGCCGGCCGGACCCGTGCCGGACAGCAGCGACCCGAAGGCGTCCGCCAACGGCTCACGTAAGCGCGCCGTGCCGGCGACCGCGACCGCCTCGCCGGCCGGCACCTCCGGGCGGCTGCTCGAGGTGCGGCAGCTATCAGTGGCCTACGCGACCGACGCCGAGCCCGTGGTGGCGGTCGACAAGGTCGACCTGGACCTCGACCGCGGCGAGTTTCTCGCTGTCGTCGGCGAGTCGGGGTGCGGCAAGTCCACGCTGATGCTCGCCATCGCGCAGCTGCTCGTGCAGCCCGCCGGCATCATCGGTGGCAGCGTGGTCTTCCGCGGCCACGAGATGGCCGACATGAGCGACAAGCAGCTGCGCCACATCCGCTGGCAGGAATTCTCCGTCGTCATGCAGAGTGCGATGAACGCGCTAAACCCGGTGATGACCATCGGGCAGCAGATGCGCGACGCCTGCAAGGCGCACGGGACCATGTCTAGCGAGGAGATCACCGACCGGTCCAGGGAGGTCATGCGGCTGGTCTCCATTGACCCGGTTCACCTGGACAGCTATCCGCACCAGCTGTCCGGCGGGATGCGCCAGCGGTCGATGATCGCGATGGCGCTGCTATTCACGCCGGACCTGGTCATCATGGACGAGCCGACGTCGGCCCTCGACGTCGTTGCCCAGCGCTCGCTGATGCGGCAGATCAAGGACCTGCAGGACCGGCTGGGCTTCGCCACGATCTTCGTCACGCACGACATCTCCCTGGTCCGCAACTTCTCCGACCGGACGCTGGTGATGTACGCCGGGCAGGTCGCAGAGCTTGGCTCGACGTCCACGCTGTTCCAGGTTCCGCGACACCCCTACTCGAGGGCGCTGCTTGAGGCATTCCCCTCCGTCCACGGCCCGAAGATCGCCCTGACCGGCATCGCGGGCTCGCCGCCGAACATGGCAGACCCGCCGCCTGGCTGCCGGTTCCAGCCGAGGTGCGCGGACGCTATGCCGCAGTGCTCGGCCGTCTCACCGCCGCTGTACCGGCTGGACGGCACCGGAGTGCGGTGCCTGCTGTATGAGGATGCTCCGGCTGGCACTGGCAGCCTGGCCGGGCGCTCGGCCAGGACGCCTGGCGACTTGGCCGCCCTCATTGAGGCCCATCCTGACGGCGCGGGGCAGGAGCAGCCGGACGGCCCGCTGCTCGAGGTGGACGGCGTCTCGAAGCATTTCGGGCTGCGCGGCCTGTGGTCGAAGAAGACGCTGCACGCGGTGGACGATGTCAGCTTCACCATCGGGCGGCGGGAGATCGTCGCGCTCGTCGGCGAGAGCGGCAGCGGGAAGAGCACGATCGCCCGGCTGCTGGCGCTTGTGTACAAGCCGGACGCGGGCGAGATCCGGTTCGACGGCAAGCCAGTCGGCGCGCTGCGGGGACGCGGCGACAAGCGGGCCTACCGCGGCCACGTGCCGATGGTCTTCCAGGACCCGTACAGCTCCATCAACCCGGCCCACCGGGTGTCGCACGGGATCATGCGGGCCATCAGTTTGCACCGGCCGGACATTCCTCGCGCCGATCGCGAGGCCGAGGCCGTCCGCGTCATGGACTCGGTGGGCCTGCGACCCGGCGCGGAGATGCTGTCCAAGTACCCCTACGAGCTGAGCGGCGGCCAGCGCCAGCGGGTCGGTTTCGCCCAGGCGCTGGCGCTGCGCCCGAAGCTCATCCTGGCCGACGAGCCGGTCTCCATGCTGGATGTCTCCATCCGCGTAGGCGTGCTGAACCTGATGGCCGAGTTGCGTGCCCGCGAGGACGTTTCCATCCTCTACATCACCCACGATCTTGCCTCGGCCCGCTACATCGCCGATCGCGTCATCGTCATGTACGCCGGCCATGTCGTCGAGGTAGGGCCGACCGAGCAGGTGCTGGCGGCACCGCAGCATCCCTACACCAAGCTCCTGCTCTCGGCCGTCCCCGACCCGAGGGCGCCGGGCCTCGACTCCGGGCAGCCGGATGCGGCGGAGCCGCCCAGGGTCGTCGATCCCGCGCCCGGCTGCAGATTCGAGCCGCGCTGCCCGGTCGCCATCGACGAGTGCCGGCGGGTGACGCCGCAGCTCGGGGAGGTCGCGCCCGGCCAATTCGCCGCGTGCCACGTGGCGCTGATGGAGGCAGCGAACTCCAGCCTGCCTGACGGCACCGCCACCACGTCACCGGCAGCGGATGCGGCCACGTGACCGATCGCCCGAGTGCCGCGTCCGTTGCCATCATCCCGCAGCCGCTCAGCGTCTCGGCGCTAGCGTCCGGACCCGTCGCGCCTGATGGCGCCGCCGGCGCGACGCTCTGCGATGGCCTGGTCGTCGCGCACGCACCGGAGCTCGGAAAAGAGGCCCGCTGGTTCCGCCGGCTACTGGAGGCGGGAACGGGCTGGCAGGTTCATCTCACCGAGGCCACCGCGCCTGGGTCCGGGGTCATCGAGCTGCGCCTGGGTGATCTCGCCGGCCGCCTGGACGGGCTTACCCCAGCGGCAACCGCCGGCGAAGGGTACGTGCTGGCCGCGTCGGCTGGCCGGGTCGTGATCATTGGGGCCAGTGCCGCGGGCGCCTTCTACGGCCTGCAGACCCTCCGCCAGCTGCTGCCCGACGGCGCGCTCCGCCAGGCCGGCCAGTCCGGCCCCATCGAGCTGCCCGCAGTCCAGGTCGTGGACGCGCCGCGGTTCGCCTGGCGCGGCGTGCACCTGGACGTGAGCCGGCATTTCCTGCCGAAGTCCTTCGTGCTGAAGCTGATCGACCTCATCGCCCTGCACAAGTGCAATGTCCTGCACCTGCACCTCACCGACGATCAGGGCTGGCGGCTGCCGGTGCGGCGCTATCCCCGGCTCACGCAGGTCGGCGCATGGCGGAGCGAGTCCGGCGACGACGAGATCGAGGGCTCCTTCGACGGCACGCCGCACGGCGGCTTCTATACCCGAGCCGACCTTGCCGAGATCGTCAGGTTCGCCGCCGAGCGGCACGTGAACGTACTGCCCGAGATCGACATGCCGGGCCACATGACGGCAGCGATAGCCGCCTATCCCGAGCTCGGCAACACCGGGCAGCAGCTTGCGGTCGCGACCAGCTGGGGCATCAGCGAGCACGTGCTCAACCTCGAGGAGCGCACGCTCCGGTTCTGCACGGACGTCATCGACGAGGCGATCGGGATCTTCCCCTGGCGGTACGTGCACCTCGGCGGCGACGAGTGCCCGGTGACCGAATGGCAGTCCAGCGCCCGCGCGCGCCAGCTGATGGCCGAGAACGGCTATACCGACGCTCGCGAGCTGCAGGGCTGGTTCACCGCCCGCATGGCCGAGCACCTGCAGGGGCGTGGTCGCATCCTGGTCGGCTGGAGCGAGATCGTCGAGGGCGGCGCGCCGGCTGGCTCGGTCGTGATGGCGTGGCGGAGCGAGCAGGACGCGGTCGCAGCCGCGGCCGCCGGTCTCGACGTGGTAATGACCCCGGAGGAGTGGCTCTACCTCGACCGGCCGTATTCGCAGGACCCGGCTGAGCCAGCGGGCTATCCGGGCGCGAAGAGCACCGAGAAGGTGTATGGCTTCGACCCGGTGCCCGCGGCCATCCCGGCCGGCCAGCGCGATCAGGTGCTCGGCGCGCAGTGCGAGCTGTGGACGGAGTTCGTGGCAACGCCCGAGCGGGCCGAGTACATGTACTTCCCCAGGCTCTCGGCGTTCGCGGAGGTGGTCTGGACTATCGAGACGCCGGCGCAGCCGAGGTCGTACCGGGAGTTCGAGGCTCGCCTGGCCAGGCACCTGGGGCGGCTGCAGGCTCTCGACGTCGGCTACCGCCCGCTCGACGGCCCCACGCCCGGCCAGGCCCGGATCTGGCTGCCCGGCCGCCCGGCGGGCTAGCCGGTCATCCCGCCGCGAACCGGCTGCTGGGTGAAGTGCTCGGCTCCGCATCGGGGACAGTGCCGGAACGTCTCAATCCGCTGCTTATCCGCCGACATCGCCGTCAGCTCCCTGGCCAGTTCGGCACGATCGATGCTCCGCGGCGAGGCAACGGAAGCCACCGATATCGAGCTGACCCGCCGGCGGGCTGCTGATCTGGGTACCCGCCAGGTGTACCCGCACTCGGCGCAGGTCCTGGCGTACTCCTTCGCTGACCAGGGGAACCGCACGTGAAGATCGTCGTCACGTGGCCCCGGTCAGTCAAGGAGTGAGTGCCGCAGTACGGAATGAAGATGAAAATAACCGACATCAGGGAGATGAGACAGGCCGACCGGGCTTGCTGGAACGCTCCGGTGCTCTTTTCGCGATACTTGGAATGCCTACTACCTGAGCGACGTTTTCTGTGATACGCGTGTGGCCGCCGGGGGGGCTGGCTGCGCGGAAGGGGGACGATGAAGCTCGTAACGCCGCCGCAGTTCAACGGCGAGACACAGCTCAGCGACGTCAACGTCGAGTGCGACTATTTCGACAGGACCGACGATGTCGGGCTGCGCATCTGGGCGGAGCCCGGCGTAGACCTGTCGATCATCCTCACCGCAAGTGAATGGGCCGCCCTGGTGCGCGCATCGGTTACTCCGGCTTCGCAGCAGTCCTACCCCGCTGGCGTCGACTAGGGCGGAGCCCGACAGCGCTGCCGATGAGGCCGGCGGCCTCAGCTGGCGATCTCCCGTCAGTGTCGACGACCAGCCAGTCGGGGTGGGCGCGGCCTAGTTCAGCGGCCTGACCTGCTGCCACCGCGGCCAGCTTGCGCAGCATCTGCGCTGGCTGCCCGCGAAGCGGGTCTCCCGGCTCTGACCAGCTGCCGCCCGAGCCGCGGGACAGGATCCGGCGCGTCAGCTCGTCGTTTCCGGCCGAAAGAACGCAGACGGTCATCGTCGCATCCGGCAGCTCCGCCGCGTAGATCCGCAGCGCCGAGGCGTTCTCGATCGGCCCGGTTGCGATCAGGTGCGTGGCCCCGGCCGCGTGATAGTTCCGCCACATCGCCGCCAGGTTGCGCGCCCTGAGCCGATGGTCCACGGCGTCGCCGCCAGCCGGCCGGAGAAAGCCAAGCTGACCGAGGTCGATGTAGCCGGCGGTTAGCCCGGCTTGCAGGCACCGCATGTACAGCTCGAAGCCGATCGTGGACTTGCCCACTCCGGTAGGGCCGCAGATCAGCACGACCTGGCCGCCCGCGCCCGCGCCGATGCTGGCGGCGGCAGGACCCTGCACCGTGTCGTGCCCGGCGCACCCGGCGAAGCCGGCGCGGAAGCCCGGCCACTGCCCGCACACGGCACGCACGAGTCCGGCTACCTCAGCGGCCGGGACGCCGGTGGTGTCGACGCACGCGTCGCAGAAGCTGCTCTGGTCCATGCCGGTCACCTCGTCCCTGATCTGTTGAAGCAGCCCGTCCAGGTCCTGGCCCTGCCCGTGCCGCTCGGTGAACCGGCGCATGACCTCGTCCATGCTCGCGCGCAGCCGGCAGACCATGACGTCGCCAGCCGGCATGAGACCGGAGTAAAGGCCCGCGACTGGGTCGAGTACGCCGTTGACGACCAGGCACTGCGCGCCCGCCGCCTGGTAGTTGCGGATCATCGCCCCGATGTTCTGCGCCTTCAGCCGTTCCCGTCCCTGGTCGCCGGGAGGCGCCGGGTAGCACATGCAGAGCTGGTCGGTATCGGCGAAGGCCACGCGCACGCCTGCCTGCGCCAGTTCCTCGAACAGCTGCCAGGAGACGGTCGACTTGCCGACGCCCGCCGGCCCGCACAGCCACAGCACCGGTACCGGCGACTCCGCCATCAGCACTCCTCAGGGCCACGTCCCGGTCACGCCGTCGTGATCATGGCCGCCAGTGCCGTGCAGGTCAAGCGAATTAGGCCCCGGTCACCGCTGCTTCTCCCTGACGGTGAAACCCAGCTTGCCCAGCACCCGCACGGCACCGCTTTTGCCGCCCTCGAAGTCGCCCGAGGCGAGTCGGTTGCCTGTGGCGAACTCATATGCCGTGCCCAGGATGGCCTTGGGCGGGTAGCGCCGTCCGTCCACGACCAGTTCATAGGTGGTGGTAGGCGCGAAGCCGTGCGCGGCGAAGAACGCCTCCGCGCCCAGCCGGTCGTACTCCTGTATCGCGCGTCGCACGTCATCTGCGGTCACGTCGTCCCATGTCACCATGTGCTCGGTCCTCCTCGGTCTACAGGTCCAGGACTATGTCGTCGTGCGGCTGGGCACAGCAGATCAGCACTTCCCGATCGGCCGGCGGGTCGAGCGGGTCGGGAGAGTAGCTGACACTGCCGGACAGCAGCGGGGTGATGCAGGTGTGGCAGACGCCGGTGCGGCAGGACCACCGGGTGGGGACGTCGCAGGCCTCGGCGAATTCCAGAAGGTTGCGCGCCCCGCTGCTAAAAGGCGCGGCGATGCCGCTGCGAGCGAACGTCACCAGCGGTCCTGTTCCCGGCGGGCCAGGCGGAAGATGCGGCTGGCGCCGCGCCTGCCCCGTCACACCGGGGTTGATCGATGACCGCGCCCCGAACAGCTCGGTGTGGATGCGGACGGGGTCGATGCCGAGCGCGGCGAGGGCATCCTGGATGGCGGTCATGAACGACTCTGGCCCGCAGAGGTAGGCGACCGCTCCCGGCGGAGGCGCCAGCGCCGCGAGGCTGTCCCTGGTGATGTGCCCGGCTATGGCATGCGCGCGGGCGCGCTGGGCGGGCGTGGCAGCGGTGAAGAACACGTGCTCGCGGGCTTGCGGCAGTGACGCGAGCAGCCGGTGCGTCTCGGCGGCAAGGGGATGTTCCTGCGGCCGCCTGGCGCTGTGGATCCACCACACTTCGCGGCTGCTGCGAGCCGACGCAAGCTCGTGCAGCATGGACAGGACGGGTGTCAGGCCGATGCCGGCCGAGATGAGCAGCACGGGAGCGGTGCCGGGCTCCAGTACGAACTCGCCTCGCGGCGCTGCGCCATCCAGGATCGCGCCCGGCCGGAGCGTGCCGGTCAGGTAGCTGCTGGCAAGGCCCTTGTCCTCGCGCTTGACGCTGATGCGGTACGTGCTGGCGCCAGGGACAGAGGACAGCGAGTAACTCCGCACCGGGGCGGGCTGGCCAGCGCCCGGGATCCGGAGCGTCAGGTACTGCCCGGCCTGCGCGGCCGGGAGCGGCTTGCCGTCAGCTGCCTGGAGGTAGATCGAGGACACGGTGCCGCTTTCCGGCACGACGTTGACTACCCGGAGCGGGCGGAATCCGGTCCATGCCGGTTGCGCATCCGCCGGGGATGGGGCAGCGGCACCGGCACCCTCAGCCGCTGCGAGCAGATCCAGGAACGACTGCCGCCAGCCCGGACTGAGGGCTGCGATGCCTGCTGCGAGCCGGAGCCTGGCGGAGTCCGGCCGGGGAAGGTAAAGCAGCGCGTCAGTCTCGGCGACGCTCACCGCGTGCCGGCCGGTCCTGGTCTTGACGATCCGATCGCCCGCCTGGATGTGCCCCTCGGCGATGACGCGCATGTAGAAGCCAGGCCGCCGGTGGCTTACCAGCAGTGCGGCCATCTGGGGTTCGCCGAGGCGCAGGCCGACGCGGTAGCAGGTAACGCGCGGCTGGGTGACTTCGAACTCGGCTTCCCCGATCCGGTACCTGTCGCCGATGCAGACCTCGTCGTCGGGCAGGCCGTCGACCGTGAGGTTCTCGCCGAACTGCCCGTAGCTGAGGTCAGCGCGGTGAAAGTGCTGTGCCCAGTGACGGTAGGACTGGACCTGGTAGACCAGCACAGCGCGCTGCTCGCCGCCGTGGCCGTTCAGGTCGCCCTGGCCGTCACCGTCGATGTTGAGGCGGCGGACCATCGCCTTGCCCCGCATGGGGCGCTTCCACACCCCGGTATGCACGGTCCTGCCCTGCCAGGGCACGTCGCGAGGCATGCCAACGTTGACTGACAGCAGCACCGGCGGCTGCACGCCGGTGTCGCTCCGGGCCGCGGCTGCTCGGGGCGTGGCCGGCGGTGTCATGGCCGCCTGCCCCCGGCGCCCTCATCGGGGCTGAGGTCACGGTCGGCGCCGTGCGGGATGACGCTCTGCCCGGCCGCCAGCCTGAGGCGCGTGCCGCCGAGATAAACCTCGATCTTGTCTGGCTCGAAGGACACCATTCCGGAGATACGGCGGACCTCGGCCCAGGCGTCCTCATACGACCACGCGGCGCGGCGGGCACCGGCGACGTCGTAGTAGCTGCACAGGCCCTTGTACGGGCAGAACGTCTGGCCCGTGGCAGGCGCGAGCGCCGCCAGGTCGACATTGTCGCGCGGCAGATACCACCGGGGCGCGAAGCCGGACTCATAGAGCACCAGCGGCCGGGTGGTATCGGCGACGACGCGGTCGCCACGACGGACGAGCAGGTGCCGGTCAGCCTGCCGGATGTCGATGCGGTGGTAGCTATCGGCGGCATGCCCGACTATCCGCTCATCCTCCTCGTAGAAGGCGTCCATGGCTGGCCAGGCAAAGGCGACCCGGCCCTCCAGGACCGCCGCGTAATCAGGCAGTTCGACGTGCGACCACGCAGCGCGCTGCGCTGCGTGGTCCCCGGACCTGACGGTGTGCCACGCCGTCGTGCCGAGGTGGTGGTGGCGGGTGACGTGCCCGGACTGCTCCAGCGCCCCGCCGGAGATGTCACCGCGCGGGAAGTACGCCACGGGATAGCGGCCAGGTTCGTGCAGCACCGTGACGTCCTCGCTATCTGCGATCCAGGCACCGCCGAACTTGACGCGCATGCGCCTGCGCAGCGGCTCGGCGTACATCAGCCGGTCGGGCAGCGGGCCGGGAACCAGGAACCGGCCGGTCGCGCCGGGCGCCAGCGGCCCTTGCTGCCAGGACAGACCCATGCTCGCTCCCTTCCGGCCACCGCGGCCGGTGGCGGGTACGTGCGGTCAGGTCAGCGGCTCCCCGCCGTCGACGTGCAATGTCTGGCCGGTGAGGAAGGCGTTGGTCATGGCGAACAGCACCGCGCTCACGATGTCCTCGACTGTCCCGATCCGCCCGACCGGGTTGCGGGCGCTGATGTCAGCGAAGTACTCCGCCTTGCGCTTTTCCCCGAACTCGTCCCAGGCGCCGGTGTCGACAACGCCTGGGGATATTGCGTTGACCCGGATCGGCGCCAGTTCCAGGGCCAGCGAGCGGGCCAGGGTGTCGGCCGCCGCGTTCGTGATCGCCACGGACAGGGTGCCCACAGCGATCTTCACGGCCGCGACCCCGGAGAAAATGACGAATGAGCCCGTCTTGCTCATCCCGGGCGCAAAGTGCTTGGCGAGCATAAGCGGGCCGATGACCTTGGTGTCGAGCGAGAGCCGGACAGCGTCCCGGTCAAGGTCGGCGAGCTGGCCGCGCGCTCGCGCCGAGCCGGTGCAGACCACGTGATCTACCGGGCCGAGCTTGCCAGCCAGACTGGCCATCGAGCCCTCGTCGGTCAGGTCGAGGTACTCGGTGCTGATGTCCGGCTCACCCGCGTAGGCGGCGGGCAGGGCTTCCTGGTCACGGCCGGCCGCGACGACGCGGGCCCCGGCGTCCCGAGCGGCCAGCACGATGGCACGGGCGAACCCGCCGCCGCGCCCGACGACCAGCACCGTCTGGTCCTGCAGGTTTGCGTTCATCCCAGCGTCCTCTCCAGGAACCCGCGGACGTAGCCAGCGGTCGAATCGAGCTCGCTTTCCAGCAAGAAGTGACCGCCGTCGAGGAGATGAATCTCGGCCCCGTGGGCGTCGCCGGCGAACGCGCGAGCGCCGTCAGGGCCGAAGATCTCGTCGTTCCTGCCCCACACGGCCAGTACCGGCACCCGGCTGTCCCGCAGGTAGGCGTGCAGCCATGGGTAGAGCGGCAGGTTGCTCGCGTAGTCGGCAAGCAGGCTCAGCTGGATGCGGTCGTTGCCGGGCCGCGAGACGAGGGCGAAGTCGTGATGCCAGGTGTCCGGGCTCACCACGCTCTGGTCACGGACGCCGTGCACGTACTGCCAGCGGATCGCGTCCAGGGTCAGGGCCTCGCGAAGGGCGGCCTCGGTCTGCGGGTTCTGCTCCAGCCAGTAATCCCGGACTGGCTTCCAGAAGGCCTCGGTGAAGCCGGCCTCGTAGCCGTTGCCGTTCTGGGTGGCGATCGCCGTGACGGCGGCCGGGTCGCTGAGGGCGAGGCGCCATCCGACGGGCGCTCCGTAGTCGTGCACGTACATCGCATACCGGGTGACGCCGAGCCGGCCGAGCAGGGCCGCAGTCAGGCTGGCGAGCGCGTCGAAGGTGTAGCCGAACTCGTCGGCCGGCGGCGCGTCGGACAGGCCGAAGCCCAGGTGATCTGGCGCGATGACGTGAAACTCGTCGGCCAGCATCGGGATGAGATTCCGGAACATGAACGAGCTGGCCGGGAAACCGTGCAGCAGGACCACAGCCGGAGCTCCGGGCGGCCCGGCCTCGCGGTAAAACAGCTGCTGACCCTCGACGGCGGCGTAACGGTGATGGACAGTCGTCATCGGTGCTCTCCGCTTGTCGCTCGGACGCAGGCTGGTACCTACGGCGAGCTTCAAGCGTGCGGCGGGACGGGCAGCGCTCGAATCCCCCGGTGGCTAGCCATTGCCAGCAGCCGCTGACCAGTGAGGCGGCGCAGTAACGGTGAAGCTAGAGTCGAAATCAGGCCGGGTACGGCCAGATGGAGAAAGGTTATGCCACCCGAAACCTACCGATACGGTACCGCGACCGCCGCCGGCCAGGCCGGTGTCAGGCGCCGGCAGGCGTCGCAGCGCCCGCCGGGACTGACGGGACGCGACGCCCAGTGCCGACAGCTTGACCAGCTCGTACAGGACGTCCGCGGCGGCCAGAGCAGGGCGCTGGTCGTGCGAGGTGAGCCAGGGATCGGAAAGACAGCGCTGCTTGAGTACCTGGCGGGCCACGCGCCGGGTTGCCGGGTGGAGCGCGCCGCTGGCGTGGAGTCGGAGCAGGAGCTGGCCTTCGCCGGGCTGCACCAGCTTTGCGCGCCGATGCTGGATCACCTCCAGGCCGTGCCGTCGGCGCAGCGGGGCGCGCTGAGCACTGCGCTCGGCATGAGCGCCGGACCGCCGCCTGATCGCTTTCTAGTCGGCCTGGCCGTACTTAACCTGCTGTCGGCAGCCGGCGCAGAGCAGCCGCTGCTATGCCTGGTCGACGACGCGCAGTGGCTCGACCAGGCCTCTGCGCAGGTCCTCAGCTTCGTGGCCCGACGGCTCTGGGCAGAGTCGGTCGGCCTGGTGTTCGCGGCAAGCCTGCCGACGCGTGAGCTGGCGGAAATGCCGGACCTCGTTGTGGGCGGCCTCAGGGACGCCGACGCCCAGGTGCTGCTGAGCGCGGCGCTGACCGGGCCGATAGACCCGCGGGTACGGGACCAGATCATCTCGGAGGCGCAGGGGAACCCGCTTGCCTTGCTGGAGCTGCCACGCGGCATGGCCAGCACGCAGCTGGCCGGCGGGTTCGGATTTCCTGGCGCCATCGGGCTGGCGGCCGGCATGGAGCAGGCTTTCGGCCGCCGCGTCGAGGAGCTCCCGGCCCAGACCCGCAGGCTCCTGTTGCTCGCGGCGGCCGATCCCACCGGTGACGCGGCGCTAGTATGGCGCGCGGCTTCCGGGCTCGGGATAAGTGCCGAGGCAGCCGCTCCCGCCGCCGACGCGCAGCTGGCCGACTTTGGTGGCAGGGCCCGCTTCCGGCATCCGCTGGTGCGCTCAGCCATCTACCGATCGGCGTCTGCGCAGGAGAAACGGGACGCGCACCGGGCCCTGGCGGACGTGACCGATGTGCGGCTCGACCCTGACCGGCGTGCATGGCACCGGGCGCAGGCCGCTGCCGGGCCGGATGAGGAGGTTGCCGCCGAGCTGGAAAGCTCGGCGGATCGCGCGCGGGCACGCGGCGGCGCCGCCGCCGCCGCGGCGTTCCTGGAGCACGCGGCGATCCTCACGCTCGAGCCCGCACTGCGCGCCGGGCGGGCCCTGGCCGCGGCGCAGGCCAAGCTTCAGGCCGGCGCGATCGGCGATGCGCATGACATGCTCGCCCTCGCCGAGGCCGGAGGAGTCAGCGAGGAGCTGGCGGCCCGCATTGAGCTGGTCCGGGCCCAGATTGCGTTTGACTCCAGCCGCGGTAGCGATGCCCCGCCGCTGCTGCTGAGTGCGGCCAGGCGGCTTGAGCCCGTTGACCCTGGCCTGTCCCGCGCCACCTACCTGCAGGCTCTGTCCTCGGGAATCTTCGCCGGGCAGCTTGCGATTCCCGGCAGCGGCCTGTGGGAGGTGGCGCGCGCGGCTGCGTCCGCGCCTGCAGCGCCGCGCCGGCCGCGCGTGCCCGATTTCCTGCTCGATGGCCTGGCCGCGTACTACGTCGAGGGGTACGCAGCAGGCGTGCCCCTACTGCGCAGGGCACTGTCCGCTTTCGGCGCCGGCATGTCGGCCGAGGAGGAATTGCGCTGGCTCTGGCTCGGCTGCCTGACTGCCGTGCACATATGGGACGACGACGGCTGGGAGCGGCTGTCAGCCCGATACGTGGAACTCGCCCGCCGGGCCGGTGCCCTCGGCCAGCTCCCGCTGGCCATCAGCATGCGCGCTCACCGGCTGCTGCTCGCCGGCCAGCTTGACGCCGCGGATGTCCTGGTAGCAGAAGCGCTGATCGCGACTGAGGCGACAGGCGGCACGCTCGCGCCCTACGGTGCGCTGTCCGCCGCATCGCTGCGCGGCGATGAGGGCACGGTATCCGCTCTGGTCGATGCGGCCTCCGCCGCGGCGACTGAGCGGGGAGAGGGAGCCGCGATAACGGCAGCCGGCATGGCGAGCTCGGTCCTCTGCCTCGGCCTCGGCCGATACCAGGAGGCGCTGACCGGGGCGCAGCTGGCCACCGCGAGCGCGGGGACCATCGCCACGCCGCCCTGGGCTATCGCCGAGCTCATCGAGGCCGCGGTGCGCTGCGGCAAGAACGACATGGCCGCTGACGCCTACGACCGGCTCGCCGAGATGACCAATGCCAGCGGCACTGACTGGGCACTTGGCATCCAGGCCCGGTCGCACGCTCAGCTAAGCGACGGGGAGGAAGCCGAGCGCCGCTACCGCGAGGCGATCGTCCGCCTGGAGCGGACCGGACTGCGCATCTGCCTCGCCCGGGCTCATCTGCTGTACGGGGAGTGGCTGCGCCGGGAACGCCGGCGTGTAGACGCACGCGAGCAACTGCGGACCGCGCATGCGGCGCTGGCGGCGATGGGCGTCTCCGCGTTCGCTGAGCGGGCCCGGCGCGAGCTGCGGGCAACTGGCGAGACTGCCCGCAGGCGCGCTGTCGTCGCCGGAAACGGCGAGCTGACTGCCCAGGAGGCGCAGATCGCCCGGCTTGCCATCGACGGGCTCTCGAACCCAGAGATCGGCGCGAGGCTTTACATCAGCACGCATACGGTCCAGTACCACCTGCGCAAGGTCTTCGCCAAGCTCGGAGTCACCTCGCGCAGCCAGCTCGACCGCGCGCTTACCGAAGGCGGGTCGGGCGCAGGCGAAGCTCACCTCTGACCCCGGGCTGCCAGCCGCTCAGATCTCGTCGGCGGACGCCGACTCGTAGCTCTCGGCCAGCTGCTTCATGAGGTCGCAGTCCACGCCGATGGCCTGGTCGTCCACTCGCGTCACCGCCGCCACGCCGCGGGAGTTGGTCACGAAGACCGACGCGAACGCTCCGAGGTCGGCGAGCCGCACCGGCGTCTGCCGCTGCGCTATCCCTGCCCGACGCAGCTCGCGCTGCAGTACTTGCATGGTGATGCCTGCCAGCATCGGCGCGGCAGGCCAGACGACGGCAGTGCCGTCGAAGAAGCCGATGTTTGTTACCGAGCCCTCGGAGATCAGGCCGTCCTGGCCGGTGAGCAGTGCCTCGTCGAAGCCGTTTCGCTCGGCGAGCAGTCCGTAGTAATGCTGGCCGAAGTC
>Ga0187783_10001821_pt1 | contig 15732 bp, 10 predicted proteins | sample 1015_SJ02_MP02_2_FD_132471 | JGI IMG/M metagenome (GOLD analysis project Ga0187783, IMG submission 132471) | Tropical peat soil microbial communities from peatlands in Department of Meta, Colombia - 1015_SJ02_MP02_20_MG | ecosystem: Environmental > Terrestrial > Soil > Wetlands > Peat | place... | reverse complement strand
TTGCCTTGGAGTGGGTCGCTCGCTCGGGCTCATTCGCGCCTGATGCAACCTCGAGCGCAGCCCTGCGCCTGATGAAGATCGGGTTCGGACCCACAGGGACGCCCCCAACCTACCCGGGTGGGGTGCCGTCCGCGTGCTGCATCTCGGTCGATTTCGACGTGACCAGGGAGGGTCGGTACCAGAGCAATCACATCGGAACGAGGCTCCTTCTTGACCTGTCGGAGAAGTACGGAGTTCCCTTGACGTGGGCAATCTGCGGCAAGACCGCCGAAGAGGACCGGGAAGCATACGAGTCGATTCTGAGCTCTTCCGTCAGGCAGGAAGTGGGTATCCACACATACTCGCACATCTACGCGAACGAGTCCACCGAGGATCAATATGAGGCCGACGTGCGCCGTTGCGTCTCGTACCTTTCCCTTGCCCCGCCACCCACTACTTTCGTCTTCCCAAAGAACAGGGAAGGTTACTTCGGGATGCTCCGTCGACTGGGGTTCCTGTCGTACAGAGGAGCAAGGAGGGCTATCGGGCCTCCGGTTGCAAACGAGGGGTTATGGAACATCAGGCCGGTCTACTATGTTGACCAAAAGTCCCTGGGCGCCGAGTCCCTGATCAGGCACTTCGTTGACGCCTGTCAAGCCCGTTCTGCCGTCTTCCATCTCTGGACCCACCCTTGGAGCATCACGACCGAGGGCAACCCCGGCACCATGGCGGAGAGGACGCTGGACCCCGTCTTCGCATATCTCAGAGATCGGAGAGAGTCTGGCCTGATGGCGACCAGTACCATGTCGGAGATCGCCGCCAGCATGGGCGAGCCCGGGCCAGTGATCGGAGCCGGCGTGAAGCAAGAGCTGCTGAATTGAAGATAGCCCAGGTCAACGTCTACTTCCAGCCATTCATGCTCGGGGGCGCAGAGTGGTACGTCTACAACATGTCTTCGGAGCTGGTCAAGCTCGGCCACGAGGTCCACGTCTTCACTGCGAACAGGTACAACGGGAGCACAGCACCACAATCCGAGTCGATTGACGGCATCAGCGTCCACCGGCTCCCACTAAAGATAGACTTGACCTACAGGGCGAAGGTCTGGGACGGATTACGAGAGGGCCTTGAGGAGGGGTCTTTCGACGTCGTCCACTCGTACGACTACGCCCAGCCGCACAGCGTCACAGCGATGCGGGCCGGAAGACAGAGCGGGAGCGGGACCGTGTTGACAATCTTCGACGTCCACTCCATGATTCCCAGGGTCTGGTACAAGCGGCTGCCCATGCGCGTGATGGACGGATACATGGCCAGGAGGTCTCTCCCCAGCGCCGACCGCGTGCTCTTCCGTTCGCCTAATCTCATCGAGCCGATGTCGAAGCTGACCGACTGCGCGGGAAAGGCCATCGTAACTCCCTCCGGGATAAGAGACGACTGTCTTTCAAACTTCGAAGGAGGGGCGTTCAGGAGCAAGTACGACATTGACGGGGCGCCCATGCTGCTCTTCCTCGGGAGACTCAACCCGCAGAAGGGCCCACAGGACTTACTAGAGGTGGTTCCCTCGGTCTTGAAGGAATTTCCGACCGCTACCTTCATCTTCGTGGGACCCGACCAGTCGGGCTACCGGAGCCACCTGGAGTCCAGGGCGGCGGAACTCGGGGTCAGCCCTAACGTCCGGTTCCTCGGGCCCATCCTAGACTTCCAAGACAAGATGTCAGCGTACGCGGCCAGCGACGTCTTCGTCCTTCCCACGGCTTACGAGGGGACCAGCCAGGCCATCTTCGAGGCAATGTCCCAGTCGAGGCCGATAATCGCGAACAGAGTTGGTGGTGTCCCGTACCAGATTACCGACGGTGTGGAAGGATACCTCGTCGAAAAGGGAGACCTAGCGGAGCTCAGCTCGAGGATCAGGGACGTCCTTCGCGACAAGAATCTCGCCGCAGAGATGGGCCGGCGTGGACGCGAAAGGGTCAGCTCGAACCGGTACTCCTCGCTCGCCGCCACAATGTGCTCGATCTATGAGGAGGTTCGGAGGGCGAACTGAACCTCAACGGTTCCTCGGTCTTCATCACTGGGGGCGCGGGCTTCATTGGCTCGCACCTCACTGACCGGATGCTCGGTACCGGAGCCTTCGTCACGGTTTACGACAGGTTCGACAAGTTCTACAAGGGGAAGGAAGCAAACATAATCGGGGCTTCGAGCGACCCGAAGTTCAGGCTGATAGACGGCGACATTCTCGAGTACGACAAGCTGAAGTCGGCGATGAAGGGGTCGGACGTGGTCTTCCACGAAGCGGGGCAGGCCGGAGTGGGCTACAGCCTCGAGCATCCAAGAGAGACCAGCCTCGTCAACGTCAGCGGTACTCTCAACGTCCTGGGAGCGGCCAGAGAGAACAGGGTGAAGCGCGTGGTGAACGCCTCTTCGTCATCCATCTTCGGGGAGCCGAAGTACCTCCCCATCGACGAAGTGCACCCAACGAACCCGACGTCTCCATACGGCGTCTCGAAGCTCGTCGCGGAGCAGTACGCGTCAGTCTTCAGCCGCCTCTATGGCACCTACGTCGTCTCGCTCCGATACTTCTCGGTCTACGGTCCGCGCGGGCGACCGGATCAGGTGATACACAGGTTCGCAAAGGCGATATCTGAAGGCAAGCGCCCGGTCATTCAGGGAGACGGCACCCACAGCCGCGACTTCACGTACGTCTCGGACGTGGTTGAAGCGACGGTGAAGGCGGCGGAGAGCGAGGGCCTCGCTGGAGAGTCATTCAACATCGGCTTCGGCAAGAGGACGACGATAACAGAGCTGGCCGAGAGACTGATCGGCATCATGGGTGCAGTGGGCAAGCTCTCCCCCGAGTACGTCGAAGGCAGCCTCGCTGACTTCCCTCATACCGAGGCGGACAACAGAAAGGCGAAGAAGCTGCTCGGGTGGGAGCCCCATGTCGGGTTGGACCAGGGGCTGCGAAGCTTTCTGGCCTCGCTTCGTACCGGTCCAGGGGGAACCGAAGACGTCTGAGGATACAGCGGTCTCGAAGCTCTATTCTCGGGTGGGCCGCTCCTCCAAGACCGCCGGCATCGGGTTCGTGCTCCTGAGCGCTGTCTTGCTGGTCCTCTCGGTCAGGTACAGATATGTCGTCATCGAGATTGATTCAATAGTGGCATTTGTTGCTGGAGCTGTCCTCCTCTTTAGGGATCCTAGGGCTAGGGTCCCCGCAGGAGTCTTCGACGCAGCCCTCGCGTCTTCGAGTCGATTCGCCCAGGAACTCCAAGGGAGCAGGCACCTGAGGTTCGTTTACGTCCCTAATGGTGCGTCGGTGAACGAGGTGGTGCTTCGGACGGGGCCCAAGGGAGCCCCTCCATGGGCGCGTGCGAAGAGCTTTACCCCACCGGGGAGGTCGTTGGCCGAGCTCTTCGTCAAGGAGTCAGGTCTCTCCAAAATAACCTTCGAGAGTATCAGCGGCTCGCTTCCAGAAGTGATGCGAGCCGACTTCGGGCTCGCAGACTCTGTCGCCCTCAGAAAGGAGGAAGACGGGGTCGTGGCGACCATCAAGGGCGGACCCACCGAGTGCGGCTGCGAGGACAGCGTGAAGCAGGAAGGAGGATGCGCTGGCTGCCCCGTCGCGAGCCTGCTCGCTGTACTTGTAGCCGCAGCGACGAATCAACGAGTGTCACTTCACGTGTGTTCGCACGACCTCGGAAACGGCAGCTGGTCCATCCCAATGTCGTTTGAAGTCTCGGGACCGGAGGGCCAGCAGTGACCAACACGATCGCGGGGAGTACCATGAAGCTGCTGACGTTGATGCCATTTGTCGCGCTCGTCTATTTCTACGACTTCTCCAGGTTCATTAGCCTCTTCACCTCGCCACAGCAGCTCTCGCTCTTCTTCGTCGCCTCATCGCTGCTCGTACTCGGTGCTGGTCTAAAGTGGCGCATCCTCAAGGTTCGCCTCGAGCTCTCTCATGCGAGCTTTCCCTGGGGTCTGTCACTTCTTGCGTGTGCCGCAGGCCTCTACGTGTATGGCTCCTACTCTGGTGACGTGGCATGGTTCCACTATGAATCGCTCTACGTGTTCGTCCTCGGTTACGTCGCCTTCAGAATGGGGACCGGAGTCCTCAGGTCGATGCTACCGTTGTTAGCGATCTTCTCGCTTTCTTTCACTCCGACTAGTCTGATCACTTCCATTGGAGGCGTGCCTCTGATAGCGCTTCTCTACGTCGCCTTTCTCGGATTCTTTCTGGTGTACGTCGGACGACGGCCGAAGGCGATGGCCATTCCGGTGGTCGTGGTCTTACTCGGTCTGTTGGCGTGGTTCAGGCCCGGGCCGATCGTGCACGGTATCGACCCCGTCCTTCTCGTGCCAATCCCACTCTTAGCGTTGGTCCTTCCAGGCATTCGCAGTATTACTCTCCTCCCGAGAGAACAAGGCCCAGTCTGCGCGGAGCATCGGGTCCTCAGGAACGGCTTCTGCTCAGTGTGCGGAGTCAAGGTCCACGGGGCAACTGGACCCGAGAGCTTCGGTGCCTGGGGTCTTCTGGCAGTAGCACTTGTCTCCCTATTGCTCGCTTCGGCCGCCCTCCCCGCGTTGGCTCTTGTGGACGGAGCTCCGCAGACGGTCCGGTACAGCCCAAGAGGGGTGGTTGCCAGCCCTATCCCTGTTACGCCCGCGGGCTGGCAGGTCAACTCCTCGGAGACCTTGTCTAACTCGTCTCAGTTGTATTCCATACAACGGTCCTACGTGCCCGGCTACGACCCGGAGGTCAAGAACTACACGATGTACTACGAGCTGTCGCTTGGTCAGATCGTCTCGAACGCCCCCTCGGGAAGGTTGTCGGGCTGGAATGGTCCATCCTACAACTCGACCCAGTTTGGTCCCTTCGAGGGCACTCTGGCTACCTATGTGCGACCGGGAGCTGTTATGCTCGTGTATGCGGGCAAGGCGGTCATGTCATTCCTCAACGGGACGACTGTTGTACAGTGCAACGTAGGTATCGGGTTCGAGCGGCAATTCGATGACGCGAATGCGACCGCTGACGCCACGCAGTTCATCGCAGATGTCGGAGACGCCTGGGGCCAGAGTTTTGAGACTCAGGCGTCCTACTCCCCCTGGTCGTCGTTCCTCAGTGGGCTGCGAACGGATTCAGAAGGTCTCGGCACTCTGACGCTCGTTGCGATCTCGATAGCGGCGATGGGATGGGCTGTCTATAGGTCGGTGCTCCCAGACGAGAAGCTCGACAAGTATCTCGCAAAAGTTTCGGCCAGATCAGGGAGGAACTGGCCGATCCTGTCCAGTCTGTTGGAGAAGCCCCACCGTTCGGCCACATCAAACGAACTCGCCGGGGGAGTAGAGAACATGAGTTCGGTCGACTCGACCATGCGAGAACTCGCTGACCGTCAGCTGGTAGGTCCCGAACTCGTCGAGAGGGGTTCAGACATCGTCTCCGCTTGGAAGGCGCTTGCATAGTTGAGAGCCAGACCGGCTTCGGTCATCTTCATAGCGTGCCTTGTGGCCGCGATGCTGACCGCTCTCCCGGGTCCGACGGCGAGGGCACAGTCTCCGGTGCCCGTCGGGGTCAACGTCGACGTCAAGATGCAGATCTCCCCGCCGTATGACGTCTACGGCTACGGGTACAGTCAAGTGAGCGTGGTGATCACTTCCGCCACGCCTCTGGGCTTCAACCAATCAGACCCTGTGACACTGTCACCGTCATTCATCCCAACTACACTCTCGATAACGGCTAACTTCGTGAACGGCTCATCAGAGAGCCTACCGTACGCCCTTCCAACGGGGACTTTCGGGGTCTTCATCGACTTCGTGATTCCCGTCAACGCTTCCAGCTTCACTGTCACCATGCAGGGTACACAGTCAGGAAGCAGCTTCCTCTGGAGGTATGTCAGCATCACGCCTACGATAACGGTTGGCACGGGCCTCTTCGTCAATTCAACGAACGCCGTGCTTGTTCTCCCTAGGAGCACCGAAATCGCCCAGGCCTACTCTGGGACAGCCCAGGTTCCAGTTCCCGCGCAGCTGAGCCCATCAAACCAGACCAGCGTCACCGTCCAGTACGACATCAGCGGCTTCGTCGGGAGCGTTCTCGTCATGCAGTCGACTCTGTTTCTCCCGCTCAGCATAGCTGTATCCACCGCTGTCTTGGTCATCATTGTGGTCGCAGCCGTAAGCCTATCGAGCAAGGGGCGGTCGCTGACAAGTCAGCTTAGGAACGGCCTTCAATCGCGTCTTTCATCGCTGTCCAAGCCCGTCAGAAGGTTCGCGCCAATCTCTAGAGAGGGCGTCCGGAGCATCTTCCAGCCGAGAAAGCTGCTAATCCTCTTCGTCATCTGCTCGCTTCTGATGGTCTCGGTGGCGGCCCTGGCGGGACCTGATCCGAGGTTCAAAGCATACGTAATAGCAGACCCGCAGGATGCCTCCTCGATTTCGAAGAGCCTGTCTACCGTCGTTGGAAGGGTCGTGGTAATCACACCCGCGCAGGATTACAGCGACTTCGGAGTGATGTCCAGCGTGGGAGAGTTCAACTTGGTGGTGGTGTCCGGTTATCCCGGAACGATACTCCCCGCGGTAAGTGACTACGTTCTGCCAAACCTCGGCAACGTGCCTGCGATCGTTTACGACAATTCGGCTAACATGACGTTCGTCAATCAGATTGTTGATCTCTACGGGTCGTCGAAAGTGCTGCACGTAGCCGACGCTGGCAACCTGACGACCGGAGAGAGGAGCCAGCTAGCGAGCCTCCTGGGCTCGACCTCGGCGAAGCGCACCAACGAGCTCGGTCTGAAGATAAGTTCGACAGGCTTCGAGGGGCTGCTCGCAGCAGAGGGAGTCCTGTCCTTCGTCTTGATCTTCCTTGGATTCGCGTACCTCGGGTCACTCACATCTGAGGCGTTCGCCAAGAGCGATGTCTCCCACTTGGTATCCGTGGTCACCTCGGGAATTCTAGTGTTTGTCTTCAGCGAAGTCATCTACGTAGTCACCAGCACGCTCCTCGCCGTCCCGCTGTCGCTTCATGCTGTGATCACGGGCGCCAAGGACATAACCGCGGTGGGACTACTCGGATTCGGCGGCGGGAGCACACCTAGGCTGATCTCGGGCTTCCTAGGTGTAGTGGTGGGCGCGACCGTGGTCGACGGGGGCGTGAAGATCAAGGTGACTGACGCATCGCTGGTCACCGGCGCGATAGTGATCCTTCTTCTCAATCCCCTCTCGTTGGGAGAGTACGTCTTCCAGGGGCTCATGAACTGGGTCGGTCCCACCACAGGGGCCCGTTTCTCCTTCGGGATCGCGTCCGCAAACACCGCCTCACTGAAGTCGTTTCTCTACGGTATAGGCGACTTCTTCGGAGGAGGCGTGAGCCCCCAGTATCTGCTCTCTGCCGGCAAGATCTTCTACTTCTCGGGTCTGGTCCCACTAGCATACCTGAAGAAGATGGGTCGCACCACGTCCATCCTGGCACTGCTCCTCATCGGGGGCATCATGGGGCAGGGAGGCATAAGAGTCGGAGAGATGACGCCCGACAAGACCGTCATCGCCATAGTACCGGGCATCATCGCGGGCTTCGCATTCGCCGCGCTTCTTCTCGCACTCGCTCTCTTGGAGAAGTACGCCCGAGGGAGCTGGAAGACGTGAACTCGCCACAGCTCATACGGCAACTAAAGACAGCTGGGATATTCTTCTACTCTCTGCTTGTGATCGCGACCGCAGCGCCGGGAGGAGGAAACGTCTCAGCAGCGTTGGTCGTACCTTACTACCTCATCGTGCCCGGCTACTGCATCGCCCTACTGTTTCGCAAGGAAGGCTCAATCTCGGACTATGCCCTTAGCTCATTTGCCTGGAGCGTAGCCCTCCTGGCTTCGGTCTATTCTCTCAAGCGGACATTCCCATCCTACTACTCGGTGCCCACGAGTATCGTGGTCCCAATCCTGACCTTGTTGCTTCTTGTATACGACTACCTTCACGGAAGATAGCTCGGCTGCCGCGAGATCTTGCCTGACAGCAAGTGGAGCTGGCTGAACACTGAGAGTCTGCTATGTCGCGGCAGACGTTGCAGTCCCTTTCTACAGGGGCTCTTCGACACACGTGTACGAGGTCGCGAAGAATCTAAGCAAGATGGGGCACGAAGTGCACCTCGTGGCCCGCCGACTGGACATCTCGCAGCCAAAGACGGAGAGTCTGGACGGCATGGTGATACATCGATACCAGCGGGGAATACTCTTCTCCCCTCACCGGGCGGGCTTCTCCGACGCCAAGTCACAGGGCTCCTACCGGGGTGGGACCCCGCTCTTCGCGTGGAAGTCATATGAGCTGTACCTGCAGACACTGTTTCCACTCTTCATCGCGACAGAGGTCGCACGGCTCGTGAAAGAGAACTCTATCGACGTCATCTTCGAGAGGGAGACATCGTTTGGCGCGGGCGCCATCGCGAGCATAATGACGGGGCGTCCGTATGTGCTCGAGGTCATAGGCAACAGGGTGACGAGTCTCCAGCTGGCCCGGTCGCGCAAGATAGTTGCATATTCCAGCCGGATGTTCGAAGGCACGGCGAATGTCGAAAAGGTCGAACTTGTCACGGGCGCTGTAGACAGCGAGCTGTTCAAGCCAGACGCGAACGCTGGCCGAGAAGTCAGATCCCTGTATTCCGTTGGTGACGGGCCGGTCATCGGATTCGTGGGTACGTTCCAGGAGTGGCAGGGAATGGACGACCTGATAGCCGCAGCTGTGCAGGTATTGAGAAGGTACCCCGGGGCCAAATTCCTGATGGTCGGGCCCTACTACAGTGAGACGCAAACCAAGGTCTCCTCGATGGGCATCGCCCGCTCTTTCATCTTCACAGGACCCGTTAACTATCGCGAGGTTCCAAGCTACATGAACGCGGCGGACGTGCTTGTGGCTCCATACAACCCTGACGCGATCCGATCCACTGAGCAAGTCCGAAGGTACGGTCTTGGATCGCCACTGAAGGTCTTCGAGTATATGTCAGTCGGCAAGCCTTCGATCACCACCGACATTCGTCCAATTTCAGACGCCATTCGAGACGGGGTTACCGGGTACCTTGTGCCACCGGGAGCGCCTGACCAACTAAGTGCGGCAATCCAAAAGGTCCTCGATAATCCGGTCGAAGCGGAACGAGTTGGAAGGATGGCAAGGGAGGAAGTTGTCGCGTCGTATTCATGGAGCAGCGTAGCTGCGCGCATTTCGAAGATACTCCTGGAGGCAACAACAGTGTCAGCCCAAAGAGAGAATTGACTTCGAACACTCCCTCTGATGAATCCGTGAGCGGCGACGGATCCCGAACACGCGTCGTGAGGCTGGTCGAAGACTACCCCATCGGCGGAAGGGCGACCTACGGATTACAGCCAGTGTACACAAATCTGTCGGAGGCTCAGGCGCTCCATGGCTATAACGTCCATGTGATAGCAAGAAGACACCCAGGACAGCCGGGTGAGGAGGAGGCTGCTGGAGTCAATATTCATCGGGTCTCGACCCCCTACACCATCAGTGCGATGAAAGTGATTAGAGAACTTGCGGACGGTCATTCGCGCACGGTGCTCCACACGCACTCGACATCGGGAGTCTTCCTCTCTGTGACGAAGAACCTGGTCCGGGCGCCTGTCGTCTCACATGTGCATGGGACCACCTACTCAGCCGTAACTCCTTCGGTCTTGATACTCGGAAAACAGGTCCTTGGCTACTCTCCCTGGAGAGTGACGACCTCGTTCTTGAGGGAGAGAGCTCTATGGTCGCGGGCGAACAGGATTGCTGCTGTCAGCTCCTCTGTCAGGTCCGACCTGACCCTGAGGTACGGGGTAAAAGATGAACGAATCAGGGTGGTCTACAACGGAGTTAACACCAGCGTCTTCAAGCCCGTCGATAATCCCGAGTTCCCAGAGCGGTCGAAAGTCGAGGGCAAGAAAGTGGTCCTTTACGTTGGTCACTTCGGCCTCAGGAAAGGGCTTCCGTTCCTGCTGAGCGCGATGAATCTGATAACAGCTCAAGTTCAAGACGCAGTTCTCATGTGCGTCGGGGGAGTTCCCCCTTGGCTTCCAAAGGACGAATACTGGGAGTACCTGAACCTGCTCATAGAACAGCACAACTTGAAGGGCAAGGTTGTCCTTGTCGACAGGGTTCCCAACACAAAGCTTCCGGATTACTATTCAGCTTGCGACGTCTTCGTCCTTCCTTCGTTTTACGAGGCTTTCCCGAAGGTTCTGATCGAGGCGATGGCCTGCGGCAAGCCTGTCGTGACGACGAAGCTTGGTGGGACTCGGGACTCCACCGAGGACGGGGTGAATGGTTTCCTTGTTCCGTATGCCGACCCGGAGGGCCTAGCGGCCGCCATCGTGAGGCTCCTTCAGGATGAAGGCCTGGCTAGGAAGATGGGCCAGATGGGAAGGGCAAGGGCTACTCGAGACTTCACTTGGGGCGCAGTAGTGAAGAGAATCGACTCAATCTACGAGGAAGTCTTGGGTTAGACGGAAAAGTTGAAAGACCATGCTGCGTCTTGCAAAATCTCCAGAGTTTCTGGGAGGTGATAGAGTGGAAGTTCCAGCGCTGCAGGTGATAGACATAACGAAACGGTACAACGCGAGCGCACGCAGCATACGAAGCTCCGCGGAGGTATGGAAGTTCGTCTCCGTGCTCCGGGGAAGAAGGGAGAATATGATGACCGCTCTCGACAAGATCAACTTTGCGATAGCCCCCGGAGAAATCTTCGGGCTCCTTGGGCCGAACGGCGCTGGCAAGACGACCCTCATCAAGATACTCTCGACGCTCGTGCTTCCCGACTCCGGGCAAGCTCTCGTGTACGGGACCGATGTGGTCAAGCACCCGAGGACGACGCTCAAGAATCTACAAGCCGTGCTCGCAGAGAGCTGGGGATTCGAAAGACGCCTCACGGGAAGGCAGAACCTCCAATTCTACGCGACGCTGTATGGGATTCCGCGCGAGATTGCCGACAGGCGGATCGACGAGCTCATCGATTTCTGCCAGCTCAAGTTCGCGGCAGACGAGATGTTCCAGAAGTACTCTACCGGAATGACCAGAAAGCTGCTCGTCAGCAGAGCCCTTCTAACCGACGCTTCTGTCCTGCTCTTCGACGAGCCCACCTCTGGCCTCGACCCCGGAGCGGCTGCGGACTTCCGGTCGTTTCTGAAAAACACGCTCGCAAGAGAGAAGGGGAAAACGCTGTTCTGGGCGACGCACAACCTCACGGAGGCTCAGGAAGTCTGCGATTCCATAGCTGTCCTAAACAAGGGAAGGGTCGTTGCGACGGGCACGCCTTCCGAGATTCGAAGCGCCATCGCTGAGAGGGTGAGCATGGCCATAGCGCTGCAGGAGAACGGCACAGCCCGCCAGGTGGACGAGTTCGGTGAAATCTCTCGGGTCGAAGGGGTGATGCAGATGGAGATGAGGAAGGTCCCCGGTTCCCAGACCATGATTCTCGAGCTCGAGGCGACCAGAGACGTCGACTACAACAAAATCTTCGAGCTACTCTCCTCTCAGGGGCTCAGGATAGTGGGAATCGAAGCCTCGCAACCCAGCCTCGAGGAGGCTTTCATCAAGCTGACGAGGGAGGAGAGGTCTTAGTGCAGTCTCCGATCGAGTGGAAGAAGGTCTGGGCCCTGGTGAAGAGAGACATATACAATTGGTCCTCATACAGAAGCCAGATCATAACCACCGTCGCCGCCGCGCTAATCGGGGTTGCCGCTTGGGGAGTGAATGCCGACTACAGGAACATAGCCGTTCCCCAGTACAACACCGACTACGTGTCTTTCTTGATAGTGGGCATACTGGTCACCAACCTGATACTGCCGCTTGGGACAGGAGTTCAAAAGCAGTTGAACCCGTGGACTCTGGAGACCATACTCATGACAGGCCTGAAGACGCCGACCTTCGTTCTGGGTACTTCTCTCTGGACCTACATTCTATCTGTTGTGCTCTTCATCCCGCAGCTCTATCTTGGGATCTACGTCTTCGGTGCGCACCTAGTCATCAACTACGTCTCCCTTCTAATCTCGATAATCATCTCGAGCGTGATAATTTTCTGCCTCGCGATGATCTCCACCGGAATCAGGATCGTGACCAAGGTGACCGATCCGATAACCTGGGGTCTCGCGATGGCCGCCACGCTGCTGTCTGGTCTCACCTATCCCGTGCAGGAACTCAACAACTACTACCCAGGGCTGTCCACAGTCTCCTGGCTACTGCCCCAGACGTGGATCTTTCACATAGTCAGACTATCAACCTTGGAGGCCGGATCCATCATTAATCCGCAAATCGCCCTGCCGTTTCTGGTTACTGCGGGGTATGCTCTCTTCCTCGTCCCGATCTCCGTCTTCATCTACAAGTGGGGATTACGAAGAGCGAAAAGAGACGGAACCCTCGGCTGGTACTGAGCGACCGCCTAGTGGGAGCGTCGGCGCTTCAGGCTTGATAGGGTGAAGCTCAGTTGCAAACTGTAAGGACTGTCCTCGTGTTTCTCGCCCTCGCCTTGATCTTGGACTCTGGGCTGTTCGCAGCGGCGGCATCGCAACGCACGGGCGACTCGTTCGCGGATCACTCGTATTCTATCCTCTCACCTGGAAGCAGAGTCACTCTCGATGCCTTGGAGTCCGCTACATCTAACGACACCTCCATCGCTAATTTGGAGAAACTCATCCAGGGAGACCTTCTGCAGTACGACGTCAGGGAGGTTCTGCTCGACATCGGTTGGCAGAATTTCACAGTCGGTCACGTACCGTACGAACAGTGGGTGGACAACTGGCTGTCGGCTTCCGACGCGCTGGGGATAAAGAACCTCCTCTACGTAAGTCCCCTGACCGCCTCCGCTATAGACTCCCCATGGGCACTGAGCGCCATAAGGGACGACCCATCAGCACAGACATACTATTCGAATGGAACAGCCGCTCCCTACTTCTCTCCGGCTGACCCCGACGTGACCAGGATGGTCGAGTCAGATCTCACCACCATCTATTCTTATTACGGAAGCCATACTTCACTGGTAGGGCTAAGCACAGGTTCTTCGAACGAAGACCCGTACTACGATGGCGAAACCAGCATCTCGCTACCTTCGCTGGGATACTCGAACTATACCGTTGATTCCTTCGTCAACTCCGTCTACTTCTCAGCCGGAGCGAACGGGAGCCTCGGAACGGACCTTTTGTGGCGGTCCCTCAAGGACCTCGAGCCCACCCCCTCGCTGTACTCGGGAAGCGTAGAACAGTCAGATTCTAACGCCGTCTACGGCAATGGCACCGACGCCCACTCGCTTGACTTGCGATTCTACCTCAAGAGCTACGAGGGCCAACTGCTCATCAGATTCTATGGTGCGGAGGCCGGGTCACCCGGCGACCTCGTGGGGGCACTCTACGGTGATGTGAACGGAACGGAAGCCCCTTCTCCAATCTCCGCGCAGACTATACCTCCTTCGTTGATTGGGAGCGAGACCAGCTGGCAGGTTCCCCTGACATTCAGCGGCAACTTCACTTCTGGTTTCTACTGGCTCGACCTATCCAGTCCATCGAGCAACAGCACCAATGACTACCTCGTTTACACAGAAGCGTATCAATCAGGAAACGCGACCAGTCAGTACGTCCTCCCCTCAGGCTACAGGGTTACGGGATCTACCGTTCTCTGGGTTCAATCCGACAAAGGGTCCACACTGAGCGTCTATCCATACCAGCAAGTGGGCAGCATCGCGAAGAGCTCTCAAGAGTTCGAGGCAGAGGAGACGTTCGACTTCAACACGGTTCTTCTGTTCGTCTCGAACAGGCCCTACGACCCGACCAATGCAACGCTCTCCGTGGTAGACTCTGCGACGAACAGAACGGTCGCATCTGGATTGCTCAGCCAAGAGTCGATTCATGGGGTGGTCGGCTGGGTGCCTGTCCAACTGAACGCTTCAGTCACGGCAGCAGCAGGTGCCCAATACGAAATTCAGCTGTCATCCGCCAAGTCTTGGTTGAATTCATTGGAAGGTCTCACCGTCGAGCCGACGAGCGCCGGGTTTCAGGGACAGGGCTCATTCTGGCTCTTTCAGCTTGCCGAGCTCTATTTTCCTCAATCGCACCTAGATTACGAGACTCTCTCCCCGGCGGGAACAGGAGACCTGGTTCAGGGTACGGAAGTCGCACTTCGTTTCTCGCCCCAGACCAACGAAACACTCGAGAGGGTCGACGTCTTGATGTCCAATCCGGAAACCAGCAACTCCACGTACACTCAGGGAGATCTCGCGATTTCACTCTGGACGAGCAGCCTCAACGGATCTCGACCAAGCACCCAAGTCTCAAGGGTGACTTTGCCGGCAGACCTGGTTCCCGAGAACGGCTGGTTAAACGCCTCAGGTCTTTCCGCACACGTCGTCGGGGGTACCCAATACTGGATAGTCCTGTCAACCAACTCGACTCAAGGCTTCAGCCTTGCCAGGCTGGCCAACCCGTACAACTCCCCCGTTTTGACGAAGACGGGCAACGGAACGACGTGGACATCTCCCAGCAGTCCTATCGATCTGAGTACCATCATAACGCTCTCTGGCCAGACGCTTGAGAATGCTGTGCAAGCAATTCCGCAGGTCGCCCTGGATAGGTCCAGCCTGTACGCGCAACCCTTCGTTGCTTCGGGGAACGTCGAGGTCCAAGGCTTGTACCTCGGCGGCCTCGCGAGGGGACAGTCTGGTTCCGCAGGCGAACTTCAAGTCTCATTGCGGCCGGACGATGGTGAGGGGGCTCCCTCCGGTCTGGTATTGGCCTCTGGTGCCATCTCTGCGTCAAACATGACGGTCCTCTCCAACGAATACGTTCAGTTCAACAGCATAGCGAGACTGGCGGCGGGCACCCTCTACTGGATCGTCGTCGAACCACTCTCTGGGTCATTCGATGTCTACCCTGTAGTCTATGCGAACTCAGGCGCCCCTTCGAACGGGGCGCCAGTTGCTCTATTGTCCGACAACTCGGGCTCTTCGTGGAGAAACTTGTACAACCAAACCGGGATGCTTTCATTTGCACTGGGATCACCTGTGACTCCGCTCCTAGCGATCAACTCGACTTCAATTTACTCTGACCTGTCCCGGAACTTTGACAGCAACGCCTCTTCCATACCCCTAGATGGCTGGAACGCATACATACAGACCTCCGAGTTGACCACGATGCACAATATCACGCTCTGGTTCGACAACTCGACCGGAAACTCCTGGGAGTTCTACGCGAGCGTCAATCTCGTCGGTTTCAAGTCATTGGGATATTCTGACATAGTTCCTCTTGGGCCAGCTGGAACCACCTGCTCGAGCTTGGCTGCTGCAGCGACAGAGTCCGTCCCCCTCGGCGAGAGTCCCTTACCATCACTTGGACAGGGACTATTCCCTCCTCTCTGCGGTCCTGCGCTGTCGCAGTTTACGGACTTGTCTGGATACATGTATTCGACGGGTCCTGTCTTTGGGGTTAGTTCACCCGTGAGGGTCCTCGTGATCGGAGGCCCTGCATCGTTCAATCTCACGATCTATCTCAGAAACGCATTCAACGCCAGCTTCCTGAATTACCCGACAGACCCCGGACTCTCCACGGTCAAACACCTTGGAGACTACAACGTGGTCGTTTGGGCGACGAACTCGAGCGTCCCTGAATCTGACTTGAGCGAGTTGAAGGCATACGTCCTGGGAGGTGGGACTCTCCTCTTGCTAGGCTCTCCATCGCTTGCCTTCAGCGGCCTCGTCGGCTTCGATTGGCTGTCACCTCCGTCTCAGAACCAGTCAGC
>Ga0187783_10001820_pt1 | contig 15735 bp, 11 predicted proteins | sample 1015_SJ02_MP02_2_FD_132471 | JGI IMG/M metagenome (GOLD analysis project Ga0187783, IMG submission 132471) | Tropical peat soil microbial communities from peatlands in Department of Meta, Colombia - 1015_SJ02_MP02_20_MG | ecosystem: Environmental > Terrestrial > Soil > Wetlands > Peat | place... | reverse complement strand
TTTGGCCCGGACCCGCACAGGGCACGCCCGCGGCGGCCGTTCGCCGGAGCAGGTTAATCCCGCGCGTTAACGCCGCATTTACCCTGATCGCGCAGATTGCGGCGGCGGGGCAACTTGGCCCCCGGGGAGGCGAGATGCCTGCACGAATCCTGATCGCAAGCGATGACCCTATCCAGCGGCGGCTCCTCGAAACCCTTTGCAATCGACTCGGTTATACGATCGAGACCGTTGATGGCGGCGAAGCCGCGCTCGCGTGGCTCAAATCCCCAGGCCGGACAAAAATAGATCTTTTAATTCTCGATCTCGGGATGCCCGGCTTCGACGGCCTAAGCCTGCTCGCACGGCTCAAATCATCGCGCGATACGGTGCCTGTCATCGTCGAGACGGCGCAAGGCGGAATCGAGCAGGCCCTCTCTGCAATTCGGGCGGGCGCGGCCGACTTCGTCGTCAAACCCGTCGGAGCCGAAAGGCTGCAAATAGCAATTAAGAACACGCTTCATGCCGCAAGACTTGCCGAGGACGTGCGGTTCTTGCAGCGCCAGGCCTGCGCTCCCCTGTCGCTGGATGATCTTGCCGCCGAAAGCCCGGCCGCGGCGCGCGCGCTCCGGCAGGGCGAAAAGGCCGCAAAATCCGGCATTCCCGTGCTCCTTGAAGGCGAGACCGGCACGGGCAAGCAGGTATTTGCCAGAGCCATTCATGGCGCCTCCACCCGCCGGTGGGGCGCTTTCGTGACCGCCAATTGCGCTGCCATCGGGCCGGATTTCGCCGAAGCGATCCTGTTTGGCAGCGAGCCGCCGGAGAGCGGGAAAAAACCTGCCAAATTTGTCGAGGCGCATGGGGGCACGCTGTTCCTCGAACAGATAAACGAGCTGCCGCTTCAAGCGCAAGAAAAGCTTCTGCGCGCGCTTACCGAGGGCATGATTAGACTGGAGGGTGCAAGGCGCCCTATCAAGGTCGACGTGCGGCTGATTTCGTCGGCAAGCCGGAACTTAATCGAGCTCGTCAACCTCGGGCAGTTCCGGGAGGATCTGTTCTATCGGCTAAACGTATTTCCGATCGCTCTTCCGGCACTTCGCGCCCGCCGCGAGGACATCGCAGGACTGGCCTCGCGCTTTTGCGCGCGGTTTGCGGCCGAAGAAGGCAAGCGGCTTCGCGGTCTCTGTGCCGAGGCCATGGCGCTCCTTTGCGCCTATGATTGGCCGGGCAATATCCGGCAATTGGAAAACGCCATTTTTCGCGCCGTGGTGCTTGCCGATGGCGATGAGCTGACGGTTGCCGATTTTCCTCAAATCGCGGCAAGGGTAGAGGGGTTTGACGTCCGTATCCCGCCCGCGCCGCTAACTTCCCTTCAGGCGAGTCCGGTAAAAGAGTTCATCCGGGTGGAAATGCGCGATCCCAACGTCCTTCCGCTCCTCGATTCCTGCGGCCATACGCGCCCGCTCGACCAATTGGAGGCCGAGGCAATCAAATTCGCGCTTTCCCACTATCGCGGTCAAATGTCTTCCGTGGCCCGCAGGCTCGGAATTGGGCGCTCGACGCTGTATCGAAAGCTGAAGCAGCACGGCCTCGAAGAGCGCCGGGTAGGGAAGGTTGCATGCGAAAAGAACGCGGCGCTTTCCGCGAGCGTGTGACGCAAGTGAATTGTGGCAGCTTTGCCGGTAAAAATTAATTCCGACGTATCGCAGAGTTGGAGTTGTGCGTTATTTTGCTAATAGTTGGCGCGTCACAATGGTCGAGCGGCTGCATGCGATTCGCGGGCACAAGTTGCTGTGCCGACAGGTGGGAGAAGGCAAGCGGGCGCTAGTGCGAGAGCTGTGAGGCGGGATGATGCGTAAGCTATTGCAAATTGTTTTTTTTTGCGCGCTGGCGCTCATCCAAGGTACTGCTGGCTGGTCCGCCGATGCCAAGGATGATTTTCTGCCCGCCGTCGCGCAGCCCACACCGGAATTAGACACACCGGGCTTGAATGCACTTTCCCCTTCTAATGGCACCCCCCCGAACGAGCAGCAAACCAGCACGGCGTTGGCGCCGGAGGAGACTCTGCCGCGGGTGCCAGAAGAGCGTGGCCAGGCCGAAGACGTGTCCGGAGCGACAGCAACGCAGGATGCCGTTCTGCCGCCGCCCAAAAGGGAAAACGAAGGCGCCGCCCCTTCAGAGCCTTTGCCGGCCATCAACGCCGCGCTCAAATCGGCGCTCGACGCGCGGTTTGGCCGCCCCGATCCACTCGGACTGCTGCATCGCCGCGAGCGCCAGGCGGTTTCCGCCTTTTATATGACGCGCGGTTTTGCGCCGCTTTGGTGGAATGCCGGCGCGCCCACGGCCGAAGCCAATGCCGTCGTCGAGCGGCTGAAGCAGGCAAGCGACGACGGGCTCGACCTCAAAGGTTTCGCGCCGGCTTTTTCTCCTTCTAGCGATCGGGAAGTCGCCGCCGCCGACATCGCGCTCACCGATGCGGTCGTGGCTTATGGCCGCCAGGCAAGCGGCAGCCGGGTCGATCCGCATATGATTTCGCGCCTCATAGGTGCCGAACCCGAAGTCGCCGATCCCGCCCTGATCCTGGCGGTCGTTTCAACGGCCGGCGATTCGGCGGGCGATGAGCTGCGCAAATTCAACCCGCCCCAGAAGGGTTATCTGGCGCTGCGCGAGAAGCTCGCTGAATTGCGCCGCGGGCATGGCATTGCCGGACGCGATCCGCCCGTTGCTCGCGCCCGCACGAGCGTCGAGGGCCGTTCCGAAGCCCAGCAAGAGGCGGCGAAGCGCGAAGAACTTACCTACCCGGCCGTTGGCGGGCTCCAGACGTCTAACGGGCTGAAAACTTCGGGGAAATTCGCGGCCGCGGCTCCGGCTTTGTCCGGCGGCGAAATGTCGTCGCTTGAAGCCGAAATTATCGCCAATATGGAACGCTGGCGCTGGATGCCGCGCGACTTAGGCGAGCGGCGCGTTGAAGTCAATATCCCCGATTTTGAAGCCGCCTTCGTTGACCATGGGGAGGTGGTCGAGCGCACCCGCGTCATCGTCGGTAAGGAGCAGACCCCAACGCCCGTCTTTTCCGAAACCATGCGCTTTTTGATCGTCAATCCTTATTGGAATGTGCCGCCGTCAATCCTGCGCAAAGAGATGCTGCCGAAAGCTGCCGGCGATCCGAGTTATTTCCGCCGCCTCGGCTATGAGGTTTTTACCCGCGCCGGTCATCTTGTGGTACGCCAGCCTCCTGGCGAGCGGAATGCGCTGGGCCGCATCAAATTCATGTTCCCCAATGATTTTGCTGTCTACATGCACGATACGCCGATGCATCATCTGTTCGCCGCGCAAAAACGCGCCTTCAGCCATGGCTGCGTGCGGGTCGATGAACCGTTCCGCTTTGCCGAGACCGTGCTTGGCCGCGCCAATGGCTGGAGCGAGCAAAGGGTTAAAAAGCTCATCGGCGGCAAGGAGCGTTATGTCTATCTGCCAAAACCGCTTCCCGTGCATATCGAATATTTCACCGCCTATGTGGACGAGGCCGGCGCGCTTCGGTTGCGAAGCGACCTTTATGGCTACTCCCGCCGGGTGAGGCAGGCGCTCGGTTTGGAAGGTTAGTGCCGCTTGTCGGGACGAGCTCAGCTGTCAGGCCAGGTGTTGGGATTTGAACGCAACCAACGCTCTGCGCTCAGGCGCGGGCGCGCTCTTCCCAGGAAGATCGTCGCGGCCCTGATCGCGGCCCCCTCGTCGTGATTGACCTCGCAGTGAAGATTGGAATCGCCGGAACCTCGCCCTCAGATGTCAAGCCGGGATTGGGCGAGCGCACAAAGATCGCCCCGGGCACCGCCCCCACGCCGCCAATGGTTGCGGCAACCGGCCCGCTGCGCCAAACTTTGCTTCGGAACCATTAAATTCCATCCGTGATAAAAACTGGATGCCGGAATATATGCGAAATAAGCGGAAGCGTCGAATTCACGCAGGACACATTCCTGCCGTGGAAACAGATGCGATTGCGCAACGCTGCAGACGGGAGCTAACTCTTCTCCGCCAGCCCATGCAGACACCAAGGCCGCCGCTGGCGCGCCGCGCTTGGCTGGCAGCCAAGCTACTTTATCTTGGTTTCCTTGAACTCGACGTGCTTTCGCGCCACGGGATCATATTTCTTGAACGATAGCTTTTCCGTTTTGGTGCGGGCGTTTTTCTTGGTCACATAAAAATAGCCCGTATCCGCCGTAGACAATAGCTTAATCTTAAGCGTTGCGGCCTTCGCCATCTCATTCATCCTTCCTGGGGCCGTTCACGTAATACCGGCTGTCACCCTCGCCGTATCAGACAAGGAGCGGACCCGACCATACGAATCCCGTTTTGCTTGTCAATGAAGGAGGAACGTAAAACCCCAAGCGGGCCCAGCAAGCGAGACCGTACCTCGACCGCATGAGCGAACCCAGCCTCTCGCCGATGATCGTCGCACGCGACCGCGTATTCTCCGGACATCGGCGCTGCCTGGTTTCCGCCCCCCTTGCACGTCGCAAGCCGACCGCAACCAGGATTAAGAATGGGACAACCGGCGCCGATTCCTTGCTCAAGCAGAACGACGCGCCCGGCACCCGAAGCCGGCTGTCTCCATTAACCAAAAGCCGTCAGACCGTCTCCGTTGGCCCCGGAGGCGGAGGCGGGGGAGCCTTGCGCGGAGCTGTTCTACGCACCGCTTTTCTGGCCGCGGCCTTTTTAGCCGGAGCCTTCTTGGCACTCTTTCTTGCCGACGCTTTCTTTGCGTATGATTTTTTGGCGGCCGCCTTTTTTATCGGCCTTTTCTTGGCCGCGCCTTTGCGCGCCGTCTTTTTGGCTGCGCCTTTTTTCACAGCCTTTCTCGCCGAGCTCTTTTTCGCCGCGGTTTTCTTTCCTGCCTTCTTGGCGGTAGCCTTCACCATGTTCAATATTCCTTTTGCTGATGTAGCCGACTGAATTGAAATGTCGGCTAGAGGCTTGCATAGGGTACTGCTGTTAATTAACCATGCAAGAGGCCTTGCTTCGTAATGGCCGTGAATCGGGCAAATAGCGTGCCGGTGGCATGTCCGGAAATGCTTATCACACCGCCTGTTGCAAGATCCGTTCGAGCCAAGTGATTGGCACAAATCGCCGCTCGATGTCGGCGATAAGCAGACGCCAAACGATGGCTGTCAAAGAGCGATCACTTACCTAATTCGATTGCAGCCAGTCGCGTATCGAGACGATCGTCTGATTCAAAAACCTATTATTTTTAAAGGCTCTATTATGTTTCCGCGCGCCACCGCACCGCCGCACGCCAACGCTTCTTGCGTGAATAGCCGCGCGTCCTCGCAATGGATTTGCAGGCTTTGGGTGCAGATTGCATCGGCCATTTTTCGGCAGCGCGGATCGAGCTCTCGCGGCATCACTTACGACATCGAGGGACGGCGTTGACGGACGCAAAAATATTTTCGTTGGAAGGGAAAAAAATCGCCGCTTAAAGGCTCTGCGGCCATCCCAAACGCGGCATATCGCGCGAATCACCCGAATCACTCAATGATTCGGGCGGTCATTTTAGATCCCTAGTTTTGACTTTACGGCATCGTTGACGGCGCGCGGATTGGCCTTTCCGCCGGTCTCCTTCATGACCTGTCCGACAAACCAGCCAAGCATCGACGGCTTGGCCCGCGCCTGGGCGGCTTTGTCCGGGTTGGCGGCAATGATCGCGTCGACCGAGGCTGCGATCAGGGATTGATCGGTAACCTGGGTCAAGCCTCGGGTCTCGACGATGGTCCGCGGATCGGCGTCCCCCTCTCCCGATATGAGGAGCGCCAGCACATCTTTGGCGATTTTGCCGGAGATCGTCCCGTCGTCGATGAGATCAACGATCGTGGCAATTTGCCACGGCTTTACCTTTGTTTGCGGCACCGATAGCGCCTGCGAATTGGCAAAAGCGGCCAAGTCGCCAATTATCCAGTTAGCCACCCGCTTGGCGTCACGGGGAACGCCCCGATGAGCGACTGCCGCCTCGAAATAGTCGGCCGTATCCTTGTCGGCGACCAGCACGCCCGCGTCATAGGCTGGCAGGCCATACTCGCTGATGAAGCGGGCTTTCTTTGCGTCCGGGAGCTCAGGCAGCGAGCTAGCCAGGGCATCGACATAGGCCTGATCGAGTTCAAGCGGCAGAAGGTCGGGATCGGGAAAATAGCGGTAATCGTGCGCTTCTTCCTTGCTGCGCATCGACCGGGTTTCGCCGGATCCCGGATCGAACAGCCGAGTTTCCTGATCGATCTTGCCTCCATCTTCGATGACGCCGATTTGCCGGCGCGCCTCGGCGTCGATCGCCTGTCCAATGAACCGGATCGAGTTAACATTTTTGATTTCGCAGCGCGTGCCGAGAGGCCCGCCCGGCCGGCGCACGGACACATTAATGTCGGCCCGTAACGACCCCTGCTCCATGTTTCCGTCGCAAGTGCCGAGATAGCGCAGGATCGTGCGCAGTTTCGCCACATATGCCTTAGCCTCTTCGGCGGAGCGCAAGTCCGGTTTCGAAACGATCTCCATGAGGCCAACGCCCGACCGGTTGAGATCGACAAAACTCTCGGTCGCGGACTGGTCGTGGAGGGATTTGCCGGCGTCCTGCTCGAGGTGCAGGCGCTCGATCCCCACCTCGATCTGTTCTGTGGGCGAGACGTCGACAAGAATGCGGCCCTCGCCGACGAGGGGGCTCTTGTATTGCGAGATTTGGTAGCCCTGCGGCAGGTCGGGATAAAAGTAATTCTTACGGTCGAATACGGACCGCAGGTTGATTTTGGCCTTAAGGCCAAGCCCCGTTCGAACCGCTTGCGCCACACACTGCTCATTGATGACTGGAAGCATCCCCGGCATGGCCGCGTCGATCAGGGAGACGTTACTGTTTGGCTCCTTGCCAAACTGGGTGGAGGCTCCCGAAAACAGCTTCGCCGCCGAGGTGACCTGGGCGTGAACCTCCATCCCAATCACAACCTCGAAGTCTCCTGTTGCGCCCTTGATGAGCTTTCCCGGTTTCGCCTGAATATCCATGGCATCGCCTGCTGTTGCTTCTCTTTTGTCACAACATAACGCCGCCCGCTCCGCAAGCGAAAGCCCTACAGGCAAAAAAGCGCCGCCCCGGCTGTTCCTCCGGGGCGGCGCTTTGACTGGCTGAGAAAAACTGCGAAGGTTCGCCGGAGCTTAAAGCGGCAACATTTGTCAGTATTTGGCGACGACCGGAGCAGCTGGCGGCCAAGCGAAGTGATAGGTCAGGCCGATACGGCCGGTTTGCATGGTTTCCCTGTCTCTGTGATTGGGAATGGCGATGCTAAAGGGATTAAAGCCAACGACCAACGAGGGAAAACCAGCGGGAAAAGCGCCAAACCCGGCGTCATTGAATCCGAGCGAACCGAAATCATAATAGCGGTACTCGGCCCGCACCGTCCAATTACTAAATCCCCAGCCGCTAAGGTTATATTCGATACCGCCGCCGACATCGAACCCGTAGCGGTTGGCGGCGAAGTCCCTGGTGACTGGCGTTGGAAAATTAAACACCCCCGGGGTAAAGGCGCCGCAAAGGATTAAGCCGCAGTTTATTTGACCGCGGATATCGCCGTAAGCAAAACCGCCGATCGCGTAGAGGAGCAGGCGGTCGAACGTCAGACCGATACGCCCGTCGACCGATCCAAACTCGCGGACCGAGGTTGCCTCATAGTTAAGAAATATATTCTGGGTGCTTCCGCTGATGCCGGCGAAGTTATATTCGGCTTGAAGGCCAACGAGGACCGGCCCCATCAGCTGATAGTTGTAGCCGACGTGAACGCCGCCGAAGACTCCGGACGAGGAGTAGGAGTTGTGAAAGTCCACCGGCACGCCGAAGAACTCGGAAAAACTCGGCAGCTCGACCGAGGTCGTGGCCACGCCGCCTCCCACGTGGACTCCGAGCTCAAAGCCCGTCCAGGTGAATACTGGCGGTGGTGGGGGTGGCGGAGGTAGCGGCTCCGCCGCGTAGAGCGATGTTGCTGTCAAAAGTAGACAGGCCGTTGCGCCGGCAAGGCGCCGCGAAAACTTGCGTTGCATGGAATCCTTCCCTCCGTCGTTTGAACTTATCGCTCGTATTCTCACTTCTGCGCTAACTCCAGTTATTCATAGCATCACGGGTTCGTTGAACAAGGCAGAATGCCAGATTGCAGACCCGACTCGCTCATTATTCCTAGAGATGTTGCATTTTTGCCGAGCTTCTTCAGGCCGCTGCCAGAGATCAGCGCCGGGTCTTGTCGCGCCGGGGGCGGAACCGGGATCCCAAGCGCAGGCCGCAACACCGCGCCTAAACGCAGGCGGTAAGAGATCATTTTTCTTCAGTCGATCGCCGACTCTGTCTTAAGCCTGACAGAAATGATTCGCCGGACGCTTGACTGCGGCCCGCGGGAATGCCACTCGCGCAAGCCAAGCACACTTACGCGGGAATGGATGTCCAAGGCTTTTGTTTTCCCAGGACAGGGGTCTCAATCGGTTGGCATGGGGCAGGCGCTGGCTGCGGCCTTTCCATCAGCACGCGCTGTTTTTGCCGAGGTCGACGAAGCCTTGGGGCAAAATCTGTCCTTGCTGATGTTCGAGGGACCGCAAGCCGAGCTCACCTTGACCGCAAACACGCAGCCGGCCGTATTCGCAGTAAGCCTCGCAGTTGTCCGCGTGTTGGAAGCCGAGTCCGGACTTAACCTCGCCAACGATGCCGCCTTTGTAGCGGGTCATTCGCTCGGGGAGTACTCTGCACTTGCCGCGGCCGGATCTTTGAGCATTGGAGAGGCGGCCAAATTGCTGCGCATCCGCGGCCTTGCCATGCAGGCGGCTGTTCCTGTTGGCACCGGCGCGATGGCCGCGCTCTTTGGGCTCGACAGCGATGCGGCCCAAGGGATCGCCAAACGAGCCGCCGCTGAGACCGGCGATGGGGCGATTTGCGACGTGGCGAATGACAATGGGGGCGGCCAGTTTGTGCTGTCCGGGTCGGTTGGCGCGGTCCATCGCGCCGTCGAAATCGCCAAGGAGCAAGGCGCGCGCCGTTCGGTCCTGTTGCCGGTGTCGGCGCCGTTTCACTGTTCCTTGATGCAACCTGCCGCGGAGGCCATGGCTGAGGCGCTCATCTCGGCCGAAATCAAGTCCCCCTGCGTTCCGCTCGTCTCAAATGTCCTAGCGGCACCCGTCGCTGATCCGGACGAGATCCGAAAGCTTCTCATTGCCCAAGTAACGGGCATTGTACGTTGGCGCGAAAGCATTGCGGTCATGGCCAATTCCGGAATTTCCGTCTTCGTCGAATGTGGCGCCGGCAAAGTCTTGTCTGGACTCGTCCGGCGAATTGCCCCTTCAACGAGCGGAATTTCAATTGGCGTTCCAGATGATATCGAACTCTATCGGGCCTTGCGTTAAGCCCCGGCAAACTTTGCGGGAGTTTTGCAATCGATGTTTGATCTAAAAGGGAAGAGGGCCCTTGTAACCGGGGCGACGGGCGGAATTGGCCGGGCGATTTCAAAAGCGCTACACGACCAGGGCGCAACCGTCGGCCTGTCAGGCACGCGCGGCGAGGCGCTCGGCGCGCTTGCCGCCGAGCTCGAAACCAATGTTCACACGTTTCCATGCGATCTTGCCGAAAAATCCGCCGTAGAAGGGTTGATTCCCGCCGTCGAAGCCGCAATGGGAGAGATCGACATCCTCGTCAACAACGCCGGAATAACCCGGGATAATCTATTTTTGCGGATGACGGACGAGGAGTGGGAAACGGTGCTCGCGGTCAATTTGACCGCGGGGTTCCGTCTTTGCCGCGCATGTCTGAGGGGGATGATTCGCAGGCGCGATGGCCGGATCATCGGCATCAGCTCGGTCGTCGGGGTGACTGGCAATCGCGGCCAGGCCAATTATTGCGCCGCCAAGGCGGGTATGGTTGGAATGTACAAGAGCCTCGCCGCCGAGGTGGCTAGCCGCAACGTAACGGTGAATTGCGTTGCCCCCGGCTTCATCGAGACTCCGATGACCGATAAGTTAAACGACAAACAGAAACAGGGAATCCTCGTCGCCGTACCGATGGGACGGCTGGGAAGCGGTATCGATGTCGCCGCCGCTGTTGTTTACCTGGCCAGCGCGCAAGCCTCCTATATCACCGGCCAAACCATTCATGTGAACGGCGGAATGGCAATGATTTAAACCTGTTAGAGAACAGTATCATTGGTCTGCGCCGGCTCTCGCCAACCGCGAAGAAGTGTGTTACTCACTCAAACGATCAGGGAGGCAGCAGGCGCCTGCATCGTATTGACGGCTGTCTGTTGCGGCGCGTCGTAGGCATATAATCAAGACAAGGAACAAAGTACCATGAGCGATGTCGCCGAGCGGGTGAAAAAGATTGTCGTGGATCATCTCGGCGTCGAAGCCGACAAAGTCGTCGACAGCGCCAATTTTATGGAAGACCTCGGCGCCGATTCGCTCGACACCGTCGAGCTCGTCATGGCTTTCGAAGAGGAATTCGGCGTCGAAATTCCAGACGACGCAGCGGAAACGATCGTGACCGTTGGAGACGCCATTAAATTCCTTGAGAAAGGGTCCGCTGCTTGACGTCCTCTTGGGAGGATGGCCAGACCCGCCCGTTATTTCAAGATCGGGAGCCTATCAGCGGCTACGCCTTGTTTACAAGGTGCCCTCTGCTTTCCATCTGGAAAGCGGCGTTCGAAATACGAGCTGCCATCGCCATTAGGCGAGCGGGCAATGCCAGCGTAGGATCGCAAGGTTGCTTAAATGCGAAAGGTGGTAGTTACGGGCCTTGGTTTGGTGTCGCCGCTGGGCGGAGGAGTGCAGGCAAGCTGGGAACGGTTGCTCTCCGGGCTGAGTGGCGCCCGCCGCATCGAAAAATTCGATGTGTCTGATCTCGCATGCAAGATTGCAATGCCTGTTCCCCGCGGCGGTGACGGGAATTTCGAGCCTGACCAATGGATGGAACCAAAGGAGCAGCGCAAGGTCGACGACTATATCCTTTATGCCATGGCGGCGGCCACGCAAGCCCTTGCCGACGCAGGCTGGAAGCCTTCGACCTATGAGGAGCAGATCCAAACCGGCGTCCTTATTGGCTCGGGGATTGGCGGCCTGGCGGGAATTGCCGAGACCGCACTCGTCTTGAAAGAAAAAGGCCCACGCCGCGTCTCCCCTTTTTTTATTCCCGGCCGCCTCATCAACCTCGCGGGCGGCTATGTTTCGATCCAGCACGGCCTCAAAGGGCCAAATCATGCAGTCGTCACCGCTTGCTCCTCGGGCACCCATGCGATCGGCGACGCGGCGCGGCTGATTGCGCTCGGCGACGCGGAAGTCATGGTTGCAGGCGGCGCGGAATCGGCAATTTGCCCGATCGGTATCGCTGGCTTCGCCGCATGCCGGGCCTTGTCGACCAAATTCAACGATGAGCCGAAGCGGGCCTCGAGACCCTATGACAAAGACCGCGACGGCTTCGTGATGGGCGAAGGCGCCGGTTGCGTCGTCCTCGAGGCCTATGAACACGCCGTGGCGCGCGGCGCCAAGATTTATGCCGAGCTTGCAGGCTACGGCATGTCTGGAGACGCCTTCCACGTCACCGCGCCCGATGCGACCGGCGATGGGGCTTGCAGGGCGATGGCGTCCGCGATCGAGCGAGCCGGTATTTCCCCGGGCGAGATCGATTACATCAATGCGCATGGAACCTCGACGCCGCTCGGGGACGAAATCGAGATTCGGGCAGTCGAGAAAATTCTCGGCAATTACCGGCGCTCTCTATCGATGTCCTCGACGAAGTCGGCGGTCGGGCACCTCCTCGGTGCGGCAGGCGCAGTCGAAGCTATATTTTCGATACTCGCAATCAGAGATCAAATCGTTCCGCCGACCCTTAACCTCGACCATTTGTCGGTCGAAACAGAGATTGACCTCGTGCCGCACATGCCGCGCCGACGAAAGGTCGAGTTCGTGCTGTCGAATTCCTTCGGCTTTGGCGGCACAAATGCCTGTCTGGTCTTTAAACGGCCAGAGCTGACGGGAGCCGCCGGGTAGCGGCCCGAGGCTAGGAGGCCAACAGGCGAAATTGCCGGTCCGAACCAGATTTCGCCATATTTTCCGGGCGGGATGGGGAACTCCGCAAAGGCTTTAGCTTTGGAGTCATTCTGACGTGAAGCCATTTCTCCCCAGAAGATTGTACCCAAAGAACGGGCTAAGGCTGTGTCCTAAGGCAGCTGGCGTGCCAGCCACTGTTGCCGCAACGAACCGTGTGGGCTGAAGCGGTGGGCGAGATGCCTCCAAACGGCGACAGTAACGGCAGGCCTAAAATGGGCGAACAGTTGGCTCGCCTTGAAAAGCAACAAGCCGGCCGCTTTGCCGGACAACGGATGGCGCCGCGAAGCCCAAAGGAAGCGCTTCAGCCCGATACTCCACCGCCGCCGCCGATTCCCCCGAGCCGAAGGCACCCGGCGCTTTCGGCAATGAGTGGATTTCTATCATTTGTATTGGCGATAGCGATAGCCTCCGTTTCTGGCTTGATGTGGACCCAACATCGGCTACATGAGCCTGGGCCTCTCAACGCCGACAAGGTCGTATATATTGCTCCCGGAACCGATAGTTCCGAGATCATAGGAACGCTGGAGCGTGAGGGCGTCATCGACAGCCCGTCTCTGCTCAATGCCACGCTATGGGTGGAGGGGAATCATTCGAAGGTTAAGGCGGGCGAATATCAGTTCAAGCAAAATGCCAGTTTGCGGGATGTGATCGACACCCTGGTCAGCGGTAAACAAGTCTTGCACAACATTACGATACCAGAGGGCCTAACAAGCGAGCAGGTCGTCGAGCGCCTGAAGGAAAACGATGTATTAATTGGCGATGTCATTGAAATTCCGAAGGAAGGCAGCTTGCTGCCGGAGACTTACAAAGAACTTCGAGGCACTCTTCGGGTCAACGTCATAAGGGAAATGCAGGACCACCAGCGGCGTCTGGTCGATCAAATCTGGGCTCATAGGATCGCCAACCTGCCGCTGCGCTCGCCCTATGAACTCGTTACCCTAGCCTCAATTGTCGAAAAGGAGACAGGAAAAGCCGACGAGCGGCCACGCGTTGCGAGCGTTTTCCTGAACCGCCTCAAGAAGGGAATGAGGCTCCAATCCGACCCGACGATCGTTTATGGCCTCACCGGAGGCAAAGGCTCTCTCGGCCGGGGCATTACGGAATCCGAGCTCGAAAAGCCGACCCCCTATAATACTTATTTGGTCGATGGTCTGCCTCCAGGGCCGATTGCGAATCCTGGCCGCGCCGCGCTCGAAGCGGCCGCCAATCCATCGCGCACCCGCGACCTTTATTTCGTGGCCGATGGCACAGGTGGGCACGTTTTTTCCGAGACGCTCGATCAGCACAGCCGCAACGTGCAACGCTGGCGCCAAATCGAAAAGGACATGAAAGACAAACGCGAACAGCCCGCACCGAATTTGGGCGAGACTGCACCGCAAGAGGCGCCCCAAGCCGCGCCACCGTTGGCATCTCCAGACGGCGGGCGGAAGAGCGAAAGAAGCGAATCATTGTCCGTATACGGGACACTTTCCATGCCGAACGCCCTGCCCTCCTTTTTCTCTCTTGGCCCGGCCGCCGCTGCGATTGATCGCACGCTCGCTGCCACCGCTTCGGCACCAAACGCGCGGCCGAACAATGGCACACCCACCCATTTCAGCGCCTATACCTCTGGGCTCGAAGAACTCGATCCGACCTATCCTGTCGTGAGCGCGGCGGCAGCACCTGACGGGTCTGTTGAGGCCAATGATGAACAAGAGTCGATACCGACGGGCGTCGGCTCTCCGGTCGGTGTCGTAACGGCCAATGATGCGAAAGATCCGATTCACGCGCGCGCCTTCGATTCCTCCCAAGGGACGCCGAGCGACCCGCTGAGGAACAAGACCTACGACCTGAACTCGGCCAAAACCGTGCCGGACCTGTAATAGGCGGCGTTTTGCGGAAAATTATCTCCGAGCCTAGGCCGCAAGTGCGGCTTCCGGCACCTTTAACGAACACCCCAGGCTCTCCGCGATCGCCGGATGGGTGATATGGCCGCGATGCACATTTAGACCGCTGCGCAGGCCAGGGTTGCCTGCAAGCGAGGAGAGCCCTCCTTTGGCTAAGGCTAAACCGTAAGGAAGCAGCGCGTGGTTCAGCGCATGCGTCGATGTGACGGGAACCGCGCCAGGCATATTGGCAACACAATAATGCACAATGCCAGCCTTCAAAAACATCGGTGCGGAATGGGTCGTTGCATGCGAGCTTTCGAAACATCCGCCCTGATCAATCGAAATGTCGATAAGGACGGCGCCTGGCTTCATCGAGCCCAACATGCGCTCGGTAACGAGTTTCGGCGCAGTAGCACCGGGGACGAGCACGGCACCAATCACGGCATCAGCCGATGAAACAGCATCTTCAACCGCCGCCCTCGTAGAGAATCTTGTTTTCGCTCGCCCATTGAACGATTCATCAAGAAGGCGAAGACGCGGAAGTGCGGAATCCAAAATTGTCACATCGGCACCGAGTCCGATTGCCATCCGTGCGGCCTGGGTTCCCGCAACGCCTCCGCCGAGAATCGCTACTCGCGCCGGAGGAACGCCGGGAACACCGCCAAGCAAGACGCCGCAACCGCCATTTTGGTGCTGCAGAGCCATGCCTGCCGCCTCGATTGCAAGGCGCCCGGCGACTTCGCTCATCGGCGCGAGGAGCGGCAGGCCGTGGCCACACTCGCCGGTCACGGTTTCATAGGCGACCGCGGTGCAGCCTGAGGTCATCAAACCCTTTGCCAGAGCAGCATCGGCCGCAAGGTGCAAAAATGCAAAAATGATCTGATTTTCCCGAAGCTTAGTCCATTCGCGTTCTTGCGGTTCTTTGACCTTGATAATGAGATCGGAATTAGAGAAAATTTCGTCTGCGGTGCCGGCGATCACGGCACCTGCGGCCCGGTAGGCCTCGTCCGTGGCATTGATACCGGCGCCTGCGCGCGTTTCCACGCTGACTTTGTGTCCGGCGAGGGTGAATTCATGGACCGAGCCGGGCGTGAGCCCTACCCTGTATTCATCACCCTTGATTTCCTTTGGGACACCAATGCGCACCTTAAAGCCTCCAATTCACACTGCCCCATATCCCCTGTTGGCGCACATGTGGTAGCATTTGGTGCGAAAACAATCGGCAAATCGCACGCTAGGCAGCAGCGGGCAAGCCGGCGGCGGCAGCCTGTCGCGAAAGGAAACGTTAATCCGCGGCAGTCGGGTGTAACAAGGCATCAGCGGTCACGTTCCCGTCATAAATCGGAAACCATAATCAGCCTTTTGCGCTTGGTTACGGAGGATCCCGTGAGTTCGGCACCAGAAGAGCGAAAGCTTTCCGTGGTCAAGCGTGGGGCCGCGCCGAGACGCCGGTCGGCGAGCGCGGCACCGGCGATGGTCGATGTCGAGCCAGATACGGTTATAAGCAGCGTTAACGAGAAGACCGCCGCGGTTTCGCGCGCGTCCGAGCAGCTCGGCCCACTCCCCGGCCTCTCGCCGGCCGCCGCAATTTCGATGATGGATGCCGGCGAAGTTCCTGCCATGCCATCACGCGAGCTGGCTCACTCACCCCGCCGCTTTATCAACCGCGAGCTTTCCTGGCTCGAGTTCAACCGCCGCGTGCTCCTGGAAGCATCGAACCGCAACCATCCGCTGCTCGAACAACTGCGGTTTTTGTCGATCTCCGCCGACAATCTCGATGAATTCTTCATGG
>Ga0187783_10001819_pt1 | contig 15741 bp, 14 predicted proteins | sample 1015_SJ02_MP02_2_FD_132471 | JGI IMG/M metagenome (GOLD analysis project Ga0187783, IMG submission 132471) | Tropical peat soil microbial communities from peatlands in Department of Meta, Colombia - 1015_SJ02_MP02_20_MG | ecosystem: Environmental > Terrestrial > Soil > Wetlands > Peat | place... | reverse complement strand
GTCGGATAGACAATAACGACGAGATCGGACATTGGACGTCTCCTTACTTGCACTGACGCCAGCGCGACCGGTAATATTGGGCACACGCAAGCTGTTTCAAGGCACCGTTTGATAAACACGGAAAAAACGCTGGCCGCACAGAGGGAAATCACGGGTGGTCGCGCCGGGCAATGCGATCCATGATTGCGAGCAGCAACCCGGTAAAGACAAGGGCGATTTGGATTGCGATGCTCCACTCGATCTCGTGATCGCTTGTCTCATTAATATTCATAAAACTTTCCAGCAAATGGACCGCGGAGATAGCGACAATTGAGGTAATGAGCTTAAGTTTAAGTTCACCAAAACCTACGTGACCCATCCAAGCTGGTTTGTATTTTTGATCATCGAGTTCAAAACGAGATACGAAATTTTCATAACCGGAAAACATCACGATGACCAACAGATTAGCGACCAAGGAAAAATCGATAAGAGACAACACGGAAGTTACTATATCACCACCATTTGAAGGTAACGCGGTGAAGACAAGCGCAACCGTCTTTTGGACAAACCTAATCAACAGCGCAACAAGGCTTATGGCTAAACCAAGATAGAATGGCGCCAACAGCCAACGGCTGGCAAAAATGGTCCTTTCTACGACCCGTTCAGCGAGCACATGTTTTTCGCTTGTTTCCAGGGAATCGTCCGTCGCAGCATCCTGGTGAAGGGAGACGCCCAGCGCAAATGGTAACATTTTATGTTGTGAGGCGGGTGTGCACTAGCCGTGAGTGACAAATACGGTTTGATGAAATGCCTGAGCGCAACCGCTACGGTATCGCCTAGACCGTCGCTGCCGGAGGCGATTTGGACGCTGTATGTGATGTCGCCATCAGGTTCGCCAACCAGCGAGTCGAAGGATTCCGTTCCCAGATCGTAAAAAGCGCGATTGTGACCGGGATACCAATAAAGGCCCCCGGCATGCCCCATAAAAAATCCCATATCAAAAATGCAAACAGCATCACGAAGGGTGAAATGGCAAGAGCAGTGCCCGTCAGCACCGGCTCCAAATAACTGCCGATCAAAAATTGGATTAAATACAAACTTCCGAAAATAATGGCCGCCATCTGCCATGATTCAAACTGGGCGGTTGCGAAAATCACAGGAAGAATGACGGCGACGAGCGAGCCAATATAGGGAATGTAGTTCAACACAAACGATATGACGCCCCACGCGAAAGCAAGGTCAAGCCCGATCGCAAGGGTAAAGAGAAAGACCGCCACGCCTGTCGCGATGCTCGCCAGAGTTCGTATAAACATGTATTTCCGGATTTTCTCGGCAATCCGGCTACTCGTGTCGAGCAGGCTCCAGCCGCTCATTGTCTCGTCGAGCGTTGCCAGCTTTTTTTTGAAATCGCCCATCTCCGCGAGGCCGAACATTAGAAACATAAACACCACGAGCGCAAAACCGATAAAGTAATTCGCTAGCGCTGCGACGGTCTGAAAAATGCCCGCGAACGATGATGGAGTGAAGCCGACGTAATCCTCTATGACGAGATCATGCGCCTCGAGCCATTGCGTTGCACGCAAGTAAAGAGACTGAAAGCGTTCCAGATTCGCAAAGCCCCAATGGACGATCTCGCCAAGACTCCAGACTATGGCGTAGACAAGAACTGAGAGGACGAGGAGGGTCAGCAGGATAGTGAGAAGAAGCCCAATCGTCTTTCCCACTCGCGCCTCTGCCGCCCTCTGAAACGGTTCGACGAGAGCCATTGCGAACAGCACAAACGCGATTGGCTCAAATACGATGCGGCCAAAATAAAGAGCGGCGGAAACGAGAACCACGGCCAAGATGACTGAAACGATGCGATTGCGTCCGGCATCGGTTGCAACGGTCACAACGGCGTGTTCAGTACTCATTGCCCTGCGCGCTCCTTTTGGGGGTGCACTGCGAATGGACACTAAGTGAAGGTGAGAATTCGGCCGAAAAACAGCGATGCGACCGGTGCACCGCTCATCCCGTCGTCGCACAGGCGCGGATCGCGCCCTTACAACTTTTCTTGGGCCTTCAGCACCTGCGCCAGCGGCAGATCCGCCGTCCGTGGCGCCACCAGCAAACTCTGCAGCGCCGCCGGCGCACCCAGACCGCCTCCTCAACAGGCACTTCAGGAGTCGCGGGATGGCTCTTGCTCACCAAAAGCGGTGCGGCCTCGGCCGCAACGGGAATCAAGGCCAAACCGGCAGTAGCAACGGCGGCACCGCCCGCCAGGATCCTCAACATCTCTCGGCGATCTATGGCTGTCATTGGCGTCTCTCCCGAACGTTATCTTGTCACACGGCAACGCAACACGTTAATACTATCATCGGCATTTAAAAAGTCTAGAGTGCCATTGCACAAGGTCGTAAAGTCGCGCGAATGATTTGCAGCCGCTTCCGCTCAAGACAGGCCTCAACGTTCCGGCGCCAGCGGGTTTCCGGAGCGCAATTCGTGCTTTCCCAACGATCCTAAGGAAATGAGGGAATATTTCAGTTCCGATACCGCGAATGAATTGATTTGCGTTTCTTCTTAGAACCTCGTCGGGGTTAGATGCTGCCAGAAGCAGGAACTAAACACATCGAACGTGACCCCATCCTCGTCGATTTGGCACTGCAGGGTGGCGGCGCGCACGGCGCGTTCACCTGGGGCGTGCTCGACCGGCTGCTTGAAGAGCCGTGGCTTGGTATTGACGGAATCTCGGGCACGTCGGCGGGAGCCATGAATGCCGCTGTGCTCGTTGATGGTTTTGTGAAAGGGGGCGCAGTGGGCGCTCGAAAGGCCCTCAAGAATTTTTGGCGCACGGTCTCTGATGCGGCCCGCTTTACCCCTTTCCGGCGCGGTCCTCTTGATATTCTCCTTGGCCGCTGGACACTCGATTCTTCGCCCGTCTATGTTGGAATGGATCTTTTGTCCCGGCTGGTGTCCCCCTACAATTTGAATCCCATGGGCAAAAATCCTTTGCGCGATATCCTGTTAGAGCTCATCGATTTCAAACAACTGCCGCAAGCGCCCATCAAGCTTTTCATTACCGCCACCAATGTGCGGAGCGGCCGCGGTCACGTGTTCAAAAACAACGCGATCACTCCGGATGTTCTTCTGGCGTCAGCCTGCCTGCCCACGCTGTTTCAAGCGATCGAGATTGATGGAGAACCTTATTGGGACGGCGGTTATTCCGGCAACCCCACGCTGACGCCGCTCGTCCGTGAGTGCAAATCGCAAGATACCATTCTCATTCAGATCAATCCGGTTGAGCGCAAGGAATTGCCGCGCTCCGCATCGGAGATTCTGAATCGGCTGAACGAAGTGTCGTTTAACGCCGTTCTCCTAAAGGAGCTTCGTATGATCGCTGTTCTCCGGCAGGTCGCCAATCCCGGTGACCGCGAAGGGTCCCGATGGGCCAGCATGCGCATCCACCGCGTTGCGAGCGAGTTCATGACAGAGCTTGGCGCCTCGTCCAAGCTCAACGCGGAGTGGGATTTTTTCGCGCTATTGCATCAAGAAGGACGGAAATCGGCCCAGGTCTTCTTGGAGTCTCACGCACCAGATTTGGGACACCGATCCACCTTAGATCTCGATGTTCTGCTGGAAAGGATCTGAGCATGGGGCTTTTCGGCATTTTGGCCGCGCTCATTCTATTGATCTTTCTCGCCTATCGGGGTTGGAGCGTGCTCTTGTTGTCGCCAGCCGCCGCCCTCCTCGCGGCCGCCTTGGCCGGAGAGCCGCTGCTCGCCCATTGGACGCAAACTTTCATGGGAGGCGCCTCGCGCTTCATCATGCAGTTCTATCCAATATTTCTCCTCGGAGCGCTCTTTGGCAAGCTCATGGAGGACAGCGGTTCAGTGACCGCCATCGCCAACTTCATGACCGAAAGGCTTGGTCCAGGGCGCGCCGTGCTTGCGGTTGTGCTTGCCGGCGCTCTCGTGACCTATGGCGGCGTCAGCCTCTTTGTTGCCTTCTTTGTCCTCGCCCCGATGGCGCACGCGCTGTTTCGCACGGCCGGTATCCCAAGGCGTTTGATGCCCGCGGCGATTGCGCTCGGCACATCGACCTTCACCATGTCCGCACTGCCAGGAACGCCGGCTATTCAAAATGCTATTCCGATGCCCTTCTTCGGTACCACTCCCTTCGCTGCGCCGGGTCTTGGGGCGGTTGCCTCAGCCATCATGCTCGGATTCGGACTTTGGTGGCTCGCCCGTGCCGAAGCAAAAGCGCGCGTCAAAGGAGATGGCTATCTTGGCTCGACGCCTTCCGCAGACCGGGTGGTGCCCGCGCCTGAAGTCGCGCAGGAGCTAATTGTGCGCGAGCGCGCGACGGTAGCTAGCAGTTTTGATCCAGCGGAAATCTGCCACGGCCACCAAAGTGCAGCAGCCCCTTCCATTGTGGTGGCTATTCTACCTCTCGCTATTGTTATCGCGGTCAATCTCTACGTGTCGCTTTTCAAATTGCCCGCTCTTGACACGTCCTATCTCGCAGAAGAGGCGTGGGGCGCAACGTCGCTCTCCGCGGTCGGCGGGGTATGGGCGGTCATCACAGCGCTGACCGCCGCCATCGTCACGTTGATTGCGGTCAATTTCCAGCGCCTGCCCGCGTTGCGCGATAGCATGGACGCGGGTGTCAATGCATCAGCTTTGCCTGCTCTGAGTGTCGCAAGTCTGGTCGGCTTTGGCTCGGTTGTCGCTGCTCTCCCTGCCTTTGCGATGGTCCGCGATTGGGTTTTGTCAATTGAGGGTGGACCTCTGGTTTCGCTCGCGGTAGCGACCAACGTGCTCGCCTCTCTAACCGGTTCGGCATCGGGCGGATTGACGATCGCGCTCGACGCCCTTGGCAACACCTACTTGCGGCTTGCGGCGGAGCAAGGCATTGACCCAGGACTTTTGCACCGCGTCGCCGTCATTGGCGCGGGCACGCTTGATAGCCTGCCCCACAACGGCGCAGTCATCACTTTGCTCGCGGTCTGTGGCTCCACTCATCGCGAGAGTTATTTTGATATCGTCATGGTATCGATTGTTGGCGGACTTTTGGGGCTCGCCGCCGTAATTGGATTAGGGACCGTTTTCGGGTCCTTTTGAGGTTAGGCTCATGCCGACGGCGCAGCGGTGCGGTGCTCCCGTATACTTTTTGTCGGCTTCTACGACAGCGGCGCCCAGTCAAGTCACTTTTCGGGCCACGATCCGAATTTAAGGAGGGCGCTAACCGGCGGCTTGCACCGGCTCATCCGTTAGTGTTTGCACATACCATTGATAGACTTTGCGAATGCCCGCTTCGAGGCTCGTTTGAGGGTGCCAGCCGAGCGCCATGAGCCGGCTTGAATCCATGAGCTTGCGCGGCGTGCCATCGGGTTTGGTCTTATCGAAAACCAGAGGTCCCCTAAATCCCGTAATTTTCCCAATCAGTTCCGCAAGTTCGCGGATGCTTATGTCGTATCCGGCGCCGCAATTAATCGGCGCGCCGCTGTCATAGTGCTCCATCAGAAAAACGATGGCATCGGCCAAATCATCGACATAAAGAAACTCCCGCAACGGGGTACCGGTGCCCCAAATGACGACTTCTTCCTCGCCCGCCGTCTTGGCAGCGTGGAACTTTCGAACGAGCGCCGGCAGAACATGGCTCGTCGTAAGATCGAAGTTATCATTTGGGCCGTAGAGGTTGCTTGGCATGACTGAGATATAGCGGCGGCCATATTGCCGCCGATAGGCCTGGCAAAGCTTTATGCCGGCAATTTTGGCAATCGCATACCATTCGTTGGTTGGCTCGAGCGGGCCGCCCAGTAGCGCATCCTCGGGGATCGGCTGGGGCGCGAATTTCGGGTAAATACAGGATGATCCCAGAAAGATCAGATGCGCGACATTGGCGTGATGCGCGGCGTGGATGACATTCGTTTCAATCGCAAGATTATCGAACAAGAAGTCGGCCGGATAAGAGTCATTGGCAAAGATTCCGCCAACTTTTGCGGCCGCAAGAATGATCACGTCCGGCTTGGCGTGCGCCAGCCATCGCCGCACGTCGAGCTGTTCGCGCAGATCGGCATCCTTCCGGTCCACGGTCAGAATTTCCGCCTCTTCCTTAGCAAGCCGCCGCAGGATGGCAGACCCAACCATGCCGCGGTGGCCTGCGACCCATATCCGCCGCTTGGATCGGGAAAGGGATGGCCTTGTCTTCATCGGCGAATCCTCAAATCCCGCCGCGCGTTTTCATACCGGCCACGTCTTTGGTAACCATCTCAGAGACGAGTTGCGGGAAGGTGACCGTGTGGCGCCAGCCAAGTTTGTTCCATGCCTTTGCCGGATCGCCGAGGAGGAGTTCGACCTCGGTTGGCCTAAAGTAGCGCTGATCGATCTCGACAAGGACCCGGCCGGTTTTTTTGTCGAAGCCTTGTTCGGCAATCCCCGTCCCCTTCCAACCAATCGCAATGCCGACTTCGGCGAAGGCCCGCTCGACGAACTCCCGGACCGTATGCGTTTCTCCCGTCGCCAGAACGTAATCGTCGGGCTCGGGCTGTTGCAAGATGCGCCACATGCCTTCGACATAGTCGCGCGCGTGTCCCCAGTCGCGCTTGGCATCCAAATTTCCCAAAAAGAGCTTGTCTTGGAAACCGAGATGGATCGCGGCCACCGCCCGGGTGATTTTGCGGGTCACAAAGGTCTCCGCCCTGGTCGGGCCTTCGTGGTTGAAAAGGATTCCGTTTGAGGCGTGAATTGCATAAGCCTCACGATAGTTGATGGTGATCCAATAAGCATAGAGCTTCGCTGCGGCATAGGGCGAACGCGGATAAAATGGCGTTGCCTCATTTTGCGGGACCGCTTGAACCTTACCGTAAAGCTCCGATGTCGAGGCTTGATAAAAGCGGGTCTTTTGGCAAAGGCCAAGAATGCGGATTGCTTCGAGAAGCCGCAGCGTGCCGAGCGCGTCGGCATTGGCGGTATATTCCGGTGTCTCAAAACTCACTTGCACGTGGCTTTGCGCGGCGAGATTATAAATTTCATCGGGCTGGACATCCTGGACGATGCGAATGAGATTAGTCGCATCGGTCAGATCGCCATAATGCATAAAAAAGTTGACGCCCGTCTCATGCGGATCATGGTAGAGGTGATCGACGCGGCTCGTATTGATGAGGGATGAGCGGCGCTTCACGCCATGGACGATATAGCCTTTGGAGAGGAGAAGTTCCGCAAGTAGGGCGCCATCTTGCCCGGTGACGCCCGTGACCAAGGCAACTCTTTGTCCCGTCATCTGATATAATTATCCTGCAGAAGCGCCTAAAAAAGTTGCGGCTGTTGTCCGGTTTTCACTACGAGATACCACAAAATTTTTCCGCGCAGAGGAGGTTTATTTCTAGCAGCTCGGGCAAAGCATTCGGAAGTCCGCGAGCTACCGCTCTTGCACCCGCCGTGTGCCACGTCTCAAAACTTCCTACGCCCCATTTTGCGCTTCCGCAACGGAAACGGCTGTCATATTGATGAGGCCGCGCACTGTGACGGAGGGTGTAAGGATATGGGCGGGTTTCGCCGTGCCGATAAGGATCGGGCCGACCGGCGAAGTATCCGCCATAATCATCGTCATTGTATAGGCAATATTGGCGGCGTCGAGGTTCGGCATAATGAGAATATTTGCCTCCCCTTTGAGCCGCGAGGCCGGCAGCACGAGGTTGCGCAGCGCCTGCGATAACGCGGTATTTGCCTGCATCTCGCCATCGGCTTCGAGATCGGGAGCGCGGCCGCGCATGACTTCCAAGGCATCGCGCATCTTGCGCGCCGAAGGTGTGTCATCAGAGCCGAAATCCGAATGCGACACAAATGCGATTTTCGGCTCGACCCCGAACCGGCGGACATGAGCGGCGCACATGAGGGCCATTTCCGCGATTTCTTGCGCCGCAGGATCGCGCTGGACATGCGTGTCGGCGATGAAAAAGGCGCCTTTGTCGGTGATCATCAGGCACATGGCAGAAAGATTGGTAGCGCCCGGAGCGAGACCAATAATGTCCTTGATATAACGCAAGTGCGGGCTGAAACGCCCATCAAGGCCGCAAATCATCGCATCCGCATCGCCGCGCCTGACTGCGACGGCAGCAATAACGGTCGCATTGGTGCGCACGAGAAGCCGCGCGGCCTTGGGCGTAATGCCGCGCCGTCCCGCTGCCTCGAGGCACGTTTCGACGTAGCTCAGGTAACGCGGATCGTAACTCGGATTGATAACCTCAAAGTCTTTGCCAGGGCGCACGGAAAGCCCATAGCGGTCGAGGCGGGCGGCAATGACCTCGGGGCGGCCAACGAGAATAGGCTTTGCTATCTTTTCCTCAACCGCCGCCTGGGCCGCGCGCAAGACGCGCTCGTCTTCGCCTTCCGCATAAACCACGCGCTTCGGACAGGCCTTGGCCGCATTTATGACCGGCCTCATGACAAAGCCCGAGCGGAATACAAACTGGGTTAGGGTCTCTTCATAGAGGGCAAGGTCAGTAAGCGGCCTTTTGGCAACGCCCGAGTCCATCGCGGCCTTGGCGACAGCCGGCGCAACGCGCAAGATCAATCGCGGATCGAAAGGGGTAGGGATGAGACTGTCCCTTCCATACTGACGGGCGTTACCGCCATAGGCTCTGACTACGACATCGGAAGGAGGTTCATGCGCAAGATCGGCAAGCGCACGCGCCGCGGCGAGCTTCATCGGTTCATTAATTGAAGTTGCCGCAACATCGAGAGCGCCGCGAAAGATAAACGGAAAGCAAAGGACATTGTTGACCTGATTGGGATAGTCCGAACGCCCGGTGCAGATCATCGCATCGGACCTTGCCGCTGCCGCCGCGTCAGGCTCGATTTCAGGCGTCGGATTGGCGAGTGCCATGACGAGCGGACGCTCCGCCATCATCTTGACCATCTCTGGCGTAACGACGCCGCCGACCGAAAGCCCAAGGAAAATATCCGCGCCGCCGATGACTTCTTTGAGGGTGCGAGCGTCCGTGTCCTTGGCGTAGGGCGCGACGTAATCATTCATTAATACCTTGCGGCCGCGGTAAACGACACCCTCGATGTCGGTGACAAATATGTTCTCGCGCTTGGCGCCAAGGACGACGAGGAAATCGAGGCAGGCGAGCGCCGCCGCCCCCGCGCCCGACGTCACGATTTTGACTTGGTCAATCTTCTTGCCCGTCAGCTCCATGGCGTTGAGCGCTGCCGCACCGACAATGATCGCGGTGCCGTGCTGATCGTCGTGAAAAACCGGAATCGACATTCGTTCGCGCAGTTTACGCTCAACTGCGAAACATTCCGGGGCTTTGATGTCTTCAAGATTGATTCCGCCGAAGGTTGGCTCGAGCGCCGCGATGATATCGGCCAGCCGGCCGACGTCGGTTTCTGCGACTTCGATGTCGAACACATCGATGCCCGCGAATTTCTTGAACAGAACCGCCTTGCCCTCCATCACGGGCTTGCCCGCGAGCGGACCGATATTGCCAAGCCCCAAAACCGCTGTCCCATTCGTTACAACCGCAACGAGATTTTGCCGCACGGTGAGCGAAGCGGCCTCGCCTGGATCGGCGGCGATCGCACGGCATGCCGCGGCAACACCTGGTGTATAGGCAAGCGATAGGTCATGTTGCGTGCCTATCGGCTTGGTCGCGGCTATCTCGAGTTTGCCGGGCCGCGGCGAGCGATGATAGAGAAGGGCGCGCGACGCCACGTCGGCACTGATGCAATCGGCCATGAGCCTGGTTTCACTCCCGGTTTTGCTTGGAGATAGCTTGACTAAGCGGCGATGTCCACCGCGCTTCGTGGAAGCTTTGGAGAGCTGGCTCGCCGTTCCTGCAGCCAACTGCGTCGCCGCGCAGATTTTCGGCGGGCCGTTTGAGACTGATACCGCTAACGGCGGGACAAAACCCGGTTATGGCCAGCTCTCTATCCCATCAGGTTGAAGTAGCGCATGATGTGGCAAGCCTAAAGGCGAGGCTTGCGGCATGGCGGCGGCAAGGCGAGACGATTGCGCTCGTGCCGACCATGGGCGCCGTTCACGCCGGACATATCGCGCTTGTTCATGAAGCCAGAAAATATGCGCGCTGGGTTGTGATGTCGATTTTCGTCAACCCAACGCAATTTTCGCCCACGGAGGATTTCGCCGCCTATCCGCGTTCTCTCGATGCGGACGCTTCCGTGTTTGAAGCGGCGGGCGGCGACCTTTTGTTCGCGCCGGAGGTTGAAGATATGTACCCTTCCGGGTTTGCCACCGCGATCACGGTCGGCGGCCCGGCCGCTGCGGGCCTCGAGGACCGTTTCCGGCCGGCGCATTTTGCCGGCGTTGCAACCGTTGTCGCAAAGCTTTTGAACCAATGTCGGCCCGATTTTGCAATCTTTGGCGAAAAGGATTTTCAGCAGCTGAAGGTTGTCGAGCAATTGGCGCGCGACCTCGATTTCGAGACGCAAATCATTTCTGCGCCCACGGTACGCGAAAAAGATGGTCTCGCGCTCTCTTCGCGCAATGCTTACCTTTCGCTGGGGGAGCGGGCGCGCGCGCCCCGCCTTTATGCGGCGCTTTGCCAATGCGCGCGCATGATCGCGCAAGACGTCCCTATTAAAACGGCACTTGGCAGGGCGTGCGCCAATCTCGCCGAAGCGCAATTTTCCGTCGACTATATCGAGGCGCGGCATGCGGAAACGCTCGCGCCCGTTGCGTCGCGCAACGAAGGGCCGATCCGGCTGCTCGCCGCGGCTCGGCTTGGCAAGACGCGGCTCATCGACAATATCGCGGTGTAGTGCGGCGAGCTGCTTTATTTCAGCGCCAGAACGACAGGGCCCGAGACGGGGTCGGTGACCCCAAGCACCCCACCAAGATCCTCGAGCGTGTCGCGAAAAGTATTGAGCGTGGCAATCATATTGAAACGCGCGGCAGCCAGATGCTCCATATCGTCCCATTCGCCTATGATGCAATAGGAATGCTCTCCGGTCTTGATCAAATTGACTCGTCTCAAGCCAGGCCAATCGCTGGCCACGTTCTTGTGCGCATCGAGGAATTCCTGCTCCCGGCCCGGCTTCACGAGAAACCGGACAATGTTGAATGCCGTCATCGATTGTTTTCCTTTGCGTAAGGCGCCTGTCCCGTCTTAGCAACTTTGCCGTGCAGCCAAATTTGAATGTGACGCTCCGGCCAAACTGTGGCAAGCTCGCGCGCGCCATCTGTGCATAACCTTTCCCCGCGCCATTTGAGAGGAGGAAGCGTGCTTACCTTGCTCAAAGCACTCACCCCGTCTCAGCGCAATACCGTCATCGCGAGCTATCTTGGCTGGACGCTCGACGCCTTCGATTTCTTCATTCTCGTCTTCGTGCTCAAAGACATAGCACAGGAGTTTAAGACGGACATAGCGGCAGTCTCCATCGCCATTACGCTCACCTTAGCGGCGCGCCCGATCGGCGCCTTGCTCTTCGGGCTCACGGCCAACCGATACGGCCGCCGGATCACTCTCATGATCGATATATTGCTTTTCTCGGCGCTCGAATTCTCCTCCGGTCTTGCGCCAAGCCTGGTCCTGTTTCTCGCGATAAGATTCGCATTTGGTGTCGCTACGGGCCGCGAATGGGGCGTCGGCGCCGCGCTCGCGATGGAAACGATGCGCCGCCCGCGAACGACTCGCAAACTTATGGGAAGCGTCAACCCGCGCAGGAACGGCAGTGCGCCATTTTCGGACCGCGAAGACCCGCAGCTGTTTGCGAGAATGGGCCAAGATCACGCCCTCGGCACGACATCAACCTGCACGTCCACGTCCTGCTCGCGGGAGCCGAGAATAATTCCAGCGATCGGTGAAACGTCCGCGTAATCGCGGCCTTTTGCCAGAACGATGTGGTCGTTGCCGATCATCATCGCATTGGTCGGATCGAGTCCGACCCAGCCGTGCGATGCGCCGCACCACAGCGAAACCCAGGCGTGCATCGCATCGGCGCCCTCGAGGCGCTTCTTTCCGGGCGGCGGAATTGTGCGGATGTAGCCAGAAATATAGGCGGCGGGCAGGCCTAGGCCCCGCAGGCCCGCAATCATGATATGCGCGAAGTCTTGGCATACGCCGCGGCGTTTGCCGAAGGCCTCCGAGACCGGCGTCGAAACGACTGTCGCTTTCGTGTCATATTTGAAATCGGCTTTGATACGACGCATCAATTCTTTGGCGGCATCGAGAACCGGCCGCCCTTCCGGGAAACTCTCACGCACGTAATTGGTGACGGGATCAAGCCGCGGGACAAGCCTGCTCGGGTGGAGAAAATGAGCCGGCGAGTCCTTGTCCAAGGATGCAACGGTAAATGCTTCCTCCCGCACCACTTCAAATGGCTGCGTTTGAAAGAGGCACTCTGAATCGCTCCGGTCGACTTCAATCGCCGCCGTCACCTCCACCGCAAGTTCACGATGGGCGGTCTCGATCGTAAGGATTGTGAGCCGGTTGCCGAAAAAACATGTCTGCTCGACCGTTTGTGCCGGTTCGGGCGTGATGCGCAGACGGCTCGACAACACGGTCTGGCCTGGGCTGTCTGCCGCTAAAAGCCGCAAAGCGCAGTGGGAATAGGTTACGGTCGAGCCGTATTCATAGAGCGTGAGGTGGCGGATGTCGTAGATCACGCCAGCGCACTCGATTCGTCTGCCCTCGCGACATGAGGCCCCTGCAGGAAGTAGCGAGCCGCAATTTCATCGGCGAGATTAAGCAGGCTCTGCTCGAAGCCAAGAATCTTTTCGTTGTTGAGACATTGCGCGGTAGCTGCCGCAATTTCAGCGGCAAGCTGCAGGACGAGACGCCGCGGCTTCTCGAGCATGCCATCATCGCTGAGCACCGGGAGTCTGTCGATATGCTCCGCGAGCCTTTCCACCTGAAAGGCAACCGAGCGGGGATTGAAGGGATCGAGCACGACCATGTCGCGGACCGGGTTCAGGGCGAGGCCTAGCAAATAGCGCGAGCGGAAGGTGATTTGTGAATCAACGAGATCGAGCAGAGCATCGAGATCGTCCGCCGGCGCATCGGCGCTGGCGAAATGGCGTGCAAAGCGGCAGGTGTCAATGCCGCGCTCGATACGCCGCCCGGAATCAAACACGCGCCATCCGGCGCCGCGGTTCATGTTTTCCTGAGCCAAGCCGGAGATTGCCGCAATCGTCTGCAAAGCCCCGTTGGCGCGCTCGTAAAGTTCTCCCTCGGTGAGCGGCGCGTGCCAATGAGCGGTCAGGCTTTGATCGAGATCGCCGATCAACCGCCAGGTATCAGTGGAGAGCCGCTCCCTAATGAATGAAGCGGCGCGGCGGGCCTCCCGCACAAGGGAAAGGCTAGAGCCATATTCTTCCTCGCTGTGCAAAGCGATCGCGGCAAGCATCATCGTCCCAGAGGCAGGCAAAGCCGGTGCCGCGTGCCAGGCAACGAGCAGGCTCATGAGCTTGGAGACCACCGATCTTGGTCTCGCTGTGATGGCCTCCGTGTCGACAGCCCGGCTCGTGAGGCAGCGGATGAGCCGTAATGTCGCTTCCGAGCGTTCGAGATAACGCCCAAGCCAAAAGAGATTGTCCGCGGCGCGGCTCGGCAATGTGCCCATGATGCGGCGGATGCGGACGGTCTCGTCCGTCGGAAGCAGGCTCACCCTGGCGACCGGCTTGTCGGCGAGCACCCAGACGTCGGCCGATTGCACGCCTTCGCCCATCGCGACCGCGCGGGCGTCGGTGCGTCCGGATATACGGCAGAACCCGCCTGGCATGACGGTCCAGCCATCCGGCGTGCGGGCAGCATAGACTCGCAGAACGAATGGCCGCGGAAGCAGCCGGCCATCGTGCCACACCGGCGCCGTCGAGAGATTAACGACCTCTTGGCCCGTGAAATCCACGCCGCGCTCACTAATTGCGGCCTTCAATCTTGCCTCCTCTGCCGCTGTCAAAGCTGCGCCGAGAAGCGGCTGGCTGCCGGCAAAACCCGGAACTGGGGTCCCGAATGCGCCAACGATCGCAAGCTCCTTCATACGCGCCAGCACCACCTGCCGCGCCTCCTTCTGGCCGCACCACCACGTCGCGATATTGGGCAGCCGCAACTCCTTACCGAGCAAGGTCTGGCAAAGCCTCGGCATAAAGCTCATCATCGCCGGGGCCTCGAGCACACCCGATCCGAGTGCGTTGGCCATAACGACGCCCCCGTAGCGCAACGCATCGACGAAGCCTGGAACGCCAAGCCGTGAACGAGAATTAAGCTCCAGCGGATCGGCGTAATCGCTGTCGATGCGCCGCCAGATGACATCGGCCTGCATGAGCCCGGCTATGGTGCGGATATGGACCTTGCCATCGCGCATCGTAAGATCGCCGCCTTCGACGAGAAGGAAGCCGAGGTAGCGCGCAAGATAGGCTTGTTCAAAATAGGTTTCGTTAAACGGGCCCGGCGTAAGAAGGCAGATACGCGGGTCTGGCCGATTCGCCATAAAAGCAAGGCCGAGGCGGAAGGCTTCGAAGAAAGGCGCCAGCCGTTCGACATTCATGTCACGGTAGAGGTCCGGGAAAGCGCGCGCCAGCACAAGCCGGTTGGCGAGCGCGTAGCCCGCGCCGGAAGGGGCTTGCGCACGGTCGCCGAGAACCCACCAGCGGCCGTCGGGACCGCGGCCGATATCGGCGGCGTACAGGTATAAGAATTTACCGCCGGGCGGCGTCACGCCGTGAAGCGGAGGCAGAAATTCCGGCCCGGTGACGGCAGTGGCGGGCAAATCGCCCGCCTCGATCAGCCGCCCTTCGCCGTAGATGTCGGCCAAGATCCGTTCAAGAAGCTCAGCGCGCTCCTCGACGCCCGCGGCAACTTCGCGCCATTCTTCCGCTTCGATCAACAACGGCACGTGGGAGAGCGGCCAAGCGCGTTCGCTCGTGTCTCCATATGCACGGTAAGAAACGCCAATATCGCGGATGCGCCGGTCGGCGGTGGCAAAACGGCGCTCGATGTCATCCGTGCTAAGCTCCATCAAGGCGGAAAGAAAGCGCGTCCAATGGGCCCGCGGCCGCCCGCCGTCGCCAATAAATTCGTCCGGTATTCCTGACAGCGGCGCATAACCGGCGGTAAGCTCGGCTATGCGCGCTGGGGCATCTTGATCTGCCTTGGGCCAGGCCGGTGCGCCGAGATCCATCTAAGCTTGCTTTGGCCGGAAGGATTTGAGGATCGCTGGGTTCGTTTCAATATAGGCAGCTCCGATAAGGTCAAGGCAATAGGGCACCGCCGGAAAGACCGCGCTCAGGCAAGTCTCGATCGATGCGGGTTTTCCAGGAAGATTGATAATCAGACATGGGCCCCTATGCGCGGCGATCTGACGCGACAGGATCGCGGTTGGAACCTGCTTTAAGCTTTCGGCCCGCATGAGCTCGCCAAAGCCCGGCAACACGCGCGGCGCCGCCGCCTCTGTGGCTTCGGGCGTGAGATCGCGCGGTGAAGGGCCGGTGCCTCCCGTGGTTAAGATCAAATCGCAATGCTGGCAATCGGCAAGGTCGATCAGCGTGTCGCGCACGGATTCAAATCCGTCCGGAATGATTTTCCGCACGATGCTGAAGGGGGTTTTGAGCACTTTGGTGAGAAAAGAAATGATGGCGGGCCCGCTTTGATCTTCGTAAATCCCGGTGCTCGCCCGGTCGGAGGCGGTGACAACGCCGATGACCGCCGTGCGCCTTGCGTCTTCCGCCATGCCGATCCTTCCGCCGCGATTTATTGACCGTGCCTGGTGTAACCTGCCGCGGCCGGATTTTGAACCGGTGAAATGAGGATCGCAAGGT
>Ga0187783_10001818_pt1 | contig 15747 bp, 10 predicted proteins | sample 1015_SJ02_MP02_2_FD_132471 | JGI IMG/M metagenome (GOLD analysis project Ga0187783, IMG submission 132471) | Tropical peat soil microbial communities from peatlands in Department of Meta, Colombia - 1015_SJ02_MP02_20_MG | ecosystem: Environmental > Terrestrial > Soil > Wetlands > Peat | place... | reverse complement strand
TCTACCAGGGCTTCGGCGCGTTCCTCGGCAACGCGGCGATGGGCGTCATCTTCGGGATCCTGTACCGCCGGTGGGGCCGGGTCACCCCGTTCATCATCGCGCACGCGCTCATCGACACGGTCACGTTCGTGGGGTACGCGGCGCTGGCCGGCCGGGTGTCCTGGATCCCGGTCGGCTAGCGGCCCAGGCCCTCCAGGATCACCGCGCCGGGCAGCCGGCCGAGCGCCTCGCCGGGCAGCGTCAGCTTGGAGCGCCGCACGCCGCTGCCGATGACCACCTGCGGGCTGGCCGCGACCGCCGCGTCGACGAAGACCGGCCAGTGCGCGGGCACGCCGATGGGCGTGATGCCGCCGTACTCCATGGCCGTCTCCGCCACCGCGACGTCCACCCCGGCGAACGACGCCTTGCGCACGTCGAGTTGCCGGCGGGCGAGCCCGTTGACGTCGGCCCTGGTCGTGGCCAGCACCACGCAGGCGGCGAACCTGGTCTCCCCGTCGCGCCGGCCGGCCACGACGACGCAGTTGGCTGACTCATCGAGCGGGACGCCGTAACGCTCGCAGAACGCGGCCGTGTCCGCCAGCTCAGGATCGATCTCCGCCACGCCCACGGCCTCGGCGGGCAGCTTGCCGTCCAGCGCCGCGAGCGCCGCGGCGACGGCGGGGGCCAGCAGGTCGGGCCGGTCCAGGGCGGGTACCGCGTCGAGGCGGCCCATGCGCATGCTCACCCGCACGAGTTTAGAGACCCGGTGGCCGGCCCGCCCGGCGCAGCGCCCGGCCCGTCCCCCGGGAGCGCCTGAGCGTTTCCCATCCCGAGGGTTGCCGTAGGTAATGGCCGGGTGAAATTCGGGCGCCGGCCCGAACCCTCCGGCCCCGCGGCCCGTGCCTGCCGGTAAGGGGCCACGGCGCGCGACATGGGTGCTGCATGCCCGCGCCAGGAAAGGAGAGCACGAGGCACCGGGGCGCGCCAGAAGAAGAGTGACTCACGTCACTCACAGGGGAAAAGGGAGCGGGAGATCATGAGTGTACTCAAGCGCGCCTTGGCCACGATGGCAGCGGCGGGAGCGGCCAGCAGCTTAATGCTGGCGGTCGCGTCCGGCGCGTACGCGCAGACGACAACGAAGACACCGACACCTTTCATCGGCAACTTCAACACCGTGACCACCGGGCCGTCCACCGTGCCGGCCAACGGCGACGTCAACCCGTACGGGACGGCCGTGGTCCCGCGCAGCGAGGGCCTGCTGCAAAAGGGCGACGTGCTCGTCAGCAACTTCAACGACAGCAACAACCTGCAGGGCACGGGCAGCACGATCGTGGAGGTCTCGCCCTCCGGCGCCGTCACCCAGTTCGCCCAGATCAACGCGGCCAGCCTGCCTGGTGCCTGCCCCGGCGGGGTTGGCCTCACCACGGCCCTGACCGTGCTGAGCAGCGGCTGGGTCATCGTGGGCAGTCTGCCCACCGATGCCTCCGGCACGCCCCAGGCCGGCTGCCTGATCGTGCTCGACAGCAACGGCAACGTCCGGGAGACGTTCCACGGCGACGGCATCAACGGCCCCTGGGACATGACCGCGCTCGACGCGGGCGCGGTCGCGGAACTGTTCGTCACCAACGTGCTGAACGGCACCGTCGCGGCCGACGGCAACGTGGCGAACGGCGGCACGGTGCTGCGGCTGCTGCTCGTGATCGCGGGCAACCAGCCGCCCAAGCTGGTCGCCACTACCAAGATCGGCTCGGGTTTCGCCGAGCAGTTGAACCAGACAGCGCTGGTGGTCGGCCCGACCGGGGTCGGCCTCGGCGCTAACGGCACGCTCTACGTCGCCGACACCTACAGCAGCCGGATCGCCGCGATTCCCAACGCGGTCCTGCGGCTGACCTCGGCCGGCACCGGGATCACGGTCAGCCAGGGCAACAACCTGGCCGGCCCGCTCGGCCTGGCCATCGCGCCCGGCGGCGACATCCTCACCGTGAACGGCGGCAACGGGGACATCGTGGAGACCACCCCGGGCGGGCGGCAGGTCGCGACGGCGATCCTGGACAACACGCCCACCCCGGGCCTGCCGAACGGCAACGGCGCCCTGTTCGGCCTCGCGGTGGCGCCCGGCGGTACCGGCGTGTACTTCGTCGACGACGACACGAACACGCTCAACCTCTTCAACTGAACCACCTGTCGACAGCCGGCGCCGGGCCCGGTCGGGCCCGGCGCCGGCCATGTCCGGGCCTGACCCCGGCAGCCTGGCGCCGGCCGCCTGCGGGCCTGACCCCCGGCCGCCTGCGGGCCTGGTCGGGCCCGGCGCCGGCCCCCGCGAGCCTGGTCCGCGGATCCGGAGGACACCGAGGAAGCAGGCGGCTGCGTGACGCCCGTAGAGTGTCGCAGCATGCCGGTATCTGATTTCCTCGAGGCGACGATCGGCCACGGCGGCATCGGCGTGCGTGACGCTACCGTGGCCAGGCTCCAGCAGGCGCTGAGCTCCAGGTCCCTGACCTCGGCCGACCTGACCGCGTTCTACCTGGACCGGATCGAGCGGTTCAACCCGGAACTGCACGCGGTGATCTCGGTCAGCCCCGACGCTACGGCGCACGCGGTGGCCAGCGACAGCGCGCGCGCCAGCGGCGCCGTGCGCGGCCCGCTTGAGGGTATCCCGGTACTGATCAAGGACAACATCGCGGTGGCCGGCCTGCCGGCCACCGCGGGCTCGCCCGCCCTGGCCGGCGCCGAGTCCGGCGACGCTTTCCTGGCCGCCAGGCTGCGCGCGGCGGGGGCGGTGATTCTGGGCAAGGCGAACCTCTCCGAGTGGGCCAACATCCGCTCCGTGCAGTCGAGCAGCGGCTGGAGCACGCTCGGCGGCCAGACGGTGAACCCGCACGGCAGCGGCCGCAACCCGTCCGGCTCGAGTTCCGGCTCGGCGGCGGCGGTGGCGGCCGGCCTGGCCCCGGTGTCGATCGGAACGGAAACCGACGGGTCGATCGTGTCACCGTCCAGCGTCTGCGGCGTGGTCGGCCTGAAGCCCACCGTGGGCCTGGTCAGCCGGGCCGGCATCGTCCCGATCTCGGCCGTTCAGGACACCGCGGGCCCGATCACCCGCTGTGTCGCCGATGCCGCGGCGCTGCTCGGGCCGCTGGCCGGCGCGGATCCCGCCGACCCGGCGACCGGCATGGCCGGGTCGAGGCCTGCGGACTACACCGCGTTCCTCGACCCGGGCGCGCTGGCAGGCGCGCGCCTGGGAATCTGGCGCGACGGCTCGAAGGCGGCGCCCCCGCCCACCGCCGCCGTGCTCGACGCGGTGGTCGCGCGGCTGCGTTCGTGCGGCGCCGAGATCATCGACCCGGTGCCGCTGCCCGGCGTGGAGGAGGTATGGGAATCGGAAGTCACCGCGCTGCTCTGCGAGTTCAAGCACGACCTCAACGCCTATCTCGGCGCCCTGCCCGGCGAGCACCCTCGGACCCTGGCCGAGCTCATCGACTACAACGCCCGGCACGCCGACCAGGTGCTGGTCCACTTCGGCCAGGACCTCTTCGAGCAGGCGGAAACCACCAGCGGCGACCTCGGCGACGCCGCGTACCTGGCCGCGCGGGGCGAGGCGGCGCGACTGGCGCACGCCGCGCTGGACGGCGCGCTGACCGGGCACCGGCTCGACGCCGTGGTCTCGCTGACCGGCGGTCCCGCCCGGCTGATCGATCACCTGCTCGGCGACATCTCGGAGTTCACCACGTCCGGGCCGGCCGCGGTGTGCGGGTACCCGTCGATCTCCGTTCCGGCGGGTCAGGTGGCCGGCCTTCCGGTCGGGATGCTGCTGGCGGGGCCGCCCTGGAGCGAGCCGAGGCTGCTCGCGTTCGCGTTCGCGTTCGAGCAGGCCCCGGGCCCGTCCTGACCGCGCCTGCGGGGGCTCCGCCCCGCCGCACCCTCCGCCGCCACCCCCGTTACCTGCGGGATCTGCCGCCTCCAGGGCAACGATAGCCTGGCGGCTATGGATTCCTGGCGCGGCGCTATCGTTCCCGAACTGCCCGGACGGGGTCCGGAAACGAAGGTTGCCGATGCCGGGGGTGAGCTCGTGGCGGCGGCGGCCGGGTCGGCGGCGACGCTGTACGCCTGCGGGATCACGCCGTATGACGCCACGCACATCGGTCACGCGGCCACGTACATCGCCTGGGACCTCTTGGTCCGGGCCTGGCGTGACGCCGGACACCAGGTCACCTACGTCCAGAACGTCACCGACGTGGACGACCCGCTGCTCGAGCGCGCGGCGCGGGACGGAGAGGACTGGCGGGAACTGGCCGCCCGCGAGATCGCGCGGTTCCGGGGGGACATGGAGGCGCTGCGGGTGCTGCCGCCCACGTACTACGTCGGCGCGGTCGAGGCGCTGCCGGTCATCGAGCGGCTGAACGCGCTGCTCGCCGGGCACGGCGCGCTCTACGACCTGGAGGGCGATACGTACTTCACCCGGTCCGCCGACCCTTCGTTCGGCGCGGTGTCCGGGCTCGACGCCGCCACCATGATCGAGTTGTCCGCCGAGCGCGGCGGTGATCCCGGCCGGCCGGGCAAGAAGGACCCGCTGGACCCCCTGGTCTGGCTGGCCCCGCGCCCGGGCGAGCCCTCCTGGCCGTCCGGCTTCGGTCCCGGCCGGCCCGGCTGGCACGTGGAGTGCGCGGCGATCGCCACCGAGTACCTCGGCGTCACGTTCGACGTCCAGGCCGGCGGCACCGACCTGATCTTCCCGCACCACGAGATGAGCGCCTCGCACGCCCGGGTCGCCCTCGGCGACCGGGCCCGCCCGGGCGAGCCGGTCTTCGCCCGCCGGTACGTGCACGCCGGCATGGTGCGGTTCGGCGGGGAGAAGATGTCCAAGTCGCTGGGGAACCTGGTGTTCGTGTCCACGCTGCTAGCCGACGGCGTCGACCCGATGGCCATCCGGCTCGCGACCCTCGCCCATCACTACCGCCAGGACTGGGACTGGACCGAGGCCGGGCTGGCCGCCGCGCAGGCGCGGCTGGACCGGTGGCGGGCCGCCTGGGCGGCGGCTTCGCGTCCGCCCTCCCAGCCCTTCCCGCCCACCTCGTCTGCACTGTCTGCCTCGTCCGCCTCCCTTGCCCCGTCCGGCCCGCCGGTCCCATCAGGCCAGAGCGTGCTCACCGCGGTCCGGGACCGGCTCGCTGACGATCTTGACGCCCCGGGCGCGCTGGCCGTGATCGATACCTGGGCGGACGGCGCCGGGTCCGTTCCGGGCCCCTCGGACGCTGCGCTCGTCGGGGACACGATCGACGCGCTCCTTGGCGTCCGCCTGTAGCCTGGCGGGACAGCAGGTAGCATTCTGGCCCGTCCCTTGCCACCCCGTCCCGGCCGGTCAGAGGTAACCACGTGAGCGGAACGACTCCGAGCGGAACGATCGCGAGCCCGGGCTCGGGCGAGCCACGGGACGATTCCGCGGCGGCATCCGCGGCCCGGCTCGCGGGCGCGGGCACCCCGGTGACGCTGGTCATCGTGGGCGCCACCCTGCTCGCCCTGCTCCTGCGCCTGTACTGGCTGAGCCGCCCCGGTTTCCTGCTGAGCGTCAACGAGTACGACGACGGGCCCTACTTCGGCAGCGCCGTGCGCCTGGTCTACGGCGCCCTGCCCTACCGTGACTTCCTGATCGTGCAGCCGCCGGGGATCACGCTGCTGATGATTCCCGCGGCGCTGCTCAGCAAGGTGACCGGCACCGCCTGGGGCATGGCCACGGGGCGGCTCCTGACCGCGGGCGCCGGCGCCGCGTCCGTGGCCCTGGCGGGCCTGCTCGTCCGCCACCGCGGCCTGCTGGCCACGGTCATCGCCTGCGGGATCATGGCCGTCTACCCCGACGCCATCCAGGCCACCAAGACCGTGCTCGTGGAGCCGTGGCTGGTGCTGTTCTGCCTGCTCGGGGCCCTGGCGCTGTTCGACGGCGACCACCTGACCACCCGGACGAAACGGCTGGTCTGGGGCGGCGTGGCGCTCGGGTTCGGCGGTGCGGTCGAGCCGTGGGCCATCTTCCCGGTGCTCGTCGTCGCGGTGCTGGCCCTGCGCCGGCCCCGGGGGCTGGCCGCCTACGCCGCCGGGGTGGCCGCCGGGTTCCTGGTCCCGGTCATCCCGTTCGCGGCCCTCTCGCCGCGCAACTTCTACGACGCCACCATCGTCGCCCAGATCGGCAACCGGCCGGGCGCGGTCCGCTACCCGCTCTGGATCCGGCTACAGGACATGACCGGGCTGGCCGACCTGGCCAGGCCCACGCACCTCGTCGACCTGGCCGCTGCGGTCCTGATCGTGGCGCTCATCTTCGGCAGCCTGGGCCTGGCGTTCCTGCTCACCTGGCGCCTGCCGCCCGCGCTCGAGAAGTTCGCGGTGGGGAGCCTGGTCCTGATCGTGGCCGCGTTCCTGTGGTCCGACCAGTTCCACTACCACTTCGCGGCGTTCCTGGCGCCGTTCCTCGCCCTGGCCGTCGCGCTGCCGGTGTCCGCCCTGGTGCGCGACTTCCGGCTGGCGTCCGGGCGCGACGACGCGGCCCCGTCGCCGCTGGTGTGGGGCGGGGCCGCCCTGGCCGGGCTGGCCATCCTGGTCATGGCGGTCGTCCAGTTCGGCTGGGAGAGCAACAACTACCCGCACCTGCGCACGTCCGTGACCGCCGCGGCGGAGCGCCTGATCCCGCCGGGGTCCTGCCTGCTCGCCGACGAGGTGTCGTTCGCCGTGATGACCAACCGGCTGGTCTCGGACGTGCCGGGCTGCTCCCTGCTGCTGGATTCCACCGGCACCAACTACGCGTACTCGCACGGGCGTGACCCGGAGACCGGCGCGGCCAGGTTCCCGAGGGTGGACGCGGTGTGGACCTACGCGTTCGACCATGCCCAGTACGTGTGGCTCTCCGGCCTGAACAACCACCGGGTGGCCTGGACGCCGCAGCTCAGGGCCTACTTCCAGGCCCACTTCACCCGGATCCTGAACGCCGGCCCCGCGGGCGCCCTGTACCGCCGCATCGGCCTCAAGCCATCCACCTGACCTCCGCCCGTCTCCTTCCATGATCGTGGCGTATTTTGGCCAAATAATGGCATAAATTCGCCACGATCATGAAACTTGGCCGCCGTCTGGGATGCTGGGGGCGTGGTGAGCGTGCGGCGGGCCGGGGAGGGCGACGTCGCCGGGCTCGCCAAGGTCGCCGCCGAGGCGTACCGGGACTACGTGCCCAGGATCGGCCGCGAGCCCGCCCCGATGACCGCGGACTACGCGCAGGCCGTCCGCTCCGGCCTGACCTGGGTGGCCGAGGCGGACGGCGAGATCGTCGGCCTGCTGGTACTGGTCGCCCGTCCGGATCACCTGCTGCTGGAGAACGTCGCCGTGCTGCCCTCGGCGCAGCGGCGCGGCGTCGGCGCCCGGCTGCTCGCCGTCGCCGAGGACGAGGCCCGGGCCTGCGGCCTGGACGAGATACGCCTCTACACCAACGAGGCGATGACCGAGAATCTGGCCTATTACCCCCGGCACGGGTACACCGAAACGCACCGGGCCGAGCAGGACGGCTTCCGGCGGGTCTTCTTCACCAGGCATCTCGCCGGCCGGTAAGCGCCTTGTCAATCCGATTTAGCCGGTTGTGGGCGCTTCCCGTTACGCACAGGCGCGTGGCTTAACTGGGTCGTCCCGGCCGGCCCGCAGGCCCGAGCCTGCCAGCATGACAGCTAACCAGCCCGCGGGTGAGAAGACCCCGCGCAAGAACCCACAGCGCAAGAACCCACAGCGCGAGAACGCACCGCACGCGAAGGGCCAGCACGCGGACGCTCAGCCCGCCGCGGCCGAGACCAGGATCAGGGTCAGTTCCGTGGCCGGCTTCCTGGCCGTCGTCCCGCACCTGCTGGGCTTCCATCCCAGCCGCAGCATGGTCGTCGTCGGCATGAACGCACAGCGCGGCCGGATCATGCTGGGTTTCCGCTACGACCTGCCGGACCCGCCGGACGCCGCGAGGTCGCGGGAGATCGCGCAGCATGCGGCCAGGGTGCTGAAGGCGCGGCGGATCAAGACCGCCATAGCGGCGGGATACGGCCCGGGAACCCTGGTTACGCCGGTCGCCGAGTCGCTCAGGGCGGCCCTGCTCGACGCGGGGATCACGCTGCGCGACCTGCTGCGGGTGCAGGACGGGCGCTACTGGTCGTATGCGTGCCAGGATCCGGGCTGCTGCCCGCCGGACGGCGTCCCGTTCGACGGGCCCGCACACCCGGCCGCCGCGGCGCTGGACGCCGCGGGGATGACGGCCCGCCCGGACCGGGCGACGCTGGCCGCCTCCCTCGCGCCGTCGGCCGGCCCGGCGGCCGAGTCAGTCAGCCAGGCCACCGAGCGTGCGCTGCGCCGCGCCGCCGAATTCATCGCGGCCCCGGCCGGGGAGGCCGACGGCCTGCGGCGGTTCGTCGAGGCGGGCCGGGAAGCGGCCCGCGCCGCGATCGGCATTTACCGCCGCGGCGGCCAGATCACCGACCACGACCAGCTGGCCTGGCTCAGCGTCACCCTCGCGGACCTGCGGGTCCGTGACGATGCCTGGGCCCGGATGGAACCGAAGTTCCGGGTCGCCCACCAGCGACTGTGGACCGACGTGGTCCGCCACGCGCGCGAGCCCTACGTGCCCGCGCCCGCCTCGCTGTTAGCGTTCGTCGCCTGGCAGTCGGGTGAGGGCGCCCTGGCCAACATCGCCATCGAGCGGGCCCTGGCCGCCGACCCCGACTACTCCATGGCCCACCTGATCGGCCAGGCGACCGACGCGGGCCTGCCGCCGTCCGCCGCCCGCCTCCCCATGACCCCCGAAGAGGTAGAAGCCAGCTACGCCGACACCGAGCGCTCTGCCGGCGCCCGCCGTCCCGGGTCCTCATCCGCCGCGCCGGCCAAGCGCCGACGCAGAGCTTGACCGACCTGGCGCCCTCACGTAGCCCCGGCCACCTGCTGTTCGAGGCGTGCGATGAGGTCCTGGGTCTCGCCGGCGTCTTGGGCGGCTCCGGGACCGGTGCGCTCATAGTCGTGGAGGGCGGCACGAGCATAGTGCAGCGCGTCGGCGGGTCGCCCTTCCCCTCTGAGCAGGAGGGCAACGTTGTAGCGGATGCGCCCGGCGGTGTAGACAGCCCCACGGATCTCTTCGTATTGGATGGCTTGCTGGTAGTGGTGCAGCGCTTGGCGGGTGTCCCCGCCACTTGAGTAAATGACGCCGAGCAGGTTGTGGAGTCCGCCAAGGCTAGCGGGATTGTTGGCCGGAGTTAGGTCAAGGGCCTCCAGGCAATCAGCCAGGGCGGCGTTGAGGTGTTCTATGAGCACCGCCTTATCAGCGCCATCGGCACGCGCATCGTCGAACCGCTCATGTGCGACTGCTCCTAGTCCCCACAAGCTTTTGGCCCGGCCGACCCTGTCCTGGTCAGCCCAGCGGTCAAGGCTGTGCCGGTACCAGTGTTCCGCCTGGTCGAGGTCACGCTTACCAGGCAAACTTTGATAGGCGTTGCCGAGTTCGACCGCGACGTTGGCTTCTTCAGCACGTGCGCCGATCCGTTGGAATAGGTGGAGGGCTTCCTGGTAGGAGGAGAGGCAGCCGGGCTCATCCTGGTCCCGGAGGATCTGACCGAGGTCGTTCAGGGTGACGGCGAGGCTGCGGATCCGGGAGCGCTGGCCTGGGGTGAGCTGACTGTCGGGGGTGGCAAGAGCGGCTGCGGCCTGCTCACGGCTCCAGGTGATGCGGGATTGAAGGAGGCGGATGGCAGTCGGCCAGTCCCGGGCGATTCTGGCTTGCCGGACCCGGTACTGGGTGATGACGCTCCAGCAATCTTCGCGTCCGGGCAGCGGACCGTCGGTGTCTGGGTCGATGAAGTCGGGGGTGATGTCGGTGACCAGCCGGGCCCATTCCCCATCTCGCCCGGTCCGCAAGTACAGGATGGACAGGCCTTGCAGACAGCCGAGGGCGTCAGCCCAGTGCCGAGATTGCCGGGCGAGGGTCAGGGCGTGCTGCAGGTTGCCTTCCTCTGCCCGGAGTACCGGAACCGGGTCACTGGCACCGGTGGCTTCCCGGCTGTGATGGAAGCGGCCAAGGTCGGCGAGGGTGTGGGCGTAGGCACGGGCCGCAGATCGTGCAACTGGGTCGTTGGGCTGGCCGTAGATGGCGGTGTAGAGAGTGGTGAAGTACCAGGGCAGGGCGGGGTGGATGGCGTAGTAGCCGTCGCCGAGGCGGGCCAGCAGGCCGATATCGGCGGCACGGTCCAGCAGCGCGATCGCGGTGTCACGGGTCAGCCCGGCCAATGCGGGGACGGCGTCGTCCCCGGCGATGCTTGGTATGCCCATGCCGCGCAGCGCATCGGCGTCGACGGTGTCGCGGAACAGGTGCAGCACCGCAAGCTGAGCACGCTCGGCCTCGGTGAAGGCGTGGGTGAACCCGTAGGACAGCGAGGCGGCCAGCGACCGGGTGCGGCCCAGCGCGGCGTCCTCGCCGGGTTCCAGGTCGGCTTCCCCGGCCTGCAGCCGGTCCACGAAGGCCTCGATCTGGCTGGTGGTGGCCAGGCCCTCGCGCAGCGCCTGGCCGACCAGGACGGTGATGGCCAGCGGGTTGCCGGCGCTGAACCGCAGCAGCGGCCGCCAGTTGGTGTCCGGCGCGGGACGGCCGTGGCGGGCGGCGATCGCGGCGGCTAGCTGCAGTCGCTCGCGCATCGGCATCGGGGGGAGTGGCAGCCGGGCGGGCAGCGCGCCGAGCCAGGCTTGCTCGTCGCGGCGGGAGGTCAGCAGGACCTTGCACCGGGTGCGCTGGGCCAGGTCGCGCAGGAAGTCCGCCAGTTCGTCCTGCTCGGCCTTGGTCCAGGCGCTTGTGGTGCCGGGCGGGAACCCGGTCACCGGCTCGGTGTTGTCCCACACCCACAGCACCGGCACCTGGGCCAGCACCTGCAGCACCCGGTGCCGACGCTCGTCGGGGTCCGTGATGGCCTGCCAGTGGACGCCGATACTCTCGAGCGCATCAGAGAAAGAGTCCCCGGCCGTGCCGACGAGTCTGTCCAGCGGCAGGTGATGCTCAAAGGAGGACCACAGCACCGGCCCGGGTCCCCATTCGGGGTGGCCAGGGTAGTCAAGGCCGCCAGTGGCCTGGTACCAGCGGGCGAACTCTGCTGCCGTGGTGGATTTGCCCGCTCCGGCAAAGGCTTCCAGCAGCACCACGTGTTGTGTGTCAAAGGCCCGGTCCAGCGCCAGCAACGTCTCGTCGCGGCCGAAGAACCCCGCATCCGGCGGCCGCGGCAGCTCTCCCGCCACCGCGCCAGCGCTGCCTCGATCGGACGTGGTGAGCTGCATCAGCGGTGCTTCGCGGGTGCCGCGCTGCAGCAGGGTCAGCGGTGCAGCCTCGTAGACGATCGGGACGGCCCAGTCCTGCAGCGCGACGGGAGTGGTGGTGATCTGCCGGGTGGGGTCGGCGGCCAGCTTCCGGCGGGCGGCGGTAGCCGCCTCACCCAGGGACTCTCCGGCCAGCAGGCGGGCGTACAGGTCGGCCACGTACTGGGCGGCGGTGGCGACGTAGACGCTGTAGCGCATCGCCACCACCCCGGGTACCCCGGCGTCCGCGACCTCGGCGGCCAGCGATCCGTACGCCCGGATCCGCGCGTGCACATCGTCAGCCAGCACCGCGCTGCCCGCCACCGCCCGGCTGGCGGCCCCGTCACTGCCTTTGGCCGGGTCGGCGCCCGTCGGCCCTGATTGGGGTTCTGGCTGGCCAGGGCGGGCGAGCGCTTCGGTGTAGGCGGACCGGCAGGCGTTCAGCACCAGGACGGGCACGCTGGTCGCGGCCAGCAATGCGCCGATCGTCGGACCGTCGGCGAACTGCTGGTTGGCCGGGCTGGACGGGTTCTCGAAGATGAGGTACCCGTGCTGCCCGGGCCGCACCGGGCCCGCCACCGACACCCCGTACCGCAATGGCGATACCTCGATGCTGCCGCCCCCGCCGCCACCGCCAGTGGCCTGACCGTTAGCGTCGTCGTCACCGTTCTGGCCTGGCTGAAAATGGGTGAGGTCGAGGTAATCGCCGTGCCCGTCGAAGTGCACGACATGGTACGGTCGGCCAGCGTCCGCGGCTTCGTGCAGCACCTCGCTGAGCCGGGTGAACGTGGCCGGGCGCAGCACGTCCAGGTCCAGGCCCTCCATCTGGGCGGCGCCACCGCGAGCCAGTCGGCTGGCCACCGACCGGAACGGCACATCCTTCCGCCCTCCAGGTCGGCAGATCACCAGCAGCACCCGCAGCCGGTCCCCGCTCGGCCCTGGAATGTTGGCCCGGCGACTTGCCTGCAGATGGGTGCGGACAAACGTGCCCGCGTCGAGAGCTAAGGCCGTGCCGGTCCCTGGATCGCGGAGCAGTTCCCACGGCAATCCAGGGACCTCGCCGGGATCGGTGTCCACCTCCACCCGCATCTGTCCCAGCCGGGACCGCGCCTGGGCCCATATCCCCGCGGCATCCATCCCGGCAAACGTCCGGGTGAACAGCCCATCGCCAATCTCGGTCAAGACCGACTCGGCCTCGGCCGCCAGACGCGGCCCCGGGTCGGCCGTGAACTCCGGGTAGTCCTCCAGGTACCAGCGAACCTTCTCCGCCTCCGCGTCACTGACCTGGTAGGCGAACGAGGACACCGCTACCTGCCGGGCCGGGCCGTCCTGCCAGGACACCTCGACCCGCCGCCGACCTTCGCCGAGCGGCACGTCATTGATCCGCAACACCGCAGAATCGACCATGCCCACCCCCCTGGCGGGCCCGCCTGGCCCCCACAAGTGGCCCCGCCCAGCCCGCGATAGTCGCAATAGTAAGGTCCAGAACCGCCCGGGTGGGTCAGCACGCCTCGGCCTGGGCCGCGCCTACCGCCCGGCCTCCAGTTTCGCCGCGGCGGCCGATGACGAGGTCGGCCAGCAGGCGGCCCTCCGGGTAGCGCAGCGCTGCGGCGGGCAGGTCCGCCTCTCTGCCAGACAGGAGCACCCGGACGGTCCCGGTCCGGCGCGGCATCCCTGGCGGCTCGGCACCGGAGGCGTCATCCCCAGCGCGGCCCGGCGTCCCTGGCGTCCCCGATTGCTCGGCAGCAGAGCCGCCGCGGGCCCCGGCCCGGCGCAGGGCCTGGGCGGCCACGGCCACGGCCGAGCCGAACAGGGGCACTCCTGGCAGCGCCGCCGCGATCACGCCCGCCGCGAGTTCGTACTCGGTACAGCCCAGCACGATGGCGCCGCAGTCCGCCGGCGTGCGTCGGCCCGCATCCGCCACGGCGGCCCGGGTGCCCGCTTCGTCCCCGGAGTCGATCGCCTCGGCCAGGCCGGGGCAGGCTATCCCGGTGACCCGGGCCGGGCCGGCGAAGTCCGCGATGAGCTGGCGCTGGTAGGCGCTGGCCGTGGTGGCGACGGTCGCCCAGATGGCCACCGAGCCGCTGTGCGCCGCCGCGGGCTTGATCGCGGGCACGGTGCCCACGACCGGGAGGCCGGGCTCAAACTCCGCCCGCAGCGCGCCCAGGGCGTGCACGGTGCCGGTGTTACACGCGAACACGAGCACGCCCGGCTGGAAGGCGGCCGCTGCCCGGGCCGCCGCGAGCGACCGCTGCGCGATGTCAGCGGGGGTGCGCGGCCCCCACGGCATCCCGTCCGGATCCATGGCCAGCACCAGGTCCGCGTCGGGACGGAGCCGGTGCACCTCGGCGGCGGCCGCGAGCAGGCCGAGGCCGGAGTTGATCAGCGCGATCCGCATCGGGCCACTCTAGGTCGCTGGCCAGGGCGGTGCTGGCCAGGCCGGGGCGTTGCTGGGCGGAAGGGCCCGATGCTGACCGGAAGGGCCACCACTCGTCGGCCGCCGGGCTGACCTGAGCTTGCCGACAAGGCCCTCCAGCAGGCATTCTCGCCGTGAGACCCGGGTGAGACCTGGGTGCGGGCGACCTCACAGGAGGGCTGCGTGACCGACGTCACGGGCACGAGCAACCCAGGCACGTCCACAACTAACCCAGGCAGGGCCGGAACCGACCCAGGCCCGGCCGCAACGCCACCCGCGAAGTCGGCCTGGCCCGCCAACGCCGCCCACCAGGCGGCGGTGGCCCGGCTGCAGCGCGCCTACGCGGAGATTCCGCCTGGGCAGCCGGTCCGGCTGGCCAAACGCACGTCGAACCTGTTCCGGTTCCGGGACGCCAGTCCGTCGGCCGGGCTCGACGTATCGGCGTTCGGGCACGTGCTGTCCGTGGACCCGGCGTCGCGCACGGCGGTCGTCGGCGGCATGACGACCTACGAGAACCTGGCCGACGCCACGCTGCGGCATGACCTGATGCCGCTGGTGGTGCCGGAGCTGAAGACGATCACGCTCGGTGGCGCGGTGACCGGGCTGGGCGTCGAGTCCAGTTCGCTGCGTAACGGCCTGCCGCACGAGTCAGTGATCGAAATGGAGATCCTGACCGGCGACGGCCGCGTGGTCACGGCCGCCGACGGGAACTCCCATGACGCGCTCTACCGCGGCTTCCCCAACTCCTACGGCACGCTCGGCTACGCGCTCTCGCTCACCATCGAGCTTGACCCGGTCGCCCCCTATGTGCACCTGCGGCACTTCCGCTTCGATACCCCCGAAGCCTGCATGGAGGCCGTCGCGCAGATCGCGCAGGACGGCAGCCTGAGCGGGCACCGGGCGGACTTCGTGGACGGCACCGCGTTCAGCCTGGACGAGATGTACCTGACCGTCGGTGCGTTCAGCGACGTGGCGCCGTGGCTCAGCGACTACACCGAGGACCGCATCTACTACCAGTCGATCCGCGGCCCGAAGGAGGACTTCCTCACTATCCGTGACTACCTGTGGCGGTGGGATACCGACTGGTTCTGGTGCTCGCGGGCGTTCGGGGTGCAAAACCCCGTGATCCGCCGCGCCTGGCCGCGACGGTACCGCCGCTCGGACACCTACCGCAGGCTCGTCGCCCTCGACCGCAGGTACGGCCTGTCGGCCACGCTGAACGCCCGGCGCGGGCGGCCGGAACGGGAGTTCGTCACCCAGGACGTGGAGATCCCGGTCGAACGGGGCGCGGAGTTCCTGCGCTTCTTCGCCGACCGGGTGGGCATGAGCCCGGTCTGGCTGTGCCCGCTGCGGCTGCGCAGCGGCCGGGCCTGGCCGCTGTACCCGATGCGGCCCGGCCAGGTCTACGTGAACTTCGGCTTCTGGGGCACCGCGGCGCTGCCGCCGGGCGGCGCCGACGGCCATTACAACCGGCAGATCGAGGACCAGGTGACCGCGCTGGGCGGCCACAAGGGCCTGTACTCCACGTCGTACTACTCCGAGGACGAGTTCTCGAAGCGCTACAACGGCGCGGAATACGCCAGGCTCAAGCACGAGTATGACGGCGACGGTCGGCTGCCCACGCTCTACCAGAAGTGCGTTACCGTCGAGTAACGGGCATGACTGGCCCGAGCGGGCCAGAGCCGGGTAACGGCCGGTAGCGGCAGTGAGGGAGAGCAGGTTATGGCGCTTGCCGAGGTGTTCGAGCGGATCGCAGGCCCGGACGCACCCGTGGAGTTCCGCGCCTACGACGGGAGCCGGGCGGGAGCGGAAGGCTCGCCGGTGCGGATCACCGTCCGGTCCCCGGTCGCGGTCTCTTACCTCGCCCAGGCGCCGGGCGCACTCGGGCTGGCCCGGGCGTACGTGTCCGGCCACATCGACCTGGACGGCGACATGTACACCGCGCTGGCCCGGATGGCCAGCATCCAGCGGTCGGATCTCGGCGCCGCGGAACGGCTCCAGCTGCTGCGTCAGCTCGGCGGCCC
>Ga0187783_10001817_pt1 | contig 15763 bp, 11 predicted proteins | sample 1015_SJ02_MP02_2_FD_132471 | JGI IMG/M metagenome (GOLD analysis project Ga0187783, IMG submission 132471) | Tropical peat soil microbial communities from peatlands in Department of Meta, Colombia - 1015_SJ02_MP02_20_MG | ecosystem: Environmental > Terrestrial > Soil > Wetlands > Peat | place... | reverse complement strand
GCACCCGGGCACCCCGGGCACCACCACACGACCTCCCCGGAAAAGCAAACAGACAGCACGCCCGAAACCGGGCACCAACACAATCAGTAACCAGACCTCAGGAACGCTGAACAATTGAGGCTAGATGCTGCAGGTCGGCAGTGATGATCGCTTCGCGCTGGAATCGCCGCAGCATCTCCGGATCGGCAAGGAAATTCAGCAGGACCTTGATCGCGACCAATCGCTGCAACTTACGGTCATTAGCCCGCCAGACTTTCGCCTATGCCTCCGCGGCCGAGCATGACCTCCAGCCGGTACCGGCTGGCGAGTTCATCTCCCGAGCTCCTGCAGGCCTCCTGAAGGAACTGACCACAAGATCCGGGTCCATCGCATCAGGCCGAGCCCATTATCACCCAGACAAGATGGTTATCCTTCCTCCTGTACTAATTAATTAGACGATGCTCGTGTCTCCGGGGATCTGGCCGCGCTAATCCCGAGTACCGGAAGGGGTCACAGTGCAGCGAGGGGAAGTGCTCGCGGACCGGTACCGGCTGGACACTGAGATCGGAAGCGGCGGGATGGGTGAGGTGTGGCGCGGGTTCGACTTGCTGCTGCAGCGCCCGGTAGCCGTCAAGGTGATGCTAGCGGACCTGGCGGAAGATCCGCAGGTAACGGCTCGCTTTATCCGGGAAGGTCTGGCAGCAGCGCAGCTTGATCAACATCCGGCGATCGCCGCAGTTTATGATGCGGGTGCCCACCAGGGGCAGCCGTTTCTGGTTTTTGAGCTGCTGCGCGGCGATGACCTCGCGACCGTGCTGGCCGGCTCCCCTGGCGGCCTCAGAATTGACCTAGTGCTGTCTTACGGGACTCAGATTGCCGAGGGCCTGGCTGCAGCCCATGCGGTCGGCATACTGCACCGCGACGTCAAGCCGTCCAATCTCATGCTGCTCCCGGGCGGCCGGATTAAGATCTGCGATTTCGGGGTCGCCCACCTCCAGGACGTGACCACGACGCTGACTTCCACCGGGCAGCCAATCGGTACTCCTGCCTACATGGCCCCGGAACAGTGGGCCGGGCGTGAGGTTGACGAGCGGGCCGACTTGTACTCCCTTGGCTGCGTATTGTACGAGCTGCTCACCGGGCAGCGGCCGTTCCGCGCCGGGAAGCCGCCGCCTACGCTGCCGCCTGACCTGGGGCGCCTGCTCGTGCGGCTGCTCGCCCAGCACACGGCGCAGCGCCCGGCTGCAGCGGCCGCGGTGGCCGAGGAATTGCGCGCGATCGCCGGACGGTACCAGAAGGCCGCCGCGGCCCTGGACGGCCGGATCAGCGAACTGCTGGGCGAGGCGGAGCAGATCGCCCGTTCTCGCGGGCCGATTATGAGGACGGCCCTCCTGTTCCAGATCGCCGAGATCGCAGCGGAGCGGGACCCCGGCAGGGCGCGCCGTCTGCTTGCCGAGGCAGAACGGACTGCGCGCACGCTTGATGACAGCTCTGCCCGCGATGAGCTGGAGGACATCGCCTGTGTGATGGCTGTGCTGGATCCGGCGGCAGCCGAGCTGATCGCGCATTCGCTCGACAATCCGAGTGATCAGGCCTGCGCGCTGGAGAAGGCTGCACAGGCGGTCATGGAGCGTGATCCCGTAACAGCCGCCCAGTTGCTTACCGACGCCGCGCAGGCCGTGCACGCGATCGCTGACCTCAGACCGCGATGTGGCCAGCTGTGCCAGATCGCTGAGGTGATGGGCGACCTAGACTCGGCGAAGGCCCTGGCAATACTGGCGGAGGCCGAGCGTGCATCCCGTAGCCTGCCCGACCCGTGGGACCAGGCCCTGGCGCTTGGATGGTGGATCGCGAAGCCGGCTGCCAGGCTAGATCCCGGATATGCCCCCCGCCTGCTAGCAGACGCCGAACAGCTAAGCCGGGCCATCACTGACCCGTCGCACCAGTTCCACGCCCTGCGGTTGATCGCGGAAGTGATGGCGGGTCTGGACATCGTAGAAGCTGAGCGCATTGCCCAGACCATCACGGATGCGGATGAGCAGGTACGTGGGCTGCTGAAAGTCACGCAGGTCGCCGCAGAGCGCGACCCGGACGCGGCACGGCGGCTGCTGGACACCGTCGAACGGGCAGCTCATGCCATGGACGAGCGGGATGCGTCATGGCGTCTGCAGGAACTGGCGGCGATCGCAGCCACCTTGGATGTCGACCGAGCTGAAAGCATCGCCCGCACCATCAGTGACGATGAGAAGCGGGCCGACGCGCTGGTGAAGGCCGCGAAGGGGGCCAGCCAGGACCCCCGGAGGGTCTCGGGCCTGCTGAAAGAGGCCATGGAGGCCCTCGGCGCTGTCCGGGACGAATCCGGTGCGAAAGTTCTCAGCGAGATTGCCGAGGTAACAGCGGAGCGCGATCCTGAACGGGCCTGCAGCATGCTACGTGAGGCCGCGCAGAACGATCGTGCCCGCCGCCTGCCCGGGACAACCACGATCGGCGATCCCTTGCCGGAACTCGCCAGAGGAATGGCCAGGATCGCGAACGTCGTTGCCCGGCGCGATCTCGCGGGAGCGGAGCGGATCGTCCGCACCATCGACGACGGGTGGGTCCGCGCGGACGCCCTCCGCGATCTTGCCCAAAGGGCCGCCTTGTGGGATCAGGCCAGTGCGCTACGGATCGTCGGCACCCTTGATCGCGCAACCGAGGAGGCCACGGTGCAGGTAATCGAGGTGATCGCTGGTCGGGACCCTGACGAGGCCGAGCAGCTTGCCCGGAACACAAGATTCACCAACGCGCTGCGCCGGGCCGATGCCCTGCTCGCGGTCGCGAGCGCGCTATCACGGCGAGACCCGCTCCGAACAGTCGTTACCTTACCCGGCGCCCTTGTTTCTGCGCTGGGCTCACGCCAGGAGGTGTGATGTCTTCTCGAGTCACTCTTAACCAGCGGTACAGACTGGATGAGGAGATCGGGCACGGGGCGATGGGCACAGTGTGGCGGGGGTTCGATCTGCTGCTGCACCGGCTGGTGGCCGTGAAGATCCTCCGGGATACCGGGGTGCACGATGCTGAGATGCTGGCGCGGTTCATGCGGGAAGGCAGGGCGGCTGCGCAGCTGGATCACCCGGCGATCGAGACGGTTCACGACGTGGGCAGCGACACGGGTGACTTCTTTCTGGTGCTGGAATTGCTGCGCGGCGAGGATCTGGGACAGGTTCTGGCCACCTCTCATGGCGTCCTGCCGGTAGCGACCGTTCTGGGGTATGGAATCGAGATTGCCGATGGCCTGGCCGCCGCCCACGCGGCAGGGGTGATACACCGTGATATCAAGCCGTCTAACCTGATGCTGCTTCCTGATGGCCGGGTGAAGATCTGCGACTTCGGCATCGCCCATCTGCTGGAGGCGACCGGCAGGCTGACCGGCACGGACCGGGCGATCGGGACGCCCGCCTACATGGCGCCTGAGCAGTGGGTCGGACGTCAGATCGACGGGCGAGCTGACCTGTATTCGCTCGGCTGCGTACTGTATGAACTGCTGACAGGGCTGCGTCCGTTCCAGGCCGGACACCCGCCAGCTGCACTGCCCGATGACCTAGGTTCGTACCTGCTCCGATTGCTGGCCGAGGATCCCAGGCATCGTCCACCGAGCGCGATGGCGGTCGCCGCCGAGCTGCGCGGTATCTCCAGCCGGTACCAGGCAGCCGAGCAGGCTCGGAACGAGAGAATCAGCAGCCTGCTAGCCGACGCCGAGCAGATCGCCCGGACAGCGGACTACGACTGGGACAAGGCCGAACTGCTCAGGCTCATCGCGGAGACGATCACGCTACGGGACCCGGCCAGGTCTAGGTCCCTGCTAGCGGAAGCCGAGCGCATCGCCCGCTCACTCTCGGATGGGAGCGCCCAGTGGGAACTGAGGCGTACCGCCGCGGTGATGGCGTTGCTGGACCCAGTCGCCGCGATCCAGATCATCTGCTCCTTCGGGAGCATAAACGACCAAATCGGTCAGCTGGTACGGACCGCCGGGAAAACGGCCGCAGCTGACCCGGACGTGACCCGGCGCCTGCTGGCCGCCGCCGAGCAGATCGCCGTTGGTGTTCCTAAGCCGCTGCACCGCAGCAACTACCTGACGGATATCGCAAGGGCCCTGACACCGATCGACCCCGGCAGGGCTCAGGACCTGCTGACCGCAGCCGGACATGCCGCTCGGGAAGCATCCAGCGAGCGCGAGCAAAGCGATGGGCTATGGCGAGCCGCGGAAGTGATGGCCGACCTGGACACCAGCTGCGCCCGAGATCTCCTCGCCGAAGCAGACCGGGCCGCATCCGGTATCACCGATCCCGCAGACCAGCCCAGGATCCGAGGCTACATCGCCGAAGCGATGGCCCGGCTGGATCCAGATCAGGCAGAACGGATCGCCCGCGCAATCGCCGACCCTGAGGAACAGCTAGATGCCATGCAGAACGTTGCGCAGCTGATCTGGGGCGAATTTCCGGTGAAGGCACGGCAACTGCTGGCGGACGCCGAGCGCATCGCTCATTCCCTGGCGCCGTACCAGAAAAGCAGGCAACTGCGACACCTCGCGAAGGCTGCTGCCCCGCTGGATGCCAATCTTGCCGCGAGGATCGCCCGCAGCAACACTGATCCGTGGTCCGCCAGTCGTGGGCTCCTCGAGGCCGGGAAAGCGACAGCGAGCCGGGAACCCGCCAAGGCCCGGCGACTGCTCGATGAGGCCAGGAGCATCGACCCAGAACACAATCTTGAGCAGGAAGTCGAGCTGCTGGGCCTGCTAGCCGAGACCGCCGCTGCTCACGATGCCGACGCATCGCACAGCCTGCTAGCCGAGGCGGGACGTGCCATCGCCCAAGCGTCAGATCCATGGGATCAGGACCATGGGAGGCAAGCACTGGCCCGCGCGACAGCGAACATCGCGAGCAGCATCCTTCGCCGGGACCGGGCACAGGCCGAGAGCGTGGCCCGCGATATCGCTGTCGCAGACGTCCGCGATCGTGCCCTGCGGGACATGGCGATCGTGATTGCCGGTTCGGATCAGGCGCGGGGCGTGCGCATTATCCAGGATCTCGCTCCTGGGGAATTCCGGGACGATGCGGCCGCTCAGGTCATTGCGGTAATTGCCCACAAGGATCCTGGCCACGCCGAGCAGATCGCCCGTACTGTAAAGTTCACCGATCCCCCGCACCAGGCCAAAGCGCTGATAGCAATTGCCGATGCCCTAGCCCGCCCAGATCACAGCCAGTGACGTCGCACCCGAAAGTTACGCTAGAACCCGACCCCGGAAAGACCGTGGTTAGTTCCAGCCGGGATCTTGCCGGGCTGCTGCTTCTGCCACCTGCATGAGCGCTCTGGCGTGATGCTCCGGCTGGGAAATCATCCCGGCGATTCGTTCGGCTTCGCTGAGGTCGCTTGACGCTACGTAGCCGGCGAGATCCGCGAGCGCCTGCATCTGCTTGTCCTGGTCGCTGATGACTCGGATAACACGGGTCGCATCATTCGTGTCTTTGACACTGATCACCTTGGCGACTTCCAGGATGGCGCCATTCCGGTGATAGTCATCAAGTCGCTGCGCGATGCGCTCGGCTTCATGCGGAGCGGTGACAGCGAGGGCTTTCGCTATTTCGATCGTTGTTCCCGCGGTATCGCTGCGATCTGCCCAGGGGGACGGAATGGTGCGGGCCACCCGCTCAGCCTCTGCTAGTACTCGCCCGGCTTCGCTAATGTCGAGCGGCACCAGCAACCTGGCGATCTGCGACAACTCCGCGGCTTGCGGCTGACTCCAGATGCGGGAAGCGAATAGCTCGGCCTCAGCCAGCAGCCGTCGTGCCCTCTGCGGCTCCAGTGTGCTGACTGCTTCCGCGAGCTTCCGCAGCGCCTCGCAATGACTGCCGTCGTCTGGGATCGTGCGGGCGGTCTGCTCGGCGAGTGCGGGATCTATCCTGGCCATGATCGCGGTGGCTTCCCTCAGGGCGACGGAGTCCCCGGCGGGTTGCGCCTGGCGCACGGTCTCGGCCAGCAGCTGCAAAGCGGCGGATGGGTCCCGGGCCGCGACGTCTCGCGCCATCCACCACAGGATGAATCTCCGCCGTTTCTCATCTGCCATGGCTGCGGTGATCCTCTCAGCTTCTCCCGGGTCGAGGTCCGCGACCGCCTGTGCTGACTCTTCCAGCAGCGTGTCCCGCAAACCTGCATCGCTGGCCGCAGCGGCGAGATGCTCGATTTCGGCCACTAGGCGCCGGGTCAGGTCGTCGTCGAAGCCGATGGCGACTTCGGCGATGCGCAGGATCTGCTTGGCCTGCTCGTCCGTCTGGGTGACCGACCGGGCGGCCTGTTCGGCATCGCTCAGCAGCCGCTTGGCCTCTGGCCCATCCAGCGCCATCATGGCTTGGCCGATCATGCGGAGGTCTTCGCTGCACGCGGCTGGGTCGGTCAAAGCGCGGGCAATCTGCTCAGCCTCAGCCAGGAGTTGTCTGGCCGTGTCCGGGTTCCGCAGGATCGCCGCCTTGGCAATCTGCTGCAGCCGCCAGCCTGCAGCTCGTGGATCCGTGATAGTACGGACGATGCGCGCCGTGTCAACCAGCAGCCGCCTGGCGGTACCTGGGTCACGTTCTGCAGCCGCCTGCGCGACCGCGATGTTGACCACGTTCCTGACTTGCCGGTCATGCTCATCAGGCTGTGTGAATGACTGTAGGATCCGCCCTGCCTCGGCCAGGTCAAGGCGCGCCATCACCTTGAGGATATTCTCCCGTTCCCATTGGTCAGGGTCTGTGCTGGCGATGATCTCAGCTTCGCCGAGCAGCCTACGCGCGAGGTCCGCATCCAGGGTCACGGCAATCTGGGCGATCTCGCAGAACAGGCTCGCTCGTCTCCAGTCCCAGTCGACAGTCAGGGCGATGTTCTCGGCCTCGGCGAGCAGCCGCAGCACGCGCCCTTGGAGCATCGCGGCATCCCGCTGGCGGCGATCCAAGCTGCCTCGCAGCGTAGCCGCCACGATTGCGGCCGAGGCCGGGCGCTGGGCGGGATCAGCGGCCAGCATACTGGTCAGCAGCGCCTCCATGGCGGGCGAAAGGACAGGCCGCGGGCCGGGACGGAAAGCGGCCCGCCCGATAGCCATCTCGTACAGCACGCATCCGAGCGAGTACAGGTCAGCTCGTCCGTCAATAGGCAGTCCCTGCCACTGCTCGGGTGCCATGTAGGCCGGCGTCCCGACCGCACTGCCAGTTCCGGTGAGCTGGACTGAAGCGGTCTCGACGCGTGCGATCCCGAAGTCGCAGATTTTGACCAGGCCACTGGGCAGGAGCATCAGGTTCGCCGGCTTGATGTCTCGGTGAATCACCCCAGCGGCGTGTGCCGCAGTCAGGCCCTCCGCAATCTGGATGCCGTAGGAAATGACCTCATGAAGCGGAATGCCATCCGGGTTACGGATCATCAGAGCCTGGAAGGTCTCTCCGCGCAGCAGCTCCATCACCAGGAACGGGTGTCCGTCATGCTCACCGACGTCATGTACCGCTGCGATCGCGGGATGGTGATCAAGCCCGGCTGCGGCCTGGCCTTCCCGCAGGAAACGCGTCAGCGCCTGCGGTTGCCGGACCCACGAATCCAGCATCACCTTCAACGCGACCAGCCGGCCAAGGCGTAGATCAGTTCCCTGCCAGACCTCACCCATCCCGCCCGTCCCGAGCAAGGCATCCAGCCGGTACCGACCCTCAAGCACTAGGCCCGCGTCCACGACTTCACACCCCTCCTCATCGCCAGCCGCGAGAGCCAGTGTGCCGCCATTTCAGACGAGGCTCGCCATCTAGCCACAGGCGTCACGTAGCCAGGCCAATGCAGACGGTCATGTCCCTACAAGGGCTGCCGTCTCGGCACGCCCGGAGCCGCACGTGCCTATGCCCCAATCGTCTCAGTCTTTCGGATCGCTCGGTACCCCGGCTGGAGTTGGGGCCCTTCTCGTAAGGCTTCAAGCCCATCTCGGCCCTTTGACCGCTGGTATTACCGGCCCGTCGTCTCGTCTAGTTCGGCTTGTTATGCCTACCAGCCCCGGCCCGGTGCTCGACCGCCACGTAGAGAGGGCTGGCGATGATGAGGCGGGAAAGCGCCACCTGCCCGAGTTCCACGCTACTACTTACGAGAGCGGATTCTTGCGGAACTGACGACTGGCGCGCGATGGTACCGTCAATGACGTTGGCCGTCTTGGCGATGCCCTCGACATGCTCAGCAGCGTCGTATACAGCGGAGATGCGAGAGAACAACTGGACCGCTGCCTGGTCACGTTCACCGAGTCCCGGTTGGTTTTGCCCGGCAGTATCCGCTTCGATCAGGTCGCGGATGAAGGTGAGCAGATTTCCGACATATGAGTCGAGGCCGCTGACATTCGTGGCTGCGGGCGGCGTGCCCAGAAGAGCGTTCGCGGAGCTTCCGAACAGCAAAAGCGCGACGCCTCCCTGAAACGTGGCGTGCGTCTGGGTCATCAAGAACAACCTGAACGATCGCGAGTCAAGAATGCTGTAACCGAAATCCCCGCGGAACCTGATCCAATCGCCAGGCCTGACGCTGTCGTCCTCATACCAGCGGGCGGCAGAGCCGATCGCACTGACGGCATTGCGGAGCTTTACCTGGGTCTTCTGCCAGTCGTCCCGGTCGTCGGCGGTGACCGAAAGGCTCGCGCTGGCCGGCTGGACCGCCGCACTGGCCGCGAAGCTCTTGATGGAACGCGGCCTGTGTGCGCCGAAGCGGTCGAGCTTCCCGCCGGAGATGTAAAGGAACTCGCGCATCCTAGCCATAGACTGGCACTCCTGTTCCGGCCCGGCGGAACCTAATCTCAAGTCTGGCAATGCCGGGTCCTCCCAGGCTATCGCCCAGTACCTGCCACCAATTTCCGCGGGTCAGAGCCCGTTGACGCTGGATCGCGTCACCGGCTTTGCGTGCGGAACTTGTGGTTACGGGAACCGTCGGCTGCGGTCTGTGGGCCATATGTGGCCAGATCCGGCTGGCTGTCGTCGTACCCGGTGGAGCAGAAGCCTGCGCTCTGACCTGCGGGAACATCCAGCTAATCGGGTGGCGGGCGGCCATGGTCTTGGTCTCTGGGGCAGGAGTCCGTGGGCCGCGAACGGGCCGCCGGGGGGAGATCTAGGTACACATGCGACCAGATGAACGCGGAGCCGGCTATCCGGCACACCGGTGAGCGCCGCGGTCACCCCGATGTGCCAGGGCAGCGAGTGCACGGAGGATGACCGCGCGCTCAGCGGGCTGGGGGCCCCTGAGGGAGACGAGCGCGATTACGAGGAAGGCGATGACGGGGGCGAGGATGCTGGCCAGGATGGCAATAGCGGAAAAGACGGCAACCACAAGGAGCCCCTTCCAGGGCGTCCATGGCGCTCATCTCATAGGGACGGCGACTCACGCCGAGCACTCTGGATGGACTCTAGGACGCGCTGGCGCTCGCGCTCTGGCAGATCCGGCGGCAGCGACGGGACATACACCCCGGCCACGACGGCCGCCCGCACCGTGCGCTGCAGCAACGGCCTCAGTGACCAGCGAGTGCAGATCGAGTTAGTACCGCTTCCGGCATCCGCACGACACCTCCGTGGCCAGGAACCCGGGACCGGCCACCACGGAGATCCCGAACCCGGTCTGATAGCGGACCGGATCAGCCGACAGGATACTGACCTGGGTGACCGCCGGACGGGCCACCGGCCGGATATCTGCCTCAAGTGCCCGGCTGGCCGCGTCATAGCATGCCTGCCGCTCGCTGTCGCTGTCGCACTCGTCAAGTGCGTCCAGGTAGAGCGTGGCAGGGCGGGCGGTCCGTCCGGGCCATGCCGCAGTGTTGGCTCTTTACATGTAGAAGGCGTAGCGGCCCTGGGGCCGGTCGTGCAGGCCGAGATGACGCAAGATCGCGCCGACCTGGTCGGCGGTGCGTGTGGTGATCGGCTGGCGGGCGTCGAGCTGGGTCTGGTTCCAGTTCATCTTGGTCAGGGCGAGGAGTTCGTCGGCGAGGTACTCAGGGCTGGATTCGGTCTCGACAAGGCGGAACGGCAGCGGGGACGGAATGTACATGCCGGGGTAGGTGCCGTAGAACGGGACGCTGCCCCGGGTGTAGAGGACGTGCCGCTGGTCGTCGAGGCTGAGCAAGGTGCCGCGTAGCGGCGGGTGCCGGGCGGGGCGGAACAACCGTGCTGGGTCGCTGGCGGGTAGCCAGAGCATTTCCAGGGTGCTGATGTCGGCGTCGTCGGCTGCCGCGCGGAACCCTGTGATCTCGTCAGGGGTATAGGACGAGGTCTTGTGAAGGACGGCGCGGGCGGGCAGGTTGCCGTGCTCGCTGCGGTAGCGGCGGAGCGCCTCGGTGAGCAGGGACTCGGCGTCGCCGCGGGTGAGGTGCGGCTGCCGGTCATTGCGGGAGACCTTGGCGGGGGCACCGCGCACGATGACGCCGTCGCCGCGCTGGTTGAACACCTGGGCGACGCTGGTCTGCAGGGTCTGCTGGTCGGTGCTGTAGTAGAAGGTGATGCCGACGTAGCAGGTGTCGAGGTCGGCTGGGTCGCGGGGCAGCCGCCACGGTATTCCGCCGGCCTTGTAGTACAAGGCGGTGTGCAGGTTCCATGCCCGGGTGGCCTCATCCTGAAGACTGCGCTTCTCCCCGCCGGGCGGCTTGAAGCCCGGGTCCCAGGTGGTGCGGCGGATGATCTGGATCGGCCTGCTGTAGCGCATGGCCACGGCCTTGAGCAGCGCGCGGAAGTCGTCGGTCGGCTCGGCCGACCGGACCTTCTTCCAGAGCGCGGCCGGGTCCGCTTCGGGCTCGGGGGCGTCCGGCAGCATGTCCGGGCGCGCGATGAGAATAACGTTGCAGCCTGGTTCCTCATCGAGGATTTCCAGCTCGGCGGCGTATAGTTCGACCGCGGCGCGGACCGCGTCCTGGAGCTTGAGGCCCTCCAGGCGCCGCAGGTCCCGGTCACGCATCTGCCGTTCCAGCCGGGAGTCCCACACGAGGGTGGAGCGGAACCCGGCGGTGGTATCGAAGCCGGGGAACGGGACGAACAGGCGGCCGAAGCGGCTGTCCCTCGCCGCGATGGGCTGCCGGCACCGGTCCAGCCAGCCGCGCAGGCCCTGGATGGACGCTGGGGTCCCGACGATGCCGGCCCGGATGGCCCGCTGGGCGGTGCTCGCGGCGTCGGCCGGCCCGTAATCGGCGATGCCGTGGCGCGGGTCGACATGCCGGGCGCCGTCGGCGAACTCCAGCGGCGGCTCGTCGCGTACTCCCAGTTTCATGCTCCCACCTCGGAAAAGGCAGGGTCGTCGGCTGGATCGCCATCCTGGTCGTCGTGGTCAAGATCGTCGTCGGTCCCGGTCTCGCCTGGCAGGCCGCTGGGTTCGGCGAGCCAGGCGGCGTCATCGATACCCCGGTCGGCGGTGTAGGTCAGCAGGAACCCGTACTCGAGGATTGCCTGCCGGGCACCGGGTTCCCCGTTGCGGCTGCGCAGGTAGGCGCCCCACATCCGGGTCTTGTGGTAGACCGCCGCGTTGCGTTCGAGCCGCTTGATGCCTGACAGCAGCTCCGAGGCGTATCGCGACTCGTGGTACCCGTCGCGGGTGTAGTGGTAGGTCGGGGTGAGCGCGCACAGCCACTGGCCGTCGGCGAGCAGGAACTGCCATTCCAGCGCGGCGTGCTGACAGTACCTGATCTCGGTCGGCGCGCTGTCCTTGTACCTCGGGTTGAACACCAGCCGCTGCCGTCCGCTGCCGCCCCGGATCCTGCGCGGGGCGAAGCCGGCGGTGGCGCGGAAGTAGACGAACTTGCGGCCGTTGTGCCAGTCGCAGTCGGCGGTGACGTCCTGGCGGAGCGCGACGTTGAGCAGCTGCACGAGCAGGCGCTGTTCGGCGGCCTTCCTGGAGGCGGCCAGGTGCGCCGTGCTGACCTTGATGGAGGTGCCGGACACGGCAGCGGCCAGCGCCGTGTCCCGCGGCGGCAGCCAGGAGTAGAGCTGGCCGCCGTCCCGGACGAAGTCATGGCGGACCGCGTCGCCGGCTTCCCGCTGCCGCTCGTAGATCTCGCGCGGATCCTGGAGCTGGGTGGGCGTGCGGTACACCAGGCCAGGGACGGCGACGGCGAGCAGGTTGCTGGTCAGCGTCTCCTCGCGGTACTCGGCCACCGGCACGTGCGCCCGGCCGTGCGGGTCGGCGAGGTTCAGCAGGCGGTGCGCGGCGTCGGCGTCGAACCGCTGAGTGTTCTTGTCGAAGTCGATCCGGCCCGAGGCCCGGTGCGCCGGGTCGCCGAACCAGCCCTGGACGTGCATCCACCACGCCTGGCCGACCTGCGGGTGCGAGCAGACCAGCAGCACCGGGTCCTCCGCGCTCATCCAGTAGGCGACATCAGCCGGCTCGCAGATGAAGTGGAAGGAACGGTCGTTCTCGCCGGAGAACCGGCGGTTCCTGGCCTTGCTCTGGACCAGGATGAGCCGGTTGGCGACCTCACCGGTGACCGGGTTGCGCAGCTCGATCTCCCCGTCGATCCCGGCGTCGGTCTTCCGCTCGTGCCAGACGAACCCCATCTTGTTGACCTGCTGGTGGATCAGCGCGATCCCGCCGTCACCGATCTGCGCGCTGGCGTCGATCTTCTTCAGCGGGCACCCCTCATTCCGGGTCAAGCTAGTCATTACGGCGGGAATGCCGCATGTCACGACACGAGCCATTCCCCCGGCGTGCGCGCCGCGAGCCCCCGGCGTACGCTGACGTTCCCAGCCTACGCGCAGGTACCGACAAAACCAGGTGACCGAGCGCAGGCTGGGTGCACGTCAAATTTGTAGGTGGCTGACGGGTAACTTGCTGCCATCGGCGTAGAGTGGCTGGTCAGGGCCGGGTCAGGCGGCGCCTGTCTGGTTGCGGGACCGCTGCCAGATCTGTTCCCAGCGTCTGCTGGCCTCGCCGCAGCGCAGGGCCGTGATCGGTTGGCCCGGCTCCGGTCGAGCGCACGCTCCCCGCCTCCGCAAAGTCCGCAACACGGTGGCGGGCTCTGGCGGTCGGTCAGTCGGCTCGATCCGGCCGGTTCAGGACGGGCCGGCGCGAAACGCCGCGACGACTCGCGGGCCTACCGCGGCGGCCACCTGCCGCGCGTTCACCGCCGCGCGGGTAGCCTGCTCGACGCTGAAATGACAACTTCACTGGATCCCTACACCTGGCGGCAATGTCGGCGTGGTGCAGTCAGATTTTGCGGGACTGCTCGTCCCACCGCAGGCTGTATGGTGGCGCCGCGCAGTACAGCAGATGGTGACTCAGCCACTCCAGGACCGTTACGGGGAGGCTGGACGGGGCGCTCAAGAGGGCGGCGGTCAGTCCTTCTGGCGACGGTGTCTCCTGTGGCATCTCCGCGAGAGCCCGGACGCCTTGGCCGTCCAGTCCCCATTCGGCATGCGCTGGATCGGCCAGGAGGATGCTGATGCGTTCGACGATGACGGGCCACCTGGGCATGCCTTTGTGATGGCGGCCGTACAGGATGGCGGTGGTGATCAGGAGGGGTTCGAGCGGTTCGTCGACGCAGGTGTGGTGGCCGAGGTCCAGCAGCCTGTTGATGTGGTCCTTCACGTGCCGGCGGTACTGTCCGAGGAAACCGTAGCCGAGGTCTTTGAGGGTCTTGCCGCCGGTTCCCGCCCACGGGCGCTGGCGATCCAGGAGATGATCCTCGAACTCCAGCAGGCCGATCGGGCGGTTGCCGGCCGTGACGGCCGTGACAGCCCGGTCGTGAAGTGATGTCGATTCGGCGAACATCGCGGCATCGTCGGGGCCGCGCTTGCCGCAGTGCATGTCTTCGACCGGCCCGTTCCGCCAGACGTCGATGACCAGGCCGACGGCCATCGCGCTCACGACCGCCTGGTGACCGGAGATGTCCGCCTGGGCGCAGCGTCCGCGGTATGCCTCCTGGGAGCTGAGCAGCAACTTGCAGTTGTGCGGATCGCCTGGACACGGTGCCGGGGGAATCCGCCGTGAGTCCTGTGCCACTCAGTCCTCCCGCCACGGCGGAGGCCTCATCCAAGCCTTCGGTCGCTGATGTAAGCGACCATACCCGCGAGGGTGCCTCTCGGCAGCCGGTCGTGTCCGGCCGGTGGCATCGGGCTGGACGATGCCGCCGGCCTGGGCCGCCAGCTGCAAAAGCGCTCCGCGGGATCAGGTTCGTCCCATGGCTTTGCCGGGTCTGGCCGGGACAACTGCTGTGCCCGCCAGCTCGGCGTTGATCGTGCACGCTAGGGCGTTCAGGGCCTGGTTGGAGCCCCTGACTCCTTCGCGGCGCAGGGCCCGTCTGGATACTGGTCTTCCCGCTGCTGTGAGCCTGCTGGCGGCCATGCGTGCCTGGCCGATGCCGGACGGGGATTGCTGTTACCGCCCTGGCGACGTGGTCCTGCTGCGGGGCCGTCCTGGTCCCAGCGGAAGGACCGGACCTGGCCAGGGGCGCCATGGGTGCGGCCTGGTCCTGGGCCGCACCTACCTGGTCCTCGGCGGACCAAGCGGGGGACCGCGATACTGCTGGTCCTCCGGTCCCGTTGTCCGGTGCGTCCGCTGCGGCGTCGGCATCGGCGCGCAGCATGTGGGCCAGCGCGGTCCCCATGGCCAGGACCAGGACCGGCAGGCAGGACACGATCGTGGTGACCGGCCACGGTGCCCGCGCCGTCCCGGCCTGGGCCAGCAGGTGATAGGCGACCTATCCGGCCATGCCGAGCGCGAAGGAGCAGATCGCCGACCACTTGGCGAACCGGCGGGTCCGGCCGCTGATCGAGGGCTCCCCGGCCAGCCAGGCGCGCAGCGCGTACGCGGCGTACGCCTCCACGCCGACTGGCAGGGTGATGGACGTGTCCAGGTGCAAGGACGGCAGGATGCCCGGCAGCGGGGAGACCAGGCCGAACCCGGTCTTCTGCGCGATGCCGACCCAGCCGGACCACACCTCGGCCGCGGCCGGGGCGGCCAGTACCAGCAGCGGCCAGGACCGGAAGGCCCTAATGCCAGAGGAGACCGCGGCGGACCGGTCCGCTCCGGCTGGTCCGGTGATTCGGGCCGCGGGCGGACCGCCTGGTCCCAGATCCGCGGTGGCGCCGGGGCGGTTCACGCCCGCGGTAAGTGCGGCCATGGAGGTCACCACCCTTCCTGCGTGGCGAGCGGGTGCGGTTCCCCGGTCAGCGCGGCCAGGGCGGCGGCTACCTCGTGGGTGGTGGCGCGGACGTAGGTCGCGGTCGCGCCAGCCTCGCTGCCGTTGTCGGTGTGGCCCGCGTACGCCTTGGCGACGGCATAGCCGAAATTCCGCTCGACCCACGTCAACGTGGTGTGCCGGATCCAGTGCGTGCTGATCTGCTGCGCCCGGACCCAGGGGAGGTACCGGCCGAGGCGTTCCCACAGGTGGTCGTAGCGGCGGGAGGTGATGTGGCGGCCGTTGCGGTAGCGCAGCAGTTGCCCGTCCGGCGGCGCGTGGCGTTCCGCGGCGTGCCCGAGCAGGGCGGCCATGAGGGTGGGCGAGACTGGCTGCCACCGGACGGTCTCGCCTTTCTCGCGCAGCAGGATCAGGCACTGCTCGGCATCGAGGTCCTGCGGGCGCAGCGCCAGCGCGCCGCCGCGGCGGCAGGCCGTCTCGGTGTGCAGGCGCAGCAGTAGCGTGTCCAGCTCCGGGTCATCACCCGTGGTCGCCGCCGCGCGGTTGATCTCGGCCAGCCGCGTGTCGGCGACGGCCCGCCGGGTGGAGGGCAGGCGGCGCGGCTTGTCCACTTTCCGGGCCGGGTTGCCGGCCGGGTCGATCAGGCCGTCTTCT
>Ga0187783_10001816_pt1 | contig 15772 bp, 9 predicted proteins | sample 1015_SJ02_MP02_2_FD_132471 | JGI IMG/M metagenome (GOLD analysis project Ga0187783, IMG submission 132471) | Tropical peat soil microbial communities from peatlands in Department of Meta, Colombia - 1015_SJ02_MP02_20_MG | ecosystem: Environmental > Terrestrial > Soil > Wetlands > Peat | place... | reverse complement strand
GCCGCTCGCACCAGGTTCAATCGCCGCAGCCGTGCATACTGGCTGGGGCTCATTCCCAAGAACTTCTTGCTGCACCGGCGCAAGGTCTGCTCGAGCACGCCGATGGCGGCCGCAATCTCGGGCATTGACCGCTGTGCGCCGACAGGCGACGCCAGGACTTCCTCGAACCGGGCCATAATCTTGGCGTGACGTTGTCTCGCGTCCGCATCACGATGGGCCTCCTCGGCGGTCAAGCAGTTGACGAGGGCGTAGAGCAAATCGTGCTCGAGCGCTCGCATGACCTCCCGGTGGACGATGATGTCCGGTTTGGTCTCCGCGAGGCGACAGGCCTGAGCGTGCAAGCGCATCAGGTCGGCAACGACTCTTGAGGGCGGCCTCAGTATTTTTGCCGCCGACGGCCGCGGCAGAACCGCGTGCGTGAGCGTCTGGCTCAGGGCCGCAAGCTCCTTGGGCGCCAAGGAGATCAAGCCCCAGCGGCCAGCTCCGCTGGTGCGCTGATAGATCTGGTCGCCGCCGCCATGCAGCACGATTTCGCCGGGCTGCATCTCAACGCCGCTCCAAACCGGAGGGGGGGTGTGGCGAATCGGAAACGAAACAAAGACCGGACCGGGCGCCAACGCCACAAAGGCGACGCGCGGCGCGCTTTCGGCGCAACGTGCCAGGCGGACACGGCGCGTGTTGACCCAGGTCAGGCGCGCCTTGAAATCGCTGTGGGAATTGAGGACGAGATTGATGCTCGCGCCGGGTACGCTGACCCGGAAGTCTTCTGGATCGGTAAAGGTCGCGGTGCCAAATCCGTCCATCGGCTGTCGTACGCTCAGCACGCAGATCAAAGTTCGACGTCTAGGCCGGCTCTGTGAGCCCACGGAAGCGGAGTATCGAGGCGGGCTCGGCTTTGAGCTATGCAAAATCCGCCAACAGCCAATCGCCGAGACGATTTTGTGCGATGCGCCGAGACAGCGCTCCTTGCGAACACATCCGTGAGGATGGCTGCGAGCTGATCATCATCAAGTCCATTCCGCCTCGATTCACCGCCCATCGGTCGAGACTCATCGACGACGCGCGGACTAGGCCAAAGGTCCCGGAAACATCTTCCGACCTCGACCGTGCGCATGTAGGGGCGCTCAGCCTTGCTGGTTGGGCCTGTCAGCCCACGGGACGCCTCCTCCAGCGCCCGCGTCACCTCAGAGCGCGCGAGGACGGCAGGCGCGCTCGTCGCCAGTTGCGCTGTCTGCCCGTGAAGGTTCAGTAACCGCGCCATGCGCGTGGGAGCCGGGCGTACGATGTGGGCGAGGGGCGGAAACTGTCAGCTCGCGGCCGACCAGAACGCGGCCGACGGCGGCGAGATCCGTCGGCGTCAGCGACATTGCGCCCATACGCCTGGGGCAAGCGACAGCAGGTGTGCCCGGTCCCAATCCTCGACGACGATCTCACCCGGCGACACGTTGATGCCACGATGCCGGAATCCAGGTCCTTCGAGGGGAAAGAAATATGATCGCGGCTCGGTCCATATCCCCCGAACTTTCGGCAATTCGCGGCAGACTTTCGTGGATGTGCTGCATCCACAGCTTCTGCAGATCGGTCCCCAAAGGCTCGGCGTGGAAATGGCCTTTTGCCGTCGGCATCGCCCGCACATCTCTGGCGGCGCGAACCGTCTCTTGGTAAGGTTCGGGGTCGTCAAAAGCGAAGATGCGGCTCGCAGGCATATTTGTGCCTCAGCAAGATCTTTCGTCCGTCCGCGACACGATTTCCCGGAACCGGCTAAACCGTGTCCGTGAGAGCGACATTCAGTGTCCGATCTTCGAGCGCCTGGGCATTCGCCATGCTCGACCGTTCCTGCGACACCCTGGTGAAGGCAGTGAAGGAGCTGACGCCGACGAAGAAGAAGTCGGTGCTGGTCGAGGCCAAGAACGTTGCCGACTACATTGAAGTCCCGAAGCTCCGTCATGGCGACGTCGAGGACCAGGACCATGGTCGCTCCCGGCTGCGTTTGAGTGAGGGAGAAGCCGATAATGTTGCTGCGTAGCAGCGGGCGCCGGGTCTCGGCACTTTTTTTGACCCGCACCTGACATCCATCGTCAGTTTTTGCTGTAGGGCACCATTCAGTTCGAAAGTGTGGTAAGGTGTAGTCCTCAGCCCGAGAGCATCGCTCAGTAGCAAAGAGGAATATCGGATGAGCCGATTGTATGGACCTATCCACCGTTCATTGCAGGACCGTTTCGATACACGGCGGCTTGCCGACAATGTCGAGGCGCGCGTGGTACTCACCGAAATCTCGTCCGAGCATAAGGCGTTCATTGAAAGCCGCGACATGTTCTTTCTGTCGACCATTGATCATCAGGGTCGACCAACTGTGTCCTATAAGGGCGGCGATCCCGGGTTTGTTCGTGTCATCGATAGTAAAGTCGTCGTCTTTCCTTGTTACGATGGCAACGGCATGTTCTATTCGATGGGTAACTTGCTCGGAAATCAGCGGGTCGGTATGCTCTTTATCAACTTTGAGAAGCCGCATCGTCTGCGCCTGCAGGGCATCGCCAGTGTTGACGATAACGATCCTTTGCTGTCGGAGTACGCTGAGGCGCAGCTGATCATTCGGGTGAGTGTGACTGAAATTTTTCGTAACTGCCCACGCTATGTACACCGATACAAAAAGATACAACCGTCAGAATTTGTGCCTCGTTCGACATGCGAAACGCCTTTGGCGCCCTGGAAGCGTGTCGATGATATACAGGCCTCTTTGCCTGCGAAGGACCGTGCTCGCGCCGAACGAGAAGGCAATCTGCTATCGCGAGCAGAGTATGAAAAATACCTCAGCGACGTGGCGAGCCGCGAGACTTAAGCCGCGTGCCCGACGATGCAACAACGTTGCGCACGACCACCGACGAGATGATCGAGTAAGGGCATTTTGACCGCGTCGGCTACTTTGGTGTGGATCAATTGCTCGGACATAACGCCTGCGTCGACTGCGGCCAGGTCACGAGCCGGGCCTGAAGGCATCTGAATACGCGTGCCGCCAATCGCAAAGCCGTTCAGCCGTTAGAACGCTTGCGACCCTAAACGGACCCTTGCCGCGGATCTGATTGTCACTCATACGCAGGCCGAACCGGGAGGACGTCCACCGGACCGCTCGGCTAAGGTTTTGGACTCCGAGGTCGCGATGAGACGATAGTAGCCTGACGATTTTCTTTATCAGATCGGCTAGCACTAGCATGTCGTGCTGCACGCCGACTGCGATTTTGCTGCCCAATCCCTTTGTATCTTCGCCACGAAGTCGAGGCCACGCTTAACCCACTTCCTCAATGCCGCGTTGGTTCTGAACCCCTCGGGAGCGACGCGAACAAACCCGGTGATGTCCGCCCACGCATTTGCATCGGCCTGACATGTGGCTCTCCACGCATCGGCTCATGGGCTTTCGCGCCGACGCGGACCAACAAACCGCCCCGCCCACTGACCGTATGGGCACATGATACCATGCATCATGAAACATATGCCACCCATCAGCCGCATTTCCACTGCGCCCGACGTTCCGCTTCCTGCGGTTTCCATGCAGTAGCGGCTGGGGCTTGGGGAGCAACAGCGGGACCCTGCGCAACCTACGACCATTACGGCCTTTTTTACAGCGCCCAAAGCCGGCCTGCTGCGGGAGGTGATTACGACGGCGTTCAGCATACGTCGTCCAGAGCATTCGAGGGGCTGCGACGGGGTCGTCGGCTCGGAGCGTCAAGAAAGACTTTTGGTGTCAATTAGCGCGAGTCAGCTCGATGTTGCTCGCCATCGAGCCGATAGGGCCATGCAACAACTCATTCTGCTGGTCGCTGCCTCGCGCCTCTCACGCCGCGGAAGCAAGCGCACCGTTCTAAGTGGGGACCGAGCTTCAATTTCTATCTGATAGTCTCATGGCGTTAGGGCAACCTGCGATCCTTGGTATAAATCGCGACTCATCACGATATTCGATGTTGTTTTCTTTGAAGTTTCTAACTAAAGACCACGACAGCCCGCCGGGGTTGCGATATCGTGTGAAATCCACCCGCATCTGTGAGGACAAGGAGAAAACCATGGTCAGCAAGTGTTGGCCTTTTGCGGCGATCGCGGTGCTTATCATGACGGCAGTCAGCCCGGCCTTGGCCCAGAAGAAATACGCGCCCGGCGTCACTGACACGGAGATCAAGATAGGGCAAACAATGCCCTACAGTGGTCCTGCTTCAGCCTGGGGAGCGGTCGGGTTAGCTGAGCTCGCGTATTTCAAGATGATCAATGAGCAGGGTGGTATTAACGGTCGCAAAATCAATCTGATCAGCCTCGATGATGCGTTCAGTCCACCCAAGACAGTTGAGCAAACCCGGAGGTTGGTGGAAGAAGAAGGCGTTGCCTTCATTTTTGGCAGTCTCGGTCCCGGCAACCTAGCGGTTCGCAAATATCTCAATGACCTTCACGTGCCGCAGCTGTTCGTTCTTGCGCCCACGGAACGATATAACGACCCACAGCACTTTCGTTGGACTATCGGTCTACAGCCCACATACTATCTGGATGGCAAAACACACGCTCACTACATTCTGGCGCACAAGCCCGACGCCAAGATTGCCATTCTTCACGAAAATGACGACATTGCCAAAGAGGCGGTACGGGGTTTCAAGGACGGCCTTGGCAATAGGGCCGGACAACTCATCGTCAAAGAGCAATCCTACGAGCTTTCAGACCCGACCATCGATACACAGATGGTGACCCTGAAAGCGTCAAGTGCTGACACGATTTACGATGTCAGTTCGCCGAAATTTGCGGCGCAGGCGATCCGCAAGGTCCAGGAGCTGGGCTGGAAGCCGTTGCATTTCTTGGTTTATGGTTCCCAGTCGATCCAGGCGGTCCTGGAGCCGGCCGGGTTAGAGAATGCAACCGGTATCATTTCGGCCACATTCGGTCGAGATCCAACTGATCCCCGATGGAAGGACGACCCAAATACGAGAGATTTCCTGGCCTGGCTGCAAAAATATTATCCTGGAGGAAGAGCAAGCGACATTTTCATTGGCGCCGGTTGGGCTTTTGCTCAGCCATTGGTTTATGTTCTCAAACAATGTCATGACGACTTCTCGCGCGATAACGTTATGCATCAGGCAACAAACCTTCATGATGTCGCACTCCCCTGGCTGCTGCCGGGTGTCACGCTGAACACCAGTCCGGCCGACTACCAACCGATAAAAGACATGAGCGAGATGCGATTTAACGGAAAAACATGGGACCTTTTGACCGAGTGAAGTGGTGGGAGCGTATGCCTCGCTGCAGCTGGTAGGTGTGCCAATCGCCGGATCTAAAAAATCGAACGTCACCTCATTCGCGAGCACACGCAATGATACGGGCGGCACCCGCTGATCCGCGTGGTCGGGGGCAAAACAATTTATTGTCCTAGCTCTGCGAGAGCCGCGTCAACCCGCGCGAGTATCGGCGCTTGTCCGAATTGCGAAAGAATCCGCCTCGCTTCGGTCAGATGCTGAAGTGCTAGGGCGCGCTTTTTCTTGGTCTTGTAAAGCAGGCCGAGGATCATTTGCACGTGACCGATGTGAAACCCAGAAGGGTCAAGATGCGGATTCTCAAGAACGCGCGTTGTCAGCTCGCGAATACGCAACGGCGCCATTACCATTACCCTCAAAAGGAATGGTAAGTTCTTCAACAGAGTCAGCAAGGGTAGTCTTTCGCCTCCCGCAATGATTTGTAAATATATCTCGCTGAGGTGCATCCGGTTCCAATCGGCGTTGCGTTGATAACCCGCCTTTTCTAGTTTTGAAATTGCCTTTTCGATAAGCCGGATCCCGTACCCAATATTTCCCTGAAGAACTTTACACGCCCCAACAGCACTGTCAGTTGTCACAAGTGTAAGAAGGTCACCATCCATAAGACATCGGCGCCGCTGCGCCTCCAATACCTTGGCGCCTTCCTCCGTCTGTCGAAGCAGCACCAGAGCTATACCCTTGCCATTATTGGCGTTGTTTTGGTCCCATGGAGCGATGGCGACCGCCAACGATTGTTCGTAGTACTCAAGAGCCTCCGCGAAGGATTCAGACGCCAATGCGACAACGGCTAAGAGCGACAGTCCAAGCCCCGTCGATCGCGGATCATTTAGCCGTTGGCCAAGTTGCATCAGCTCGCGGGCCGTATCGCGAGCTTCATTCATGTGTCCAAGGTGCACCTGTTCCCATCCGATTACATACCTTGTCCAGTTTTGAATGTAAGCATCCGCCGTATCGACTGCTGCCTTGACGGCTTCGCTCTTGAGACCTTCAAATTCATGTAGCGGCTTTGGCGCAACAAAAGTGGAGACGAATATCTCGCTAGCCAATGCATATGCCTTCGATCTGTTATCACTCAGACGATCCGCTATGTGCGCGGCCTGCTGCTGAGCGGCTGCCTCCTGAAAGCGAGCGCTACACACAAGCGCAAATACGTATTGATGCCGGATGAGAACTACTCTTGCATCATTCTCCAGACGGTTGATACGCGCCAAATAGCGCTCAACTACCTCGATTATGGTCTTCTGTTGTGCGCCCAAGTTCAACCGAAGTAAATATGAGACAAGGAACTCGGCTACCTGATCATCAGAGGCGCAGTTCGGATTTTTGTCAATAAGAGCGAGGGCAGCAGTGAAGTGGGTCCCAGCCTCATCGAGGGAGTACACACTGAGGCTTTTGCTGCCAGCCATCGAGAGGTAGGCAAACGCCTTGCCAGTTTGATCGGTCTGACTGAAATGATGAGCAAGCACTTCGGCGACCTCAACCAGGCGGTTGCCGCTGCGGCGTTCGATTTCCTCTGCGATCTTCGCGTGCAATGCGGTGCGGGCTTCGGTGAGCAAGCTTTGATAGAGTGCATCGCGAACCAGTGCGTGCTTGAACGCAAAATCGCCAGATTTGTCTTTGACACGGATCAAGTCGAGTGCCTGAATCGCCGCGAGTCGAGTATCGATGTTGGCCTCGCCAACGGCGACGGCGAGAACTTGCGGGTCGAATCGTCTTCCGATCACGGATGCCGCTTGGAGGAGCACACGGTCTTCTGCGGCAAGACGATCCACGCGCGCAGTCAGCAGGCTCTGTACGCTCGCAGGCAGGGCTGCGGCCGCTGCGCCGGCGTCGAACTCCAACTTGCCCGCCGCTGTGCGTAGCATGCCGCGCTCGGTGAGATAGCTCACGATCTCCTCAGCGAACAGCGGATTGCCGTCGGCCTTGTCGGCCACCTGCCGCGTCAGCGTGTCGGGCAGAACATCGACTCCGAGCCGTGCTTGTACTAAGCGGCGGATGTCGCCTATCGGTAGCGGCTCCACACGTAGTTCGGTGATCGCCGCCCCCTCGAGCCAGGGCGGGACGTATTCAGGTCGTCGCGTGGTAAGGAGCAGAAGCCGCAGCTTTACTTCGCCCTTGACGATCTTGCCCAGCACTTCTGCCGACACGCTGTCGATCCAATGTAAATCCTCGATCACCATGACCACCGGTGAGATCCGGCAGCGTCCTTCCAACAATTGCTGCAAAAGTTCGCGCGTGCGCAAACCGATCAGCACGCCGTCGAGCCCCATCAATGCGTCGTCCGGGACCTTGAGACCAAGCAGGTGGAGCAACAGACCGAGATTTCGGGTGGAGTGCAGGCCGAGTGTGGTCAGGCCCACTTCCAATTTCTGCGCTACCTCCCTTTCTGCTTCGCCGACGCTGACCCTGAAGGAGCTTCTGGCGACTTCAATGAACGGAAGAAGCGCTGTCTGCTGGCCGTCAGGCGAGCAGCTTCCCGACAGGACAAAGGCGCGCTCCTTACCGATCCGCTGGCGGAACTCATGAAGAAGGCGCGATTTGCCCATGCCCGGTTCGGCGACAAGATCGACGACGCGGAGTTGCGAACGCGCCACCTCAAGCCCGCGCTCCAACACCTCCATTTCACGTTCGCGCCCGACAAAAGCCCTGAGTCCGCGGCTCACTTCGGCTTCGAATCGTGTTGCTCCAAGGCGAATACTATTGAGCCGATATACTCTTTGCGGCTCGGATTTGCCCTTGATCTGGTGCTCACCAGCGAAGCTGGTCTCCACCATTCCGTGCACCAAGCGATGGGTCGCCTCACTCATGAACACCGAGTCCGGTCCGGCCAAAGCCTGCAAGCGCGCCGCGACATTCACCGTGTCGCCGAGAACCGTGACGGCGGCGTCGGCAGCGCGTTGCACCTTGCCGACTACGGCCGTTCCGGCGTTAAGGCCGATCCGCAGTTGGGGCCGCAGTCCGTGTTTCAACTCGAGATCGGCGGCGGCGGCCTTAAGCCGCCGCAGGATGGAGAGCGCCGCACGACAGGCGCGCAGCGGCGCGTCTTCGAACGCGACCGGCGCGCCGAAGACCGCCATGATGCCGTCGCCGGTGAAGCTCTGGACGACGCCACCATATTCGTGCACGGCGCCGTCCATCAGCTCCGCTAGGCTGCGCATCAGCGTAAAGGCCGCTTCCTCTCCCGCCCGTTCCGAGAAAGCCGTAAAACCGACCACGTCGGTGAAAAGGACTGTGACTTGCCGACGCTCCGCTTCCACGTGCCCTCCGCACGGTCAGGTCAATCACGCATCCAAAGAGACGGCTGTTTTATAACGCCACTGCTTTGGCATGCTATCCTTCCCTTGCCCGCCAGGAGCATCAAGAAGGAGTGGCGGTGTTCATTGCCTTACTCTGCGGCTCGTCGGCTTGATGTTTCTTGCCATCGAGCCGATAGGTCCCCACCAATTGATTCTGCTGGTTGTAGCCTAACGTCTCTCACGTCCCAAGACAGAAACGCTTGGACTATTCGAGTGGGACGGACCTTCAATTTCTATCTGACAGGTGTGCCGTTAGGGCATCCAGCCATCACCGGTATAGGTCGCGGCTCGGCACGATCGTCGATGTTATTTTCTTCTGTCGGATGTTCCGAGGTCTCGATGCAATTAAGGACCACGATGACTATCGTAACGGCAACCGAAGCGCTGCTGAGGTCGCGGATCGCCCGCAGCATTTTCAACCGGTGCCCGAGCGAAACGCCAAGATCTTTGAGATGTTGATCGGTCAAGTCAGGGAGAACGGTCACATCAATGTCGTTCTCGGCAAATCTCTCCGCGTACTCGGGCATGCCGAGCTTTTTGAGCCAGTCCGCAATTTGTTGCATCGCGGCCACCGCGGTCCCATCGGCGCCTGACCGAGTTTTTCGCCTCGGGGACAGAGAGTTTACACCGATAAGTCCACGATGGCGCGGCCCTTTCTAAAAAGCGCGCCGAAGCCGGCCGCCCGGGAGTCGGAATCGCGTCGCGGGGCGTTTTACTTGACCGACCTGATGTGATTGAGCGCCTTGTCCGACTTGTGGACGGCTACCAAGTCCATGCGCAACTCGAATATGCTGTAGTCGAGGGATTCCAGAACCGAGCGCAGTTTCGCTCTGTCGGACTTGACGAATTCGATGATTAGGATCGGACGCGCGCGTCCGAGGACGTTATTGGCGCCAGCCAGAGCGTCGAGTTCCATGCCTTCAACGTCCAACTTTATGAGATCAACTCTCGTCAGACCAAGGGAGTCCAACGTCAGACATCGAACCTTGGTGGTACTTTGTTCTGAATAATCGACAGCTTGACCGACGAATTCGGTATCGTTCCTGCGCTTGAGTTCCACGCTGCCGAAACTGGATGGACGCGTGTGGTCAAGCAACGGGACTTTGATGAATCCGGGCTTATCGCTTACGGCGGCCAGTATTGCCTGGGCGTTAAAGCAATTGTTGATCGCAACGTTGCCGGCCAGAGCATAGAAAATGCGTTCTTGCGCCTCGATGGCAAGGACGGATCCCCATCCGGACATCTTGCGCGCCCACTCCACGGTGTGGACGCCGATATTGGCACCGCAATCGATCGCGACCACACCATCCCCATGATATTCCCGCCGCAAGTCGAGGAGGGTCAACGCGGTGTCCACCTCATGAGGTGAAAACGACGAGGACTCCAAAATCTCGAAACCCACCCCATAGCCACGCGCTTCGTCGAGCATTCGGTAGTCGAAACGATTGACGATCATAGACCCATGCTCGGAGGACGCGAGCACGAAAGCGACTTTCCGTTTGATCCACTGTCTCATATCTTGGCCGCCTTCATTTCCATAGGATGTTGTCGCGCCGCGTGGACCAGCGTCAATGACAGCGATAGCTATCTCTCTCGCAAACTCTCCTGCTTGTACCTGAGCAACGGCGAAAGCAGGTAAGTGAGGACCGTACGAGATCCGGTCTTGATTTCCACGGTTACGGCCATCCCGGGTGAAAGGTTGACGAGGTTTTCCTCGACTTGCATCTGCGTGCGATCAAGCGAGATGCGTGCCGCATAGACGAGCTCCTGGCCGTTAGGCTCGCTCGTGCTCGATTCGGCACTTGGGGCCTTGTCGCTGGACGGGTCGCGCGGTTTGTCGCGGGCAATCGCATCTTGCGATACGCTTAGGACCCGGCCATGCAGTAGCCCGTATCGCGTGAAGTTGAAGGTATCGACTTTGAGCTCGGCTTCCTGCCCGACGTGAACAAAGCCGATGTCGCGGTTCGGCACCATGGCTTCTATCTCAAGGTGGCTATCGGCCGGTACGACAACGAGCAGGGCTTGCGCCGGCGTCACCACACCGCCCACGGTATGCACGGCAAGTTGCTGTACAGTGCCGTCGACCGGGGCGGTCAAGAGCTGTAGCCGAGTTCGCTGTTGAGCCTTGATGAGATCTTCACCCAGACCAGCAGCCTTGCGCTGCGCCTCCACCAGATCGCTGGATACGGTGTGACGAAATTCCGCGTCAGCTTGCGCGCGTTCCTCCGTGATTGCGGCAAGCGCAGCCTGGGCCTCATCAACTCGGCTTTTTTGTACGGCTAGTTCCTGCTGCGTTTCAACGAAGCTCTGAAGAATCTCCAGATAGTTGGCTTTTGACCCAGTCTCGTGCGAATAGAGCACCTGACGAATGTTGACTCGCTCCTGGAGCACCGGAAGCACAGTTTCAAGCTTCTTGATCGTCGCTCTGACGGTGCCAAGCTCGGCTTCCTTTTGGGCCTTCTGGCGATCGAGTGCGGCAAGCTTGGCCCGGTGTTCCTCGGTCTGATGCGTCAGAAGCTGGCGCTGCGTCGAGATCAGCGTCGTACTTGCGCCCTCCGATCGGTAGAAGGGGGCGAAGGGGTCTGCCTCGCCGCTCAGCGCCGCAGTCAGCCGCGCGACGTCGAGTTCGGCCGCGATGAGGTCGCTTTGCAGATGCTTGCTCTCCGCCTCGTTTATGGTCGGATCCAGTTCGATGAGAACGTCGCCCGCCTTTACGCTCTGGCCATCGTGAACCCGGATGGCGCGGACCACGCCGGTTTCGAAGGGCTGGATGACCTTGGTGCGGCCGCTGGGAATGACCTTTCCGGACGCCGAGGCCACGATATCGACGTGTCCAAAGGACACCCAGGCCAGGGCGATACAAAACAAGGCAATGATCGTCGCACCGATCGCGCCGGCGAGTGGCGGCGCCGGCGTCTCGACGATCTCGAGGGCCGCCGGCAGGAACGCGAGCTCTGCTGTTCCGCGGCGCCGCGGGGCTCGCAAAGCTTTGAAGGCGGCCTCAGCGAACTTCATGGATTCCCGCCTGCAGACGATGGAGTGACGCGTAACGCCCGCCGGTCACGACCAGTTCGTCGTGCGTGCCGTCCTCTATGAGACGGCCGCCGTCAATGGTGATGATGCGGTCCGTCCGCCGCACGGTCGACAGGCGGTGGGCGATGATGAACATGGTTCGGCCCCGAGCGATTTTCGGCATGTTCTGCTGGATGATCCGCTCGCTCTCATAGTCAAGGGCGCTCGTCGCCTCGTCGAAGATCAGGATGCGGGGATCCATTACGAGCGCACGGGCAATGGCGATGCGCTGGCGCTGGCCGCCGGACAGGCTGGAACCGCGCTCGCCCAAAATCGTGTCATAGCCATTGGGCAGTTCCAGGATGAACTCATGCGCGCCGGCGAGTTGCGCTGCGGCGATGATCCGCTCGTTCGACATCGCCGGGTCGGCGAGCGCAATGTTGTCGCGCACCGATCGATTGAACAGAACGTTCTCCTGCAGGACAACGCCAATCTGGCGGCGCAGCCAGGCCGGATCGACCACGTTGAGATCAATGCCGTCAACGAGAACCCGCCCACTTTCGGGGACATAGAGCCGTTGGACCAGCTTTGCGAGCGTGCTCTTGCCGGAGCCGGACGGTCCGACAATCCCGACGATCTGCCCGGCCGGCACCCGGAAATTTACGTCGTGCAGCACTTCCGGCCCATCGATCCGGTAACGGAACGTTGCGTGGTCGAACACAATGTCGCCGCGGATCGCCGGGAGCGGGGTCTGGCCCGGATTGTAGATCGGCTCCGGGACCGTGTTGAGAATGTCGCCCAATCGCGCGACCGACAATCGCGCTTGGTGGAAGTCCTGCCAGATCTGGGCAAGACGCAGCACCGGCGCGCTAACCCGGCCGGCCAGGATATTGAAAGCGACCAGCTCTCCGACCGTGAGGCCGCCGTCGATCACCAGCCTGGCCCCGAAATACAGCACCCCGGCAGTGACCAACTTGTTGACAAACTGGACGAGCTGGCTTGCCGTATTGCCAAGGCTGAGCACGCGAAAGCTTGCGGTAACGTACCCGGCGAGCTGCTCCTCCCATCGCCGCTGCATCTGCGGCTCCACGGCCATCGACTTGAGCGTCTCGACCCCGGTGACGCTCTCGACCAGAAAAGCCTGGTTCTCGGCACCGCGCTCGAATTTCTCGTCGAGACGGCGCCGGAACAACGGCGTGGCTACTGCCGAGATGCCAATATACAACGGGAACGAGGCGAGCACGATGAAGGTCAACAGTGGCGAGTAAATAAACATCACCGCCAGGAACACGAAGGTGAAGAACAGATCGATGACCAAAGTCAGCGCAGAGCTGGTGATGAAATTGCGGATGTTCTCCAATTCGCGGGCACGCGCCACGGAATCGCCGACGCGCCGTGCCTGGAAATAGGCAATCGGCAACGCCAGCAGATGGCGAAATAGACGTGCGCCCAGCTCGACGTCGATGCGGTTGGTGGTGTGGGCGAAAATATAGGTTCGCAGGATACCGAGGATGGTCTCGAATGCCGAGATAGTCACGAGACCGATGACAAGCACATTTAGCGTTCCGAGGCTGCGATGTACAAGGACCTTGTCGATCACGACCTGGAAGAACAGTGGTGCAATCAGTGCGAATAGCTGCAGAAAGAACGAGGCCACTAGCACCTTGCCGAGCACGAACCGGTACTTGTGGATGGCTCCCAGAAACCAGGAGATGTCAAAGCGGCGTGAGAAGTCCAGGAGCCCCGCGCGGCGGGTCATGAGAACGAGTTGACCGTCCCACATGGCCTCGAATTCAGCCCGAGACACCAAGGCTGGACGCGGCGACGCTGGCGACTGGATGATCGCCTGGTCGTCACCAACCTTGCCGAGCAGCACAAAGCCTCCATCGCGCAGCACCGCGATGCCCGGCAGTGGCGTCGTTGCAAGCTGCCGCCAGTTAGTCCGGTAGGCACGCGCCTTGAGGCCAAGGTCTTTGGCGCTGCGGAGCATCTCTGCTACCCCGACAGCGCTGCGACCAAGCCGATGGCTGAGCTGACCAGGATCAGCGCCTATGCCATGGAAGCGAAGCAGGGTGACCAGGACAGCGAGTCCTGGATCGAGCGAACTAGTGTGATCTGTGTCAACGGTACTCAAAAGCGCCCGCCAGGAGAAATCTTTGCTTGCTCGGAATAACACCGATGCAATCAAAAATCGAGCTGAGCGCTTGCTGCTTGAAATATCCCCTCAATTAACTATTAATCGGCGCCCTCAACAACATCGCGATCTCCTTACGCATGCTGTGGCTGCGTCAACAGCGCTTGTGTGGTGGGGGGCGGATCGGTGATGAGCGTGCCGCCGTGGCCGTCGCTTGTCGCAACGAACGAAGACGCCAAATAATTGCCCAGGAGCGCGAGATTGACGGTTGTGCTGCCGTTGGCCACGCTCAACGTTCCGCCGGTGTTGTTAACGTTCGGAGCATATCCGAGCGTCGTGTTGGCCCCAAAGGCGAGGTTTGCGAGGTCAATGTAATTGCCGGAGGCAAGCCCAGCGATCACGCCGGTGAAGCTTTGCGCGCTGTCGAGCTTGAGCGTGCCGGTGCTGCCGGCCGCAAATGTCGCGTTGGCCGCGGAGGGACCGAACAGCTCGAGCTCGGTGCTGCCGCCGATCGTGAAATTGCCCGTGCTGGGCCCCGCCGTGCCGCTGGTCGTGGTGTTAACCTTGAGACCCAGATTGGCGCCCGCACCCGACAGATTGGCAGGGTTACCGGCGAGATCCTGGATGGCCGAGGTCGAGGCCAGTTCGATCCCGCTGACCACGAGATCGGTGGTCACCTGACCCGAGGCCACGGTGTAGTCGAACACTGCTGTCGTCGCGTTTGATTGCCCCGTGCTGTAACTCGCGGTGCCGCCGTCATTGAGCAACAGCAGCGGTCCGCCGCTCACGGTCACGGGCTCGCTCATGTCGAGCGAAATCGTCACTGTATGGCCAGTCGTCACCTCGCCGGTTCCGGGCACCGCCGTCACGCTGGTTACCGTGGGCGACGTTGTGTCGATCTTGAGTATGCCGGGCGGATTGGTCACTGCGCCGGAGAGAACCGCATTGTTGCCGGCGGCATCCTCGATGGTCGCCCCGTTGAGGTTGAGGCCGGTCACTGTCAGATCGGGGGTGTTCTGCCCGGCCGCAACCGTGTAGACGAAGGTCAGAGTGTTGGTGCCGGACCCGCCGGTATAGCTCGCCGTGCCGAGATCGTTGAGCGTCAGAAATGGCGTGGTCGTTGAAGTGACACCACCGACCGTCACGACCTCGCTGAATTTGACGGATAGCGTCACCGACTTACCAGCATCGAGGTCGGCATTGGCCGGATTGGCCACGATCGACGTGATCGTTGGCGTGATCCCGTCGATCTGCAGGATGCCGGACAGGCTCATTGTCGCGCCCGAGAGCACGGCATTGTTTCCGGCGCCATCGGTGATCGTTGCCCCGTTGAGGGTAAGCGCTCTCACGGCGAGATCCGACGTGCTTTGCCCTGACGCCACCACATAGGTGAAAGTCAACGCATTCGTGCCGGAGCCGCTGGTGTAGGTTGCGGTGCCGCCGTCGTTGAGATTCAGAGTCGGAGCGCCGAGGGATGTATTGACCGTCATCACCTCGCTGAAAGTAACCGTGAGCGTGACGGTCTTGCCGATGCCGAGATCGCCGCTGGCGGGGGTGGCGACGACTGAGGTGATGGTCGGGGCTGTGGTATCAATCTGCGGCCCGGCGGCAAACGCGGTGACGCCGGAAAGATTCGCCGTATCGGCGGTGACGTTGGAATCGTAGATGGTTGCCCCGTTGGGATTGAAGCGTGTTACCGCCAAGGCGGAGGTGTTCTGACCGGATCCGAGAGATCCGACCGTGTAAGTGAAGGTGAGGACATTCGTTCCTGAACCGCTTCTGTAGGTCGCGATGCCACCATCATTCAGCGACAAGCTCGGCGTTCCCCCGGTGATCTTCACCGGCTCCGTCGTGGTCACCGTGAACGTGACAACCTTTCCGGGACCCAGGTCACCCGAGGACGGGTTCGACACAATGGATTGAACGGTTGCCCCGATGGCCAGGCCCTGGAAGCTGACATTGGCGCCCGACAGATCGGCTTGGCCCCCTGCGGCATCGGTGATGTTGATGGTCGAGCCGTTGAGGTTGTTTCCAGTCACGGCCAGGGT
>Ga0187783_10001815_pt1 | contig 15779 bp, 11 predicted proteins | sample 1015_SJ02_MP02_2_FD_132471 | JGI IMG/M metagenome (GOLD analysis project Ga0187783, IMG submission 132471) | Tropical peat soil microbial communities from peatlands in Department of Meta, Colombia - 1015_SJ02_MP02_20_MG | ecosystem: Environmental > Terrestrial > Soil > Wetlands > Peat | place... | reverse complement strand
GTTGTTTCCAGATCAGGATGCGCTGAAGCGAGATGAAAATCGACGCTGGGAACTTGTCGAGGCGCATTGGGACCTGCCGATTCGAGCGATCGATCCCAACGGAGATGGCGACGAGTAAAAGATTAGGCCGGGCAAGAGACAGATGCAAAAGACATGAACACTATTTCGAAAATAGGACATCACGAGGTCGCGCTGACAATGACAAAAGGTCAACCCGTCAGCGGACAACGGTACGCGTGGAGCTGCGCCGGTCATTGCAGGTTCCCTGGTCCCCCACCCCAAACACCCCGGGAATCTCGTGACGGTTTGGCGCGCTCTGCGCGTATCAGCTAAATCAAGACGGACTTGGTAGAGTTTCTTAGGGTCGGAGAAAATGCATGATTTGCCGACGCTTGTCCCATGTTGTAGACCCTTTGCGCGCATGTGTAACAGATCGCACCGGAAACATGGGCCCTGGAAGGAGTGTCGGTTATAGATGAGAGGCTACAGTTCGTTGCTCGACGGTTAGCCGGCGAGCAAATGGCGGATCTGTGCAGGGAGTTTTTCTCTCGCAAGACGGGCTACAAGATCTTCGATCGTTACCCAATTTCGATTCTCTTCGCTCTGGACGTTAACCTACAATCCGGTCCATCTACAGCGCGACGGAAGTGTGCCGACATGGACGATTGTAGGGCCTGGAGTGTGGTCACTCGGATTTGTGGCCTTTTCCCTGCTCTTGTAGTATCATAGCTACATGAAACTCGGATTGCGAGAAGCGAACCAGGAGTTCTCCAGGCTAGTGAGGGCCATTCGTGCCGGCCAAGAGGTCATATTGACTGACCGCGGCGAGGCAATCGCCGTCGTGAAGCCACTGGAGCGCCGTGGGCAGGAAAAGGCATTCCAGGCCATGGTCACAGAGGGTCTAATCCGGCCCTCGCGGCAGCGAGGACCGATGAAGCTTTCGCGGTTTCGGGCGCTCAGGGTCACTGGAAGACCCCTTGCGGAGACAATCAGTGCGGATCGCGAGGAACGCTTCTAGTGTGGGCCTATTTCGACAGCAGCGCACTTGTAAAAATCTATGTACAGGAGAATGGCCGAGCAGCCATGCTGCGGCTGCTCCGCCTGCATGAGGTTGTCGTCTCCGCTATTCTGCTGGTCGAGATTCGCGGAGCCTTGCGCCGACGTGCAGAGGAGAATGCCATCGAAAGTTCCCGTTTCCCTGCGGCACTAAACCAGCTTGCTGCCGACCGTGACCAATGGAACCTGCTCGCCGTATCGACGGAGATTCTGGGGCGTGCTGAACAGATCGTCGCCAGGCATGCAGTCCGCACGCTGGACGCAATCCACATTGCATCGGCGAAGGAATTTGCCGAACGGCTGCAAGCACGTGTGCCCTTCATCAGTGCCGATCACCGGCAGATTGAGGCCGCTGCTGCGGTCGGCTTGATCGTGCAGCCAGTAAGATAGGCAATTTTTGAGCGAAGGATATTGAGCGGCAGCGCTTCGTTCTCACCGTTCTTCTGCTCGATCAAGCCTGCTTTCTCACGGATGCTCTGGGTCATCGAATTGAACGTGTCGGAGAGCAAGCCGAGTTCATCGTTCCGTTTCCAATCAACCTTGGCAGTAAGGTCTCCGGCCGCCACTCTCTTTGCCGCTACCACCAACGCATTAACCGGACGCAGGATCTCGCGCGTCGCGAACAGTGCCGCTGCCACGGTCAGCAGAAACAGTCCTGCGCCCCACCAATCGAATAGACGCCTCATTTCGGGCACAGGAGTAAGTGCCTCATTCAGGTACATCCGCGATTCGATCACCCAATGCAGACTTTCCATATTCAAAGGCATGAACGACACCAGGCTTAGATTTGTTCCGATAATCGACGGCCAAATGCCCGCGTAACGGTGCCAGCTCAGACGGTCGACGCAACACTTGCTCAAGTCACTGAGCTCTGCGTCTTCTGCGCCTTGGGGGCGATGCTCAGTGGCTTAAATTGGGGATAGACTCCAGAATCGCACACGTGCAAGAAATAGGTCGCGTATTGACACGGTTGGCCGGGGCAATATCCAGCGGAGCATGTCTTTAGAACAGGAATTTTGCTCCGATCTGAAGAATCCGGGGAGGATTGGCCGCAGTGACGAATCCGAACTGGCTGATATTATTGATTTGCCCCGTTGGATTCACAAACTGAGTGTGATTCCATATGTTGAAAGCGTCCAGGCGGAGTTCGAGACTCTTGGACTCGGTAACTTTCGTTACTTTTGTCAGAGTCATGTCCCAGTTGTTCAGTCCTGGCCCGTGAAAGAAACGCCGTGGTGAATCTCCGAAAGAGCCCAAAGGCTCGAGGCTGAAGAGCGCTGGATTAAAGTATGGCTGGCCAGAGCGTGGATTCTTGTTGTAGTAGATCTTCTGCCCCGGATTAATTTGAGGCGTATCGACAGGAGCTTCCGTGGAGTCGGTACCAGTAAGGGATCGGTCGTCAGCCTCTGCCATGGTCACCGGAAGGCCCGAGACAAAGCTGGTAATGCCGGCAATCGACCACCCTTCTGCGAGCGCCTGCGCCCACCCGGAGGAGGTGTGCAAGGCTCTATTGAATGGCAACTGGACCTCGTAGCTGCCGACAAAGTTTTGCGTGACATCGAAGGCGCAGAGGCCCAGGCTGAGCTTAGGGTTAAAGGGGTTGATACCCTCCTGTAGGCCCGAGGCGTCGTCGATGCATTTGCTGTAGGTGTAGCCGAACAGGAAATTTCCGTATGTGCTGCGGTGGTTCACGCTCGCTTGTAGCGAGTTGTAGGAGGATTGGCCGATGGTCACTTCGAAGGGGTTGTTGCCGAAGGTCTGAACGTTGTCCTGCGGGGGAAGAACCGTGTAAGTCGTATTCACCACGCATTGAGCCGCCCCATTTGTACCGCACGTCGAAGCGGGTACCAATTGCACTGCTGGGATCGCCGCACTCGGGTAGTTCACGCCCGGAGGCAGTGTGTATTGACCTCCTTCGCCCCCTGGAGCACACCCGTAGGCCACCAGATCCAAGCAGAGCTGCTGGTTGCCCGGATTGGCCTCGCGCTCGGCGATCAATTTGTGCCCCTGATTGCCGACGTAACTCACACTGACAATGGTGTTCGACCCAAACTGACGCTGGATGGAGAATTCATAGTCTTCCGCATAGGGCGTGACATTATTGTTTGCGTATGCCAGCGCACCCGAAATGGGCAAAACGGTCGTGCAATTCGGATTATTATTCGGAAGTGCAGGCGACCAACAAAACGTGGTGTCTGGATTCTTGGCGCTCACACCGGGAGGAGGAAATGTGAACGGAAAGCGCATCCCCTCGTTGTTCCCCGTGGCTCGATCAATATAGGGCATTTCGAATATCGGTGGGACCGGGCTCACATAGAACAGTCCATACGGTGCGTCGCCAATTTCCTGGAACTGGGTCAAGTCCTCCACCGCTGTATAGAAGAGGCCCCAACCCGCGCGAATGCTCATTTTGCCGGGCCCGCCGGTAATTTTTGTAATCCAGCCCGAATCAAAGCTCGGGGAGTACGCAATTCCGAGCCTGGGTGAAAAATTGTCATATTGGGTCGGAGCCAGAGTGGCTGGGACACCACGGTCACCCGGCAAAACCCATCCCGTTGGAGCACCCGGGAAAACAACCGACTGCTCGTTGGGGATCAGGGTTTCAATCTTGTTTCCTGAGTCGTACCAAGGCTGAATCATGTCCCAGCGCAAGCCATAGTTGAGCGTTAAGTCCGGGCGAATGCGCCAACTATCTTCGACATACAAGCCGATGTACTTGGTTCTACTATTCAGGATTTGCTCGCTCGCCTGAATGAAGGTGAAGGGAGCCCCAAGCAAGAAGTCGGCGAAGTCCAGGCCTGTCTCGTTGCCGTTAAATGTGTAAGATCCGTTCTCGCCATAGTAATTGTGATCGTTGATTTGATCCCAGTGGAACTGGCCCCCGAATTTGATGCTGTGCGTACCCATAATCTTTGTGAAGTTATCCTGCCACTGGAAAGTGTTGTTAAACTGCCGCGTCGTGTCGGGCGGCACTCCGATAGTGAAACTGTTGAAGACAATGTTCGGGACGCCCTCAAGCGAGGTAGTGATCGGACCGATACCGCCGTTGAAGCTTGCGCCCGTTCCACTGGGTGCGGGGAAGCCCAAGGAGGTCAGCGTAACGCCGGTACCGCCCTCGGGCGTAAAAAGGTGATTTCCACTACGGAGGTAGCTAAAGCGGAATTCGTTCACCGCATTGGACCCAAAGGATTTTGTATCGCTGATCATGGCCATTTGACCGCGCGTGTCATTCGTGGCGTTGAAGCCGGGAACGGTGGCGCCGCTATTTGGATAGGCGGAATTCACCGTGGCGTTGTCCATATGGTAGTAGCCGGAGATCAGCCCCCATTGCGTATTGAAGTCAACGCGTATACCGCCTTTGTTGTCACTCAGGTGGCTGTCGTAGGCCGACGTCGTATAGTTAAACCCCGAACCGTTAGGAGCATTCGGCGTGGGAATGTAGGGAAACAGCCCGATGGCCGCGGAAGAGAATCCGGCTTTCGGGAGCGCGCCGTTCGCGAAGACGCAACCGCTTGCCGGATTCGTGGAATTGCAACCCGTAAAGTAATAAGGCTCGCCGGGGTTAACCGTGTATCCAAGGCGGCTGGAAAGCACCGACGCCCAACAAGTCGGACAATTCGGAGTCGGACTCTGAACGACGCCGGACGTACCGGTTCCGGCCAGAACGCTTTGGTATGCCGCGTTCATTGCGGAGAGCTGGTCAACAGCGAAGTCATAGTCGCCGGTTGTGGGGTCGATGGTTCCATCAGGGACCGTGGTGGTTACCGTGGGGGCTTGTATTGTGCGCGTACCTTGATAATCGCCAAAGAAGAAGATTTTGTTGTGTTTGATGGGTCCACCAAACGTTCCACCAAATTGGTTCTGAATAAATTTCCCAATGGAAGTCGCGAAGTAGTTGCGTCCGTTGAGATCGGTGTTCCGGTTGAACTCGAACAGGTCGCCGTGGTACTGGTTCGTGCCGGATTTGGTGACCACGTTCACTTGCCCGCCACTGTAGTTCCCATATTCGGCATCGAAGTTATTGGTGATGATGCGGAACTCTTCGATCGAATCCAGGTTGGGAATGATGGCGGTCCCGTTATTTTTGCCTTCGTTGACATTAGCGCCGTTCAGCATGAATCCGTTGGCAGCCTCGCGCTGGCCATTGATCGATTGGTTTCCCGAGTTCAATCCCTCACCGGCCCCCTCACCCAGATCTGAACTGAGGCCGGAAGATCCACCCGGATTCCCTCCGCCAACCACGCGGTCATTGAGTCCAGGAGCTTGTGCGGCATAGGCGCTGGGGACCACGCCCGGCTGAAGTGCCATCAGATCTGTAAAATCACGACCATTGAGGGGAACCGCAGTTATCTTTTCACTGTTGATCACGACGCCCATCTGCGTGCTTTGCGTCTCTACTTGCAGCGCATTGCTCGTCACGGTGACCTTCTCGGCGACGGTTCCCAGCTCGAGTCGAACGTCCACACGGATTGCGGCGTTTGCGTCGATATGGATTCCGGTGTTCGAATATAACTTAAACCCTGTCTGCTCCGCCGAAAGGGTGTAGTCGCCGATGGGAAGCTGCGGAAAATTGAAGAAGCCGTCGGCATTGGTCCGAAGGGTCATCTCGACGCCGCTGACCGTGTTCAGCGCCGTAACGGCGACGTTCGGGACTGGCGCCCCAGTAGGATCGGTGACGATCCCCGAGATGCTTCCCGTGATGCCAGCCCACAGCGCAGGAGCAGCCGCCCACAGCAAGATCATCAACAGAGGTAGAATTTTCCAAAAGGCACGCATTCTGAAAAACCTCCTCGGGAAGCCGCTGCAACGTTCTGGCCTCGTTCCACTGGGTGAAAGTGAAGAAGCGCAGATTGGGAAACCACGACCCGCCGATCGGTTTGTTATACCATCTTCCGGAGGAAGTCAATTAATAGTTTTAATTAAATTTATTGAAGCTCTGGTGGTCCGGCCACCCCCTTCGAACGGTGACTCTCGGCACAGGGCGCATGCCAAAAGCCCACATCGAAAGCTGAAATCGATCGAGAGGTGGTGCAAGAAAATGGGCCGGTGGTGGGCGAGCTTTCTTGGAAATCCAGTAGGCTAAGATATTTTATTAAAATAGTTCTTGAATCCGCGCCGATCTTTGTGTATCTGCTGATTCTCACCCTGTGAGGAGTTGTTTCATTTCGCTGCTCCCTAGCGTCGCAGCCGGAGAAAGGTATCGTGCGAAATTCCAGAAGGCGTGGCTATAGAATCTATTCGCTCGAGCGCGGCTTGAGCCTGCTGGATCTGTTTGCGGGCGCCGAGACAGCTCTCAATTTCGCCCGGATCGCGGGGCTCTCTGGGTTGCCGACCAGCACGCTTCATCGTTTCCTCGTCAATCTTCGGTCTGCCGGATATTTGAGCTGCGATGAGGGTGGGAATTACCGCCTCGGCCTCCGTTGCGTATTTCTCGGTCAGGCTGCGATGGGCTCTCTCGACGTTCGCTTGATGGGCAGACCGTATCTGCAGGAGCTCAACCGCCACACGCGCGAGACCATCCATTTGACCGTCCGCAACGGCTCTGCGGCCGTCCATGTGGACAGGATCGATTCTCCCGAGCAATTGCGCATTCATTCGCGCATTGGCTCCTCCGTGCCCTTGTATTGCACCGGTGTTGGGAAGGTTTTGCTCGCCTATTTGCCCCCGGCCGAACAGGCTGCTCTCCTCGAACGGCTCGAACTGAAGCGCTTTACCGTCCACACGGTGGGAAGCCCGCAGCAATTGCAGGCGGAATTGCGGCGCGTCCGCAAGAATGGTTATGCCTGCGATTTCGAAGAGCACGAGCCGCACGTGCGTTGCATCGCGGCGCCAATTTGGGACCATGCGGGTGCCATCCACGCAAGCTTGAGCGTCACTGGACCGGCGGTTCGCATGACGGCTGTGAGGCTGCGCGAACTGGCCCCTTTGGTCACGCAAGCAGGATTGGCCATCTCTCGAGAACTGGGATTTCGCACGCCGCCAAAACCGCTTCCCGACCCAGGCTCGACCTAGAGGTGAAATCCGGGCCCGCCCGCTCGAGCATTCGCGTTCACAAGGCTGTGAGCTTAGAATTTTTCGCCAAGCAACGCATGACGGAAGGACGAATTGCGTGCGCCGGTCTCATCCTGTGGGTGGCGGCCTTAGTTCTGCTGACAGGTGGAGATCGAGCCGCGCAGGTCAAGAGTCAGGCCCGGCGCGCTAGCCGCGCCGCTGCCCAAGAGCTCTGAAGCGCAAGACCGGCGATTGTGCTCGAGCCCACCGAAATCGGCTTGTCGATGAATTCGTTCATGCTGCCGCCGGGCGAGGACAAAATTATCGCGGATCATCTGGTGACGCTTTTCCGCGAGCACTCTTCTTAAGCGGCGCGATTCGCGGACGAGGGATTTGGAGGGGAGCTTCGCGCCTTCTTACAGGACAGCCTATGGTAAAGCGCGCGTGGATTCTCGAACCACCAGTTCGGGTGCCAACTTGAGCCTCACGGCTTTGAATTCCCTGTCTTCGACAGCCGCGTTAATGCCCTCCATGATGATTCCGACAGCCGTGCTGCCCAGCACCTCCATCGGCTGCCGCACGGTGGTGAGGGAGGGGATCGCCAAAGCCGCGGGGGGCACGTCATCGAAGCCCACCACGGAACAGTCGTCCGGAGTCTTTAAACCGGCGCGTGCGAGGGAACGAATGGCGCCAAAGGCTGTCATGTCGTCGAAAGCCATAACGGCTGTGAAGCGTTTCTTGTGCTTCAACAGCTCCTCGGTCAGCCGGAACCCGGCCTCAAATGCGGAATTGGGATCGAGCGAATTGGGCAGTTCAGCCACCAGCGCGGGATCGATTGCCAGGCGTACGGAGCGGGCAAAGGAGCGGATGCTCCGCCAGCGCGGCGCGGCGTCCCCCAAGATCTTCGGCCCTCGAATGAAAGCGATCTTGCGATGGCCCAGCGAATAGAGGTGTTCGATGGCCAGACGCGCACCCGCCTCATTATCGACCATCACGGAGCTGACACTGTCCGAGTTGAACTGCCTGGCGATCATGACTGCCGGAATATTTCGCTTCTCGAGATCGGCCAACAGATCAACGTCGACCAAGAGCCAGTTTGCGACGATGATCAAAGCTTCCACGGGACGCGCAAGCAGCATTTCCAGATAGCGTTCAAAGCGGCTGCGAAGGTTGTGCATGTCCGTAAAGATGGGCAGATAGGAGGCTTCATAGAGCGCGCGCTCGATACCGCGCAAAATGAGCGTGCAGAAAGGATCGGTGAGGTCAAATACCATCACTCCGACCGTGTGGTTGCGCCGCACATTCAGAAAACGAGACGCAGCCTTCGGACGATAGTGGAGCCTTTTGGCAGCCTTTTCGATGCGCTCCTTCGTGGAAGGCGGGATGTAGCGCGCCAAAGGGGCATTGTTTAGGACGATCGAAACAGTGGCGATCGAAACCCCGCTTGCTTGCGCGACATCCCGCAGCGTGACGGTCGTTTTTCTTGTTCTGCGATTGCGCATCACCAACCCCGCATCCGTAGCAGAAGGCTTGCTTGCCGGCGAATCAGGGCTCCTGTCTCTCCTACGCTGTTGAGTCAGGTCCCTCTCGGCGCCCCTACGCATCATCCACCGGGATGTCGAAGCGTACGAGATCAGTCTTGAAACCCTTCGTTTTGACGGCGCCGAACGCCACACCCAGGATCATCCAGATTGTGCCAAGCAGCATAGCCCACGGGCCCAGGCTACGCCAGATGAAAAGACAGATCAAAAAGCCGAGCAATGGAAATGCGCAGTTTGTCCAACGCTTTTCCACCGCGCGCAGATAGTAACGGATGAACGCCGCCGCGTTCACACCCATGAAAGCAAGCAAGGCACCGAAATTGAGCAGCTCCGCCCCCTTCTCGTAAGAGATCAGAAATGCTCCGACCAGCGCGATGGCCCCGACGAAGATCACGTTATTACGCGGGATGCGATTCTTGGGATCGAGGACGCCAAAGAAGCTTTTGGGAATGCCGCGGCTGCGGCCCATGCCATAGAGCAACCGGGCAGCGCCGAGCTGAGCGCCCATTCCAGAGCCGATGTTCGCGATGAGTACGGTGAAGTTGAGCAGGTGGAAGAGAAAGAATCCGCCAATCTGCCGCGCGACCAAGGGAAACGCTGATTCGACCATGTCCGCGGGGAATGGCTTCGGTCCCCAGACGAGCTGTGCGGCGTAGACCTCCAGCGACGAAAGGGCTCCCGTGATCACGCAGACCAGCACCGTGGCCAGCATCACATTGCGCCGCGGGTTTTCAACTTCCTCGGAAAAAGTAGAGATGGCGTCGAAACCAATATAGGTGAGGACGGCAATGGACGTGCCGTGTAAAACGCCTCCCACGCTGAAGGTTTCCGGATTGTAGAAGGGCTGCGTGAAAAAAGCAGCGCCGTAATGGTGCAGGCCCCAGAGGAAGCGAATCACGAACGCAAAAAATACCAGCACCACGAGGAACATTCCCGAGGCAAGCACGCCGTTGATGCGCGCGGACGTTTGAATGCCCTGGAGATTTAAGAGCGTGAACACGGTTGCATAGGCGATCACCAGCGCCCCATAGGACACACCGGGCAGGATGTTCTGCGTGAGCTTGCTACAAAGCACCGTGCAAATCAGCGGGTTCAAGATGTAATCCATTACCATGGCCCAACCGGTGATGTATCCGAGTGCGGGATGAATTTCCTCTCCGACATAGGTATACGCGGAGCCTGCGCTCGGATAGGCCCGAGCCATTTTCCCGTAGCTGGCCGCGGTGAAGAGCATGGCGACCATGGCGATCAAAACGGTGGTGATGACGTGGCCGCCCGCATTGTTGTTGATCACGCCATAGATTCCCATGGGCGCGATCGGCTGGATGATCACAATGCCGATGATGATCAAGTGCCAGAGCTTGAGCACCCGTTTCAGTTGAATGGGCGACGGCACAGACGCGGCGGCGCTCGGGTCGCTCATTCGCGGGCGACAGCCTTCACCAGATGGCGCGGGTGGTCGACGTCACAGCCGTTGATGGACGCGAAGTGATAGGCGAAAAGTTGAAGCGGAATCACCTCAAGAACCGGCAAAAGAAGCTCCGGTGCAGCGGGAACCAAGATCACGCGATCAGCAATCCGCGAGACTTGGTCGTCGCCGCTTGCGGCCACGGCGATCACGTGGCCTCCGCAGCTTCTTACATACGCAAGGACGTCCAGCGTTTTTTCATAGCGCAGCGTGGAATCAACGTCTGAGGAGTCACGCGTCGCGAGGGCCACAACGACCAGGTTTTCATCGACCAGCGCGTTTGGGCCGTGCCGCAGTTCTCCAGCAGGCAAGCCCTCGGCCTGCACGTACGATACTTCCTTCAGCTTCAAAGCGCCTTCCCGAGCAATCGCATAGTGGACGCCGCGGCCGAGGAACAGGAACTTCTTCCTGTCCCGGACGAGGCGAGCGGTTTCCGCGGCCTGCGAATCCCAACAGGGAAGCTCTCTTTCGACTTCGGCGGGCAGCGCCAGAAGGCGATGGCAATGCGCGCGGGCCGCTTCGGCGGTCAAACGGCCGCGCTCGCGTGCGAGAAACAGCGCCAGGAGGTAGAGAACAGCCAGCTGCGCTGTGAAGCTTTTCGTGGCCGGCACGGCATATTCGGGCGCGGCGCAGGTAATCAGAGTGGCGCTGGCTTCTCGTGCGATCGTGGAATCGGCAACATTGACGATGGCGATCGTTTTGGCGCCGCGCTTGAGCGCCTCGCGCTGGGCGGCAATCGTGTCTCCCGTTTCTCCGGACTGGGTGATGACCAGCACGAGCGGATCTTGTTCCGCGTGCGTCGATCGGAAGCAATATTCGCTCGAATACTCGACATCGACACTGACGCCCGCCAGATCTTCGATCATGATTTCACCGACCAGTCCGGCATGGCGACTGGAACCACTTGCAGCCACGATGATTTTCTTGAAGGCACGCAGAGCGCTTTTGAGGGGCCGGAGCCTCACCGCCAGGGTGTGGTCGCCCTCGATGTTGCGCTCGACCGTTCTAGCCATGGCCTGCGGTTGCTGATAAATCTCCCGCAACATCGCACTTTCCCGAGAGTCCGATGGGGAACTTCGCTGCGAGTTTTCCGGCTGGTCGGGCATTCGTCGTATCGGAATCTGTGAACCGCGAATATTCTACTTGACAACCGCGTCGCGCTGAACGTTAATCCGATTTCATTAAATTTAATAAAACCGAAGCGACTAATATAGAGGGATGTCAGCGATGCTTGCAAGAACTTCTGCACGGGCGGACTCGCCTTCAGCAGAGGCACTCAGAAAAACGACTGGATCAGTGGCTGAACGGCGGGAGATGACGGGTGGACGGGCTACCCTAGCCAAACGGTCGCGGATGCAAATGGCGCGAGAGGCCGCAGGAGTTCGGTCGGCTTTTTTCGCCGCCTACCTTTCTCTGGTGCCCCCCTTGTGCGCACAGGCGATCCGTGTCGACGCCACGCCCAGTCATGCCAGAAACTCGATCGTGCCTGCACAGGCACTGGGCGCGGGCATCGACCGGCTCCCCTACGGCGCAGCTGACAAGACTTTCGTCGAGCCTACGATCAAGCAGGTCTTGACTTCCGGATGGCAGATGATCAGCTACCGGCAGAATACGGAACTGCACATTGAGGCATGGCACTGGAATCCTCAAGGGGCCTGGAGCGATCCAGGGGGCAAGGGATATTTCACAGGCAGTGCAGTTCCGGGCGAACCAATCCGCCATTCCTACGGGTACCCGCTTCCTCACCGGGGCGTCACGCACGACGATGGCACAGACTTGGTCGGCTATTCGCGGCTCACCGACGGCGACCTGAATTCGTATTGGAAGAGCAATCCCTACTTGACGCAGCCTTTTACCGGTGAAGACGATTCGCTCCATCCCCAGTGGGTCCTGGTCGATCTCGCCGCTCCGCGCCTCGTCAACGCGATCCGCATCGCCTGGACCGACCCATACGCTCGGCACTACGTCGTTCAATATTGGACTGGTGAAGACCCGATCAAGAAGCCTTCGGCTGGCGCGTGGGTTGCATTTCCAAATGGTGTCATCACCGACGGGCAAGGCGGTAGCCCCACGATTCAGCTTTCTACCGCGCCCATGAGTGTGCAATACCTTCGAATACTGATGACGCGATCTTCAAATACTTGCGACTCGCACGGCTCTGCCGACCGGCGCAACTGTTTGGGCTACGCGATTCGCGAGCTGTTCATCGGCACCACAACTGTAGACGGAAGCTTCCACGACCTTGTGCTCCACACCCCGGACCAGGGACAAACCGCCACCTACTGCTCATCGGTTGACCCTTGGCATGAGCCCTCGGACCTGAATGAAAAGGCTGGAGACCAGGTAGGCTTCGATCTCTTCTATACGAGCGGCTACACGCGTGGCCTGCCGGCGATGATCCCCATCGCTATGCTGTATTCGACGCCGGAAGATTCTGTGGCAGAAATCGCCTATATCAAAAAGCGAGGCTACCCCATCTCTTACATCGAAATGGGAGAGGAGCCCGACGGCCACTATACGCCGCCAGAAGACTACGCCGCTCTCTATATTCAATGGGCCTCGGCCCTGCACAAACTTGATCCCCATCTCCGGCTCGGCGGGCCGATCTTTACCGGCGTCAATAAGGACGTCGAGGCGTGGCCCGATGCCCAGGGCCGCACGTCTTGGACGCAGCGGTTCATCGACTATTTGAAAACTCGCGGAAGACTTTCCGACCTAAGCTTCTTTTCCTTCGAGCACTATCCGATGGACCCATGCAAGATTCAGTGGAGCAACCTATACGACGAAGCAGACCTGGTGACCCGCATGCTCGACGTGTGGCGCGACGATGGCGTGCCCGCGAATGTTCCGATGTTCATCACCGAATCCAACATTGGGTGGCAAGCAGAGGAAGCATTCCTCAACGTTTGGGGCGGACTCTGGCTGGCCGACTATGTCGGTTCTTTCTTGAGCGCCGGGGGCAATGCCGTCTATTTCTTTCATTATATTCCGCTGCGTATACATCGCGGATGCAACGACTCGCTGGGGACATTCGGACTGTTCTCGACAGACGCGAATCTACAGATCGAGCAGCCTCTCGCACAATATTTCGCCAGTCAGCTCATCAACCTCGAATGGGTTGAACCGGCAGGTGGAGCGCATCGCCTGTTCTCGGCGCATAGCGACGTTCAGGACGGGGCAGGGCACACACTCGTAACGGCATACGCCGCGCTGCGGCCCGACGGACAGTGGGCGCTACTGATCGTTAACAAAGATCAAGAAAACGCGCACCGCGTCCACATCGTGTTCCACGATGAGGAATCCAGCCGCGATCGTTGCTTTTCCGGCCTGGTGGACTTCATCACGTTCGGCAGTGAACAGTACCAATGGCACCCGTCTTTTGAAGACGGCAAAGCCGACCCCGATGGCCCGCCTGCGCGAAGGTCGCTCAAGGCTTCATCGGATACGGTTTTCGAGCTGCCGAAAGCTTCCGTCACCGTGATTCGCGGCAAGATCTCCCCGTAGCATCGGAATCTTGACCACGGGCCTTACGAGCGAATGGCCCCAGCCGCGCGCCCTACGCGACGGCTCTCGATCTGAAAGCCCTCCCGGAAGGAGTCGAAACACCGGTTCACTGTCCACTGCGACTGCCCGCACGATGGGCAAAGCTCCAAATCACTCCTAGGATGACGATGAATGGTCGAATGGTCGAGGGCAATGACGCAGCGAATGGTGGAACACCGAGTAGGACTCCTGCGGATGCGGCTAAACCGGTAAGCAGCCAGAGCGGAGGTCGTGGAGAAACTCCCATGCACTACAGCAGGAACTATTACTAACTCTCCGACCGCTCTCACAAGGAAAGGAAGCACTCCTTGCCTGCGCAGTTCGCTGATGTTCGTCCGCAGTGCCACTCCCGCAAACGTCAATAGAAACGCCCCGCGTGAAAGATTCGCCAGGCTTCTGAGCTGCACCGGGCTGAACAGCGGACAGTAGCCGATTAATAGGCTGTGAAGCCTCGATGTTGCCCGTATTGAGCTTCGGGCGATCTGAGAGGTCAAAATGGGAATCCCCGTGAAATTCGAAAAAATTGTCTTAAGTCGCGTCCCACCGCCCAGTCAGACCTAGGCAGGACTGCCCGCACAGTCCACTCTTTATTTTCTTAAGCGCTTCGCGGAGATCCTTCGACGTCTCGATCACCCATTTCGGCGGGTCCGGGTTGTGCTGGTAATCGGGGTCCTGGCCGAAGGCAATTCTCCAGCGGTTCAGCCAAGATATCCCTTCCGGACCAATGTAACGATCAGGCGTCGCGTAAGCTGGGTCGGATAGCGCTTGTTCGAGTGAGACGAACCGGTAGCCACGTTTTTCGATTTTCTCTAGGAGCAGATGCAACATTTCCACGTTCAGCTCGCTATCGTGAATCAGCAGCACCTGGGGAATCTCTCTTCCAAAGAGCTGGCGCGACATCGCTTCGAAATAGTCGAAGGCTCGATCAGCATACGCGAGGTATTCGTTCTTGGTTTTGGCCGCCAGTTGCTCGTCCTTGTTCCGGATCGCCAAGCCCAGCGCATCATTGAATATCCAATCCTGGGAATCCAAGGTAACCGGCGCGACGGTCAAGCCTCGCTCTTTCAGAAACGCCTCGAACGCAGTTTTCGCTTCTTCTGTCGGCCCGGTGTTCAAGAACGGGTACCGAAAAAACTTCACCGTGAGTCCGCGCTCCCTCATCAGCGCTTGCGTCACGACTTCGCCGCGGACGGTATCGTCTTCGAATTGGGCGAGAGGTGTGGTTTGAAAATCCGGATGTGAATACGTGTGATTTCCCAGACTCAATCCGGCGTCGAGCCAGCATTTAAGCAGCGCCGCCCGCGCATCTCTCTCCGCGGGGACTTGCAGCTTCCATTCATTCACGAATCCAACTGCCGGGACGTGATGCCCTTTCAGAACTGTGGGAATGGTTCGATTGATCCTCTCCAGTTCTCTCAGATCTCCGACCGCTTGGTCGGTTCCCGGCTCGGCCCCTGGAAGGTCGTCAACAGTAATTGCGATGGTACGCACTGTCGCCTGCTCGCCAGACGTGGCGGGTGTGTTTCCGGTCGGGCGCGCTCCCTCCCTGCTCACGAGCCCCTGATAAGAGATGAGGAGAAGAAGCGAGACGAACGAAATCGGCGCGGCAATCAAACGCAGCGTCATCCCTTCCGTGTTTCTGCCAGACATAAGGAGACCCTCGCAAATTCCATCGATATTCTGCCTGAAGAGAATGCTTGCGGCTGCAGAAATCATCAGAGTGCAGTCGGCTGGCCCGATGCCGGAATCCGGAACACAAATACCCTACAGCAAGGAATCCCAGCGCATGAGTTTCCGGCAAGACCCTCTCAAATATCTTCGTTCTATCCAACCCGTTGCTGCCGAATCGTGCTACAGAGACTTTGGATGGGCACTGGCATTTGACCCTGGCGGAATGACCAAAATCAATGAGGTTCGGCGATCACTTGCACACTCCATTGAAACGCAAATCGAGCAGTCTGTAAGCTTGCCGGAAATCGCGCCCGTAGACGATTCGAACGAATCATTCCTGTGAAAATCCAGTTGAAAGGCGTTCACCGCGACACGATCAACGCAGCTGTCCGGGACATCGATGTCGGCTCCGTCATCAAGGCTTGCTGAGATCAAAACGCGAGGTTATCCGGCTGCAAACATTGAATTTCATCTTCGACCGGCTGTAAGGCAAGCCGAAACAGGACATC
>Ga0187783_10001814_pt1 | contig 15782 bp, 9 predicted proteins | sample 1015_SJ02_MP02_2_FD_132471 | JGI IMG/M metagenome (GOLD analysis project Ga0187783, IMG submission 132471) | Tropical peat soil microbial communities from peatlands in Department of Meta, Colombia - 1015_SJ02_MP02_20_MG | ecosystem: Environmental > Terrestrial > Soil > Wetlands > Peat | place... | reverse complement strand
GTGGAAAAGAAAGGTATCTCGCGCACGAACGACTTGGTGCCGTCGATCGGATCGACCAGCCAGATGCTCTCGGCCCCCATGGCGTGCCGTCCGGTCTCCTCGCCGAAGAAGCCGTAGCCGGGGAACCGCCCGGTGAGAATCGTGCGGATAACCTCCTCGACACGGACATCCGCCTCGGTGACCGGGGAATCGTCCGGCTTGGCGCGTACAGCGGGACTGGTGCGGTAGAAGCCCCGGATGATCTCGGCCGCCTCCCGCGCCGCATCGAGCGCGGCGGTGAGTTCTTTCGACGACATATTCGCTTAGGATACGACGGGGACACCCACATGAGCGCCGATAGGTCTGCCAGAGGGGAACTCGAGGGGTTGCTGCGCCGCCTGTCGCTCGCCGACCGGTCCGTGCTGGCTGCCACGCTGGAGACACCGGACAGCCAGATCGCGACGGTCAGGGACACCGCCAACGATATGCTCTGGTCACGGCTGGTCGAGCTCGGGCTCGCCCGCGAGCTCGTACTCGACATCGATCTCCCGCCGGCCTTGAAGCACATCCAGCCACGTTCGTACGCGCTGACCGCGCCGGGCCGTGCGGCGATCGCCGAGGTGCTCGCGGGCCTTGTGCCCTGAAGTGAGGCAGCCGCATGGGAAACCGCCTGAGCAGGATCTACACGCGCACCGGCGATGACGGCACCACGGGGTTGGGCGATGGCAGCCGGGTGCGCAAGGACAGCGCGCGCGTGGAAGCCTACGGCACGGTCGACGAGCTCAACAGCGCCGTCGGCGTGCTGCTCGCGGTACCCGAGATCCCGTCCGCCGTCGCGGCGTGTCTCACCGACGTGCAGCACGAGCTGTTCGACCTCGGCGGTGAGCTGTGCATCCCCGGGCATCGCGTCATCGGCGCCACGCACGTCGAGCGGCTCGAGAAGTCTCTCGATGCCTTCAACGATGCCCTGCCGCCACTCAAGGAGTTCATTCTTCCCGGAGGCGGCCCCGCCGCTGCCGCCTGCCATCTCGCGCGCGCCATCGCCCGCCGCGCCGAGCGGCGCGTGTGGGCGCTCGCCGAGGCAGAGAGCGTCAGCGCCGAGGTCACCCAGTACCTCAACCGCCTCTCGGACCTGCTGTTCGTGCTCGCACGGGTGCTGGCACGGCACGAGCGCGGCACGGAAGTGCTCTGGCGGCACGAGCGCGGCAAACCGAAGTAGTCGCGGTCACGCCGGGGTCGCGCCGCCCTGCCCTCGCTGCGTGAGGAGCGAGCGCAGGCGCGCCCAGTCGAACGCGGGTCCCGGATCGGTTTTGCGCCCGGGCGCGATGTCGCTGTGGCCGGCGATCGCCTCCGCGGAGAGCGACGGATAGGCCCCGAGCAGCGCGGCGATCAGAGCAGCGAGCGCCGCATACTGCGCGTCCGTGTAGGGAATCTCGTCGGTGCCTTCCAGCTCGATGCCGATCGAGAAGTCGTTGCAGGCGTTTCGGCCACGCCACGCGGACTGGCCCGCGTGCCAGGCACGTGCGGTAAAGGGCACGTACTGCACGATCTGCCCGTCGCGGCGGATGAGCGTATGCGCCGAGGCACGCAGCCCTTCGATCTCCTTGAAGTAAGGGTGGGCATCCCATGGCAGCGTGCCGGTGAACAGCCGGTCTATCCAGGGACCGCCGAAGTCTCCCGGCGGCAGGCTGATGCCGTGTACCACCAGAAGTTCGGGCTGCATGTCTGCCGGGCGCTGGTCGAAGTGCGGCGAGAGCACCTGGCGGATGCCGGTCACGAGCCCCGTGCCGACGTCGATCTTCACGGAATGTGCGGACAATTGAGCTGCTGCGCGATCGCGGTCATCACCTGCTCATCGCCGATCGCGCCCGTCTCGAGGTTGCTCATGGCAGCGCAGGTTGCCGACCTGAGCCCCGAATCGGTGACCGGTAGCTCGCGGATGGCGCTGTATTGCTGGCCGCCCTTGGCGATGCCGCTCTGTGTGGTGCACTGTTGCCCCGGCGGCTGCGAGCCTTTGACGCTGTAGGAGAATGTCTCCACCACCTGCGTACCGCACATGAGGTAATCGTAAAACTGTTTCTGCAGCGGCGCACCCGCCAGGTAACCGGACGGCTCGTCGTCCCACAGGTTGCCGGCGACCCCGTTCAGCGTCACGCGCACCTCCGGCTCGAGATGACCGTTTCCCGCACCATTCGGGCAGGCATCCAGGTACCACTGCCCGTAGTTTCGACTGATCGGGTTTCCACTGGAGTCGCGACAACTACCCGACAGATAGCTGGGCGAGTTCACTACCGTCAGCGGTGTCGTCTGCACGAACTGGTAGATGTGAGTGTTGCTCTGGTTGCAATTCTGCGGCAGCTGTTGTGGCTGGAACAGTATCCCGTTCACGGTCCTTCCCAGGCACATCTGCGGATAGACGTTCACATGAGAAGTGCGCACCGGCGTCTGACCCGGCGCCGGGGTGTTCGTGTTGGTGCAGAACGTCCACTTCGCGGGCGGGCAGCTGCAGCTGTCATCGGCCGTGGCGAGATTCGCCTGGTAGAGCTGATCCTTCGAGAGGTTGCAGGGGTTACTGGCGTTGGGTATCGGCGTGAGGACCTGCGAGGGACTTCCTTCGGGAACGCCCGCGGAGCCGCCGACGAGCGCATGCAGCGACGGTTGCGACTGCGCTGGGGCAGCCACGAGCTGCGCGCCGTAAGCGACGTGCAGCAAGCCGTTGCTCCCATGGGTCCGCTGCGCCGCGCTGGCGCCGCCAGCCGGCAAAATGCGGATCTCGAGCACGTTGTTGTTAGCGAAGTTCCCACCCACGATCTTGAAGCGCAGGTAGGCCACGTGCGCGATGCGCTCGGTCCACGGTCCTGCCTCCGCTTTGACCGGCGTGTAAACCCCGCTCTCCTGGCCGCGGAACAGCGTCTGCTCGCGCAGCTGGTCGGACGTGTCGGTGCGCAGCAGGATCTGCTGCTGTCGCATGGCGCTCAGAGCGAGCTGCCCGGGTTGTCCGAGCTTGCCGAGCATCTGCTCGAGAGGCGGAAGGTGGGTGACCTTGGCCGCCTCCTGGTAAGTCTGCTGTACCTGCTGCAGGAAGTTGCCGCTCAGCTCGCCCTTGTACTCGGGAATCACGCTGTCGATGACCTGCTGGTAGGTCTTCGGCATTTGCGCGTAGGTGAGACCCGACTGAATGGCCCAGGAAACGCCCTGCAATTGCTGGCGGTCCCTGCCCATGTCGATGGTTCCCCGCCACAGCAACGTCCCGATGGCGTCCGCAGCCTTCCCCTGCAGCGGACCGAGCACGTAAGCCGTGCCGGCGCCGGGCCGATGGACCGAGTACTGCATGCAGAACGCCAGGGCCTGGATCGTGTAATCGCCGGGCGGCAATGGACTGTCCATGTCCGCCGGTGACAGCACCAGCGGCGTCGGCTTGAAGGGGCCGCCCGGCAGCACGGCGAGCGTCGGATAGACACGGCTCGCGTCGAGACGCAGTGGCAACTCGTTATCGAGTATCTTGCCAACCGCCTCCTCGGCGGCCTTCTGCTCGGCCTGCTGCAACTGGCCGGCGAGGGCCGGCGGAAGCTTGAACTGCCGCTGCTCGAGCGTCTGCCCCGAGTCCTGAGCTTGCCCGCTCGCTGGCGGCGGCGTCTGAGCGGTCTGCGCGTGCGCGCTGGCGCCGATCGCGAGCAGCAGAGAGGTGAGCGACGCGCCGCGACGGCGTTGCAGGAAGGCCGGTTCTAATCTCATTGTTATTGGCCCTGAGTCATTCTGCCCGCCAATCCGGACCTCCACAAGCGGCTGGTGCGGGTGCGAGCGTGCCACAATCATCCCCATGAGCACCGCCAACTCTCCGTACGTCGCCCGCGATCTGGCTCACGTCTGGCATCCGTGCACGCAGATGAAGGACCACGAGCGCGAGCTGCCGTTGATCCCCATACGGCGCGGCGCGGGTGCCTGGCTCGAGGACTATGACGGCAAGCGCTATCTCGACGCCGTCAGCTCCTGGTGGGTGAATCTCTTCGGCCACGCCAACGCCCGTATCAACGCCGCGGTGCGCGTACAGCTCGAGAAGCTCGAGCAGGTGATCCTCGCTGGCTTTACGCACGAGCCGGTGATCGCGCTCTCGGAGGCACTCAGCGCGATCGCGCCCGCCGGCCTCACGCGCTGCTTCTACGCCGATAACGGCTCGTCGGCCATCGAGGTGGCGGTGAAGATGAGCTTCCACTACTGGCGCAATCGCGGCGCGAGCGCCAAGCGGCGCTTCATCACGCTCGCCAACAGCTATCACGGCGAGACCCTCGGGGCGCTCGCCGTCGGCAACGTCGAGCTCTACAAGGAGACCTATCGTCCGCTGCTCATGGACGTGATCACCGTCACCTCGCCCGACTGTTTCGCGCGCGCGCCCGGGGAGAGCTGGGCGGAGCACTCGCGGCGGCGCTTCGCCGACATGGAGCGCGCGCTCGAGCGCCACGCGCACGAGAGTTGTGCGGTGATCGTCGAGCCCCTGGTGCAGTGTGCGGGTGCGATGCGTATGTACGACCCGCTGTACCTGACGCTGTTGCGCGAGGCGTGTGACCGCCACCAGGTGCACCTGATCGCCGACGAGATCGCCGTTGGATTCGGCCGCACCGGCACGATGTTCGCCTGCGAGCAGGCCGCCATCCGCCCCGACTTCATGTGCCTCTCCAAGGGGCTGACGGGCGGCTATCTGCCGCTGTCGGCCGTTCTGACGACGGACGGGGTGTATGCGGGCTTCTACGACGAGTACGTGAAACTCAACGCCTTCCTGCACTCGCACAGCTTCACCGGCAACCCGCTCGCCTGCGCTGCGGCGCTCGCGAGTCTCGCCATCTTCCGCGAGGACCACACGCTCGAGCGCAACCGTGCGCTGGCGGCACACATGGGCGAGCGCGCCCGCGCGGCGCTCGCAGATCATCCGCACGTGGCGGAGGTACGCCAGCGCGGCATGATCGTGGCGATCGAGCTCAGCGCGGATAAGGCTGCGCGCGCCCCCTACCCGTGGCAGGAGCGACGCGGGCTCATCGTTTATCGGCACGCGCTCGCGCGCGGTGTGCTGCTGCGCCCCATCGGCAACGTCGTCTACTTCATGCCGCCGTACGTCGTGACCCCGCAGGAGATCGATCTCATGGTCGAAGTTGCGCGCGAGGGCATCGGGCTCGCCACGTGCGACTGAGCCGCGTGTTCGTCGCGACCCCCTTGGAAAGTGGGGCGCGGGTGACGCTCGCCGGCGATGCAGCGGCGCACGTGACCCGGGTACTGCGCCTCGGGCCGGGGGCGCCGCTCACGCTCTTCAACGGCACCGGCGGCGAGTACTCCGGCACGATCGAGGCGGCGCGCGCCGGCGCGGTGACCGTCACGGTCGGTGCGCCGCAGCGCATCGAGCGTGAATCGCCACTGCGGGTCACGCTCGCCCAGGGGGTCGCACGCGGCGAGCGTATGGACCTGGTGGTGCAGAAGGCGACGGAGCTTGGGGTCAGCCGCATCGTTCCCGTCTTTACGGCGCGCAGCGTCGTCAAGCTCGACGGCCCCAAGGCCGCGCGCCGGCTGGAGCACTGGCGCGCGATCGCGATCGGCGCCTGCGAGCAGAGCGGGCGCAACCGCCCGCCGCAGGTAACATCGCCCGTCACCCTCGAGGAGCTGCTGCGTGCGGAGCAGACCGGCATGCGGCTCGTGCTGTCGCCGGGTGCCGCGCTGCGCCTCCCGCAGATACCGCGTCCCGAGGGCGGGGCGCTCGTGCTGATCGGTCCCGAGGGAGGACTCGCCGAGGAGGAGCAGCAGCGCGCGCTCGCGGCAGGGTTCGTCGGTGTGCGGATCGGCCCGCGGGTGCTGCGCACCGAGACGGCGGCGATCGCAGCGCTCGTGCTCTTGCAGCGGGAGTTCGGCGACCTGTAACGGCGGCGACGGCAGCGCCGCGTTTGCCGCTGTCCGTGGCGAACCCCTATAGTGCCCGCGAGGGCGCCTCCCTTCGCAAAACTCTGCCGCAACAGGCATCGAAGGTGACTCATGTACGGCCACATGATGCAGCAGCCATTGCTGATCTCATCACTGCTCACGCATGCGGAGCGACATCATGCCGAGCGCGAGATCGTCTCGCGCCGCATCGAGGGCGACATCCACCGCACTGACTACCGCGAGCTCGCCGCCCGCTCACGGCGCCTGGCGAATGCGCTCGCACGACTCGGCGTAAAGCTCGGCGAGCGCGTCGCGACGCTCGCCTGGAACGGCTACCGCCACCTCGAGCTCTACTACGCGGTGAGCGGTTGCGGCGCGGTGCTGCACACCCTGAACCTGCGCCTGCATCCCGAGCAGTTGATCTACATCGCCACACACGCCGAGGACGCAGTGCTGTGCTTCGATGCCGGCCTCGCGCCGCTCGTGGCATCGCTCGCCGCGCGGCTGCCGACGGTGCGGCACTTCATCGCGATGACCGATCGCCGGCATCTGCCGCCGGCGGCCGCCGACATTCCGCGTCTCCTCGTTTACGAGGATCTGATTGCGGTGGAAAACGACGATTTCGCTTGGCCGCAGCTCGACGAGAACACCGCGAGCTCCCTGTGCTACACGAGCGGCACCACCGGTCATCCCAAGGGCGTGCTTTACACCCACCGCAGCACGGTGCTCCACACCTACGCGTCGGCGCTGCCCGATACGCTCAACTGCTCGGCCAACGACACGCTGCTGCCGATCGTGCCGATGTTTCACGCCAACGCCTGGGGACTGCCCTACGTCGCCTGCATGGTGGGAGCGAAGCTCGTGCTTCCGGGGCCGCAACTCGACGGCGAAAGCCTCTACGAGCTCATCGAGCGCGAGCATGTCACGTTCGGCGCCGGGGTGCCCACCGTCTGGCAGGGACTTCTGGCCTGCATCGAGTCCCGCGGCCTGACCTTCGGCACCCTGAAGCGGGCTCTCGTCGGTGGCAGCGCCTGCCCGCATTCCCTCCTGCAGGCGCTCGGTGAGCGCCACGGCATCCACGTGCTGCACGCCTGGGGCATGACCGAGACGAGTCCGCTCGGGACGGTATGCGCGCGCAAGGCACAGCACGCGACGCTCAGCAGCGACGAGCGTTACGCACTCATGGCCAAGCAGGGCCGCGCGGTGTACGGGGTGGATATCAAGGTCGTCGACGAAGCGGGGGGCGAGATTCCTTGGGGGTCGCCGCGGTCCGGAGATCTGCTGGCGCGCGGACCGTGGGTCGCGGCGGCGTATTTCAAGAACGAGGGGGGCACCCCGCTGCGCGACGGCTGGTTCCTCACCGGCGACCGGGCGCGCATCGATGGCGAGGGCTACATGTCCATCACCGACCGCAGCAAGGACGTCATCAAGTCCGGCGGCGAATGGATCGGATCGATCGAACTCGAGAATATCGCCATGGCGCACCCGGCGGTGGCGATGGCCGCCTGCATCGCCGCCCCGCACCCGCGCTGGGCCGAGCGGCCTTTGCTCATCGTGGTGAAGAAGCCGGGCGCCGAAGTCACGCGCGAGGAGCTACTCGCCTTCTACCAAGGGCGGATAGCGCGCTGGTGGACGCCGGATGACGTGGTGTTCGTCGATACGATTCCGCTTGGCGCTACCGGCAAGATGCAGAAGCACAAGCTGCGCGAGCGGTTCAAGGATCACAAGCTGCCGACGGCGTGAGGCGGCCGCGGCATGCGCTTGGCAGCTCAGGCCGCGCCGATGCTGGTTTCGTCGGCGATCATCTCCTCGAGCCGCTCGAGGTCCGGGACCAGCGGGGTCTCGTTCACCATGCGGATCTGGCAGATGACCGGCATGCGATCCGGGAAAACGCGCGAGTTGTCCGGCCGCACTACGTCCGAGCTCACGCGCACCAGCTGCGGAAAGCCCTGGCTCACGAGCGCGAAGTTCCCCCCCTCGACGCGCGTGCCGAGGGCGTGGAGGATGACGATGCGCGTGCGGCCGCTCGCCGGCGGGATCATCTGCCCGCACGCGCCCTCGAACGAGATCAAGGGCACTGCCTTACCGTTCCACGGCACCGTGCCGATGTACCACGGCGGCGCGCCGGTCATCTCCGAGGGCGTCTGGAAGCCGATCACTTCGGCGACGCAGGCGCGCGGGACGATCAGCCGCCCGTCGACCAGCGGCACCAGGAGGCTGTAGATCTCGGCGACGCGCTCGGCCATGCATCAGCTCCCGTAGGCCTGGCGGACCGCGCGGCGCCGCTCGACGAGCGGCGCGATGGCATCGAGCAGCTGCGCCTCCTGGTAGGGCTTGCCGAGGTAGTCGTCGACGCCGAGCTCGATGGCCCGCGCGCGGTGCTTCTCGCCGACGCGCGAGGTGACCATGATGATCGGCACGTCCTTCAGGCGCGGGTCGTTGCGCACGTGGGCCGCGACCTCGTAGCCGTCCATGCGCGGCATCTCGATGTCGAGCAGGATCACGTCGGGCACGTTGTCCTGCAGCAGCGCCACCGCGTCCATGCCGTCGCGCGCCGTCAGCACCCGCATACCGTTGCGCTCGAGCAGTCGCTGCGTCACGCGGCGCACCGTGATCGAATCGTCTACGACGAGGGCGAACGTGCGCCGGTCGCCGCGCTCCTTGGGTTGCACGGGTGCCTGCGCTCGCAGCCGCCACTCGCCGCGCACCAGGGCGCCGATGTCGAGAATGATGACGATGCGGCCGTCGCCGAGGATCGTCGCCCCGGAGATGCCGCGGATGCTGGAGATCTGCGGACCGACGGACTTCACCACGATCTCGCGACTGCCGACCAACTCGTCCGCCACCAGTCCGGTGGAGTGCTCGCCCGCGCGCACCAGCACCACCGGAATGGTCACGTCGTGGCCCGGAAGCTCGGAAGGGTTGAGCCCGACGAACGTCGCCAGGTGTTGGAAGCGGTATTTCTGGCCCCCATAGTCGAACGCTGCGGCATCCTTGCCCAGGTGCGCCGCGACCTCCGCCTTCGACAGCCGCAGCACGCCTTCGACGGTCGGTAGCGGCAGGGCGTAGTACTCCTCGTCCGTGCGCACCACCAGCGCGTGGCTGATGGCGAGCGTCAATGGCAGGCGGATGGTGAACACCGTGCCCTCGCCCACCTTGGTCTCCATGTGCAGCGCACCGCCGAGCCGCTTGATCTCGGTGGCCACCACGTCCATGCCGACCCCGCGGCCGGCCTGCTGGGTCACTGCGCCGGCAGTGGAGAAGCCGGGCTCGAGGATAAGCTGCATCGCATCCTCGTCGCTCAGAGTCTGACCGGGAGCGATCAGCCCGAGGCTCTGCGCCTTCTCGCGGATCGCCTTGAGGTTCATGCCGCCGCCGTCATCGGTGAGTCGTACCATGACCTCGGCGCCCTCGCGGTGCAGCTCGAGCAGGATCCGTCCCGTGTCGGGCTTGCCGCGGCGGATGCGTTCCTCGGGCTTCTCGATCCCGTGCACCACGGCGTTGCGCAGCATGTGCTCGAAGGGCGGCAGCATGCGCTCGAGGACCTGGCGGTCGAGCTCGCCCGAGGCGCCCTCGACGGTGAGCTCGGCGCGCTTCCCGGTGTCCGAGGCGGCCTGGCGCACGATGCGCGCGAGGCGCTGCACGTGGCGCTGGAACGGCACCATGCGTGTGCGCATGAGTCCGTTCTGCAGCTCGGTGATCGTGCGGGCCTGCTGCTGCAGCAGGTTCTGCGTGTCCTTGGCGAGGTTCTCGAGCAGCTGTTGGATGCTCGCCACGTCATTGGCAGTCTCGGCGAGTGCACGCGAGTACTGCTGGATGGAGGAATAGCGGTCGAGCTCGAGCGGATCGAACTCGCTGCGGTGCGGGCCCTCGTCCTCGTGCTTGTGCAGGATCTGCGTCTCGGTTTCGATCTCGAGGTGCCGCAGCTGCTCCTTCAGGCGCGTCACCGTGCGCGACAGCTCACCGAGGTTGAAATCGAACGAGCCGAGCTGCTGCTCAAGACGCGCGCGCGCGATGCTCGCTTCACCCGAGATGTTGAGCAGCTGATCGAGCAGCTCGGCGTCCACCCGCGCCATTTCCTGACGTTCGGTCGTTGCGACCGGCTCGCGTCCGGGCGGCACCGGCTGCGGTGGTGCCAGCCCCTCCTCGGCGTGGCCTTCGGCGCCCCGTGCGCGCGCAAGCGGCGAGACCGCCGCGAGCGCGCTGGCGGAAGTCCATGTCGCTTCGCCGGCCGCCATCGGCGAGGGCGGTGCGGGCGGTGCAAGCGCGGCGGGCGGTGCGAGCGCGGTGGGCGTTGGCTGCGACGCCACTGCTGCTGCCCGGGTCGCATCCGGTGCGGCCGGACGCGTCACCTCGCGTGTTACCGGCGGCGCGGTCTCGGCTTCCTGCTCGCGGGACTCGAGGAGCGCGGCGTTGAGTTTCGCGAGCGCTGTGTCGGTACCGTCGAGCGACTCGGACGTTTCGAGTGCGGGCGCGGGTTTCGTCGCAGCCCCCGAGGGCAGCACGAATCGCTCACGGGCAGCGCCAGTCGCGGCGCCGACCGGCGCTACGGATGCAGGCGGTGCGAGCGGTGCCACGGACGGTGCCGGCACTACCGGGGCCGCCGGGGCTGCGCGCACGGGCACCCGCGCCGCCGGCGCCGTTGCGGCAGCCCGCGGTGCAGCGGGTGCGGTGGGTGCCGGTGGTAGCGAGGACGCGGCTGGCGGCGCGCCAGCGGGCCGCGCGAGCGCCTGCAACCGCGTGATGACCGCGCGCGCCGGAGCCACGGGCTGACCCGTCGCGACCCGATCGCGCATGCGTGCGAGCTCATCGAGGCTCGCCTGGATCGCGTCGAAGAGCGCGGCGTCGGCCGCGAGCTTGCCGGTGTCGACCAACATCACGAGCGATTCGAGCTCGTGGCTGAGATCTCCCATGGGCGTGATGCCCGCCATGCGCGCGCCGCCCTTGAGCGTATGCAGCGGGCGCTTGAGGGCGAGACGGTAATCGGCGCTTCCCGGCAGCGAGCGCCACTCCGAGAGGGCACGCTCGGAGGCGTCGATGAGCTCGGTCGCCTCGTCGGTGAAAATCGCCGCCACCTCTGGATCGAAGTCCACCGCCTCATCCACCGGCTCGGCCTCGGTAGCGGACGCGGCGGTCGCGCCATGCGCCGCAGCCAGGTGTGCGGCCGCGGCGGCGATGCGTTGCTCGAGGTTGCGGTCGGCGCGCTCGATGCGCTCGAGGAGCTGCCAGTGATTGACGAAGAAGCCCGTCGGCTCATCGAGATGCGTGGCGACGGTCTCCATCGCAACCATGCAGTCCTCGAGCAGCGCGAGGTCTTCGGTCCTGAGCCCGACGCCGCTCGAGAAGGCACGCCGCAGCCAGTGATCGAGCGGCTCGGCGAGGCGAATGCCGTGACGTGCCTGCGCCATCTTCGAGCTTCCCGAGAGCGTGTGGCAGGCGCGGTAAACCTCCTCGGGAAGCGTATGCGGCTCGGGCAGCCGCGACTCGCGTGCGAGGTATGCGCGCACGGCGGCGACGTGCGCGGCGGTCTCCCGCGCATAGATGTCGCGCAGCGTGTCGTCGGGAATCGCGCTCTTCGGTGAGGGGGCGGTGGGCGCGGGAGCGCTGCGGGGCGCCGCTGCCGCGGGCGCCGCCTCTGCCGGCGCAGGGGCGCGCGGTACCGCAGGACGCGCCTCACGGGCCGCCGGGGAACGCACGGCGCCAGCGATGGCTGCGGCTCGCGCGGCGGCTGCGGCGATCGCCGGAGACGGCGGCGCTGCGGCCGGTTCGGCCGCAGTCACGGCGGCGGCGGCGACGTTACGGCGGATGCCGGTAGCTGCCGCCGGCGTTTCCGGCGTCGGGCCGGCAGCCAGCTCCTCCTCGGCGGCCTCGGGCGCGGTCGGCGCTCCGCCGTCGCGACCGGCCGCGAGGGCGTGGGCGCGTGATGAGATCGCGCTCAGGTCCGCGCGGACCGGAGCACCGGTTTCGAGCTGCGTGATGAGCGCAGGCAGTGCCGCCACTGCCTGGCGCAGCGTCTCAAGGATCGCCGGCGAGCGGGTGAGCGTGTTGTCGAGCACGCGGTTCAGGAGGTTCTCGATCGACCAGGAGAACTCGCCCAGGTCGCGCGCGCCGACCATCCGGCCGCTTCCCTTGAGCGTATGGAACGAGCGGCGCACCGTGATCAGCGCCTCGCGCTCGAGCGGGTTCTGGTCCCAGACGGGGAACCCATGCTGGATCTTGGCGAGCTCCTCGTTCGCCTCCTCGATGAAGAGCTTCATGAGCTCGGGGTCGGCGTGCTCGACGGCCGCGGCCGCGGCGGCGGCCGGGGATGCGGCAAGGGTCGGCGCAGCGGCGCCGACCGCCCGCACGTCCGGACGTACCGGCGAAGGCGCGGCGGTCGGGATCTGGACGGTGCGCGCGTAGGCCGCCGGCTCGAGTGGCGGCACCGTGGGCGGAGTGGGTGTCGGCTGCTGCTCGAGCGCCGCAACGCACGACTGGGCGTTGTCGAGCATGTACCACGGATCGGCGCGGCCGGCCTGCAGCGTTTCCATGTAGTACTCGACGCTCACGATCGCATCGGCCAGGCGGTCGATGAAGCCCGGCGGCAGCACGTGCACGCCTGGCTGCATGACGCGCTTGAGCTGCGTGGTAATCGCGTCGATGATCTCGACGGCGCGCCCCTTACCGAGCAGCAGCAGCCCCGCCTTGATGCCGCGCATCAGGTCCTGCCAGCTGTCGAGTCCCGCGGCATCGAGCGTGCCGCCGACGCTCTGCGTCACCGCCTCCTTGATGCGCGCGAGATTGACGATGCATTCGCGCAGCACCGCCGCCTGCACCTGCTGGAACTCGGTGTCCTCCGCGGGCTGCGGCAGGTCGGCGTCCTTCGGCGGCAGGATCATGCCCACGAGGCTGTCATCGAGCTTGTCCTCGACACCGATCAGCGTCGCGGCGATGTCCACCAGCGTCGCCTCATCGGCGCGCAGCGTGCCATTGACGATCTTGCCGAGCCGCTCGGTCTCCGACTGCACGCCAGCGCGCAGCTCGCCAAGCCCGAGCACCCCGAGCGTGTCACCGATCTTGCGCAGCAGCTCGACCTGCGAGGCGAGCTCGGCCGGCTGCCCCGCGCCGCGCCGCACGAAGATGTCGAGCACGTCCTTGACCTTGCCCAAGTCCTCGCGGATCGCGGCCGCCACCGTCTGCATGAGCTTCACGGAGGGGGCGGAGAGGTTCTCGCGCTCCTGCTCGATGCTCTCATCGACCGGCAGCAGCTCGTTGAGACGGAACGAGGCGCGCACTGCGCTCACCCGTCCGCCGGAGGATTCGGAGCGCCCGACGTAGTAGAGAAGATTGTTCAGCAGCTCGACGGGGGGCGCCTGCGCGTACCGCGCCTCACCATGCTCGTAAAGGCGACGGATCTCGCGGTCGCCGAGGCCGAGCAGCCGCTTCACCGATTGCCCGCTCTCGAGGCCGTTCTCCTGCAGCGCTTCGATGACCGCGCCGACCACCCACCACAGCTGGAACACCGGCTGGCGGGTGGCAATCTGCTCGAGCTTGCGAGCCACCGCGGCGAGGACCTCGAGGTTCTGCTCGGGCCGCTCACCGCGAATCCAGCCGATGAGGCCCACCTGGTAGCGGGCGCGCAGCCGCCGCGCCCACTGCTCGACCGTCATCGGCGGCTCGCCGGTCACGCTCGCAAGCGGCTGCGCCTGCTTGTCGGACTTGAGGTTGAGGAGCAGCAGCGTACCTTCTGAAAGCAGCGAGTGGCCGCGTACTGCGCGCAGGTCGTTGAGCAGTGGTAGCAGCACCAGCGCCAGGTCGCGCCCGCCGGCGAGCACGCGCTCGAGATAGGAGGGCAGCTGCACCATGGCGCGCATCAGCGCATCGAGGCTCTCCGCCTGGCTCTTGCGTTCGGAGTGGGTCGCGAGCAGGTACTGCGCGACGTGCTCCATCTCCTCGGTGAGGAGTGCCGCGCCGTAGATCTCGAGCACCCGCAGTACCCCCTGCACCTGGTGCAGGTCCTGCGCGCAGGTCTCGAGCAGCGCCGCGTTGTCCGGCTGCTCGACATAACTCTCGAGCGCGCCGCGCGCCTCGCTGAGCGTGGCGCCGATCTCCCGGCCGACGAGGTCGAATGTCTGGGACGCGACTTCAGGCATGCTTTTTCGCCTGCGGGTCTAGGATCCGCCCAGTGCGGAGATCTGCCGCACTTTGGCCGTAGTGAGGGTAGAGTCTTCGAGCCGCCGGAAGGGACCGCTCTGGCCGGCGCGGTCGCCGCTGCCGGGCAACCGGAAGCCGGCGGCGGACTTGCGCAGCCCGGCCGAGAGCTCGGCGAGCTTGGCAATGGCGATCGAGGTCGCGTTAGTCGATTCGGCCGTCTGGGCGCTGATCTCCTTCAGGACCTGCATGTTGCGGGCGATGTTCTGTGCGGCGTGAGTCTGCTGGCGGGCGCTGCCGGATATGTTCTGCACCAGGCTGGCGATCTGGTTGGACACCTGCTCGATCTCCTCGAGCGCGGCGCCGGCGTTCTCGGCAAGCAGCGCACCGCCGACCACGTCGGTGGTGCTGCGCTCCATCGATACCACCGCCTCGTTGGTGTCGGTCTGGATGGTGCGCACCAGCACCTCGATCTGCTTGGTGGCGTTGGCCGCGCGCTCGGCGAGGCGCTGCACCTCGTCGGCCACCACGGCAAAGCCCCGCCCGGCATCGCCGGCCATCGAGGACTGGATCGAGGCGTTCAGCGCCAGGATGTTGGTCTGCTCGGCGATGTCGTTGATCAGCTCGACGATGTTGCCGATTTCCTGCGAGCTCTCGCCGAGGCGCTTGATGCGCTTGCTGGTCTCCTGGATCGTCTCGCGGATGGTGTTCATGCCGTCGATGGTGCGCCGCACGGCATCGCCACCCTTGTGCGCGACCTCCACCGAGTGGCGTGCAACGTCGGAGGCGCGCTCGGCGTTGCCGGATACTTCTTCCACCGAACCGGCCATGCTCGCCGCAGACTCGGTGGCCGAGGCGATCTGCTTCGACTGCGCACCCGAGGCCTTGGCGAGGTGCTGCGAGAGCGCCTGGGTCTGCCGCGTGGCCGAGTCGAGCTGAATGGCGGAGGCGTTGATGGTGGTGACGAGCCCGCGCAGCGCATCGACCGCGTAGTTGATGGAATCGGCGATGGCTCCGGTGATGTCCTCCGTGACGGTTGCCTGGACCGTGAGATCGCCGTCGGCGAGGCTCGAGAGCTCGTCGAGCAGCCGCAGGATCGCCTGCTGGTTGCGGTCGCTCTCCTTGCGCTGCTCATCGGCCGAGAGGCGCTGGCGCTCGACCGTGCGGCGCATGCGCACCGCGGCGACCAGCCCGCCGAGAAGAAACGCCAGCCCCGCGACGAGCAGCGCGAGCGGCAGCCAGATGAGTATCGTACCGAGCAGTCCCGTGGGGCCCACCGGGGCGGCGGCGCCCGCGGCGAGATCGCGCGCGTCGGCAACGATGGCCCGGGCCGCAGTCTGTGCCGCCGGCAGCGCGGGAGCTGCGGCGACGGCGCGTTTCACCGCCGCGGCGAGCTCGCTGTAGAGGGTGTCGAGCACCTTCAGGTGCTTGGCGCCCTCGGGGGCGGTCACGTGCGGCACAGCGAGCGCGGAGCTGCCGCCGGCGAACCCCGAGATCACCTGTCCGAGGTAGTCGCTCGCTTCCGCGATGCGCTGTGCCGCTTGCACCGGGTCGGCCGCGCCCTGGGTGAGCGCGGTCACGTCCAGCTGCAGCCGCTGCGCGCGTGACTCAAAGCGCTCGATAACCCCGGCGGCGACACCCGGCGGCGTGGTCGGCAGATTCGCCGACAGCGCATCCGCCTCTGCGGTGAGCTTCGGCACCAGAGTCGCCGTGTCGCGCGCCGCGCCTGCGGCCTCGGTCAGCTGGGCGCGCGCATGCAGCACGGCGTTGGC
>Ga0187783_10001813_pt1 | contig 15782 bp, 9 predicted proteins | sample 1015_SJ02_MP02_2_FD_132471 | JGI IMG/M metagenome (GOLD analysis project Ga0187783, IMG submission 132471) | Tropical peat soil microbial communities from peatlands in Department of Meta, Colombia - 1015_SJ02_MP02_20_MG | ecosystem: Environmental > Terrestrial > Soil > Wetlands > Peat | place... | reverse complement strand
CTGCAGGACGTCGAGGCCGCGGCGGCCGCGATTTCGCTTCAGGGAATCGGCCGAATCCGCCACCAGTTGGAGTTCCCGCAAGACAAACTGGGGGATCACGATGATGCCATCGAGAAAGCCGGTTTCGGCGATATCCGCGATCCGCCCGTCGATGATGACGCTGGTGTCGAGAATCTTGTAGCTTCTCTTCGATTGCTTCTCGCCGCCGAAAACGCCACCTAACGCCGTCAGGTTGAGCAGCTCACCTTTGTTCGCTCCCACCACCAGGCCGACGTAGGCCATCAAGGCCATGACCAAAATCTGCAGAAAACTTTGGGTTGGACCCGGGGGAATGCTATTGCGAATGACCAGAGCGAACAGATAGGCCCCCACAATACCAAGCACACTGCCGATGGCAGCTCCGATCAGCCGCTTTAGGCTGACCAGGCGCAGGCGCCATTCAAAGAGGATGATGGCGAGGCCGAGCAGCGCACCGACTCCGCCGGCGTACGGGGGAGTGAGGCCAAAAGGCTGGAGAAGATAACAAGTGACGGCAACTAAAACGACAAATAACAAACGTATGACGACCAAATCCATCGGCCCCTCCCCCGGGAAACAGCGGGCAACGCAACCCCACTGCACCCGCACCGGCCATCGAACTCGACAGCCATGACTGGCCAGCGATCTATGCGGAGCTTATAAATTCCACAACGCTATGAAACATGCTCCGCTCCCGTCCTGGAGCTGGCGGGACAGCAAAACTATTCCCGGGAAGTATATACCTGGAGGAGATGTTTTCTCGCTTACCCAGGTCCAAAAAGCAACGCCATCGGCTGCCCTAGAAAACACGGGTCCGGGACCCGCTGGTAGACTCGTGGCATGAAAGCGATTGTGATTACGCGTTTGGGCGGGCCGGAAGTGCTTGCGATTCAGGAGCTCCCGGCGCCGGTCGCAGGCGAGGGGCAGGAGATCGTCAGGGTCGAAGCCGGCGGGCTCAACTTCGCCGACATCATGACGGCCAAGGGAGGGTATCCCGGGGCCCCGAAACCGCCTCTGGTCGCCGGACGGGAATTTTCCGGCATCCGGCAAACGGACGGCCAGCGCGTCATGGGATATCTGCAATGGGGCGCCTTTGCCGAATTGACCGCGGCGCGATCCGACCTGCTATGGCCCGTGCCCGGCGGGTGGAGCGCAGAGGAAGGAGCTGCGTTCCCGGTGAACTACTTTACCGCCTACTTCGCCTATTGGAAGGCCGGATTCCTCGAGCCGGGAAAGAGCGGCAAGAAGCACAGAGTTTTGATCCACGACGTGGCTGGTGGCGTCGGAACCGCGGCCGTCGAGATCGGCAAGCTGCTTGGGGTCGAGATGTATGGAACCTCTTCCTCGGAGGAGAAACTCTCGCGGGTCAAGGATCTCGGCTTGGAGCACGGAATCAATTACAAGCAGCAGGACTACGAACAGGCCATCCAAGAACTCACTCAGGGCGAGGGCGTCGATGCGGTCTTTGAGATGTTAGGCGGCGATCATGTCGCAAAAAGCGCGCGCTGTCTGGCCGACTTCGGCCGTGTGATCGTCTATGGCAGTGCGACCGGCCAAAAATCGGAAATCGACACCCGGCTGCTGTACGCAAAAGCCACCAGCGTGCACGGATTGTGGCTGACCTACTTGTCGGCCAACCGCGAATTGATGGGCCGAGCCTGGAGCCAGCTTTCCGCCTGGATCGCCGCAGGACATTTGCATCCGGTCATTGGAAAAACGCTACCCATGGAACAAGCCGCAGAAGCCTATCGCTGGTTAGGCGAGGGCCGCAACTTCGGAAAGGTTGTCGTCAAGATCCGCTGAGCGGATGTTCTCGCTCCGAATGAGCGATGCTATAGTTTCCCGCTCGGCATTGGGCCTACGCTCGGACGACGATCGCTCGACCGAGCTCGTACGCCGAAGCGGACTTCGTCATGAGAGTCAACCATCCGGGTCGTGCGGTGATTGCTGGGTTGGCGTGGGCGCTTCTATCCCAATCTTCTACGACCGATTTCGTCTCGGAACATAATGTCGCGATCACCATGCGCGATGGAGTTGCGCTCCGCGCCGACATCCTTCGTCCCAAAGCCGACGGAAGGTTTCCGGTGCTGGTATATCGAACGCCCTACGGAAAGGTTTTCGCCGAGAAAGAGCACACGACCTTCCGTCATGCCCTCGAGCGAGGATATGCGGTCGTGATCGAGGATGTGCGTGGCCGCTACGATTCGGACGGCGAATTTCGGCCATACCAGAATGAGGGCCGCGACGGATATGACACCATCGAGTGGGCTGCCAAGCAGCCCTGGTCCAACGGAAACGTGGGAACGTTTGGCCTTTCCTATCCTGGGGCGGTGCAATGGTTGGCTGCCGTCGAGAGCCCTCCCCATTTGAAGGCCATGGTGCCCGCCATGACCTTCTCCACCCCCCAGAATTTTTTCTACGCCTACGGCACCTGGGACATGTCCTGGATCGAATGGATCTGGGACAATATCGCCCCCGACGCCCGCGTGAAAAAGGCCTTCCGGGAGCGAGGACCGAAGAGGAAGCCCTCGCCAAGTGGAAGCAGGCGGGGCCGAAAATGCTGAACACTTTGCCGTTGAATCAGCTTGAGGAACTCCGCAACGTAGCGCCTTACTACTATGACTGGCTTTCTCATCGCCCGGAGGATCCATGGTGGGACTGGGCGGAATTGCGCAATAAGTATGGCCGGGCCAAGGCTGCCGTTCTGAATCTTTCCGCCTGGTATGACGACAATTACGGGCCGGAGGGTGCGACCACCAACTTTAACGGCCTAATCAGCTCCCGTTCGAACGATCAAGAAAAGCGCACGCACCTTTTGCTCGGCCCTTGGGTGCACGGCGGGACGGCACAGGCCAAATCCGGCGAGCGCGAATTCGGCCCCTCTGCCATCATCGATTATGATGACGTCGTCCTCCGCTGGATGGACTACTACCTGCGAGGCGTCGATAACGGCGTCGAGAAGGAAAAGCCCGTCCGTTATTTCGTGATGGGCGATGACACCTGGCGCGAGTCCGATCGATGGCCGCCGCCAGCCACCCCGGTCCCCTACTATTTGCATGCGCCGGCGGCGGGCAGCAATCGCGGCGCGATTTCCCTCGAGAAGCCCAGCGAGCGGCGGGTAACTTCGTTCGTCTCGGACCCCTCGAAACCAGTCCTGAATCCCTACGATTCCTCAGGGGCACACGATTACCGGCAGCTGGCCGAGCGCAGCGATGTCCGGGTCTTTGATTCTCCGCCCATGGAACGAGATCTCGAAGTCACCGGACCCATTCTAGTGAAGATGTTTGTTTCCTGTGAATGCCGCGATTTGGATCTTTGGGTTCGCCTGCTGGATCTCGCCCCCGACGGCACGGCCTTCAACCTTATGAGTCCCGGGTTGGACGTTCAGCGTGCCAGTTACCGCGACCTTTCGAAGGGACGACAACTGCTAAGGCCGGGAACGATTTACGAAATCGGGCCGGTGTCGCTCATGACCAGCAACGTTTTTCAGAAAGGACATAGCATTCGAGTGCAAATCTCAGGCTCGTTTTTTCCAAACTTTTCCCGCAACCTACAAAATGGAGAGCTCGAAAATGACTCGGCTGATCTCACGAAGGCTACGATCACGGTCTACCTCGACCCCGATCATCCGTCCCACATCGTTTTGCCGGTTGTGCCGCGCACTCAATAAGCAGAAACCTTAAGTCGCACAGGCATCTTGCTCATTTCAGCCCGAGCTTTCTGCCCGACCGCAGCAGACCGATTGCCTCGCGAATGCGTTTCTGCTTGGTCTCCTCTCGTTTGGCGGAATCAATCCAAGCGATGTAGGCGCGCCGATAGGATGGTGCCAGCTGCTCGAAGTGCGCCCAAGCACGCTGATCGGCCTTGAGTTCGGTTTCCATCAAAGACGGAATCGCGGACAGGGATGGCCGTGGTTGATCTCCGCTTCGTTCGGTGGGTGACCGCTTGAGGCCCGCTGCCGCCAGTAATCCACGCGCCTTGAGTTTGGCGTAGCGTTGACGGTTGATCGTGGACCACTTACTGTCAGGCTTGCGCGGGGTGAACTTGCGTGCATAACGATCGTCGTCCAGTCGCTTCACGATGCTGTCGATCCAACCAAAGCACAGCGCCTCCTCGACGGCACACTCGTAGCGGATGGACTTTTCGGCCGTCGAACGCTTGTGAAATACAAGCCATACAAGCGAGTCCGAAGCGTGATGCTGGCGCAGCCAGTCGCGCCACTCCTCACGGCTCCGGACATTGAGCGTCTTGAGACCTGTCGCCGACATATCAATTCTCGAATGTTATGTGTTTGGCTTCGTGCGACAGCCTCTGAATCCTGTGCAAGTCGTCGAAATCGAGATTCTACTTGACTTGGGAACAAGGCATTCGTCAGGTCCCACCAATTTGCAAAGTCGTAGTCCGTGGGGCTCGGTAACAATGCGACTCGATTCTCGCGGAAAGCGCCTAATTTCGCCGACGGTGTCCAGTCTCGAACAGAGTGTTTTCGAATATGGACAGAGTTCACCGGCACGCCGATCTGCACCATCTTATCGATCCTGAGGGAACAATCGACTCGGCGCACCCGTATTAGGTAAGCAATGTGCTCGACAGTCCACTGAATTCCCATCTCGTAAGGAGTTGCCGCCAATGCTTTCCCATGACCTTCGCGACGCAATTCGCCATTTGCTGAAGTCGCCCGGCTTTACCACCATGGCCGTCCTGATGCTCGCGCTCGGAATCGGAGCGACGACCGCCGTATTTTCTATCGTCGAAAGAGTGCTGCTACGACCGCTGCCATTCCCCAATTCCGAAGAACTGGTGGCGCTCAACGACATTCTGCAAGGTGCGGATGTCGGAGGAAATGGCGAGGCGGGGGTCACGGCTCCAGACATTCGTGCCTATACGCGGGATACGCACGGTTTCGAAAGTCTCGGTGGATATCAGCAAACGAGTTACGAACTATCCGGCGTTGGAGAACCAGACCAGGTCAATGCGGCGCGGCTCTCCGGTGGAGTGTTCCCCGCCCTGGCGGTCAGCCCCTCGATGGGTCGGTTTTTTACCCAACAAGAAGATGACCAAAACGAGTTGGTGGCGGTCGTGAGTTATGCGTTCTGGAAGGACCGACTGCACGGCGATCCGCAGGTGTTGGGCAAAAAGATTCTTCTCGACCGCAAACCCTACGTAATCGTTGGCGTAATGCCGCGAGATTTCGAGTTCCCGCTGGTGCCGGGACATCTGAACCAGAGTGAGCTGTGGGTTCCGATGAGCTTCACCCAGCAGGAAACCGGACCCGCAGGCGCCGCCGGGTGGAACTTCAGTATGGTGGGACGACTCAAGGCAGGAATTACCGCCGCGCAAGCGCAAAGCGATGCGGAGCGTGTGGCCCAGGACATCATGCGTGGTTATCCGCCCTACATGTCGAGTCTGCACATTCACTCGGTAGTGCGCTCGCTCCAGGAAGAGACCGTGGAGGAGGCCCGTCAACTGATCCACACGCTGTTTTTGGCCACCCTGATTGTGCTGCTGATCGCCTGTGCCAACCTTGCGGGATTGCTGCTGGTCCGCGCCATCCGCCGGCGCCGCGAAATCGCGGTACGCATGGCCCTGGGAGCCCGCGTCGCTAGCCTGCTGCGCCAGGCGGAACTCGAAGGTCTTGTGTTGAGTGTGACGGGAGGGGTAGTGGGTCTGGGTCTCGCGGCAATCGGGTTGCGAGTGGGCGTTACCCGGCTGCCCGAGACACTGCCGCGAATGCAAGAAATTGGCCTCGACTGGCGGATTGCGCTCTTCGCCATCGTACTTTCGGTCGTGACCGGCCTGCTTTGCGGATTGGCTCCGGCCTTTGCCGCCTTGCGTACGAATGTCAACGAGGCTCTGAAGGAAGGAGGGCGCACAGGCACGGCGGCCGAGGGACATGCGTGGCTGCGCTCGGCCTTGGTGATTGGCGAAATTGCCATCGCGTTGGTGCTGCTGGCGGCCTGCGGATTGTTGCTGCGGAGTTTTGAGAAGATGCGTGCCGTTGACCTTGGGTTTCGCCCGGATCATGTCCTGTCGGCGAACTACTCATTGCCGAAGAAGCAATACGCAACCCAAGCTGCGGTCGATGAATTCAATCACGAACTGATTCGGCGTATCGAGCAGCTTCCCGGGGTGAAGTCCGCCGGACTCACATCGTTTTTGCCGGCTTCCGGCAACAACAGCAACACCACGTTCGTTGCCGAGGGCTATGTCCCTCCCAAGGGCGCCAACATGAACCTGGCCACCCTGATGACGATCGAGGGTGACTATCTCGAGACCATGGGAGTTCCACTTCTGTCCGGGCGCTTCTTCACGCCCGCCGACACCGCCGAGACCGAACTGGTTGTAATCGTGAACCACAAGCTCGCTGAGCATTACTGGCCCGGTTCGGATCCGATCGGCAAACGCCTGCGCCTGGGAACACAGGAAACTCAAACCCCCTGGGTAACGATCGTCGGGGAAGTAGCGGACGTAAAAGAGTCGTCGCGCGATGTGCCCGACAAAGAACAGTACTATCAGCCGGTTCGGCAGCTCGAAAAATCAGCAGGATCCTTAGCCTCTCCTACCGACCTGAATGGAAATGGAGGATACATCGTAGTGCGCACGGCGATCGAGCCCAACGAGATGGCCAACGCTCTCGCTGCGACCGTCCACTCGATCGACCCTCAACTGCCGCTAACGCAGGTTCAAAGTATGGAACGCACCGTGTCCGATAGCGAGTCCCCACGCCGCTTTAACACTGCCGTCATCGCTTCCTTTGCCATCGCAGCGCTGCTCCTGGCAGCCCTGGGGATTTATAGCGTCATCGCGTTCTCGACGGCTTTGCGCGCGCAAGAGATGGCGATCCGCATGGCCTTAGGGTCGCAACCCGCCGGCATTCTGGGCCTCATTTTTCGCGCCGCGGCGAAACTGGCCATTGCCGGCTGTGCGATTGGACTGTTGGGCGCGGCTGCCGCATCCCAATTGCTGCGTTCTTTCCTGTTTGGCGTGGGTCCCTTCGACCCGCTGGTGCTGACCTTGGCCGCGGCTTTCATATTGTTACTGGCCTTGCTGGCGTCCTTGCTGCCCGCCCTGCGTGCAGCATCGATCGATCTCGCGCACGCGCTACGAACGGATTGAAGGAGACAGCCAGGCGCTTGGCAGGGATCCGGCGCGCCGTAAGCCGACTGCTTGCGATTCATCTTCGGGTCAATTTGGCGCTATCATTCGGGTGCAGGTGCGGCCCGAAATGTTTGAGGACCTCAGATATACGCTCCGGCTCTGGGCCAGGCGGCCGTGGCACGCAGCATTCGCCATTGCGGCCCTTGCCATCGGCATTGGCGCGAACACCGGCGTTTTCAGCGTCGTCAATCGATTGCTGCTCGACTCTCTTCCCTTTCGCGAGCCGGATCGCCTGGCTCTTCTCCACGATTTCATGCCGCCCCACGGCAGCGCGAAGGAGTTCCACGATTGGCGGCGGCACAGTGCCTATCTCGCCGATGCCGCGCTGTTTGAGGAATTCGACGCGAACCTCGGCGGAACGCCGGTCCCAAGCCGAGTTCATGTCGCCTCGACATCGTGGAATTTTTTCGCCGTGCTGGGTACGCGACCGATACTCGGCATGGGATTCGATCCCGATGAGGAGTTGGACACAGCCGATCCGAGATCACCGACAGCGAATGCCGTTGCCGTGATCGGTTACGGACTGTGGCAACAGCTCTTCGGAGGCGATCCGAAAGCTTTAGGCACCACGATCCGACTCAATGGAAACCCGCTCACCATTGTTGGTGTCGCAGCGCCCGGCTTCGATTATCCCGGCAAAGCGGTTCTGTGGAGGCCGGCGGCTTTCAGCCCCGGCAATAACGGTTGGGGAACCATTGCGCGGTTGAAACCGGGCAGGTCATGGGTGCAAGCGCGTGCCGCGTTCTCAGTTGAGGTGGACCAGCGCTCGTCAGCGGCGGATCGTTCGAACTCCAACCTCGACCCCAGCATGATGTCACTCGAGAGCGGGCTTCTCGGTCCGGTAAAGAATGCCTCTTTAATGTTCATGGGCGCCGTGGTGCTAGTTCTGCTCATTGCGTGCTTGAACGTTGCCAGTCTTCTCATTGCCCGCATCGTGGATCGGAGCGCCGAGCTGTCCATACGCTCCGCCCTCGGAGCAAGTCGCGCTCGCCTCCTGCGGCAGCTGCTCACCGAGTGCCTGCTGGTTTCGGTGGTTGCCGCGCTGGCCGGATTGGTGATTGCATCTTGGACGATCTCGCTCGCTCGCAAGGTTGTGCCGCCACCCCTCGGCGCCGAGTCCTATGTGATCCTCGATGGACGGATATTGGCTTTCACCCTGATCGTGTCCGGAGTTACGGCTGTGGCGTTGGGCATGTTCCCCTCATTCTATGTGGGACGCATCCACGCCTTTGGGGCAAAAAGTTCCCCTGGCTCGCGCCGCGGGCGGCTGGTTCGCGAAACCCTGGTTGGCGCACAGGTGATGGTCACGATCCTGCTTCTCGCCGGATCGCTGTCGGTGGGGAGGGCGTTCGTCGACCTGATGAGGGTCAACCGCGGGTATGACGTCGAAGGAGTCGTGACCGTGAACGTCGCCCTGGGCGGCACGACTTACCAAGGGGATCGGGAGCAGCTCGCTTACATTGACGAGGTGCTCGACCGTATCCGTAGGCTTCCCGCAGTGCGCTCCGCGAGTGCCACCGAATTCCTTCCGTTGTACGCTGCGGCATTTGTCGGCGGACCCTACGGGTTGGATGGCCGCCCAGCAGAACGCAGCTCCACGAGTGTCCCGGTTGGGTCGGGTTATTTTGAGACCATGGGAGGACGGATTCTGTACGGCCGTGAATTCACGGAAGCCGAAGTCCGTTCGGGCACCCAGGTGGCGGTGGTCAATGAGCGGTTTGCCGCCGGATTTGGTGCGCCGCAGGAGGTCCTCAATCATCGGCTCACGATCGAAGGAGACACTCCGCGGAAAATTGTTGGCGTGGTCAAGGGAATGGAGTACGAAACCGATCCCACAACCGCTCATGGTAATCAGGTCTTCCTTCCGTTGGTGGCCCCCGGCGACTCCTTCTCGACGACATTTGTGGCGCGGGTCGATGGTCGCGCGGCAGATCATTTAGCTGCGATCCGCGACGCGATTCAGTCGGTGGATTCCGAGGTTCCCGTATTCGGTGCGAAAACGATGGAGCAGCGGCTGGATGAGTTCTTCGCACGTCCTCGGTTCTACCGAACCGCGGTTTGGTGTTTCGCGGGATTCGCCCTGCTTCTGGCGCTGATTGGCACGTATGGCATCGTTTCTTATGCCGTCGTCGAGAGAACGAAAGAAATGAGTGTCCGGATGGCCCTCGGCGGCACGCCGATCGAACTTCGGGGCATGTTGTTGTGGCGGGGTTTGCTGATGATCGCGGCTGGCGCCATCCCAGGGATAGCCGGAGCCCAGCTGACGGGGCGAGTTCTAGGAACATTGATTGACGGGGCTAAATCCCTCGACACGGTAACCTCCGCCAGCTTGGTTCTGTTCCTCACTCTCGTGGCGTTGACGAGCATCTGGTCCGCCACGCGCCGCATCGCCAAACTCGACATCCTTGCCATCCTGAAGAGCGAATAGCCTTCAAACTGCGCAATGCCTAGCAAGAATCGACCGGCGGTCGGCCAAGAACATGCACTGGACTGCCATCCGACGATCGGCCTGGCCCTTGTTTTAGTACGACTCTTTTCCAAATATTGAATTCGGGCCGGTACTTTTGCGAGCTGCAGAGTGGTGGAAAGTAACAGATTGGATTGCTAGTTACTTCGCTCAAGACTGGGTGGAAATGGGGTGAAAAGCCGACAATTCTGCGTCAACATGAAATCGCTCAGGAACTAGACATGCTTCCAGCTGGATTCAGCTCGTTCATCTGTGATGATTGCCTGAGCTTGCTTTCCTTCGCCCCGAAGTTTACTCCAGCCTGACTCCGGAAAACCCCAGTTTGGGACTGATTTTAGTCGCTCGTGCCCGTGCCCTTTAGAGTAGACGTCTGCGGGCTGTTACTGGCGCTGTCGCTCACGCTCAGTTCCTCCGTTCTCGTTCCGGTCTGCGTTGGTGTGAATGTTACGCTAATCGTGCATTTCTCCTTGGCTGCCAAACTGGCCGTGCAAGTCGTAGCCGAGACCGCAAAGTCTCCCGTCGTCGAGATCGCGATGTTGGTCAGTGTCACCCTCTGCGTATTGGTCAAACTAAATGTCTTCGCCTGACTGGTTGTGCCCACGGCCTGCTTTCCGTAGCCAGCACTCGCCGGGGTCAGCGTCGCAGGTTCGACCCCCGTGCCCGACAGCGCCACCTTCTGTGGACTGCCGACGCCATCGTCGCGAAAACTAAGCGTCCCAGTTTGCCGGCCCAACACCGTAGGTGTAAAGGTAAGACTCACACTGCATTTCTTGCCCCCGACGAGCGTCGCCCCGCACGTCGTCGCGGCAACAGCGAAGTTGCCAGTTGCACTGATCCTGTTGATTTCGAGCGTGATCGGGCTGCTGTTGGTCAACGTTACCGTCTTGTCTTCACTCGTTTCGCCGAGAGCCTGCCAAGCCTGCCAGGTCACCGAGGTGCTCGAGAACGTGACCGTTGGGCGACCAAAAGTGAAAACGGTGCCATCGCCTTCGGCCCCGCCACCGGCAGTCGTCCCGTAGAAGTTCCCGTCGGCGGCTTGAATCAATCCGCCAGGAAATCCGCCGTTGAGACAGTCTTTCTGTGAGCAAAATGAGTAAAGTGTGATGAGGCCGGCGTGGGTAAGTACGAAGACCGTGCCATAACCGTGGGCGCCGCCCAGCGAAGTTGTGCCGTAGAAGCGGCCGTTTTTGGCCTGCTGCAGGCTACTGGGTTCGGCTCCGTCAGCGCCGGAGAAGCTGAGCAGCGTGGTCAGCACACCGCTCGGAGTGATTTCGAAGACCGTGCCATCGTCGCTGATCCCGCCATAGCCAGTCATCCCGTAGAAATTCCCGTCGGTCGCCTGAATTAGCACAAAAGGGTTGAACCCATCGGGGCAGTTCGTTTGGACGCAAAAACTGTACAGAGTGGTCAGGGCGCCCCCGGGCGTAATTTTGAAAACCGTGCCGGCGCCAAGGTAGGTGCTGCTGGCACCGCCAATCCAGGTTGTCCCGTAGAAGTTCCCGTCGGTGCCTTGGACTAGACTGCCGGTAGGGTAGCTACCGTCGGTGCCGTCGAAGCTGTGTAGCATGGTCAGCTTACCCTCGGGGGTGATCTCAAAGACCGTGCCGCCGTTTACCCCTCTACTAAAAATTCCTCCTTCCGCGGTCGTGCCATAGAAATTTCCATCGGTGGCTTGAATCAGCCCGGCAAATGGGCCAGCGCCGTCGGTGCAGTTCGGCTTAGAACAAAAGCTGTAAAGTGTGGTCAGGATGCCTTCCGCTGTGATTTTGAAGATCGTGCCGCAAGGTCCGCCTGTGCAGGCGGAACCGTTGCCTCCTTGTAGCGTTGTCCCGTAGAAGTTCCCGTCGGCCGCTTGAATCAGTCTGCCTTTGGGCAAGGAGCCGTCAGTGCAATTTGGTTGTGAGCAGAAGTTGTAAAGTGTGGTCAGAGTACCGCTGGGGGTGATTTGGAAGACCGTGCCAGCGTTGTTGTTCCCGCCGCCGGCAGTCGTCCCGTAGAAGTTCCCGTCGGCCGCTTGAATCAAACCCGTGGGGTTATTGCCATCCGTCCCGTCGAAGCTAGACAGGGGAATCGAAGTCTGCGCAGGCGAGGTAATCGCGGTCACAACACAAAGCGCCAGCATGATGCAAGCCATTTTCAACAGGCCAAGGTTTCCCACGCCACCCGGCTTCCGGCTTCGCCCGGATGCAAAGGCAAGCGGCACAAAACTTCTTTTTGCCATGGGAACACCTCCAATGCGAGATTCGTGAATCTTGTTGCACCGGTGGTCTTGTTGTCTTCTTCCCAAATTGAAACTCGACTCCAGGATGGGGACCGCGTGGAATTCACCACCACAATTTTGTGCTCGGCGCCACGCCAAGTCGGTGAAGCGGCACCGTAAGGACCAGACATCGTGGGTGAGACATCGCCGCGTCACTCATTGAGGACTCCATAATAGTACTCCTTACAAGTCGGCTATTCGGATGGAATAGATCGGTCTTCGAGATCGCGCGGACTCGATTTTGCAGATGTTGGCTTTTTTGTTCGTCACTCCTATGACGGTAGAAGTTAACTTCCGGATGGTAATTCTAGCCGGGCGATTGGCGCGCGTTCCGCGCAGTGATGAATGAAGATGCGATTGGGGGGTCGAGAGGTCACTCCCTGACCAGTTTGCTAAACTCCTGTCGTTGGTGCGTTCGGATATGTGTGCCCCGCCTTCCTTCCCGGTTTTGTTGTTTTCAGCAGTGCTTCTGGCCACCGTGCAGGCGCAAGACTCTAACCACCTCCGACAACTTGATACGACTGTTCCCTTGGAGGTGGGCGAGGATGTGACCGCCCCCCGCCCTACCTATGCCCCGGATCCGGAATACTCTGAGGAGGCACGCGCAGCCGGGTACCAGGGAAGTTGCGTCCTATCGCTGATCGTCGATGCCAAGGGCAACCCTCGGGACATTCGCGTGGAGCGCAGACTGGGAATGCAATTGGATGAAAAGGCCATGGAAGCGCTGCGCAACTGGAGATTCGAGCCTGCGCGCAAACGCAGGAAGCCAGTCGCCGTGCGGACCACGGTGGAAGTCAGGTTTCGCTTGTATCGAGACGACAAACGAATGAGGTGGCGGAAACAACTCAGCGGACTCGATCAGCCGCGGGCGGAAGGCCTCGTTTACAGAATTTCGGAGGCACCAGAACCGAGGACATGTGTGGCGTCTTTCGATCCGGCAACGCGTCCAGGTCCAATCGTCACCATTGCAGAGCTCAACCTGGAAGGCGACCGGCGCATGCCGCTCGCTGACAGGATCGCAGGTTCCCTTAAGCAACGAACGTACTCTGGCACCCCGGACGAGTGGCATCCGAGGTCTTCGCGCGAGTGCAGGGAGAATGGATCAATGCTGGATTTCTCAAGGCGCAAGTCCAAGGGGCGGCGCACGTACTAAGCGGCAACCCCGCCAGTGAGCGGATCGCGGTCACAGTTCAAGTAGACGAGGGCCCGCAGTACCGCTTGCAGGGAATTAAGTTCAGGAACAACCGAGCGATCACCAATGGAAAGGTCTTGCGCAGTCTGTTTCCGATCAACGATGGGGATGTGTTGGATCGGGTTGCGATCGGCAAAGGGTTAGAAAACCTGAACCTTGTGTACCGCCAATATGGCTACATCAACTTCACTGCTGTTCCTGCTACCTGGTTCAACGAGGGAGCCCAGGACGTCTCACTCGATATCGACTTCTATGAAGGCAAACAATTCTTCGTGAGTCGCGTCGGCATAATCGGCCTTGACGAGCCTGTTTTCAGGAATGTGACGAGGGAACTGCTTGTCAACCCAGGTGACGTTTATAACCAGAGGCTGGTCGACTTGTTCCTCCGCAATCACGCCTCCCTTTTTCCAGCGGACGCATCAGGCGAACCGCCCTACAAGTTGGCCCAGAACGAACGGGCGGCGACGGTAGCGGTCACGTACGATTTCAGGCCTTGCCACGTCGATTCGTGCTCTATTAGTCCAGCGCCTTTCACGGCGCATTGTCTCGCCCACCGTAGAGATGAATCCGGCAATTAGCCTGCACGGCGCAATTCCGCCGCTGCCACGCGCCTGATGGCGGGCGGATTCCAACGACCGTCTGCAACCTGTGGCCTCGGCGCATAGAGACGAAGACACAGACTCAAAGCGCCGCTCTTCGGCGCAGGCAACCAGTTCGACTCGCTGTCTTTGCCTGGACTCTCGTGTTGGACATACAGGTCGAGCGAACCATCGGCATTGAATTTGAGCGCGTCTCGGTCACCGATGGCAAAGCGGTTGAGCGAATTGGCAACTTGGAATCCTTCTGCGTCGTACAGGGTCAACGACCAGAAGGCATCGACTGGCGGTAGTTCGTCCTTGCTGAAATGCAGGCCATATCTCTCGTTCGCCGTTACCGGCCTGCCGTCTGCGTCGCTAATGTTGATCGGATAGATTGCATCCTCGGGCTGATTCGCACCAAGTCCTACCAACGCGATGATAGCTCGCTTGAGATAGGAGTTGCCGTAGACGCCGATGGTCTCGGTATTCATTTGCCATCCGTTGCTGACTCGCGCAATGGTCGGAGTTTTATCGCGCATTAGCTTCGAACCCGCAGCCGCACCACGCGCAAGCACATCGGGTTGAACCTTGCCTTCATCAAATTTCTTACCCGGCTCCAGTCCTATGCGCTTCATGCGGGCGATGATCGACCAGTCGGTGAGGTGGGGCCGATTCGTCTTCATTAATTCCGCGCCGTACTTGAAAAATTCGAGCGCTGGCATCTCGTTCGTCTGCCTCAATGGTTCGGTCTTCGTATCAACGGACGGGTCAATCCTTTGCTCGATCTTACGGGGAGCCTTTCCCCAATCTGCTAAAAGTGTGATCTTGTAGCCATCTTGAACCTGGTGAACTGCCTCATAATCCTTCACGCCATTGGTTTGCGTGCGCCCAATGACCCACACCCAGGGTGTCGGCGCGTCGATGCGGACAATCGCTTGCGGCAGATCTCCACTCCACCCGCTGGGTACGACGGCGAAATTCGCGGCTCCCGTGCCATAGCTCCGTTTCCCGGGTACGGCAAAGACGTCAGTCCACATGTCGAGCATGGGGAGCATGAAGTAACGCCCACCGGTATCCGCCGTGGAGACGACAACGGGTCCATCGGCCAGATCGAGCCACGCGCTCGAATAGAGCGTGTCAAAATTCGGACGAACCACCGCTCTAGCATCGGCGGTTGGGTATCGACGCATATGGGTAAACGCGTTGGCAGGCCCGCCAAATGGGCTGACTTTGGGATCGGAATTGATCAATTGCTTGCGCGTAATGTCCATTAGGACTAGGGGATAGAGATATACATAGGCTTCCTGTGCAATCGTCTGAAGCTCATCTGAAGAAACTGCTTTTGCGGCCGTATTCATCCGTTCGCTCCGTCGTTCGCCACGAGAGTTGTTGTATACCAGCCTGATTGCACGAGTAGTACTGTCACAGTTGACAGCGCTGCCCAGGAAATCTAACGCGGTTGCTCAGAAGTCAACCGACGCAATCAGAATGTTCACCAGTCATCTGCTCACACGAGTAGCTGAAATCTCTATGGCACTCATCATGGGTCAACGCGTTTCAACGACAGCCCTGCGGCTCGATAGCGTAAGATGCTGCCCTTGCAACCCTGCCTTCACCTTACTTGGTGGTATTTGACCTGTGGTGCTGCTCGGAGTGGAACAAGGCCGATTCGATGCCATTGAAAGGCAGCGGGACCCGCCCTTAATATGCAGCTCAGCACCAAGAGAGAGCGGTGACCATGGACGCATTCTTCACCTCTTCCGGTTTGCTCGCGCTCATCACGCTGACGTTCCTTGAGATCGTGCTCGGCGTCGACAACATCATCTTCATTTCGATTCTGACGAGCAAGCTTCCTACGTCGCAGCAGGGCTCGGCTCGGCGGCTGGGGCTGCTGTTAGCAATGGGGATGCGCATTCTGCTTTTGCTTTCCGTTGTGTGGATCATCCGGCTGACGGCTCCGCTTTTCTACATCTTGGGGCGCCCCATCTCCGGACGCGATCTCATCTTGGTCGGCGGCGGCCTGTTCCTGCTCGCGAAGGCGACGATCGAAATTCACGAGCGTTTGGAGGGCGAAGAAGGCCGCAGCTCGGCGCGAGTGCGACCGTCGTT
>Ga0187783_10001812_pt1 | contig 15785 bp, 15 predicted proteins | sample 1015_SJ02_MP02_2_FD_132471 | JGI IMG/M metagenome (GOLD analysis project Ga0187783, IMG submission 132471) | Tropical peat soil microbial communities from peatlands in Department of Meta, Colombia - 1015_SJ02_MP02_20_MG | ecosystem: Environmental > Terrestrial > Soil > Wetlands > Peat | place... | reverse complement strand
ACCTGCGGTCGCGCGTTCGGACCCTAGCCTGGGGGTGCTGAAATCACTGGCCCAAGAGACGCTCTTTCAAAGGCAAAGGATCCGCGAACAGGCGAGGCGTCTGGTCAGGATGGTCGACGAGCTGTCCGAAAGCGAGGAGAAGCTGAACTCGATAGTGGACGAGATGAAGCTCGCCGACGCGGAGCGATTGATTCTAAGAACCGTCTACACGGAGGAGACTCTGGAGGATGCGGAGTCTGCACTACGGCGGAACTATGGTCTCCCTGACCCCAGAAGGGCTATAGAGAGTCTGCTGAGCAAGGTGGAGAGAATTGCCTAGAAAGCTTGTCATGGTGACAAACGACGACAGCGTTCAGAGCCGCGGCATGATCGAGCTTGCGAAGGCGATTGAGAGGTTCGCGGAGGTCACCGTTGTCGCGCCCGAAGCGCCCCAGAGCGCAACTGCCCTCAGCCTGACATTCCACAAGCCTCTCAGGGTAGCCAAGGTGAACTCGTACGGGGTAGACTGCTACGCGGTGTCGGGGAGCCCCGGCGACTGCGTGATGATAGGCGTGAACAAGCTGCTCCCGAGACGACCCGACCTAGTGGTCTCCGGAATCAACATGGGGGACAACGACACCTACCAGGACGTCCTGGCGTCGGGTACCGTGGCTGCCGCGATCGAGTCTGCACTCACCGGCATCCCAGCGATCGCCTTCTCGATGGAAGTCGCGGAGGAGTCTCTCTTCTCCTTTGAGATGTCGGGAGGAGGCGAGTTCGTGAAGGCCGCCGAAATCGCGAGCGAGATCGTGCGGGACGCCCTCGAGAACGGGATGCCGAGCGGGGCCGAGATCCTCAACGTCAACTTTCCGTCCAGAATTGACGCTAGGACACAGCTTGCGCTCACCGAAGTGGGGCGCAGGAAGTACACGGACAAGGTCCTCGTCAGGAAGGACCCGAGAGGCCGTGCCTATTACTGGCTCTTCGGCGAGAGGCTCCCGCAGTTCGCACCGAACTCGGACGCGGAGGCGGTGATAGCCAAGCACCAGATCTCGATCACGCCGCTCGCCCTGGACCTCTCGGGCCCCATGACAGAAGGGCTGGAAGAAATGAAGAAGAGGGTCGAGGGCAGGTTGGCGAAAAGGGGCCGCAGAGATAAATAGAGAGACGCCTCGAATCGGCAGAGGCCAGGAGCATGAACAGCGTGAACCCGTCGACCCTGAGGACTGTGCGCCTCTCGCCGCTCGTGAGGATCGCGATACCTCCGATCTTCGTCGCTTCCCTGCCCAAAAACGCGATAGGCTTCTCTTTCGAGGGAGGTAAGCCCGGCGCTGTCACGGGGGCGGCGATTCTAGCCTCGGCCTGCCTACTAGGCGCGCTACTTTACGGAGTCGCCGGCCTCGCAGGACTCGTCCTGCCCGCGTGGCTCCTAGGGACCACAGGCGTGGCGATGCTCTACACGAGCGCTCGGGGACTCGCGTTCGTCAAGCCTTACTGCTCGCGCTGCAGACTCCTCCCCCTGATCAAGGAGCACGAAGCCGCGCACCTCTCGGGTGCCACTGGCGACGAGGAGATCTGGGAAGGGGCGCGCGCCGAGCACGCCGCAGTTAGGCAGTCGCTCATCGGAGACCCCGCGATCTGCTCCTTCTGCCCGATCCCGAAGCGCCTCGAAGAGCACTGAGGCGACTGGTCGTGGTGCAGAGGGTCGCGGTAGTGGACAGAGACCTGTGTCAGAGCAAGAAGTGCGGGCTGGAGTGCATCAAGGAGTGCCCGGTCAACATCAACGGGCAGGAGTGCATTCAGCTCGACGAGAAGAAGAAGTCGCTCATCTCGGAGGAGCTTTGCATAGGGTGCGGGATATGCATCAAGGTCTGCCCCTTCGACGCCATCAACATCCTCAACCTGAGCGAAGAGCTGAAGACCGACAAGGTGGAGCAGTATGGGGTCAACCAGTTCCGTCTCTTCAGGATCCCTACCGTGAGGAAGGGGAGTGTTGTCGGTCTGGTCGGCAGAAACGGGATAGGAAAGTCGACGGCGCTCCGCATTCTCGCAGGGAGCTTGATACCGAACCTGGGGGACTACGAACACGAGCCCTCCTGGGAAATGATCCTGCGCTATCTGAGCGGGAGGGAGATGAAGGAACACTTCGAGAGGATAGCCGAGGGCGAGATGAAGGTCTCGCTCAAGCCTCAGGCCGTCTACAAAATCCCCGAGGCCTGGAAGGGCGGGGTCGAGCCCCTCCTGCGCGAGATGGACGAGAGAGATTCCTTCGACGAGGTCGTTGGGGAACTCGGACTGTCAGAGGCTCTGTCGAAGGAAGTCCCTGACCTTAGCGGGGGAGAGCTGCAGAGGGTCGCGGTGGCCGCGGCGGCGCTGAAGGATGCCGACCTCTACCTCTTCGACGAGCCGTCCTCGTACAACGACGTCTATCAGAGGCTGGCCGTCTCCAGGCTCATCAGGAGGATTGCTGGGATGGGGAGGTCGGTGCTGGTCGTGGAGCACGACATCGCCTTCCTCGACTACGTAACAGACTACGTGCAGATAATCTACGGAGAGCCGGGCGCATACGGTATCGTCTCCGGTCTGTACTCGTCCAGGGTGGGGATCAACGCGCTTCTGGACGGTTACCTCTCCCAGGAGAACATCCGGTTCAGGGAGCGCCCCGTCGCCTTCGGCCAGAGAAGCGCGACGGAGTTCACCGAGAGCGAGGTGAGGATAGCAAGCTACTCCCCTCTCGAGAAGAGGTTCGGCGAGTTCGCTCTGGAGACATCGGGAGGTTCCCTGACGCAGGGGACGATACTGGGCGTCGTGGGAGCAAACGCCCTCGGGAAGACGACGTTCCTCCGTATGGTCGCGGGGGAAGAGAAGCCCGACAGAGGGGAAGTCCACATAGGGGCCAAGGTGTCGTACAAGCCGCAGTATCTGTCGACAGGTCTGGAGGGCACCGTCGAGGAGTTCCTCTTCTCCCTGGGGACCAAGTACGAAGACCCCTTGCTTCAGGAAGCGCTCGTCGCCCCGCTGAAGATGGAGAAGCTGATGGCCAGAAGCCTGAAGGACGTTAGCGGGGGGGAACTGCAGAAGGTGGCGATAGTAGCGTGCATGGCTCAGGACGCGGAGGTCTATGCGCTGGACGAGCCATCGGCGTTTCTCGACGTCGAGGACAGGTTCGTGGTCTCGAGGGCCGTGGGAAGGCTCGTCAAGGCGAGGGGGAGAGCCGCGATGGTCATAGACCACGACCTCCAGGTCATAGACGCGGTGTCGGACCTGCTGATGGTCTTCTCCGGGAGTCCAGGAGTCTCAGGTAGAGCCACCGAGCCGATGCCCAAGGAGGAGGGGATGAACGCGTTCCTCAAAGGCGTGGGGCTCACCTACCGCAGGGACGTCAACAGCGGGAGGCCCAGGGTCAACAAGCCTGGGAGCAAGCTCGACAGGGAGCAGAAGGCGTCTGGGAAGTACTACTACGTGGGAGAAGTGAGGTCGGAGATTGCCGAGTCTGATCAGGAAGATACTGGAAGAGACTAGCGCTAAGGCCCAGGCAGAGTATGTAGCGTCGGGGTTGGACGTCGTGGGGGACCTGGCGGTCCTTAGGCTTACAGACCTCGACGAGAAGGCCAAGGTCGAGGTCGCCGAAGCCCTCCTGAAGGAGGTCAAGAACGTGAAGGGCGTCTACGAGCAGGAGGGGGGGATCGAGGGCGAGTTTCGGCTCAGGAGGCTCAGGCACCTCGCGGGGGATCGGAGGACGACCACGGTCCACAGGGAGAACGGATTCTTCTACGAGCTCGACCTGGCGTCGTGCTACTTCTCGCCGAGGCTCTCGACAGAGAGACTCAGGGTCTCGATGCAGGTCAAGGCGGGCGAGAGGGTGCTCAACATGTTCGCGGGGGTCGGTCCCTTCACGGTTCCGATCGCAAGGAAGAACCCGGTCGTCAGCTGCGAGCTCAATCCAAGCGCGTTCGAATACCACGAGCGCAACAATGCGAGGAACAAGGTCTCAAAGAGCGTGAGAATGCTCAACGCAGACGCCAAGCTACTGCCAGAGCTAGTCTCGGAGAAGTTCGACAGAATCATCATGCCTCACCCCTCGAAGGCGGAGGAATTCCTCGGAGCAGCTCTGGCCGTCGCCGGCGAGAGTGCAATCATACACTACTACAGACACCTTCCGGGCATGGACGAGTCAGAGGCGGGAGAGTCGATCAAGAAGGAACTGAACGAGTTGCTGCCTCGGAAGTGCAGCTACGCAGTCAGGAGGGTGCGCGCGGTAGGACCCAGATGGCTGGAGATGGCGGCTGAAATCTCACTGGGCGCTCAGAACGGCAGGTTCTGACCGTATCTGTACAGGTGCGCGATGACTCCGAACGTGACAAGAACGGACCCGGAGTCGAACAGCGTCATGCTGTAGAACCCTCCGGAGTATGCGACCACGGCAAGAAAGTCGAGGGCTATCTGCGCGACTATCAGCAGGACGAATATCACGTAGACCCAGGACCTGCTCAGGATGGGCCCTAGAGGCCCTGCGGCCTTCCTCACGCGCTCCCGCGATTTTATGTATCCGAGGAAGGCGTATGTCATGACGAAGCAGACGAGCGTGATGCCTATCATCGACGCGAAGTAGTCGGCCGGAGGCACGAGGAGCCTCGAGAGGGTCGGGAGGGAGAGGTTGGGGTTGATGTAGAAGCCCCACGCCGTTGTGACCAGTATCTGGGCGATGCTCGTTATCCCCAGTGCGGTGAAGAAGGGCCTGTCCTTCCAGTTGAGTTTCTTGGATGTGTCGACGAACGGGATGACCAGGGCCATGAGGAACAGGAGGGCGGGCATCAGTCCCCCCATCACGAACTTGTCGTACTCTGTCCTCAGCAGCGCGTAGATCCCCGTCAGGTACCACTCGGGTATGGTGAGCGTAGGGTTGCTCGGGCTGTACGGGGTGCTCAGCTGGACCGGGAAGATGCCGGCTATGATGAGTATCCCTCCGACGACCGCCGAGATCACTGGGAGGTCGAAGACGAGGTAGCGTGGGAAGTGGATGAACACGAGAAGGATCATTATCATCGGGAGTATGAAGACGTGTGCGGCGTAGAGCCTGAGGATGAAGTCAGTGAAGCCCGACCCAAAGATTGCTATCCTCAGCGCGCTCCCGATTAGAGGCGACGCGTTTGCGAGGGACGACCCTATCTCGATTGCCAGGCCGGCCCTCTGGTTGAAGATCAGGTCGTACCCACTGTAGGCTTCCACACCCGTTATCACTCCGAGTATGATGCCGGTCACCCACAGGATCTCGTTCTTGATCTTGAACCTGCCGCTGAAGTACTGGTAGTACATGTGTAGAACCGCCAGGAGCACCATAGCGTTGGAAGCGGTGTAGTGTATGTTCCTGATCAGGTAGCCATACGGTATCACGTCGTTGATTCTTTGGACGCTCGAGAACGCGCAAGTGAGCGTCCCGCATCCGGTGAGCGTAGGTTGATAGAAAATCATGAGCAGCCCGCCCGTCACGCCCAGCACGAGGAAGACGATCCCCGTGAGCATCCCGAGGTAGCCCATCGGGCTAACGAACCGCTTGGGGAATGTGTACTGGACTCCGCGGTAGACCGTCCTCTCCAGGCCGTCTACGACCCAGTGGTAGAGCTTCGAAATCAGGTTCCTCTTGGGCGGGGGCGAGGGTGGCTGTGCCATCTATTCACCCTGTGGTTGTCTCGGACGCCTGGTACGTCTGCTTCGCGGTCGGGAGTATGAACTGGTAGTAGGAGGAGTAGAGCGGGTTAGTCGGGTCCGTCACCTTGTTGTCCATACCGCTCTCGACCCGGCCCACCCCTATGATGCCGTTCTGCTGAATGTCTGTGAGCGTCCCACTCTGGGGGGCTTTGATGTACAGGGTCCCATCGGAGCCCGCCTGCAGCGTCAGCATGGGTATGGCGTTGTCTGGGGGAGGCTGCTCCGAGGCCGGTCCCGCCTTCGCCTTGCCGTCGGGTACCTCATAGATGCTGCCGTGGCATGGGCATTCGTAGTCCTCCCTGTTGACCGGAGGATTCTGGTTCTGGCTCCCGCCATAGTTGGGACTGCACCAGAGGTGGACGCAGACCTTGCTGAAGGCGACGAAGGCCGAGGCGCTCGCTGCGTTTCCTCCGAGGTCTGCGGGAAGGCGGATCAGCTCAAACTTCACGAACGTGTCCGGGTTCTCAAAGTCCTGTGTGGAGTTTCCTGAGGATGGGTAGGTTATCACCCAGTGACTGTTCGGGGGGAACGTCGTCATGTCGTTGACGTTCACGGTCGCCCCTGCGGCGGGACCGTAGACCGGATTAGCGTCGATGACCACCTTCTGGTCGATGAGCTTCCCCGAGCCGATAAGAGAGGCCGACAGGAACTTCCCCCATGGCACGAAGGAAAGCATGGAAGCCACGACGCCGCCGACGAACAGGAGAGAAAGGAACCATCTTCTTCCGCCCTTCGTTTGCTGAGGCCTCGAGGGCGGCACGGGTGGAACGATTCTTGGGGGCGGTTGCGGGGGTCTCGGGACAGCTGCGGGTGGTGTGGGGGGTCGTTGCGGGGTCGGAGGGGCCGTTGCCGGGCGAGGAGCCGCAGGCGCGGGCGTTGAAGGCTTCTGTTCTTCGGAGGAATCTTTAGAGGAAGAATCGTCAGCGTTGCCCTCTGACATCTAGTCCCCGCGAAACGGATACGGCCAGAGGCCTATTTTACCTTTGGTCGGCGGCGGTTCGACCGAGACAATCGCGGAAAATCCTTATAGTCTCACGTGGCTGGTCGTGTCAACGACGTTGAGCAAGCCCAGCTCCAACACCGCGGTGGCGGGCGTAGTCATCTCCGTAATCGTGATAGCGGCAGTCGCGTCCATAGGGTACTACCAGTTCAACTTCGCGAAGACCGCCGACACCAACACTTCGCTCAGCAGCCAGCCAGTCTGCAATCCCTCGAGCTGCGTCAAGGTGAACATAACCTCGGGAGCCTCAGGTGGCCCCCAGGACGCTCCCGGATACTCTCCCGAGAACATCACGGTCGTGATCGGGGTCAACAACACCGTCCAGTGGACCAATCAGGATGCTGCGGGCCACTCCGTTACGGGGAAGGGAAACGCGATCATAGGGAGCCAGGCGCCCATGGACCAGGGAGACACCTACGTCCTTGAGTTCACCGCGCCGGGGACCTACGACTACGGCTGCATCTACCACGCTTGGATGCACGGGTCGGTGACAGTGCTCGCCGGCAACTCCACGTCGAAGGGCTAGCTCTGTTCGACGATGTTGAAGAAGACGGTCGAGGGCCCTGCTCTGGAAGAGGTATCCGTCGATGCGGGAATCATCAAGCTACGCCCCCTGATTGTCTACGAGGCAGAGACGGAGGACGACGCCGTCAGAGCCGTCGGGCTGTCCAAGGACGATGGTCTTCCGCTGACGCCCAGAGGTGCGGGGACCTCGATACCCAGCCAGGCTGTGGGTTCCGGGGCAGTCCTCCTCCAAAGAAGGAGCGCGATTGTCGTTTCTGCTTCGCAGGTCGAATGTGAGCCAGGAGTAGTCAAGGCAGACCTCAACTCGCGACTCGAAGGCACAGGCGCGTGGATGCCCGTCGACCCGTCAAGCTACAGGTCGTGCACAGTGGGTGGGATGGCCTCGAACAATTCGTCCGGGGCCAGGACTATAAAGTATGGTTCCACCATCGACTATGTCGTCGGTGCCCGCGTGGTCCTTCCCGAAGAAGGGCTGAAGGTCTTCTCTCCAGTTCCGCTGGAAACAGCACTGAGTTCCGGTGGGCTCACTTCTCATCTCGCTAGCCTTTTGCTGGACAACAGGACCGCAATAGAGAGAGAGGCACCGAAGGTGACGAAGAACTCGTGCGGATACAGGCTTGAAAGGACGATACACGACGGCGTGCTCGACGTCCCTCGGCTTCTTGTCGGGTCTGAAGGCACCCTGGGGGTAATCACAGAAGTGACGTTCAGGACCGCCCCCAAACCTCACCACAGGGTTCTCCTCGTAGCAGAGTCATCCCTGGGAGAACTGGGACCTCTTACTGCGGCGATGAGGCGCCACGGACCGAGCGCGGTCGAACTCGTAGACAAGTCGATATTCGTCAGAGCCGGGAGGGGAGCACGGCTCAAGAGACTTTCGAGGACCGAGAGACAATTCTTGGTCTACTGTGAGCTAGACTCAACGTCAGCCGATGGCGCTTCGGAGAGGGTCGGGGAAGTGGCATCCGATGCACTCGTCTCACGATACGAGCCCGTGATCATGACCGACCCCGCGTCGGTCTCGGAGGCATGGGACGCACGGAGCGAGATCCTTTCGGTCGCATCTGAGATCAGGTCTGGAAGAAAGACTCCTCTTCCAGGCGTCGAGGATTTGATCGTGCCTCCAGACCGATTCGCAGAGCTGATCGCTTTCGTTACGGGCGTCTTCGAGCGACGTGGGCTTGACTTCGTAACATATGGCCACGCGGGTGACGCAAACCTGCACATGCGTCCTCTGCTCGACCCCGAGTCCACTGGCGACCTCAGGATCCTGACGGAGTTGATGCAAGAGTGCTTTGAGAAAGTCTGGGAGATGGGAGGTTCCATCACGGGCGAGCATGGGGACGGGATGCTCAGGGCCGCGTTCGTACAGTCGCAATATCCCAAGACGTTCGAGCTGATGAAGGAAGTGAAGCGCCTCTTCGACCCCAGGGGAATGATGAACCCTGGCGTGAAGATCGTCTAGCTCAAGTCTTCGGGGCCGCCCGCGAAGGGACTGAGCTTGGACGAAATGAGGTCCGAAATGTACTTCGGCTTCGGGACGTCCTCGAGCTGCTCGGCTACGCCTCCGCCCATCACATGGACGCTCCCGCCTCCTCCCGATTTCAGGAGCATGAAGACGGTCCCGCAGTCGAACCTGCGGGCCAGCATCCCCTGGGAGACAGAGATGTCCAGGATGTCCAGATAGCGGACGATCGACTTCGGCCTGAAGAGCCTCTTGACCGTCAGGCTCTCATCTCCTATCTCTATCTTGGTCTGGTGCTTCAGAGCGACGACCACGGAGACGAGCCCGACGGAGAGGGCTAGGAAGATGAGATAGTTCGTGAAGGTCGCTGGGTTAATCTGGAGAAAGATAGAGAACGCTCCGATCGCGATCAGGCCCTTCAGGAAGGTCTTAGAGACGGCCGGCCTGAGCACAAGGGCTCTCCCCTTCTCGGCCTGCACGCTACTTGTAGAGCCAGCAGGCGACATCTTCGTCTCCGACCCTCCTCGCGTCAGGGTCCTTCTCCTTGCAAACGTCCATCACGAAAGGACACCTCGGATGGAACCTGCACCCGCTCGGGAGGTTGATCAGGCTGGGGACCTCTCCGCTCGGCGGCGCGACCTCCTTGGTCTCCAGAGAGGGGACCGATTTCAACAGCGCCTGGGTGTAGGGGTGCTTGGGGTTGCCAATGACCTCCTTCGTCGGCCCGAGCTCCACTATCTCACCGGCGTACATGGTGGCAGCCCTGTCGGAGATGTAGCGGGCAACCGCTATGTTGTGCGTCACGAACAGGTAGGTCAAGTTGAGCTCCCTCTTCAGGTCGAGCAGCAGGTTGAGCACCTGCGACTGCACTGAAGCATCCAGGGCTGAGGTCGGCTCGTCGAGGATAACGAGCTTGGGGGTCGAGATTATCGTCCGAGCCACTGCGACCCTCTGCCGCTGGCCGCCGGAGAGGTCGCGAGGTCTTCGCTCGGCGAAGACGGTGTCCAGTCCTACTGAGCTCAGGACGCTGTCCACAGCGGCGTCCTTCTGGGACTTCGAGTATCCCAGCTTCTGGAGGGGCTCGGTAACGATCGTCTTGACCGTCGCTCTCGGGTCCAGACTCTCGAACGGGTTCTGGAAGACCATCTGAATCTCACGCCTCACCTTCTTCATGTTTCCCCTGGACAGCTTCTGTCCAGAATACCTGATCTCCCCGGCGGAGGGTGTCTCGAGCGTCGCGATGAGCCGGGCTAGGGTAGTCTTGCCGCATCCGCTCTCACCGACGAGAGCAAGGACTTCCCCTTCTCGGATCTTGAGGTTGATGTCGTCCACAGCCTTCACCTCGGGGATCTTTCGCCTAACCAGGGCGTCGAGGATGCCGGTCTTCCCGGCCTTGAAGTACTTCTTGAGACCTACGGTCTCAACTAGCGGTTCCGCCGTATAGGAAGCACCTCGCTGCGTCGCCGTCTTTTTCGACCTCTGGCGGCGCCCTCTCTCTGCACACTTCCATCACGTAAGGGCAGCGAGGATGGAACCTGCAGCCCTTCGGCGGGTTTAGCATGTTCGGGGGTGCGCCCGCGATCGCGGTCAGCCTGCCTTCCTCCTTGGTCGCCTTGGGCACGCTCTGGATGAGAGCCTGAGAGTACGGGTGCAGGGCCTTCCTTGTCACGACGTCCGAGGTTCCCTCCTCCACGACCTGTCCCGCGTACATCACGACCATCCTGTCGCAGATTCCGTAGGCCACGTTGATGTCGTGGGTGATGAAAATGATCGACATGTTGTACTCTCTCTGAAGCTCTCTCATCAGCTTGAGGACCTGCGCCTGGACCGTGACGTCGAGCGCGGAGGTCGGCTCGTCGGCGATCATGAGCTTGGGCCTCATCAGGAGCCCCATAGCGATGACGATGCGCTGGATCTGTCCCCCAGAGAGCTGGTGGGGATACCTTCTGATTATCGAGTCCGGATCGGGCATCCGTATGTCGCCCAGCTTGTCCACGGCCTCCTTCAACGCATCGGTCTCCGAAAACGCGGTCCTCTCGTGCTTGCACCTGGACCTGATCGCCTCTAGCATCTGGACGTCGATCCTCTTCACCGGGTTGAGCGTGTTGAGGGGGTCCTGGAAGATCATGAACGCCGTCGTCCCCCTCATCGCGAGAACTTCGCGGTCGGACATCATTGCGACGTCGTTCCCATCCAGCATGAGCCTGCCGGCCGCGTATCGTGCGTTCTGAGGGAGGAGACGGACTGTTGCGAGCCCGAGCGTGGACTTGCCGCATCCGCTCTCACCGACGATCGAGACGCTCTCACCCCTGGCCACTGAGAGGTCGATCCCGTCCAGCGCCTTCAGTGTCCCGTACACGGTCCTGTAGGTGACCGCGAGATTCTCTACGCTGATGATGTTGCCGGTGTCGGAAGAAGACATCTAGTAGGTTATTCTTCCCCCGATCAAATCTTGTAGTCTATCACCAACCAGAGTGAACGAAACCACGATTATCCCGATCAGCAGCCCTGGCATTATCGCGTACCACCACTGCTGCGGGAAGAACTGAAGACCGGCGGAAGACTCGGCACCCCACTCCGGATAACCCGAGCTCACCCCAATTCCTAGGAAGGCGAGCGCGGCGATCGTGAGTATGACGGTCCCCATGTCGAGCGTCGCGTACGCTATCACAGGGTCGACAGAGTTGGGGATTATGTGCTTCACAAGAATCTTCAGCGAACTCGTACCGTTGAGCTTCGCGGCCTCGACGTATCCCTTGTTGCGGAGGGTCAGCGCCTGCGCCCTGAAGAATCTCGCGTAAGTTGGCCACCAGATCAGCGTGAGAGCGTACAACAGCGCTGTGAAACCGCCCCCTATCAGGACTGCGACGGTGATCGCGAGCACGAGCCCCGGGAGCGCGAGGAACGCGTCCGTCAATCTCATCATCACCTCGTCTACCCAGCCGCCAAAGTACCCAGAGGCAGTCCCCAGGAACATGCCGACCAGTATCGCGCTCCCGACCACCACGAGCGAGGCTGCAGCGTCGTGGGGCGTCGCGTACATGAGCCTGGATAGTATGCTCTGGCCTTGGAAGTTCGTCCCGAGGACGTTCGCGGGGAAGTTCACTAGCGAAGGAGGCTGGAGGCTGCTCTTGAAAGTCGTCGCCGTAGAAGACAGCGGGTCCGAAGGTAGAATCGCCCAGCCGAGAGCTGTGTCCTTGAACAGAGAGCCCGCGTATTGCAGGATGCCCTCGACGAGGCCGAAGGCCAGGAACGCGACTATGACTACCATGCTGCCCAGCGCACCCTTGTCCTTCCTCATGTAGTCGAAGTAGAAAGCTGCGCCCTCCTTGACCTGGACCTCCTTCTCTTCCTTCTTCTCCGTCTGTTCGGAGACCTGGCCCGTCGCCCTGATGGGCCTCCTCATCATGTGGTCTACGAGGTCGGAAAGTCCCATGCTAGGTCAGCCTCACTCTCGGGTCTGCGGCGGCGTAGAGTATGTCCGCTACGAAGTTGGCGCCTATCACTGCCAGCCCCGTGACGAGCGTGAAGGCGAGTATCGCTGTGTAGTCGAAATTGAATATCGCGTTCACTGAGAATGCACCCATTCCATAGTATCCGAACACGTCCTCGACTATCACAGCTCCCGCGACCGAGAAACCGAAGAGAAGCGCGATCAACGTGATTATCGGTATCAGCGCGTTTCTGAAGGCGGTCCCCCACACCACCGTCCTCTTGCTCAGCCCCTTCATGTACGCGAGCTTCACGTAGTCCCTGTCGAGCGCGTCGATCATTGTCGCTCGTCCCAGACGGGTCACGAGACCGAAGCCAGTGACGGCGATGGTCAGGGCGGGCAGGACGAGATGCTGGACGGCGCTCCAACAGTATGACCAGTCCGCGGAAAGGAGACCGTCGATCACCGGAGCGCCCGTGAACACGTGCGGCACCGGGAGAGTCGGGTCCACGACTCCCGTGGCCGGGAGCAGGCCCAACCAGTAAGCGATGACCAGCTGGAAAATGAATCCAACGAGGAAGGTCGGGGCTGACCACGTCGTCAGATAGATCGCCTTCATCCCGTAGTCTGGAGCCCTGTTCCGGTTCGCGGCGGCGATCGCACCCGTGTACAGTCCGATTACGACCCCGATAATCTGCCCAGTAACCACTAGCTCCAGTGTGATGGGGAGATAGAGCTCAAGCTCTTGCAGCTCTGGCACGTGCTTGAAGGTGTCCATACCGAAGTTTCCGTGAAAGACGTTGACTACGTAGTTGAAGAACTGGACCCAGATCGGGTCGTCGAGCCCATTGGCCTTGATGGTCGCTGCGATGACTCCTCCGTTCGCTCTGGGATTGCCGCTGATTATCCTGGCCATAGCTTCTGGCGTCGGTACCAGGATGTGCAGGAGGCCGAAGACCAGACCGAGAAGCAAGACCACGGTCACGACCGCGTTTATCGCCCTTCGCGCGATGAAGAACCCGAAGTTCGAGACCAAGTCTTAGTTCGGGAATCCAAGTATGCGAGTCACGATAATAAGCCTTTCAGGACGAGAATCTGAGTATAGTTCGTGGCTCACGCTCGAGCTGAGAAAAAATGAAAAGGGAATCCTGGACTTCAGCCCAGGATCCTTCTTAGGTTGCTGTTTGGTATGACAGTAGGTTGTAGAATATACCGAATTGGAACGGCGAGTAGACCAGGTTCTGCACGTACGGTTGTACGACGAAGAGACTGGCCTGGTTCGGCAGCTGAAGTATCGTGGATAGCTGTGTGAATATGTCGTATGCCTGCTCTGTCTGGTCCAACTGCTGCGCTGCGTTTGTCTCGAATGGAATCTTGGACAGGAGCGACGTCAGAGTTGCGTTGTTGACCCAGTTGGCCTCGTGCGCGACCTCCGTGCCCATGTCGTAGAACTGCTGGAAGATCGGGTCTGGCCAGTCTGCGCACCATCCTACGCCCGTTATGGGCGCGGTGGTCGAAGCTGAGGCCTCGTCGGCCTCGTACTGACCTTCGGTTATGCCCGTGGGCACGATCCTGATACCGACCTGAGCCAAGTCCGTAGTGAGTATGTCGTTGATTGTCTGTTGCTGTGGAGTCAGCGGTACGATGTAGTCGTAGTCGATTGATGGTAGCAAGGTGCCGTTCGTGTCACCAAGCTCGGTCCCGTTGGTCATTACCGTGTAGTAGTGACCCTGTAGACCAGCTTCGTTGACGTATGTCGCGGAAAGGTTGACGTTGTATGAGTAGAGAGGAATGTTCTGTGGGTTGTCCAGAGCACCCCAGCCAGGAGGAACCGGCGGAAGGTTCAGCTCAGCGAGGGCTTGTCCGTTGTATGTGTACAGCTCATCGAGTATCTGGGTGTAGTTCACCGAGTGGACCATCCCTTCCCTCAGCAGAGTGCTGTTGGTCGGGAAGACCTGAGTGTTCAGGCCGTTCGCGAGGTCGCAGAGCGGGTACCCAGCGTTGTCGAGGAGTTGGTTGAAGGTGAACTCCGACTTGTACTTGAACGAAGAGTACAGGTTGCCGAACTCGGAGACCGTCGGGAAGACGATCTGCGCGTTGTTCGAATCGAAGTCCTGTATCTCGACGCTCGGTTCCAAGCCGAACTTCATGATTATGGTCGGAATCTTCGCCGGCTGTATGACGGGTGCGAGACCTGACACGCCCTGTGCCCAGTAGTTCTTGTTGGCATTCAGGACGAGCTCCGCCTCGTTGGCGCCCACTGTTCCGTACTGGTATGGGCCGCTGCCGATCATTCCGTTGGTGCTCAGGCCTGGAACAACAGTGTTGTTGTCCACCCCTCCGTGAGCATCGATGTAGGCAGGGTCAACCAGCGAGCCCCACTGTGGGGGCAGCGCCAGTAGGAGAGATCTGTAGGGCTGTATCAGGTTCATTTGGAAGCTGCTTGCGTTGACGGCCACGAAGGCCTGGTCTGGGAACTGGGCGAGTGCCTGGATGCTGGAGTTCGTCGGGTTGAAGTTGCTCAGCACGTTGTTGAGCGCGTTCGTCAACGCTGCCTCATTGTTGATGGGCAGGTTGAACGTCTTGCTCACAGCTTCCTGAAGACCCCAAGGCCACACGTTCCCGTTCGCATCGGGCATCGCTTGGCATTGGCTCGCTGCAGAGTTCGCGGGGCAGTCTGCAGGAGGAACTGAACCCGCGTAGAAGATGTCGACCCAGTTGGAGTAGTAAGCTGTAGATGGCGCGTTGATCCAGTTTCCTCTGACGAAACTGAACCACGCCGTGTAGGCGGTGATTGGGTCCTTGTTCGAGAACCATGTGTTCGCTCTCATCGCGAACGTATAGTTCTCGTAGGTGTTCGATACAGTCCAGCCCGAAGCTAGCGACGGCACGACCGCCGTGCTGTTCGTGCTGCTGTACTGGACCAGACCCTGGAAGACGTTCTGGAAGTACCCGTCCGTTACGAAGAAGCCTACAGCGGGGTCGAGCGAGTCGTACTGTGCCGTAGGAGACTCGTCTACGAGTTGGCTCTCGTTCGCCGGATTGAGGGTGAATGTCGCTGTGGAGCTTGTGCTTGTCGAAGTGGTTGAAGAGCTAGAAGAACTCGAGCTCGAAGAACTCGAGGAACTTGAAGAAGATGACGACGTAGTAGTTGGTGAGGATGATGATGAAGAAGAAGTGCTGCTAGTGGATGGGGTGGTAGTAGTTGTAGTTGCCTTGCTCGTCGTGGAGACGTAGTAAACGCCTATGGCGGCGGCAATGACTAGTATCACTACAATTCCTACCGCTGCACCCCTGCTAACTGCGCTTCTAGAAGTGCTAACGGTTGTCTTCATTTTCAGGGTTTGCCCCCACCTCCGCAGTTAAAAGCCTTCGCATGAAAACGGCCGATTGTGCTAGAACGTGCGTCTCACTCAGTGAGAATTGTATGAATTTGCGGCTCGGGCGAAGAGGTTTGCCACTTTCACGGGCTCCGGTACGGAGCCCTGCAGCGTGAAGTCACTCAGCAGCGCCGACGCTTCGCTAAGAGATGTGTACGAAAGCCTCACGAAGACCTGGAAGCCAGTCTTCAACAGGCATCTCTGACGTCTTCCGAGCTTCCTGTACGCAACGAGCTTCCTTTCCGCTTCATCGCCTTCGAAGCGACTAGAAATGGCGCCCTCAATCCCAGAGGT